>UOFS01000036.1_pt1 | contig 48057 bp, 49 predicted proteins | sample 1989581 | NCBI WGS metagenome assembly UOFS01 (sample SAMEA4712198, study PRJEB27164) | hydrothermal vent metagenome | biome: marine basaltic hydrothermal vent biome; feature: marine hydrothermal vent; material: mineral | place: Pacific Ocean | collected 2011-06-14/2011-07-23 | depth 1691 m | reverse complement strand
GTGAATACAACGAAGATCCCTCGCTGGGGCAAATTATAGTCAACACTCTATTGACACTCATTCCAGTTGTTGATCAAGTTGGTGATATTCGTGATACGACTAAATATTTAAAAGATTTAATCTGGGACAAACGCTACGCAGAATTTGCCGTGTGGGCAGGGTTAATTTTAACGATCATTGGCTGGATCCCCGAATTTGGATCACTAATAAAAGGTATTGTTAAATTAATCCGCAAAGGTGGTAAAAGCGTTAATCTCGATGATGTGTTTAAGGTATTTAATTTTTTCGCAAAAGGCAATGCGGTTAAATGGATAAAAGAACTGTTAGCCAAACTACCCAAACACCAAAAATTTGTGACAACACAATTAAATGATTTATTCAGTGGCATGATTGATACGTTACAAAGTGTTAAAGCAAAATTACCCTCGGCCATGTCAGACTTGATTAAAAAGTTTGATGATACCATTGCCACAATCAACAAAGCGCGTGATGAAATCGATACTATGGTGGGTCGCTACTTTACAGAGCTGAAACAAGATTTGGATGATTTGATTGCGCGGTTTGGGAAGTCGAAACCGGATACTGTGGGAACTAAGAAAACGTTTAGTAAAAAGCAATCTTCCCAAGCACCAAAAAAATCATCACCAGAGACAATTGTTAAAAAAATTGATGTTGATGAATTAGCCAAATTTGAAGTACGCGCTGGTGGCAAAGTATTAAAGGCAGAAGGGAAGATTTTAGAGGGTACTAATGGTAAAGTAGCTATTATTGGGCGTTCAATGGGTAATCCTAAAAATGGAGATGTTGGGGTATTGGACTATGCTGAGGGCCTAAAAAAACAAGGGCATGATGTAGAAACGTTTAGTGGTTCAATTATTAGCGGTTCAGTTAATGATGATTTTAAAAAGCAAGTTCTAAAAGCTAAAAATAAACGAGGTGCTAATGCTAGGCTTACAGATAGTGAATTACAAAAGACAAAAATGTATACTGAAAATGAGACATGGGCGAAAAAATTAAAAAATGAAGGATATACTGTTGTAAACATAGGTGATCCTAATAACTATCACGGTAAAAAACCTCCTGAGTTTAGTGTTTTTTATGAAATGGAAAAAAACATACTATTTTAGGTAATGTATTTATATGACAATTGAAATTAAAAATGAAGAAGTGACAAATGCTATGTATGCGGGCACTTTTTTGATGTCAGAACTTAGTAGTTTAGTTGATAATGAATATATTTGTTTTGACATCAATTCTGAAATTTCAGTTTCAGATGGAAATGTCTATCGATTCAAATTTGAATCTGATAAAGCTAAAAGAAAAATAAGCATTTCGTACAATCCTCCATCGTTTGAAAATGACCTACATTGTTTTATTATTAATATTGAATCATTTGAAGGTGAAAGAATATATTTAGATGATTTAATCAATGAACATAATTTGTTTAATGATATCGATTATCTGGATTTAGATACTTATGTGGGAAATACACAACAAAAAATTAAAAGTTTTGTTATATTTCTTGATAAAATATTTAATGAGAATTTTCGTGATATTATTAGTGGTAAAAGCTGGGAACACGTTGCGTTCGATTGGCAAGGCTATAAATAACTATCAACTAGGTGTTATATGAACGAAATATATTTACAAAATTCTTTTGAGTTTGGAACCCTATTAATGAATAAACTCGATTCGATAAAAGAATACAATTATCGATGTATCGAGTGTAATTATGAGATAACAACGAAGTCTGATTACAAATTTAATTATGTTTTTAAATCTGCCTCGGTTAATAAAACGCTTCACTTCTCTTATACTCCGTCAGATGATAATACGAAATGTGCATTTACTGTCACTATTGAATCAAGAGATGGAAAGACAGTTAGATTAGATGAGTTGATTACAGCAGATAGTTCTACTACTACTACAGATATATTTAACTGTGACAGCTACACTGGTAACATAACGAGCAAAATTCAACATTTTGTTGAAAACCTAAATAATAATATGTCAAATCGGTTTGACGAAATTGTAAATGATAGTTAAACAAAATTTACCGTAAACTTTCCAATCACAGATGAATTACGATCATAAAATAACGTTAAAGTTAGGTGACAAACTTAAAATCGGTGACGAAACAATAATGATACTAAGTCGTTTTGGAACAGCCAATGTGCACTTTGCCTGCGAAGCACCAAGGCATATTAGTATTCTTCGACAAGAAGTAAACGATAAAAAAATTGAATTGCATTTGAACAATTAAACGTTTAATACCAACAGGGTCGTAAATAATACGACCCTTTGAGCCTTAAAAATAAAAACGTGCAATAAAGCGTGATGATGATCTAATCGTGGTATTTGTATAACTGTCGGATGTTGTATCGGTAGTTTGTTTGACTTGCTCGTTTTGATAATTCAATGCAACTTCTATCGCAATACTAATTGTAGTTGTGGCACGGTATTCAATACCAATGGTTGGAGCAAAAGATAGCCCACGAGTATTTTCAATTGTTTTCGTATTGTTAAAATTGTCTTCACGTTTACCATCCGCAATACCAAACTTGGCACCTGCATACAAAACAGAGCGCGTTGTTAATTTCGATTTTTTATAGATTCCAAGAAGAAAATCAAGCCTGTCTCTATTTGAAGTTCTCCGAACATTGTTACTTCCATTGTTGAATTTATCAGACGAAATCGCGATAATTGGCTCAAATAAATAGTTTGTTGTGCTAATAGGCAGATATAATCCTGAAAAATTACTAACAGTGCTACCAATGCCATAGCGGGTTTCTGTCGAATAAGCGCTGGAAGATATAAAAATGCTTAAAAATAACAAAATGCCCAATAGTTTTTTTAGTTTAATCATAATAGTTTTCTTAACTCCATTTATTTATTATAAAATTTTAATCGATAATCTTAACATAATAAATTATTATGACAACAACCCTGTAAAGGTTTGGGGAAATTTATGTCAAATAAAATACTACTTGCTGATTTAACGTACACATTGAACATTGCGTTTGGGTTCAAGAAGTAAAAGATAAAAAATTTGAATTGTATTTGAACAATTAACGGACACTTTATGTTCGCACTTGAACGATAAAGCACTTTGCTAGTAGATAATGTTAATCTTTACTTTACGGTAATGAAGTATTTTTTCTATTTTGATTGTTTGCTTTTAACTACTTATGTAAAATTAATTATTTAGATTAAATAATTAATACAAACAAAGGTGTATTAAAAAATTACATTATGCACAGGGAGTGTCATATGAAAAATACTATTTTTATTTTTATTTTTATTTTATTATCTTTAATTTCCTGCACATCTGAAAACAATACAAGCAATCCAACGGATTTAGTTAATTGTGCAACCAGTGCATTGGTTACTACTACTAAGCCTAATGTGAATGAAATTGTTGTTGAGGTTAGTAGCAGTCGTAAAGCGATGGCTAACGTTGTTGTACAATTGGATAATAACGGGGTCTGTTTAAAAACGGATGTAAACGGTAAGGTGTTATTTAGCAATTTATCGGCGGGCACTCATGATGTTCATGTTTTTGGTCCCCCCGGTTTTGATTGGAGTAGTGTCTATAATATTGATGCAACTGAACTTGCTGTTGATACAGAGAGGGTGATAAATATTAGCATTTTTGATCGTAAACCATCTATTGGTGGCGGCAGCCCTAAGCCAGTGTTCAATAGTTATATCAACCTAAAGGGCGCGATTACAACGAAAGCGCCTGAAAATGAAGTATTTTATTTTGTCACCTTTGATAAAACCAACTCGAATATTGAAAAAGAAAGGATTAGCTTTCCAACGCTAACAAAAAATTATGTCTTACAGTATGGATTTTTGAATGACTTCCCGAGCAATACCTCTATTCCTATTGGTACTCAAGTGCAGGCTGAAATATGGGCATTTGAATACTCTAAGAATGTACTTACTGGTGAAAGCGTTTTAATAAATGCCGTTAAATCAAGTTTGTCACTTAACACAACAAGTAATACTGCCGATGCTAGCGTACACGATATTAACCTTACTCAGCAATCCGCCTCAACCCCAATGGAATTAGTAACGTTTGGTAATCAAGTGGTTGTACCAACTGGATTTGCTATTACACGTATTTCTATATTTTCTGGCTCGCCATCCAATCCAGTTCTTGAAAATAAATCGATACCGTTAATGTTAGTAAAACAAAATGATCTCGCCATTAAACCATCGTATTCTGTAAACATCCCGCAATTACTGGTGGATCAATATACGGCAATCAGTTTTACGGTTAATGCATCGAATGCTAGTGGAGCAACATGGCAGTTCGGAACGGGTGGGATACCCGTTGCGACTAATGTCGATGTCAGCACTCAGCAAGAACCTATTATTAATGTCTCTAATTTTCCTGATGGGATAATTTCATGGTCTAGTGCCGCCACAATACCGCTTAGCCGCAGTATTATTATTGAAGCTCTTACCGAATTTACACCACAATGGTCAATTAAAATTAAAGGTGATAGCAACACCGTAAACTCCATAAGTTTGCCTTCATTGCCTGATGGTTTAAACCCAATTCTGACTATTGGTGATGAGTATGGAATCATATTTGATAGTGATTTTATTCATGATAATAATAGTCAGCCAATAAAAGAAATTTTTAGAACTCGAATTATTCGGCGTTATTAGAGTACTGTGATGATTAAAATAAAAATATAAAATTCGTTCAATATACGCACAAATAAATAATAATTAATTGAGTTTAATCAAGTGATAAACGGTATAAAGTGTGTAATACGTTTAATTTATTCTTTTTTGATCTCGTTAATGCTGTTATTATGTAAAAAAATAAGTTAACAAAATTGAATGGAATTAAGAAGGATTTAATATGAAAATTAAAAATATAAATTATAAGTCATTACTTAAAGTTGCGTTGCCGTTGTTTGCTTTGGCTTTGAGCTCAAATGCCCATGCTGTCAAATGGATTGGTGAGGGTGGCGTTCATTTTGGTGGTGACAATTTAGCGACTGCGACTTTTACCAATGGTGATACAAAAGATATTAATGCTGGTGCACTATTATCAGTGGGTATTGGGCCACAAATTGATATAACTGAGAATTCAAATGTTAGAGTATTGTTCAATTACAAAACTGATAGCATTAGTGCGCAAAACGGAAATTTAAGTTTTACGCGTTTTCCAATTGATGTGATGTACTTCTACACAACCGAGCAATGGCTCTTTGGTGGTGGTATTACCTACCATCTTAACCCAGAATTAATGGGTGATGGTTTAGCATCTGGCATTAATGGTAGTTATGATAATGCCCTAGGTTTTTTAGCCGAAGTGGATTTTCGTTTAGGCGAGTTCTTTTATATTGGTGGTAAATTAACGTTTATTGATTATGAGCCACAGCAAGCAAATGCAAAAACCGTTGATGGCAATAGTGTTGGTATTGTGATGGGTTTTATTTTTGGTGATTAAATAATTAACTTGTCAGTAATAAAATAAATAAAAAGGCGAGCTTCAGGTGAAGCTCGCTTTTTTTTCGATTATTAAACAAGATGGTTCAATAGCTGTAAAATAGCTTGGGTTTATATTTCCAATTTGGCACCGCCATTCTAATAAAGTATTTTTTTTAATAACGGGTTGTAACTCAAAGCCAGTGCCGTTATTTATTTCGGGTTTAAATTTAATTTTAATATAGCCCCTTTGTATTCTAACACTACGAACGGCTTGGCCACTTATATAACCCGGTAGCGGCACACCAAGTTTTTTATTGTTTAGTGGTAAGGAACCATTAGCGGATAAATAAGCTTCAATTTTAACCTGAAGTGGAGCAGCAAGTGATATGGCCTCTGTAATATGGGTATCACGTAGTTCAATTTGCGCTACATCCGAGTCACAGGAAGGTAGATTAAAACCGGCATACAATACTAAAAGTACAGTGGTTAATAAAATGGCACGATTTTTCATTTTGTTTAACGCTCGGTGATTAGTGTAATAGTTAAATTTAAGCAGTTAAGTCATCTATTTAACAGCGATTATACGTGAATCCAAATAGTGCTGCATTTAGTGCAAATTGGATCATAAGTTTGGTTTTTTCTGGTGACTATTCGCTTTTGTGTTTAGCTAAGCTATATAATATATTTATGCTGAATAAAATAGACTAAATATATAAGGGAGCCGAAATTGAATAAACAAGACAGGCCTATAAACCAAAATAGTAATACAATATCTCGATTATTCTTTCTTCTCTTGTTTTTTTCATTATGTAACATTTCATCGTACAGCGTGGCTGGTAGTGTGCCATCAGCAGATTTTAAAAAATACTTCAACAAAGATAACATTATTTTTCAAAAAAAAGGTTTGAGTATTTATCGTTCTGGCTATATGCCAAAAAAAGCATTTTGTAATGCCGATCCCAAAAAAATGTATCATCAACTCGATGTTTTTTATGATTCACCGCATTTGCAACGATTAAAATTATTAGGCTCGAGTTATACCACCTTTGTTAAAGACACCGTTATTCCGGCTATTGTCAAAACCTGTGGTGTACAAGTAACTGCAAAAAATATGAATATTGCCATGGTAATGCATAAAGCTCTTCAAATTGCTTCGCAAGATGCAATGTTCTTTATTTCGCGAGAGAATGGCATAACGTATACAAAATATGAGCCACATGACGCAAAAAATAATCTTACGCAAGCTCAAATTACAGCGCTTATTCCAGCGTCTTATAAAAAACTGCAAGAAAAAAGATACGCGGACACTAAAGCGGCAATGAAAAGAGGGGATGATAAAAGAAAATATGGTTGGCGTTGTCCCTATGGTTGCATCACACTGTGCAATGATACTTCCAAGACATACACTATTGCTACTTCCCACCTACGGTGGCGAGATAAAGGGGACGGTCATCAAGTTGAAATTGAAGGTTGGTTCAAGCTTAAACCAAATCAGTGTTATCCACCACAAGCGAAGTTGTATTGGTGGACTTATTATTCCATCGCTGAAATATCAAAAAAGGGTAAATGGACTTTCCCACAGTGGCCAGTGAATGAGGCTCTTATGAGCGGGCAAAAAAAATCGGGGTTATCGGGAGAAAGGGGGCGTTGGATTTGTGTTAATAAAACGGATAAATTTTTACGTCATGTCAAGGGTAATTTCGATCGTGTATTTAATAAAGCTTGTCCGGCAGGCTATGCAAAGGCACCAGTAAACCTTTTTACGCAAGGTAGGGAAGGCACCGATGCGGTATATTTGCTAGGGGGAGAATCAACTTCATCGGAAAATCGAGTGAGAAAAATTTTATTGCCTCAAAACCCATGAGCATGGCTTCGCTAATTTATGGCTTAGTGAATTCGGTATTAGATAGCCATTTTTGTTAACGTTTCGCGCCAATTTGGGTTTGGGGCGAGACTTTCAATTTTCATTGAACGTCCTACTTCATTTTCATACCAACCTTGGTGCTGTTGTAACGGTTCAATTTCATAACCCCAAATTGTACCGTCGGCATCTTGTGCTAGCCAATGAACCCATTCTGGATAATTACTTTTATGCTGTTTCATTAGTCATTAAATAATTCAGCTCGTCATCCATGTGTAACATTGTTAGCTCGGTAAAACCGCCAATCCATTTTCCATCAATTGTTATTTGTGGAACGCTTCTAGCGTTATTAGTTTTAAGACTCATTTCTTTATAGGCTTGTTGATCATTGTCAACTAATGCTTCGTCATACGCTATGTTCCATTTTGTTAATAGCGTTTTTGTTTTAGCACATATTGGACAGCGTTGGGTGCTATAAATTTTGACTCGGGCTTTTTGATTTGGCATGTTTGATCTCTTTGGGAAAAAATGAATTATAAATTTTTTAATTTTTGATGTGAAGCTAAATGACAGAGATAATTAAAATAAGTTAAATTCAAGCATAAAATGTTTCTAAATTCGCTAATATTGTTACAAATGAGCGTTATTTTTTCTTGGTGGTTCTTATAATAAATTAAGTAAGTACTCACCTAATGATATTATTTTAGTATTGCAATTATTTTTTGCTTTAAGTTCTTTATTTAAGACGTTATTATTATTGTATAAATATAATAATGATAGTAATTTTATAGGTGCAGTTAAAAATATGAGTGACATTATAAATTTAATTTGGCGCAAATATACAAATCCTTGGAGTGTTGGGGTACGATTTTTTATTTTATCAATGCTCGTTATTTCTGCGTGGAGTCGTGTTTGGATTGAGTATTGGTCAATGTTATTAATACTATTTACTTTAGTTTGGATATGGTTCAACCCAAGACTCTTTCCCATCAAAAGCACTAATAATGTTTGGACGATGCAAGCCATTTTAGGTGAACGTATTTGGTTAAACCGTCATGATGAATATATTCCTGCACATCATTTTTTTATTATTACCGGTTTGCAATTAAGCGTTAGTATAAGTTTTTTAATCTGTGTCGCAGGTATCATTTTTTTAAATTTATGGCTTACTATATTTGGTTTGGTTCTGACTTTTTTTTCAATGTGTTGGTTTCTTGATAGAATGGTGTGGTTGTATAAAGACGATAAACAACAACGGGAAAAAAATAGAATTAAAATGTTACAGCAGCAAAAATTAAAATGTAAGAAACAATTAAGCAAAGCAACGGCATAGTCAGTTTTAAGGTTTAATAAAACTGTAATATAGCTATGCTAGCGTGGTTGGATACTATGTTTTTTGGTGAGTACATAATAAATAGTGTTGGACAATTATGGATAATTTAATAAAAGATAAAACCTTAAAGATTGTAAAGTGGAAGGCAAAATCCAATGTAACTGATTCTGAGATTACTTATGCAGTTAGTAATATGGTACAAGATTTAAACCAACTGAAAGGATTTGTGAGTCACACCCTATATAAAACGGATTATGATGAATGGGTTGACATTAATTATTGGGATACTGTCGAAGACGCTAACAATTCTAATGGTGAGATGCTTGAAAAAACATCATTCACTAAATTGATTAAATTAATTGACGTCTCAACCGTGAATGTTGATATTTTAGATGCGCAGGATTAATTAAGAGTTTTGTATTTAAAATGAAAAAAAATTTTTTGTCATTTATATTCAATTGCTCATATTAACATTATTTAACACTTCTTCTAATTCACCAATAACTTTTGTTAACAATTTTTTGTCGTTTGTTGTTTTATATTTTGACAATAATAAATAGGTTGTTGCTGGATTGATGACAACATCCATATAATTTCCGGTTTTACTTTTATCGGCTAACAGTGCGGCAGGAATTCCCTTACCTTTAAAAAATGCTTTATTATGCCATTGTGTTTTTATTTCTTTAAGTGATAAGCGCTTCATGCCATTTGCTTGTGCAACAATTAGTTTCATCATCTTGGCTGCTTTTGGATTGGTAGCACCATAATCTTTGCTTGCAGCAGTACCAAGTTTTAATAGTGTGCTTTGCATTGCGATGAGCTTATCGATATCGGTTATATTGCCGCTTTTAACTTGTTTGATCGTTTCTTTGGCTATTATTTTAAACTCTGAAAAGTCAGTTGCTGATGCTATTGGGATTAAACCTAAAATTAGCGCAATGGCGGAAGTACACCTTGACAACAAATTAATCATGTTAGCTATTTCCTTTGATATTTTTTAATTGAGAACTAAATTATTATTTTTATGCCATTAAGTCTTGGCCGTGCTGTAAAGATATAAATTAATAACAGCAATATGAATGTTTAGTTCAAGAATTTAAAATATGCAAATAAACTCTAACCAGTTAAGAGCAAAATGCACATTTTGTGAACCAGTCAGGATTTTGAAATAAGAGTAATCTATGATGTTAACCAGCACTAAATTTTATTATCATCAAATGAAAAGCCGCATTTCACGGGTGTAATAAATTCTGAAGCTGTTCTCGGGTATTTTCGACAACTCATGGGGCGCAGACTGTAAATTGCACAATAGCTGGTTTTGTCTTCTTTATAACGTAAGAAGTGACAGGGGTACGGCAGGCGACAGCATTCGCCACAGGAGGTACAGTTACCGGTTCTATTTTTTGCGACAGGCAGCATGCTGGTAAAAAATCGTTTTATTTTGTACTTGATAGGGAATTCCTTGGTATGAAGTCTAACTGGCTTTTATTCGTTTTGATAAATTTAGTATTTGGGGGAAGTGTTAAATATACCTTAAAATAGCTTAAATATCTGTGTCTTGGGTTCACCTTTCTACGTATAATCGGCACTGGTAAATTGATTGATTTTTATACTTATGAGTCGCTTCCTAGAATTTGTTCGATTATTGTCCATCGCACGCGTATTAAGCCGACATAGGCTTGATGAAGTACTATTGGCAAGTCATTTGTTTCGCCCGTTGCGATGGTTTCGTGTTTTTGCGCCTTGGAGTTGGTTTCGAGCACAGAATGATAATCGAGGCGCTAGTATCCGCTTGTCGCTCGAAGAGCTCGGCCCTATTTTTGTTAAGTTTGGTCAAATTTTATCGACACGCCGCGACTTACTACCAGATGATATCGCTAATGAATTATCAAAGTTGCAAGATCAAGTACCTCCTTTTGATAGTGAACTTGCCAAAACGATTATTGAGCAAGCCTATAGTCAATCTATTTCTGAGATTTTTGCTGAATTTGAGTCTAGCCCATTGGCTAGCGCCTCGGTTGCACAAGTTCATTGTGCAAAATTACACAGTGGTGAAGATGTCATTGTTAAAGTCTTACGGCCCGATATAGCACCGGTGATCAAACGTGATATTCGTTTGATGTATTCAATCGCACGTAAGGTTGAACGCTACTGGTCACAAGGAAAGCGTTTACATCCTATTGCGGTGGTGCGTGAATTTGAAAAAACCATATTGGATGAACTAGACTTCATGCGCGAAGCGGCTAATGCGAGCCAGTTGCGCAGTAATTTTGACGGTTCAGAATTATTATATGTGCCCGAGGTCTATTGGAATTATTCGCGTTCCAATGTGTTAGTTATGGAGCGCATTTATGGTATCCCCGTTAATGATCTACAGCAGTTGCAACAACAGCAGATTGATTTAAAAAAATTATCAGAGCACGGTGTCGAAATATTTTTTACGCAAGTTTTTCGAGATAGTTTTTTTCATGCGGATATGCATCCTGGTAATATTTTTGTTTCCAATGGCGGTCAGTACATGGCGGTTGATTTTGGTATTATGGGAACATTAAGTTCGGAAGATCAGCGTTATTTAGCCGAAAATTTTCTGGCTTTTTTTAAACGTGATTATCGTCGTGTTGCTGAGCTGCACGTGCATTCCGGTTGGGTTGCAAAAGATACACGTATTGATGAGTTTGAAGCGGCTATACGGACTGTTTGCGAACCTATTTTTGATAAGCCTTTAAAAGAAATATCGTTTGGACAATTATTAATTAGATTATTTTTTGTAGCACAACGCTTTAATATGGAAGTGCAACCGCAATTGGTATTGTTACAAAAAACACTTTTAAATATTGAAGGTTTAGGTCGCCAGTTATATCCTGATTTAGATTTATGGAAAACTGCAAAACCCTTTTTAGAAAAATGGGTTGCCAGTCAATTTGGACCAAAAGCCTTATTTCGGCATATACGAACTAATGCACCACTGTGGGTCGAGCAACTACCTAAAATGCCAACTTTATTATTTGAAGCTTTAGAAAAAATCAATAAAGGTGAAATTGAATACAAAGTTAATGCACAACAGATTGATGAAATTAAACTAGAAATTAAAAAATCCAACCAAAAAACCGTGCGCGCTATTTTTGGTAGTGGTTTTATTATTAGCTCGGCTTTACTTATCAATGTTAGTACATCAGTTATTAACTTTTTGCCACACTTCCCGCTGCTCTCTGCCTCATCCGCTATTGTAGGTTTTATTTTATTGTTGTCGATAAAAATAAATAAACGATAAATTTAATTAATATAACAAGGATTGTTATGATGAGTTATTTTCACACTAAACACGCCTGTGTTTGTATTATCACTACTAAAAAAAATGGTACTTTATATACCAGTGTTACATCCAAGTTAGCTAATCGAATAATGTTTTAAGCCGGCATCTTCTGCTTGAGTAGTATTAGTTAGAACGAAAATATATCGAATAAAACTAGTAATGCTAATGATATTAATAAATTAAACCAACGCTATTTGTTTTTTTCTAGACAAAAATAGTGGTTTTCTGTACTAAATGACACTAATCTCGGTGACGATGTTCACATTATTGTTAAGCAAACTGCCGATCATGCGTGATGTAGTAGATCTCAAACAGAAAAATACATAATATTGCAACTCGTGGGAATATATCTCATGTTGTTTGTAAATGTTTTGGGGTTATTATGAATACTATGAAATTAAGTTTTAAATTAGCAGCATTATTAATTGTGTTGGGTACTTCAGTACTTTCAACATCAATTCATGCTGACCCTAAAAAAACACAAGCAATTAATGCTGCAACATCAAAACATAAAGATACAGCAGCAAAAGTTTCTAATAAAAATTCGACAGTGGTAAATACTGTTGCAAATACCCCCGTAATTTTAGTGGGCACGAGCGCATTAGATCCTGTTGTTGCAGCGCGAGTGCTTTATGAGGAACGTTTGGCCGAGCGTGAAGCCGAGCTTGAAGCGGAAGAAATTTTTCGTAAATCACAAGCGCTATTGTTAGCGAACGATCCGCTATTATCAGAGTCTGCACCTGAGCCCTAACTCGACAGTTAATTTAAGTGTTCGGTTTCTCTCCTTCACACCGAGCACTATTTTTTATAAGTGTGTTATTTCTGCATATCCAAATAATTTTTAGATACGGTTTGGCGGCTCATTTTTATAAAAGGTGATAATAATCCGCGTACCATACTTCTTAAATTATCGTTATTTTTAATACGAGTTGCTAATGCTGGGCTATAACGATAATACATTTGAACAAACCATCTACCGGCAGAATTTTTTAACAAATATTGATCTCGGAAAGCTCGAAGATACCGTACTTCGTCTTCCATTGGGCTACCATAAGCTGCGGTTGCAATAAAACAACCTGAACTGCCGGCAGTTGCTACCGATGTTTGAGCGTTAACTGTAGTGATCACAGAAGAACTATCATTGCCCGATACCGGATCGTTATTGGCTGCGTTAATCGTCACGGTATTGGTATTACTACCTGAAATATTGAGTGTTGCGACAATCGTAACCACGCTGGTGCTGGCTAATGCCAAGCTTGCTAGGTTGCAAGTCACAATGGGCGTTGAGATTGAACAACTCCATCCAGTGCCGGTTGCAGAGACATAAGTTGCACCAGTCGGTAGTGTTGACGCTAACACCAAGCTGGATGCACCATCGGTAGCACTGTTATTGGTCACGGTGATGACATAGGTTTCATTACTGCCAAAATCGATTGCAGCAACACTATTGGTTTGGCTAACACCTAGATCAACGTCGTTGGCTACAACGGTACTATTTTCAAAACTTTCATTATTGGCAATGGCACTATCAGGGTTGACGCTATCAACAAACACCGTGTTGGTATTTGTGCCGGCAGCGACTAAGGTAACAACAATAGCAATATTAATGGTACCACTTGAGACCATATCACCAAGCTGGCAAGTAACAATATTATTGGACTGATAACAGCTTCCGGCTCCTGGCGTTGCTGAAATATAAGTGGAACCGGTTGGAATCATATTCGTAATAACAACTTCGGTGGCAGTACTGGCGCTATTATTGGTAACAACCAAATTATAGGTTTCATTGGCACCGGTGTTGATTGTTGCACCCGAATCGGTTTGGGTGACTTGCAGATCAATCGCAGTACGGTTGACATTGGTCGTACCCCAACCAATATCCGTTAGCAAATAGACGGCTAAACCAATGTTATGATTGGCAATGGTGTAATTAGGTTCCATCATTTCATTGGGGGTGACGGTAGTATTAAAGTGCGATACTGACGAGCCACTTTCAGCGGTGGTGGGGGCATACATATGAATATGAGTCCCCGTTTTACCAGCGGTAACAGCGGCTAAATTGGCACTCACGTTAGCACCGGTCCAATGTAATAAAGTGTCAGAAACCGATGCAGCAATGCGTTGTGTATTAGTCATGCTGGGGTAATCTGCTGGTGTTGCACCATGATGTTCGAGTAAGCGCATAAAGCTATCATCATAACCGATCCCACCTGATGTTAGTTTTACGCCGGTTAGTAAATCCACAAAACTAGAGAAGCCAAGACCGTGGATTAATTCATGTAAAGCAACCGTCACAAAATCAATGTCGGTTCCGGGTGGGTTACTATCAAAACCGTAATACCATTTTCGTGTTCCTAAAACAAAAACACCATCAACATCAACATTCACGATCATATTAATTTCTTGAGTACCGCCAGTGGTAGCGATATTGGCTCCAGAAATTTTTTCTGCTAGTGCAATGGGATACCAAGTATTGGTAACGGGAGCATTAGTAAAATTTCTATCAACAAATGCAGCAGCCGCACCAGCAAGTGGTGCTGATGATGCGCCGCCACCTAAAGAATTAAATTCTACATTAACTTTAATATCAATTGCACTGGTAATGATACTGCCCATTAAATTAGCGGCATGTTGCACAGCATTTAATCTGGCTTGGCCTAAGGTGCTGGCACGGTTTCCGACAACGGCAGTAAACGCCGTGCTATCATTTAATCCTTCTCCAGCAGAATCAGCATTGATAATAGTAATGGTTGCAATGGCAAAAGCCTTTGGTGTTGGTAGAATTAAAACTAATGATAGTAAAAATGAAAATATTAAAGTTTTCATCTTGCTGTTGTTTTTTGTAAGAATGGATACACGCATAGTTTTAACCTTTTATGGTTTTGGCATTTTCATGTAAGTACCACCGCCTGGAGTTGTAGATTGTTTTTCTTGGTAGACGGAGTCTTGTCCTGAGTTAACATTGAGGCTGTTATTGTTGTTAACTTTTTTTGGTGCCACATAATCTGCCGGTGCGGTATCTAAAAATTTACCAGAGGCAGGGTCGATATGAACAATCATCCCTTGAAAGCTGTTTCCAGTTTGTTGGTTATTTTCTTGTGCTGTTATTGTGGTATTTTTTCCGCTGGTTTGGCTACTTTGCTGTTCGTTAGGTGAACAAGCTAATAACACCCCACTAACAAGTAATATGCTGGTTTTTGTTACTTTGTAAAAGTTCATGATTCCCCCGATATCTTCAGCCCAATGGCTATATATAGGTAGCGGCTATTTCCGGAATTTCATGAGTGGATTGGTTCTCACTTTGGGTATAATTTATGGAATAAATACCATAAATTATTCGAGGCAATATTGGCATAATGGTTTTAAGAATAACAAGGGTTTATTTTTTTTGCGCTAAATAATTATTTTTTAGTCGGACGTAATGTTGCGATGAATAACGTAGTGATTCAATTTCATCAGCAGTGAGTTTACGAATTTGACGGGCAGGTGATCCAGTATATAAAAAACCGCTATTGAGGATTTTTTTGGGTGTCACCAAACTTCCGGCTCCAACGATCACATCACTTTCAACCACGGCACCATCCATTACCGTTGCGCCCATGCCGATTAAACAAAAATCGTGTAGTGTGCAACCGTGTAGTGTTACGTGATGGCCAATGGTAACATCGTTGCCAAGTGATAAACTAAAACCACCAGGAACATATGGCCCATCGTGGGTAACGTGCAATACTGAATTGTCTTGGATATTACAACGCTCACCAATACGAATGGAATTCACATCTCCGCGAATGACCGTCATTGGCCAAACGGAGCTATCGGCGGCGATAACTACATCACCGATGATACAGGCCTGTGTATCAATATAAACCTTATCTGCAATTTTTGGCTGGTGCTGTTGAAAATGACGTATGCTCATAATGATAGAATAGCAGTAATTAAAAATCTAACGCATGGTCACCAGTTCTTCGGCGCTTGATGGGTGTATTGCAACCACATTATCAAAGTCGGCTTTTGTGGCTCCCATTTTAATGGCAACACCAAAACCTTGTAGCATTTCGTCTGCTCCCATACCGATTATATGACAACCCACGACCTTTTCGTTTGAGCCGACAGTAACTAATTTCATACTGGTTTTAGGTTTATGCTCGGTTAAGGCGTGGTACATATTGGTAAATGTCGAGCTATAAATTTTTACGGCATCACCATGCAACGCTCGAGCTTCTTCTTCACTTAAACCAATAGTGGCAATGGGGGGATGGCTGAAAACTACGGTTGGAATATTATCATAATCCAATTTGCGCTCGGTTTGGTTATTAAAAAGACGATCACCCAATCGTCTTGCCGCTGCAATTGCAACGGGGGTTAACGGTGCTTTGCCGGTGATATCCCCTAATGAATAAATAGTGTCAACGTTGGTATTTTGAAATTCATCTGCGGGTATTGTACCATCGGCTTCCATGCGGACACCGGCTGCGCTGATATTGAGATCAGCGGTTGCTGGTGTACGTCCTATTGCCCAAACCAGCTCGTCGTAGTCTTCTAAAACAATACCACTTTGGCAGTGAATAGTAAGTTTGCCATTTATTTTTTCAATGCATTCAATGTCGACGCGTGGCATGATGTTGACACCACTTTCTAACATTTCTTCCATTAAAATATCGCGCATGGTGCAATCAAAACTGCGTAGGAAATGATCTTTGCGTAAAATTAATGAGGTTTCACTGCCCAGTGCATTGAGTAAACCGGCTAATTCAACGGCAATATAACCTGCGCCAACTACGGCAACGCGTTTTGGTTGTTGCTGTAATGCAAAAAAACCATCCGAGGTAATACCCAGTTCAGCACCTTTAACAGCAGGCACTGTTGGAAAGCCACCGGTCGCAATTGCTATGTGATCTGCGGTATATTGTCTGCCATCAACATCAATAGTATTGGCATCAATAAATTTTGCGTGACCGCGAATGTCATCAATATTATTATCGGCCAGATAAGTGCCATACCAATCAACAATACCTTTAATATAATTCTCTCGACCGTTAACCAAAGTCGCCCAATTAAAACCATTTTTAGTGATGTCAAAACCATAACCTTTGGCATCGTCCAGCGCATGAGCAATGCTAGCAGCATTCCACATAATTTTTTTCGGCACGCAACCAACATTAACACAAGTACCACCCATGACTTTATTTTCAATCACGGCACATTTTTTACCGTGTAATGCGGCGCGTTCCGCAATTGAAATCCCACCACTACCGCCACCAATGGCGATTAAATCATAATGTTTTGTACTCATGTTTTTTCCTTAAAAGAAGCTAAATTGAATAGAACATGATTGTAGCAGTGTCTATTTTAGGCTACAAACAACAATTTAAGTTGCGGCGACTATTGATTGATAATTTAACCGTAAATGATTGGATCAAGCAGCTTTATACTTTTATGATGGAGCAAAATTGGAGGCAAGTGTGAAAATCTGGCATATAACACTATTTTATCTCATAACGTTAATTACTCAACAAACAACTGGCTTGGCCGCTATTTTACCCGCGCCACAAAAGATAGCAGCGCATAGCTATGCTTGGATCGGACCTCTTGCAGGCCCCTCATTTGAAAATAACGGCTTTCGTATGAACCTTGGTTTTATCGTTGGTGCTAAGTCGGTCTTGGTGGTGGATACGGGTTATAGTGTTGAAATGGCACAGGAAATGATTCGCCATATTCGAGCCATCACCAAGTTACCGATAAAATATGCCGTTAATACCAACTCTCAAGCGCATCGATTTTACGGTAATGTCGTGTTTAAAAAACAGGGCGCGGTTCTAATCAGCCATCCAGATGAACTTAAACGCATGGACAAGCTTAACGGTATTTATAGCAGCACTATCGAGACAATTTTAAAACGTAAAAAAGACAGTGTGGCATTAGCCGTGTTACCTACCATGCTCGTTACCCACAAAAAAACTTTAAACTTAGGAAATTTAAAAGTCGTGCTGAAAACCTTAGGCGCAGCCCACACACCGGCACCGCTGGTGGTGCAAGTAGCTCAAGATAAAATATTGTTTGCGGGCGATATCCTCTATGGCGACAGATTGTTATCCGTCATTGAAGACAGTAATGTAGTGCAGTGGATTCAAAGCTACCAAAAATTAAAACAATTTAAAGCGTATACAATGATACCCGGTCACGGCCAAGTGGGGCCTTTATCGGATTTTGATTTTCCAACATTGTCGTATTTACAATTATTACAGCAGCACATGAGTACACAAGTTGCAAAAGATGCTGGCGCCAACGCTGCGATTCAATCTTTAGATCAGTCTGCTTATTCTAATTTAGTAAACTTTACATCATTGGCTGGAAAAAATGCCAGCTGGTCTTATTTGCAGGCAGAATCAGCAGCGTTTGATTAAATCGGAATTAAAGTTGCTAAAATTACGATAAACGGTAAGATCGGCGGCTAAATTGAAAATGAATAATGAGGCTTTAAAATGAGTGAAGAACCAGGAATCCAACTGTCAGAACCACTAATCAATGACTTAGTTGCAGCAATTACAAAAAACGCACCGAGCGCTCAAGATAATATTGGTATCACATTACAATATATGGGTGCTGTAATGGGTTATTTATCCGCTCAATTCCCAGGTTCCGATGCCGAGCGTCATGATTGGCTTGAGCAATTGAGTGGTTTTATCGTGCATGTATCAGATGAACATGCTGAAGATATAAAAGCAGCAGAACAAGATAAAATCAATGTGCAACAACCTGCACAGCAAGCCGAGCCGAGTGCGCCAGCAGGTAAATGTGAAGCCGATCCCAGTAATGAAGCAGCCGGTGTATGGCACGCTAGTAAGTAATTACTATCAGTTATACCGTTGTATAATAAACAATAATGATTCAAACTGGCCAACGTAATGTTGGCCCATTCATACGCTCAATTTGTTCCCGCAAAGTAATTAACTGATCTTCCCAGTAACGCGGTGAATCAAACCACGGAAAATGTTGCGGAAACGCGGGGTCGCTCCAGCGGCGTGCCAACCATGCATTGTAATGAATCAAACGTAAGCTACGTAAGGTTTCAACCAAAGCCAATTCACTCGGATCAAAATCAAAAAATTGGGTGTATTCACCAAGAATAACTGCAAGTTGTGATTCCATTTCATGGTTTGTTCCCGACAAAAACATCCATAAATCTTGCACTGCCGGCCCCGTTTGGCAGTCATCCAAATCCACAAAATGGGCACCAGTGTCCGTCCATAAAATATTACCGGGATGACAATCACCATGTAGTCGTATCTGCCGAATCATTGAAAAACGAGCTAATTGCTGCTTACACAATTCTAATACCGTACGCGCAGCCATTTCAAAATTTTGCCGAACTTCTAAGGCAATACAGTCGTGTTCCAGTAAATACGCCAAAGCCTCGTTGCCAAAGCGCTCAAGGCTTAATTTGGGTCGATCATAAAACGGTTTGGTTGCCGCCACTGCGTGAATTCTCGCCATTAAGCGGCCTAGCATCTTTAAATGCTCGTTATTATCCAGCTCGGGCGCACGACCGGATACCCGCTTAAATAATGCAAAGCGAAAACCCTTATACTGAAACAAGGTTTTATTATTCTTATCTGCAATTGGCGTAATAATGGGCAATTCATAGCTAGCGAGTTCAAGACTAAACTCATGTTCTTCTAAAATAGTGGCATCTGACCAGCGTGCGGGCCGGTAATATTTGGTGATTAAATATTCACCAGACTCCAAGCCAATTTGATACACCCTATTTTCATAACTATTTAAGGCTAATAAATGACCATTGCACTCAAAACCCTGCTGTTCCAAGCTGGTTAATACCACATCGGGTGTTAACGAATCATACGGTACCGAGCTATTTGTCGTTTTGTTACTATCTGAGTTGCTATTCATTATGTGTCACTTAACCAATTAAACCATATTGATCTAGGTTTATACTTTTTAGATTAACAATGATAACCTAGTTGATTTGAAACCGCCTAATTTGGCTCTAAATATTTGAATAAACGTATAAAAAAGGTAACAATAATGCCCAACCCACTACTCACATTTGATGGACTTCCGCCATTTAAACACATCAAACCAGAACACATCGAACCTGCGATTGATGCGCTGTTGGCAGAAAATCGATTGGCCATTGAAACAGTGTTAGCCGAAAATGAAACCTATAGTTGGGACAATTTTATTCAGCCATTAGAAGAAGTCGGCGATAAATTAGATAAAGCGTGGTCGCCTGTGAGCCACATGAACTCAGTCGTTAATAGTGATGAACTACGCGATGCGTATAATGCCTGCTTACCCAAGCTCAGTGAGTTTGCTACCGAAGTTGGTCAACATGCCAGTTTATTTAAAGCCTATCAATCAATAGCCGATAGTGATGAATATCAAATATTAGATCGCAGCCAGAAAAAAATTATTGATAATGCGCTGCGTGATTTTAAATTATCAGGCATTGATTTATCCGACGATAAAAAAGCCCGTTACAAAGAAATTAAGCAAGCACTTACCAAACTAACCACCAAGTACGAAGAAAATGTATTAGATGCAACTCATGCTTGGTTTAAACTTATTAGCGATGAAACACAACTTGCTGGATTGCCCGATTCCGCCATTGCCATGGCCAAACAAATGGCACAAAATAATGATCGTGAAGGTTGGGAATTCACCTTAGATTTTCCATCGTATTACGCAATTATAACCTATTCCGATCATCAACAACTACGACAAGAAATTTATACCGCCTATGTTACTCGAGCATCGGATCAAGGTCCCAATAGTGGCGAATGGGATAACTCAGAAATAATGGATAACATCGTTGCCAATCGTCACGAGCTAGCACAATTATTAGGATTTAAAAATTATGCCGAACGCTCACTGGCAACCAAAATGGCACAAAACACCGATGAAGTATTAGCATTTTTACAAAACCTAGCAATACGCTCAAAACCCTTTGCCGAAAGAGATAAAGCCGAGTTACTCGCTTATACCAAAGAGCATCACCAAGTTGAAGATTTAAACGCATGGGATTTATCGTATTATTCAGAAAAATTACGACAACATAAATACGCCATCACCCAAGAAGAACTCAAACCCTACTTCCCCGAGACCAGTGTTGTTAAAGGCATGTTTGAAGTTGTTAAACGCTTATATGGTATTGAAATAAACCAAGTCAAACGCGGCATCGAAACGTGGCATCCCGATGTACGTTTCTATGAAATAAAAGATAAAAGCGGTAAGCTACGCGGAAAATTTTATTTAGATCTCTATGCCCGCGAACACAAACGCGGTGGTGCTTGGATGGACGATTGCATGGCACGTATGCGCTACAAAGATGGCTCAATACAAACACCCGTAGCGTATTTAACCTGCAACTTAACACCACCAGTTGGAGGCGATCCAGCACTGTTCACCCACGATGAAGTCACCACATTATTTCACGAATTTGGCCACGGTCTGCACCACATGCTCACCAAAATTGATTACGTAGGTGTCTCCGGTATCAATGGTGTGGCATGGGATGCCGTTGAGCTACCAAGCCAATTTATGGAAAACTGGTGCTGGGAACGAGATGCATTAAAATTATTTGCTAAACATTACCAAACGAAAAAACTCATCCCGCAAGAATTATTTGACCGTATGCAAGCCGCCAAAAATTTTCAGTCTGGTATGTTAATGGTTCGGCAATTAGAATTTTCAATTTTTGATTTTAAAATGCATTTGGAATTTGATCCCACAAAAGGAGCACGTATCCAAGAAATTTTAGACCAAGTGCGTCAAGACGTAGCAGTAAATATTCCCCCCACGTTCAACCGCTTTCAACATGGTTTCTCGCATATTTTTGCTGGTGGTTATGCTGCCGGTTACTACAGCTATAAATGGGCTGAAGTATTATCGGCCGATGCCTTCGCCTTATTTGAAGAAAACGGCATCTTTGACAAAACCACCGGTCATGCATTTTTAACCAACATACTCGAGCTTGGAGGTTCACGTGAACCCATGGAATTATTCACTGCATTCCGTGGTCGACAACCCGAAATTGATGCACTGCTACGGCATTGTGGAATCGCGGCATAAAATTATTATGAATAAAATATTATTAAAAATTGCTACATTTTTTATTTTGAGCATCAGCCTTAATTTTGCTCACGCACAAGAAATGTATGTCACCGACCGTGTTATATTGGGTGTGCACCAAGCTGCTGATGAGACCAGTGTTTTAGTAAGCTCGTTACCCAGCGGCACAAAAGTAGAAATACTCGACAGCCTCGCAAACTTCTCTAAAATAAAACTCGACTCCGGCATAGAAGGTTGGATAAAAACTGAATTTTTAATAAAAGACAAACCCTCTATTTTAGCTTTGGGTGAGGTTACCACAAAATTAGAAAGTGCAACTCAAGAATTAAAAAAATTAAAAGAACGTGCGACAAAACGCGAGCGTGATTTACAAACCCGCGAAGATCAAGTTGCCAATTCAAAATCAACCATTAAAGATTTAAAAAAACAACTAACAGAATCAAAAGCAGCACTAGCAAACGCCAACACTGCCAAACCAGAAACAGTTGCCGAGCCCGTTGTTGTCGCCCCCGATAATAGTGCCGAGCTCGAAGCCGCCAATTTAAAAATTGACGAACTTAGCAAGCAAATTGAAGAACTACAAACCGCTACTATAATGGACAATGTAGAGCAAAATGAGCCGAGTAAGGCGCAATTAAATAGTGAAATTAAAAAATTACTCATGCGCATCAAAGTCGCACAAGCCAATCTCAATGGCGAAGAAATCCCAAGCCCCGAAGAACTCGCCGCCATCCAACCCCAAATGCCCTTATGGTATTGGGTATTGTTATCCACCATGATCATTCTAGGATTTGTCTTTGGAATATTTTTTATTGATTACATGCACCGTAAAAAACACGGTGGTTTTAGATTGTAATTCCAACAAAGCGTCATTCCGGCTATTTTAAGCCGGAATCCAGCGTTTAAACATTAAAATTATCCAACTGCACTAAGTTTACTTTAATCCAAAATAAACGCAGATTAAAAAAACTTTTTAGACATAATCTTAATACCTCATTTAATTGTTCCTGAGTTTAGACATTTTTTAAAAAGAGTAAAAATTGTTGGTATATTCAAAATTTATTTTTCGTATAAGCGTGAACTGTGAAACAAGACAGACATAAATAGATTATTTTGTATACTATATCACACAAATAGACTCATTTTAGATTGATAAGTTGAGTGTAAAAAAATTAATAATTACTGTCTCTAATTGGAGAAACATAATGACATTTTATAAAATCATTAAAATAAGCATATTGCTTGGTACAGGAATTCTTGTTGCTTGTTCGTCAAATGAGGACAGTAATAAATCAACATTCGCTCCAAAAATAAATCCAAATGCATTAGTCGTTCATATCGATCCTGAAACTGGAGAGCTTCTTGAGGAGCCACCTGCAAACGCAATCCAATCAAACAGTATTAGAGCAACAAGCGAACCTGAGTATACAGAAATTAAAGAATCAACTTCACCTGCCGGCGGTGGATATATTGAAGCAATAGGTCAAGTTAAAAAGAAAAATAAATAAACGTGAATTTTAATTTATAAATTTATTTATAGGGAATCTTAATGTGCGAATCATAGTTAAAGTTTTTATTCTATTATTGTCATCCATTTTTGCGAACCAGCTATTTGCATCGTCTTTTTTTACTCTTACTACAAATGACGCCGCAAACAGTGGTTTTAATGATCCAACTCCATTTACAGCAATTGGTGGTAACAATGCCACAACTTTAGGACAGGCTCGTTTAAATGCGCTTCAATACGCAGCAAACCAATTAAGTAAAAAAATTAATAGTACAGTTAATATTGATTTAATTGTCAGTTTTCGATCATTAGGTCAAGGGGTATTAGCTCAAACTGGTACTGGTGGTTATCATCATAACTTTAACGGAGCACTATTACGGGATACTTATTATCACTCAGCGTTAGCAAATAAGTTAGCCGGCATGGAAATTAATACGCAGATTTATGATATGACCATTAATTTTGGTAGCTCAATCGGAAATGCTGAATGGTACTTTGGTTTTGATGGCAAGCCACCAGGTGGGAATAGAAATTATGATTTTGTAACCGTAGCAACTCATGAAATTTTACACGGTATTGGTTTTTCGACGGCTGTCGATGTAGTCAGTGGTGCAAAGCGTAATGGCCTCAACGATGTCTATATGTTGAACTTAGAACAGCATAATGCAGTACAAGCTAATTATTCACTGATGACCAATGCTGGACGTGCGACAGCAAATATATCAAACCAATTACATTGGATTGGTGCCGCAGTTGTTGCAAAAGCGAATAATTCTAACGGTTTTCAAAATGGACATGCTGCAATGTATGCCCCGTCGTCACTTCAGCCTGGATCATCTGTTTCTCACTTCAGTACATCGTTTAGTGGCCCCGATCAAATGATGGAACCGGCATACCGTTTTCCAAATCATGATATTGGATTAGCAGCGCAAGTATTAGAAGATATAGGTTGGGGTAAATTAAACTCAGATCCACGAAGTGTTGATTTAAGTGTTGAAGTGACTAGCGCTAATCTAAATCCAGCGCGCGGTACAAATGAAACTTATTTTATTACCGTAACGAATAAAAGTGGTGCTAACACTGCAACAGCAATTGTAGTTAGTAATTTTTTACCCGCAAATTCAAGCTTCATTTCAGTTAGCCCTGCTAGTGGCGCTACGTGTGATAACAGTAATGTTGCACAAAACAGAATAGTGACTTGCTCTTTACCGAGTTTGCCTGCATCTGGTACAGCAATATTCAGTGTTGTTGTTCGAATAAATAATGCTGCGGGTAATATATTCTCAGCTAATGTTGAATCTGTAAATCCAGACCCTGTTATTATAAACAATAGTACGGTGAATACCGTATTAGTGAATAATGAAAAGCCGCCAGTATTTTCAACAGTAGCACCTCAAACCATTGAAGAAGGCAAAAAATTAACTTTACCAATTAGTGCATCGGATCTAGATGGCGACATTCCAACATTGCGTTTACTAAATCTTCCAGCAACAGCAACATTCGTCTCCAATGGCAACGGCAATGCAACGTTTACTTGGACACCTGCTACAGCGGATGTCGGTAACACCGTCCTTAATTTTGAAGCCAGCGATGGCAAAACGCCAGCAGTGACAATGGCAGTGAGTGTTACAGTAACGGCAAAACCGGTTCCAACACCGACTCCAACTCCAACACCAAACCCGAGTACACCACCACCGCCAACAAGTGGGGCTGATACACCTGCTGCTGGTTGCACTTTAAGTAGATCAGCTAAGTTTGATCCAGCATTTCCCGTCTTACTGTTATTTTTATCTCTAGTGTACTTTGTACGAAAGAAGAAACTAAAAATATAATGACAAGATTCCCGCGTATAAAAATGTTTATCTGCGGGAATCAAATTACTAAGCTTGGGATTATCGTTTATATTTTTTGAATTTTGTTTATGTTTAATAAAATGTAGCTTCACTTAAAGTAGAATCGTTAGCGCTAGGCTCTTGCCACAGCGTGGTAACTTGACCATCATAGCGTAACCATATTGCAAATGAATTCCCGTTTGAGTCAATATCAGTTTTGATGTCGGCGATGTTTTGTGTTAACGGTATTACTGCCAGTGCTGTCCATCCTGATGCTTGTGAAAAAGTACTAAAGTAAATTTTATTGTCTGACCACAGTGCAATGCCTTTAGCGTTGGATGAATAAGTTAAACAGGATTACTAAAAAAATCCAATTGATCCTATTGCTGTTGATTGTAAAAGCTTATCAGTTGTTGTGTTATCACTATTAATCGTACTCATGTGCATACTATTAGTAAATGAACTAAATTCAGTGTTGCTTTGGTTGACCCAAGCTATAGCAGGTAACTTGCTTGCGCTCATAACAACATTAGAAATTTCTAAGGATTCACTATTAGCAAAGAAAGACTCATTGCCTCATCCTGATAATTCATTATATAAAATAGAGCTAATATAAATTCCATTTACTGATAAATCAAACTGTATGAGAGTGCGTCTGTAGAATCCACCACTATCGAATTTTAGATTGTCTAATCAACGCCGTTATGGCTGCAACGGAATATTTAACCCATCATAAATTAGAAGATAAAAAACATTTATTATGTATCGCTGCGCCAGCATTAATTTTTTCTCGAAGCCAGTATTTTGATAGTGATGAAATAAAAAATACACTGCAAAAATTATTATTCCATTTTACAAACTTGCATATTACTATTTTCCATGCCGATGAAAATGTTACTCAACATTTGCAGGCAGCTTGTGCCAAGTTGCAGGACAATTCGGTTTATAGCGTTGTGTTCGTCGGTTTGGGTTCATTACTAAACATAGAGGTATTCTTGGCTGGTATTGCTAGGTTTTAATTCTTTTAAATAATCTGAACCCGAATATTTTAGCGCAATTTACGAGAGATAATGTTTATCCATGCCAATTAAATGAATTAACTTGCTTTAAAGATTCTACTATTAGCGCCGATATTGGGTTTATCTTCCATGGAAATGCTGGTGAGTTAAATTGCAGTTGACGGGTATAACTATACGGTCAACTAAATTACTACTTTCTACAGGGATAGCACTTAAAAGTTTGTGTGAGAATGGTATTGATAAACCATATTCAGTGCTAAAAATCGTGGTTACCAGAGTTTAGCAATTGTTTGCAGCATATTAAATCGTTAAAAATGAATATAGAAGTTTACCAACAGATAATATCCAATGCCGCCGATGGAATTATTACTATCGATACTCATGGTTTGGTTCATTCATTTAATCCTGCTGCGGAAAAATTGTTTGATTATAAAGCTGATAATATTATAGGGAAAAACATTCGTTGTTTGATGGGGGATGAGGACAAAGCACAGCACGATGGATATATACGGCATTACTTAGAAACTGGGAAAAGTGGCATTATAGGTAAAGGCTTGCGTGAAGTTGTTGCAAAACGACAGGATGGTAGTCTTTTTTCAGCAGAACTTACGGTTAGTGCAATGCATCTGCTCGATGGTCAGTTGATGTTCATTGGTATGTTACGAGATATTAGTTGGCGCAAGCAGGCTGAGAAAGATCTACGTATTAGTGAGCAACGTTTTGAGTTGGTGACTCGCGGTACTAATGACGGGATTTGGGATTGGGATCTAAGAACGGGTAATATTTATTTTTCACCACGTTGGAAAAGCATGTTGGGTTATAATGAAACTGAAATTGATGATAATTTTATGGCATTGCAGGCTTTGATCCATCCCGATGATTTGGGACTTGCGTTGGAAAGGTGGGTAGCTTGCATGGAGGGTGAAACGGATGCATTTGTAATTGAGTATCGTGTACGTAATAAACATAATAATTATCTTTATGAAGACCATGATTATCTTTGGATTGAGTGTCGTGGTCTGGTGCAACGTGATAAGCAAGGTAATCCAATACGTTTAGCTGGTTCACATAGTGACATAACGAATCGTAAAAAAGCGTTTAATAATTTGCAAAAAATGGCATCGGATCTGGAACACAAGGCTGAGGCATTGCAACGTAGTAATCAGGAATTGGATCAATTTGCTTATGTTGCCTCCCATGATTTGAAGGCACCATTACGAGCAATTGCTAATTTATCACAATGGATTGAGGAAGATCTTGATGAAGTGATGGGCGACGATACACGAGCTCAAATGACTTTGCTGCGCGGTCGTGTACAACGAATGGAAGGTTTAATTAATGGCATCTTACAATATTCACGGGTGGGGTGTGTCAATGTGGATACTCAGCAGGTAGATGTAAAGCAATTATTGAGCGAAATTATTGAAGAGTTATTATTACCATCCGGTTGTTGTATTACTATTTCACCCGATATGCCCTGTCTGCAAACGGCACGTTTACCGCTATCTCAAGTGTTTAGTAATTTAATTGATAATGCTATTCGTTTTCATCCAAAGCCGGAGCTAGCGAAAATAGCAATCGCAGTAAAAAAACTGGACGATATAATGTATGAGTTTTCTGTAACGGATGATGGAACGGGTATCGCCCCTGAATATCATGAAAAAATATTTCAAATATTTCAGACCTTGAATGCTCGGGACACAGTGGAAAGTACTGGGGTTGGTTTAACTATTGTGAAAAAAATTGTTGAGCAATTGGGTGGACAGATCAGATTGGATTCTATCGAGGGTAGTGGTTCGACATTTTTTTTTACACTACCCGTCACTCGAACTACTAAAAATGTTGATGACAGCAATAACGCGTAAAGAATTTATAATGGATTTTTTGGGAGCGCAAATTGATGAACACTAAATCAGTGAAGTGGTTACCTTACTTGACGCTACGTAATAAAATTATTGCAGGTTTTACTGTGTTACTTTTATTTATGGCCACCGGCATGGGAATGATCTTATGGCAAGGAGTTCAATTTAGTGATGTTGGAGCTGAGGTTACAGAGCTACGGCAACCTGCGATGCGTTTAGCGTTACAAATATCCCAGGAAATAAATCATAGCATGGCTGAGCTTAATGCTTATTTGTTAACAGGCTATGTCGATCACAAAAGTCGTTTCCAGATATTGGAAAAATCCAGTAGCAAAAATTTACTTGAGCTTAATCGATTATTAAAAAATTATGACGATAATGGTCAATTAAAACACTTAATTGAAGCTCAAGATGTATTTACACAATTTCGAGTTATTGCAACACAAGCTATCTTGCTAAAAGATAATCCTGCTAAAAACTTCCCCGGTTTGGCATTGGCGACAAAAACGCTTAATCCTTTGAATCTGAAATATATGGGTATTATTAACAATTTAAAGGTCGAGTTGATGCAAATGTCAGTCAGTTCACGACAAATAAAATTACTTTCTCATATTACGGAGTTACGTTACACCTGGACACAAATGATCAACAGTGTGCGTTTGTTTTTTAATTCACGTGCAAAAAAAGAACTGGATAATATCACTTTGTATATGGACACTAATTTTAAACACTTGCAGTTGTTAGTGAATGAAAAGGTTGATTTGGGTTTTGGTGATATTGAACAACTGGTTGAACTACAGTCTCAATACCAGAAAAACCTGCCGCAGGTTATTAAAGTATTTCAAGGTGATAGATGGCGGGCTGATATTCATTTAATGAATACTCAACTACGAGAAGTGACCGATATCTTGAAACAGCGCCTCGAATATATTGTAACTGCGCAGGTTACAGCTACGCAACAGGCTAATTCCATATTAGTAAGCAGTCTTGCTCAGGGGCAACAGCTTGGTTTGTTAACACTCATTGCTAGTCTTGTGATGGGAGTAATGATCACTATTGTGATTGTCAATGGAACAACACCGATCACACGTTTAGCGCAATATGCTAAACAAGTTTCGCTTGACGAACCGCAGGATGTGGAACCGATATTATGCACTCGTCATGATGAAGTTGGTGGTTTAGCACGTGCATTTCAACAAATGATTAGCCGTTTGACGGAATCTTATCGTCAACTAACTGATGCAAACGACGTGCTCGAACAACGAGTTACTGAGCGTACTAGCGAGCTGGCGGAGAAAGCCGATGCACTGCAGCGCAGCAATCAAGAATTGGATCAGTTTGCCTATGTGGTTTCACATGATTTAAAAGCACCGTTACGTGCGATAGCTAATTTATCGGAATGGATTGAGGAAGATATCGAAGACAGTCTGAGTGATGATACACGTAAACAAATGACTTTATTGCGGGGACGGGTAGCCCGAATGAATGATTTAATTCACGGTATTTTGTCTTATTCCCGTGTTGGCCGTATTGATACTAATATTATAGCCGTTGATGTTAAGCAAATGTTAACAGAAATTATTGATGGACTGGTTGTACCGGATGGTTTTGTGATTGACATTGCTGCGGATCTGCCCGTGTTTGATACTGCTCGTGTTCCGTTATTACAAGTATTTTCCAATTTATTATCCAATGCCATTAAATATCACCACCAGCCGCAAAAAGCACGAGTACAGGTAGGAGTTCGCGATTTGGATAATGGATATTATGAATTTTTTGTTCAAGATGATGGTCCGGGTATTGCTCCGGAATACCATGACAAAATTTTTGGTATTTTCCAGACGCTAAATGCCCGTGACGATGTTGAAAGCACCGGGGTAGGTTTGTCTATTGTGAAAAAAATTATTGAGACCCAAGGCGGTGAAATTAAACTAGCCTCTGCCCAAGGTGAAGGTTCAAGTTTTATCTTTACCGTGCCGAAAACAATTAGTATGTGATCAGATTAGCGGCTATTAGCTAGGTTACACAATACAGGATAAAACTAATCATGAATGATAACAAAATATCAATCTTACTGGTCGAAGATGATGAAGTGGATGTAATGAATGTGCAACGCGCATTTAAGAAAAACCATATTGAAAACCCTGTATTTATCGCCGGTAATGGCTTGCAAGCATTGGCTAAATTGCGTGGCACTGATGGCGAACAGCAGCTTAATCCAATGCCTAAAATTATACTGTTGGATATTAACATGCCCAAGATGAACGGTATTGAGTTCCTAAAAGAAATACGTAACGATCCGGAATTGCACGCAATTAGCGTTTTTGTGCTTACCACTTCTGATGAAGAAAAGGATCGGGTAGCAGCCTATGATATGAATGTGGCTGGTTATATTCTCAAACCTGTAGAACCAAGTGCTTTTATGGAAGCTGTTAAGACCTTGAATGTGTTCTGGTCTTTAATCGAATTACCCTGACTTTAATCTGTGGTTAATCACAATGACTGGTGAAAAAAAATCGGAACAACTTAATATTCTCATTGTCGATGACGATGACGTGGATAGAATGGCAGTACAACGTGCGTTAAAATCTGCTGCAATAGACGCTGTACTTGATGAAGCCTCCAGTGTCAGTACGGCTCTTGTGGCATTAAAGAAAAATGATTTTGATTGTGCGTTGTTTGATTACATGTTGCCTGATGGTGATGGCCTTAGCTTATTACATTCTTGTCGAGAGGCGGGTATAACCACTCCCGTTGTGATGCTTACGGGGCAACGTGATGAACGTTTAATTGTGGATTTACTTCGTGCCGGTGCCTCTGATTATCTTTCTAAAACAGAACTCAATGCTGAGACACTAGGCCATGCAGTACAAACTGCAATTCGAGTACATCGTGCGGAACTCGAACAACGCCGAGCTCACGACAAGCTTGAGGAAGCACATCGAGAATTACAAACCAGTCATGAGCAATTATTGCAGTCGGAAAAATTGGCCTCGATTGGTCAGCTTGCCGCAGGGGTAGCGCATGAAATTAACAACCCAGTGGGTTATGTTTATTCTAATCTCGGTACGCTTCAGAAGTATATCGATAACCTGTTTCAGATGTTGGAATGTTATGAGCAACTAGAGCAATATGTTACTGGCGATAATGAAGCCGTTGAAGTTTTGCATAAGCTTAAACAAGAGTTAGATATTGAATATATTAAGGAAGATGTACGTGATCTGGTTAGTGAGTCGCGTGAGGGCATTGCACGTGTTAAAGGTATTGTCCAGGATTTGAAGGATTTTTCTCATGTTGATGAAGCAGAATGGCAATGGGCTGATTTGCATCGAGGACTTGATAGTACTTTGAATATTGTTAGTAATGAAATTAAATATAAAGCCGAAGTGGTTAAAGACTACGGTGAATTACCTGCTGTGGAATGCCTTGCTAGTCAGCTTAATCAAGTGTTTATGAACTTACTGGTTAATGCCGCCCATGCTATTGAAGAACGTGGAGTGATCACTATTAAAACCGGTCATCAAGACGATAAGGTCTGGGTTGAAATTAGTGACACAGGTACCGGTATTACTTCCGAGAATTTGAAAAATATTTTTGACCCTTTTTTTACTACGAAAGGAGTTGGCACTGGAACCGGTTTGGGATTGTCATTGTCTTATGGCATTGTACAAAAACATGCTGGTAATATTGAAGTTCGCAGTGATGTCGGCAAAGGTACGGTTTTTACTATTTACTTACCGGTTCAACAGCAAAATGCACAAGCTGAAAAACAACTGGCCAGTGGTGAGTCATAATGTTTGTGAGTATTGCTAATATGATAATCCAGAAAATTAAAAGTTTGTTTTGTAATAATGACTTTAATAAACCAACTGAATTTGGGTGATAAAAAAAATTTTATGGCATCAACAACACAGAGTAATAATCTAGCAACATTGTTATTTGTTGATGATGAAGCCAATATTCTTACTTCATTAAGACGCTTGTTTCGTCCGCTGGGCTACAATATTGTGACAGCAGAAAATGGCCTAGCCGGACTGAAAGTTTTGGAAGAACATGATATTGACTTGGTGATTTCTGATATGCGAATGCCTGAAATGGACGGTGCTACTTTTTTGGAACAAATTGCATTACGTTGGCCCAACACGATACGAATTTTGTTAACGGGGTATGCTGATCTAACTTCGACTATTAAAGCGGTTAATAGTGGACAGATTTATCGTTATATTAGTAAACCTTGGGAAGAAAGCGATATTATTTTAAGTGTTAAACGTGCCTTGGAACAAAAAGATTTACAAGCGCTGATACACAGACAAAATAGTGAGCTCAAGCAATTAAATGCAAGTTTGGAAGACAAGGTTCGTGCCCGTACTGGAGAATTGCAACAAACCGTTAGTTTTTTGGAACTCGCTCATCAAAACCTAGATAGCAGTTATCAAAATACCGTGGAAGTATTTTCCACTTTGATTGAAATGCGTGAACAACGTGCCGGTCATTCCAGACAGTTAGCTGAACACGCAGTGCAATTGGGACAGTTATGCGGTTTAGATGATTCTGATCTAAAAAATTTACGCAATGCGGCGTTGTTACGCAATGTCGGAAAAATGGGGCTGGCTGATAGTATTTTGAATAAATCTTTAAATACTTTAAGTGAGGAACAACATAAAACCTATATTCGACATCCAGTGATTGGTGAAGGTGTGTTAATGGCTCTGGAACCTTTACATGAAGCTGCGCGGTTGATTCGCCAACAACACGAACAACTCGATGGAAAAGGTTATCCTGAGCATTTAAAGGGTGATGATATTACTCTCGGTGCCCGTATTCTGAAAGTGGTTGGCGATTTTCACGATCTCCAACTTGGTCGCTTACTTGATCGTCAATTGGATAGTAGTGCAGCACAGGAATATTTGTTTAAGCACAGTGGTAGTTGTTATGACAAGCAAGTAGTCGAAAAATTTCAATTGTTGTTGAGAAGTCAGAGACAGCATAAAAAAAATATTTCTGAGTTGTGTGTGAAATCAAATAACTTACAAGATGGTATGGTGTTGTCACGAGACTTGGTGTTGGGAGGTAAAATTTTATTACTCTCAAAAGGTCATCAACTCAATGATAATATTATCACGCGAATTCATTATTTTGAGGAATCTCTTGGTGATGAATTGGATATTTATGTTTATGCTTGATTAAAATTTAGAAAGTGAATAGTTATTTAACTGGAGTAAAGCAATGCAACAACGATTAATGATGGTAGATGATGAAGAAAATGTATTAACAGCGTTGCAGCGAGTGTGTCGTTCACAAAAGCAATGGCAAATCGAAACTTATACTGATCCTAATGAAGCGTTAAAACGAGCAATAACCACAAATTTTGATTTAATTCTTTCAGATTACCGAATGCCGCAGATGACCGGTGTGCAATTTCTTTCTAAAATAAAAAATCAACAACCAGATGCAATGCGTTTGATTATCAGTGGCCAAACCGATCGTGAAGGTTTGTTAGGTGCCATTAATGAGGCAGAAATTTATCATTTTATTGATAAACCATGGTTTGATGAAGATCTTCTTTCGATACTGCAACAAGCATTAAGTTATCGTGATATCTTATTAGAGAATCGTCTTCTCGCTAATCAGGTGCGCGAGCAACAACATGAATTGAGTATGCGAAAACTGGCTTTGGAGAAATACAAAAACCAACATCCGGATTTGTTTAAAATTAAATGGGCTGATGATGGTTCTATTATTTTTGATGAAAACGAATAGCAAGAATTAATCAGTTTATGCAACGCACCTTACTCCTTGTCGACGATGAACCCAATGTACTTAAAGCACTTAAACGATTGTTGTACAAAGAGGATTATCAAATATTGACTGCAGACAGTGGTGCAGAAGGTCTACAACAACTGGCGGATCATAAAGTGAACGTTATTGTATCAGATCAGCGTATGCCAAACATGACGGGTGTGGAATTTCTCGGTCAGGTGTTTGAACTGTATCCTGACACAGTGCGTATCGTGTTGTCGGGCTATGCGGATTTTTCTGCTGTGACCGATGCCATTAACAAGGGAGCAATTTATAAATTTTTTACTAAACCCTGGAACGATGATCAAATGCTGGCCAATGTGTTTGAGGCATTTCGTCATTCAGAGTTAAATATAAAAAATGAACAATTGACACGAATTTTTGAAAGCACTCTCGAAGGTATTTTGATCACCGATGTAACTGGGGTTATTCAGTCGGTGAATCCTGCTTTTACCTTTATCACCGGTTACAGTGCAATTGAGGCGATAGGCAACACACCAATGATGCTTAAATCAGATCGCCATGATACTTCGTTTTTTGAAAAGATGTGGCAGTCGCTTGTGAAGCACGGGCAATGGGAAGGCGAAGTCTGGAATCAGCGTAAGAACGGCGAGGTTTATCCCCTATGGCTGGTATTAACTGCGATAAAGGGTATGGAAAGTAAACCGAGTCAATATGTTGGTTTGTTTAATGATATTACCGAACAGAAAAAAAATGAGCAATGCATTCGTTTTCAAGCTTATCATGATGCATTAACAGAACTACCTAATCGTTTGTTATTTAATGACAGATTGCAAGTGGCATTAGCACAAGCCCTGCGAGCTTCAGAAAAATTGGCTATCATGTTCATTGATCTTGATCGCTTTAAAAATATTAACGATAGTCTCGGTCATGCGGTGGGCGATCAATTATTACAAGAAATGGCAAAACGTTTACAGAAATTTACTCGTGACGAAGATACTGTTGCCCGCATGGGGGGCGATGAATTTACAATTTTATTACCTCGATTTACCCGGGTTCATGATGTTGAGCAACTGGCGTTAAAAATACTTAATGGAATAAGTTTGCCGTTTCATATTGAAGGTCAGGAATTAGTTGTCACCAGTAGTATTGGCATTAGTTTATACCCTAACGATGGTGAGACATTAGAAAGCTTGATGAAAAATGCTGATAGTGCGATGTATCGTGCCAAGGATCAAGGAAGGAATAAGTATCAACTTTATAATGCTGATATGAATGCCGGTGCAATAGAGCATTTAACAATGGAAACACAGTTACGACATGCATTGGAACGCAATGAATTTTGTTTGTATTATCAACCACAAGTGGATATCAATAGTGGCAGGTTAATTGGTTTTGAGGCATTGCTACGTTGGTTGCATCCACAGCAAGGATTGCTAGCACCAGGTAAATTTATTACTTTACTAGAAGAAACCGGTCTCATTGTGTCGGTGGGTGAATGGATTTTAAACCAGTCCTGTTGCCAGAATTTTATTTGGCGGGAAGCCGCTTTTACACCCGTTCGAGTGGCGGTGAATGTTTCCAGTTTTCAATTTCGTGCAACACACATAAATCTATTGGTCGCCGCAGCACTGGAGCGCAGTGGTTTGGATGCCGGTGGATTGGAAGTGGAAATTACGGAAGGTGCGATAATGGACAATGTCACGCAAAATAGTGAAACGTTACAACAGCTACGGGATATGGGAGTTGCAATTGCGATTGATGACTTTGGTACCGGTTATTCTTCATTGAGCTATTTAAAACAATTTCCTGTTGATATGTTAAAAATTGATCAGTCATTTGTACGTGATATTACTTGTAATCCTCAGGATATGGAAATTGTTCGCTCAATAATTACCATGGCGCACGGTTTGGGTTTGGGGGCTATTGCCGAGGGTGTTGAGATTATTGAACAACTGGAGTTATTACGCTCATTGGGATGTGATCAAGTACAGGGTTATTATACCGGCCGGCCACTTGAAGTGGAACAAGCAACAGCATTACTAAAACAATCTGCCAGACTGCCAATATTAACAATCGATACGCATAAATCTATCAAGGTGAATACGGGTGAAGGCTGAGCGCACATTATTGCTGGTTGATGATGAAGATAACATCCGTCGTTCATTAATACGGGTATTACGGCGTGATGGTTATACCATTTTGCAAGCGGATAGTGGCGCACAAGGGTTGCAGTTATTACAGGAAAATCCTAACACGGGGGTTATTTTATCTGATCAGCGTATGCCTGCGATGACTGGAATTGAATTTTTATCACAAGCACGTGAGATACGACCCGATACCGTGCGCATGGTATTGTCCGGTTATACTGATTTAAAAACAGTAACCGAGGCGATTAATCAGGGTGAGATTTATAAATTTTTGACCAAACCCTGGGAGGATGAGTTACTGCGCAGTAATGTTATCGATGCTTTCGAGCATTATGAACTGCGTTTTGAAAATGAGCGTCTGGCACGGGAATTACAACAAATAAACATCGAGTTGGAACAGCGAGTTGAACAAAAAACCCGTGAAATTTTACTCAATGTTCATGCCTTGACTATTTCTCAGGAAGTATTGGAACATTTGCCTGCAACCGTACTGGGGATTGATGAGGACGGCTTAGTAGTTGTGGCTAACCATCAGGCTGAAATGTTATTACTGCACCAAGATAGTAGTCTGATTGGTCTGCAAGCGAATGATATTTTACCGGAGGTAGTCTGTGAACAGATTAAGCGTAATCTTAATAATGATGCAACCGAGTCAATCGATATAACTCTGGGAGACTTCAGACTCCATGTGCATTGTGGACGCATGGGACAGTCTTCACAAGCACAAGGAGTTATTGTGGTAATCATGCCTTTTTAATTCGGTATTTAATATGACTCAATACAATAAACAGTTCAACAGACTGAGCTTTAAGTTGGTTTATTATGAGCCCGGCTCAAAGTGGCAAGACCACCAATCTGATGTGTTTGCACAATTTATTGGCCAGCAAAAATACCGGTGATTTCATGCACCGTCTGGTTTGTTATTGCAATTTAAACTTTTTACGGTACCCGGTCAGGTGCAGCGATGCGCTTACCGGCCACCAGGTATTTTCTACCTTACATAGCAATTCTGCGCCTGCCAGTATAACGCGTTTATTTGATTTAGGACTCAAGCGCACAACGCTTAGTTCGTCGTCTTTGTCAACATTGTTATAACACGGGTTATAAAGGACGCACAGCATTATACGAGATTTTTGTTCTCGGAGAAAGATTGCGTGATCTAATTGCCAGTGGTTGTACTTCACCGGTAAAAGTTTTACGGGTTCTCGGTGCACAGGAATATCAACAAAAAATTGAATAGGTAATTATAGTTAATGAAAACTAAAAACAATATCAACTTAAAGCAAGCCCAAGCGGGTCAAATTTTAGCGCTTGATGTTATTGATCTGAATGGTAATTGTTTGATGTCAGAAGGCGTGGTACTCAGTGACAAAACCATTAGTAGTTTATTGCAACGTGGAATTGATGCTGTGGTGGTTTGGGGTTTGCAAATTAACGAGAATGAAATTGCACTGCAGCAAAGTGCAATTAAGGAACGTTTAGCACAACGTTTTCGTCAAGTTCAAAATAATCCTGAGATGTGCCAGCTACACGATATTTTGTTGCGTTGGCGACTGCAAGTTGATGAAGCGGAAACCGATGATAGTTAATGAATTAATTTTTAAAACTATGACAAATTTAACACTGCAAAACCTAGATAAACATATTAGCCATTTGCCATCGTTATCGAGCATTATCACTCGGTTACTTGGCTTATTGCAACGTGATGATGTTTCGATGGCACTATTAACGGCAGAAATTGCTGGGGATCAAGCTTTGGTAGCACGTATTTTGCGTATTGCCAATTCACCCTTTTACGGTTTATCCAGTCATATAGGTAGTTTACAACAGGCCGGTACGTTATTGGGCTTGCATACAATGCACGGCATTATTACTGCGGCAGGCATTATTGGTCATTTTCCGCCACAGCAGGATTCTGGTTTTGATCGTTGTTCGTTTTGGTTGCATGCTATTGGTACCGGTATTACTGCACAAGTACTCGCGCGTCGTAGTGGTCTCGATTCGGAGCAGTCATTTACCGCCGGATTATTACACGATATTGGTAAAGTAGTTTTAGCGGCATATTTTGAGCAGGATTTTGTTCGAGTGCTGGAGTATCGAGATCAACACGATTGTTTAATCCGAGAAGCTGAACAACAAGTACTGGGCTTTGATCATACTCAGATTGGTGCCAAAGTGGCACGACACTGGAAACTGCCGAACTTGCTGATAGCTGCAATTCGATATCATCATGAAATACCGGGCAAGATGACGCCATTGGCCGAGTTGGTACACGTGGCCGACATTGTTTGTCGTGGTATGGAAATAGGTCATGGCGGTGATGATTTAATTCCGGTTTTACACGCTGATGCTTTGCCGAGGTTAGGCTTAGATTGGTCTGATTTACGCGCAACATTGCCTGAAATAGAACAGCTTAACACTCGTGCAGGAGTATTTTTAGATGGAATCAATGAATGTGAATAGTTTTAAATTATTCTTGATATTTTATATCTTCTTATTTAGTAAAGGCAATAGATATGCGTAGTGATTTAAAAGTGCTACTGATTGATGATGAGCCGCGTAATTTACGTATTATGAATGAAATTTTGGATAGGCAATGTATATTAGAAGCGGCAACAGATGGAGAGCAGGCATTAATAAAAGTAAGCACGTTTGCTCCCGACTTGATTTTACTCGATGGTATGATGTCAAGAAAAACAGATACACGATATCAACATATAAAAATTATAATTGTTTTCGGTAAGGCCAGTGACTGTGATAAAGACGAGGGGTTTGAGGTAGGTGCTGATGGCTATCTCACCCAAGCTCTAAATTTATTTCGGGCAAACTTTTCAAAATATAATACTGACATTATATTGTCTGGCATAAGCATCATTATCGGTAATAGATTTTTCAATGACTTCCATCAAATTTAATTTTTCAAAGCTAAAACTGATACGCCCAGATTCAATTTTATTCATATCCAGAATATCATTAATTAATAATAATAAACGGTTGCTGTTATCATGTGCAATTTTTAATAGTTCTGATATTTTTTCAGGGACTTCACCTACTACCCCACCTAAAATTAATTTTATAGTGATAAACAATTTTATAATTAACCTGAGCTTAGTATAAGAAAATAGTAGCTTAGAATTGGTTTGAGTATAATATTGTTCTGGGCGTTATGCATGTCTTGTAACGTGAATTTTGTATACTGTTAATATAAGGTTAATTTTTAAACAAAAATGGATTGTTTTTTTTGTATTTTCGACAACAGTGTTAGTCTGTGTCTTGAATCTTTTTCACGAATCTTGCATTATGTTAATTGCTTAGGGATGAAAATGAGCCAAATAAAAAAAGATTAGACAACAGTCTTTATTCATGACCATATCGTTTTTTTCTAATAATGTCTTGGTAGCTTCATTTAAAGCATAATATTTAACAATACTTAGAGTGTTTAATATGATTACAAAGTTTAACAAATATTTCATTCAAGTTGTATTGTATGTGTTTATTGCGTTTACCGTGGTGTCTTGTGGGCAACAACCGCAACACCACTTGAGTGAAGTAAAAAAATTTAATTCGGGTAATACTAATGTTGCTAAATCATCTGTTTCAAAAAATTTAATTGTTGTTTATAAAAAAACAACATCGAGTCAAGCTATTCTTGAGCTTGAAAAATTACTACCCAAGTTTAGAAAAAAATCATTAAGTTCAAAAATATTTTTTGTGTATGATTTTTTAACGCTGGATAATTCAATAATAGCAAAAAAGATGTTGCTAGCGTCAGACATCGTTAAAAATGTCTCAAATGATCGCACGTTCAAGATTGATCGAAATTTTGGTTATAAGTAAGTCTTACATGGATGGATAATTAAAGAGGAAATTATGAAATATAATAAAAAAAGTTTAATATCAATGGCGTTGTCGCTATTGATGTTTACCAGTAGTAATTTTGTTTTTGCATCAGGTTTTAATGCGGGAAAAGGCTTATCTACAGTAGTACAATCTACTACATCAAAATTAAAATATAGTCCAAATAGATTAATTGTTAGTTACAAGAAAAAAAAATCGTTTAATACCCTTGCAACACAAACCAAGTCCATGGGGCTCAGTAGTCGAGTTATAGTCAGCCCTGCTGATGGTGGCAGTATATCGATTGTTAATATTCAAAAAGACGTTAATTTAGCCGATGCTTACAATGCTTATAAAGCCGATCCAAGTGTTGCTTTGGTTTCGTATGATTATTATCGTGAATTGTATAATACAACACCCATTGGCCCTCCAAATGATCCAATTTATACTGGTGTTGCCAATCGCGGTGTTAATGAAATGTGGGCTCTGCATGACACAGCACCGGATTTAACTACGTTTTTACCAAAAGGATCACGGATTCTGCCTAACACGGCAGATAAAACAATTGGTAACGATATCGATGCAGAGCGTGCATGGGAAGTTTGGCATGGAATAATTCCGACTGAGAGAGCCAAAATTGTTGTTGCCGTGATTGATACCGGTGTTGATTACACCCACCCCGATTTAGTGGATGCCATGTGGGATGGCAGTAATGCAACCATCGCTGGTGTTCCGACTCTAGCGGTTTATGGTTATGATACTGCTGACAATGACAAGGATCCATATCCAGTACCGGATGATCATGGTACACATATAGCAGGCACAATCGCTGCAACAGCAAATAATGGTATCGGTATTCCGGGTGTTGCCTCTGGTGTTAAAATAATGGCCATTAAAGTGGCCAGTGATATTGCAGGTACAATAAGTGATAGTGCACTCATTTCAGGAATTAATTATGCCGTAGAAAATGGTGCTGATATTATTAATTTAAGTTTAGGTGGGCCTGGTCCAGAAAATACTGTTTTAACCGCGGCTGTTAAAAATGCAGTTGATAATGGCGTGCTGCTGGTTGTTGCTGCTGGTAATTCAACGCAAAATAATGATCAAGTAAATGATTGGCCGTCTAATTATGCGAATTTTGCTGGTACGGAGTCAGGTGTTATTAGTGTAGCTGCAACAGATCAAGCGGATTTAATCGCAAATTTTTCAAGCTTTGGTGCACGCTCGGTTAATCTTGGTGCGCCTGGTGTAAATATTAAAAGTACCATTACTGGTTTAGAAACTAAGCCTAGAAATATCGCAACTGGAAAAAATATTATAGCAGATCCGAGTACTAGCTTGTTGACACGTTCAGGAGATACTAATCATCCCTCATGTGAAATAGCCCCAGATATTTGTTTTGCGAATACACTTTTTGATTCTAACGACATTGATAATACTCCAAAGCCAAATTGTGTCGGAGCCAAATGTACTTGGGGCTGGATTCGGTTTGACAATACCCAAAGTGAGAGTGGTTTTAGCTTTTCAATTTTAGGTGGCAATCCTGCTGAGCTTATTGTTAATGCAGATACGGGAGAATTAGTTAATATCCCAACTTATGCAAATTCTATTGATGCAATAATAACTTCAAAAGTTATCAGTAGTACTCTAAATGAAAAAACCATATTAAGTTATTACGCATCGTGGGATATTGCATGTAATACTGATTATATTGATGTTGAAGTATTTGATGGCATAAATTGGGTTTTATTGTTAGCAAATAATAATGAATTAAATATCGCAGAGGGGCTTATCGATGCGTGCCTTGATGGTACAGCAAACACAGCTCTACCAAGTCAGCATACATTAACAGGAAGAATGGCAAGTGGCTTAAAAAGTCAGTTCCCATCTATTGTCTCCCCTTTTCCTTTTGCTCTGATTTCACACGATATAAGCTTGTATAGCAATAAAGATCTACGTGTACGGTTTACTTTTGTAACAACGGCTGGCTTGAAGAAAACAATCGTTCCTTTTGGTGTAATACTAGAAGAGATTAAAGTTAGTACTCAAGTGGCTGATTATACAAACTCATACGGCTATAAATCGGGCACATCAATGTCAGCACCACATGTCGCAGGTATTGCTGCGTTAATTAAGGGTGCTAATCCTAATTTTGATGGTGCCAATATAAAAACCAGATTGCTTGAATCAGCAGATGCGAATGCATCATTAATTGGTAAAACAACCTCGGGTGCAAGGGCTAATGCTTTTAATGCGATAACGGGTGAGCTTGGCGCTCCATTACCACCGGCTCCACCAGCAAACAATAGTTCAAGCAGTGGCGGTTGTATTTTAGCGGTGAATTCAAAGTTTGATCCGCTATTACCAAGTTTGTTGATTATTGCTGTTATGTTTTTGTTTCGTAGAACAAAAAGTAAAAATTAGATAAATATATTTCGACAATGTTACGTAGTTTGGCTATCAATAATGCCAAACTACACAATTTTACCTTGTTGTGTAGGTCTAAATTAATGCACTTATCCTCAGCAAATTTGGTGTAAAATACCCATTCACGTTATTTTGGGTAACAAGGGCATGTTAAACAAACAAAATACAATAAACAGCCAACTTGTCATCACCAGTTATGGTTTAGAATCTGTTGCCGGTAATCAAGATTTTGCTTTATTCGGTGCGGTTGCCGCCCGACTTTCTTGTGCGGCTGAAGATGCTAATCATGTCGTGGCATCACCATCGGGCAAAGGTTTTGATGCGGCGTTAACGGCTGCCATGCCAAAGTTTAGTGTATTTGGGCCGACCGATCGTTTGCAATTGAGTTTAGAAGGTGCAATTAGTCATGCAGCCGAGTTCTTGCTTAACAGTAAACTCGAACAAAAAAAACATTTAATATTAATTGTGCTACCGGCCGAACGCTGTAATTTTATTGATAAAAAAGAGTGGCAAAAAAGTATTCAGGCCGAACTAGAACAGTTTAGCGATTTGCATTTCTCCTTCCTCAAGTCTGATGCTAATGTTGTGAAACACTTGCAAATTGTTAGTGAAAAGCTCAATAGTAATGAATTTAACAGTGTATTATTCGCCGCTAGTGATTCGCTGTTGGATCAATTAACAATTGACATACTCAATGAACAAAAACGTCTGTGTAGTGCAGCTTTATCCGATGGTCTTATTCCGGGTGAAGCTGCTGCTTGTGTTGTTATACAAAAAATGGATGCCAAATTGGATCCCCGTAGCCAGCATGTTCGAGCAATAATTAAAGGTTTAGCACATGTTGATGAACCCAATACCGGCAAGGCCGATAAAAAGAGCCTAGCGGGTTTAGGGTTAGCCATTAAATTGGCTTCTGAAAATGCTGGACAACACCCTGATAATATTGATTGCGTAGTACGCACCGGTGTCACCGAAAGGCGTTCAGCCATGGAATGGCTACAAACAACAAATACTGTTTGGCCAAATACACTGCCCGAGCAATTGCGTGTTGCTTATCAAATAGGCGAGCTAGACGAGCCACCAAAATTAAAACCCAGAAAAATGCCCGAAGAATTGGATGTCAGTCTGGCCTTAGGTGAAATAGGAGCCGCCAGTATTCCACTTGGACTGGTTCTAGCCTGTGCGCGGTTTGACTTTCAGTATCCAAGCGTAAATAACTGCTTGGTTTTTGAAGCAAATGATAATCCTTTTCGAGGTGCTATATTTTTAGACAATCCAAACGCAGGATATCCGTAAAACTCTAGACAAACAGCCCAAATCCAACATATTATAGCAGTAACGTATATAAACTATTCAGGGAGGATAGGTGTATGAGTAATGTACTATTTAACGGATTAACTGCCGTTCATGCCGGTTCAAATGGCACGTTGGTGACATCCGATGTTTGTAAAACCCCGCGCCGATGCCGTCCGGTCACTTATGCCAATATTGCTAAATCATCCGATGCCGCAATGACTGCAACATCCGTTACTATCAATGGCAATCCGGCTTGTATTTTAACATCCAATTTTGCGGTGAGCAGTGGAGATGAAGCAGGCAGTTGCGGTGGTGCTGCTTCTGGAACAGTAAAAGGCATGGCCGAGTTTATCACCGGTTCGGCCAATGTTTTCATCGAAGGCATTCCGGTGGTGCGTCAAACCGATTTGATGATCTCCAATTTTAAAAATACGCCACCGGTGCCATTACAGCAACCCGGTGCAGGTAAGCCATCGTCTGTTTCAGCCAAAGGGCCAAAGCAACTTGAAGCCGCCGAGTTACCATTTGAAGTTGATATCCAAGTTGCCGGTGATAATTTAAAATTATTAAAATCCGTTATTGGTGTCGTTGATTTAGGCAAAGCTCCACAAGATGAGCAAGGAGATGCAGCAACACAGGAAACGACGGTTGCAACAGTAAGCCCATCAACAAATAACAGTAATAGTATTGCTCCTGCTGCCAGTAGCAAACCAGCCGTTGCACGAAAATTACTCGTCAAAGGCGTTACCGGTGCCAGCGAAGCCAATGTTGGAGATTCATTACAATATAAAGTTAGCAAAACCAACCTACCCGACCCAACCCCAGCCGAATTGCAAAAGGTGAGTTGGCAGATAAAATCAACCCAAGGAAAAGTATTATACCAATACAAAAACTTAGGTCCTAAATTAGATTTTGAAATTGATGATACCCTAGCGGGTAAAACGTTTATTGTTATGCCATTTATAAACGTGCCAACAAAAACTATCTCGGTATCGACCAGCATCGAATTGAAGACGGGTTAAGATTAAAAAAATGACGGGAAAAATTTAAAGGACTAAATTTAAAGGGAAGATAGGAATATACTATGGCAGAATCAACAGCAGAAACACTCTACGACTATATCAGTGAAGAGTCCGGTAATGCGCAAGCTACCGCCAATGCACAAAATAAAGTTGCAAATCATCGTGAATTTAAAATTGGTGCTAGTGATGGTGATCAACAATTGTATTTAAGTTTTGTCGATGACGCGTCAGGGCAATACAATATACCGCTTGGACAGGTTAGTTCACACGAAAAAAATAATTCGAGTGATAGCGATAATATATTAGTCCCCATTATACCGGCAATATATGCCACGCACGACTTAGATCCCGTTAAAGCAACAGTGCCAGGTGAAAATGGTTTTATTTATATTTATAAAGGCGATTACCTGTGGCGTGAGCTCGAAGTTCAAAAAAACGGTAAATACAAAGACGTTAATTTACGAATCCACCAAGGTAAAGATTGTCGTGCCGCGACAACTGAAATGGATAGTCGTATCGTTGTGCCGTATAAAATAGGCGGTGATGAGGCAAATATATCCATCTGTTATTCCGAAATCCAATGGTCGTGGGCGCGCATTAATGTCATGGGCGGCATGGATCCTGATGATTTTAGAATAAACCAATTAAACCCGCCGCTATTGGCCGATGCCTACAAAATTTCAAAAGCCAAAGCAAAAGAAAACCGCGCTGCACGAATGCAAGAAGTGGATTTATCAGGCTACTATTCCGGTTTTCCTAGCAAACCCGCGAATGGCAAAAAAGCCAAACTTGAAAATTCAAATGATGTGAGCGCCGAACATTATTTATTAAAAAATCATGCAGATAGTAGCATTCCAGTAGTGTATTTACACGATGCCATCGGTATTGCAAATTACAATGTAAGAAGACTTAATGGTGTGAAACTTGAATTTTCAAAATTTATTCATCGAGCTGCCGATCACCCGCACTACAAATCAGCAGCCATGGCTTATAAAGTTTTTTTTGATACAAAGCTTTATGAAACCAATTTTCCAACCTGTAGTGAACACCGGCATAAATTTAGAGATCAATCCGATTCTGCCGATTTGCTTCGTGAATGCAAAGATAATATTGATGAAAACTATATCAAAGAAACCTTAAAAGTTGCCGCCCGTAAAGATTTACGAAAAGCCATTCGTGATCTAAAAATTATTCATGTAGAATTTTTAGACGGGAAATTGGCAGGAAAAAACATAGTTGATAGCAATCCCGATTTCGTATCCGTTAATGAAACACTAAAAGACTATGCCGAGCTTGAAGCACCCGGCTACGGTTTATTATGGAGCACCTTTGTTGAGCTTATTAATATTTTACCATTTGATCCATCAATATTAGACAAAGGTTTGGATTTAGTGACCGAGCATGACCAAGTACCACGCAATAAAGATCTTGGCCACCTCTATTTAAAAAGCCTATTAGATTCAAGCCATCCCCTGCACGCGATGTTGTTTCCCGCAAAAACACAAGTGGACGAATACTCCGAAAAATACAAAGTTGATTTGGCAGAAATCGATCCCGTCGATGGCTCCGGAAAATTTAGACCAATAGCCTTTGCCAAAGTATTTGAGGCCTCAAAAAAATCATCAGCCGTAAAAACCTCGGAAGATTCGCTAAAACTATTTCAAAAAATAATTGGCGATTTAACCATGTTATCGGTAAACCAAATATACGATCACAGTAAAACACAAACCATCACTATTAACCCCTTAATTCGTTTAAGCATTGCACTAAACGATCCCGATCTTAGCGGTATGCATCTTAAAACAAAAGGTGCCGATGTTTCTGAGTTTTTAATACTCGATGGCAGTTTTAACACACTTGAAAAATTAAAACGCAGTGAACGTCGCAGCGAGTTTGAAAAAGCCGTAAACAACCCCGGTGACAAACGGGTTAATGTGATTGATCCCGTGACTAAAAAACCTTTTGCCAGCACCGACATTACTCAAATCGCCAATAACAAAGGCGTACCCATTGATTTTAATAATGACTCATGGTCAGAAATTTTTAGAAAAACCGACAGCAGTGGTGTTGCACGTGCCAATGCTGAAGTGGTGGTGGTGCCCAGAAGTTCAAGCTTAGCAGCAAAAATGTCTCTAGCGGCAACCCATGCCAAAAGTAAATCGGCGAGTTTATCCTCAATAATTGATTTTACCAATACGAAATTACCGGTGTTGATGTTGGTTTTTGAGTTGGTGAATTTGCGGGCGGCTATATCAAATCTCAAGAAAGCAAAAACTAAAGAGGAAATATCAAAATCAGTTAGCAAGATAATATTAGCTGTTTCAGCTCTACCATTTGCCGTAATAGAAGCGTCAACCAAATTAGTCGGGGATGCTAAAACAGTATCCGGTCTTGCCAAAATTCTTGGTAAAGTTTCTAGCACTAAAACAAGCACTAAATTTGCAGAAAAATTAATTATTGCTAAACAAGGCACCATGCTGGGAGTTAAAGGTTCCTTTTCAGGCTTATCCAGAGTCAGCGTGGGTTTTGCCGGTGCCGGCGCCATTATGTCTGGCTGGGATATGATTGATGCTTTCCTCAGTGAAGATAATGATGCCGCTGTTGCTTATGGTGTGCAAATGGTTGCTGGTGTTGGTTTAGCATTAACCACCATTGGCGCCGCAAGTAGTGCCGGTCTTGGATTCTTATTTGTGTTGGGGCCATGGGGCTGGGCATTTCTTGCGGCGGTTATTATTGCCGGTGTTTTTGCTGCCATGTTTACCGACAGCGATTTAGAAAAATGGGCAAAACATGGCCCCTTTGCCATCGCAGACGATCGCTTAACACACGACTATATCGGAAAATCCGGTCACGATACCCATGAAGCATTATTGGCATTATTAATGCCACCCCAAATTCAAATCATTGAAGATAAAGACAAACAACTTGTCTATGTAGATGTCCACGCATCTGGATTTGAACCGGGCAAAAGTACTTTAACCATTCACGCTCGTTTTACACAAGGTGATTTTATTAATGGCGCGGGTCCAATATTTGAACGAACGCAACAAGAACTAAAAATTGTTTCGTGGACACCCATAGTGGACGATAAAAATCCGAGTATCACACACGGTTTGCGTTATATTTATAAAAGACCCAACAAAGCAATTTCAACAAAAATTTATGCACGAGTACAACACATCACCAAAGATAAATTTATTATTCCAACCAAACCCGGTGTTAGCACTACAAAAGTAGCCGATCCAAAGTTTATTGACGAGACTATCAATGGTTGGTCGTATGCTAACCCCCTAAC
>UOFS01000029.1_pt1 | contig 51328 bp, 41 predicted proteins | sample 1989581 | NCBI WGS metagenome assembly UOFS01 (sample SAMEA4712198, study PRJEB27164) | hydrothermal vent metagenome | biome: marine basaltic hydrothermal vent biome; feature: marine hydrothermal vent; material: mineral | place: Pacific Ocean | collected 2011-06-14/2011-07-23 | depth 1691 m | reverse complement strand
GGTCTCCTGTTTCAATTAATGGTTTTTCCCATTCAGGTATAAATACTGTGCAGAAGTCATCGACATCGCAGAAAATTTCAACTATTTTATCCATGTCAGTTTACCTTTTTGATCAGAGGATTCCTTTATCAGAAAATCTGATCGGTAAACTGGCTTTTAGTTCATTACTTATCCCGAGCTGATTTAACGGCTGTTGATACTGGAAATGAAGGTTATCATTCGGAAACATTAGTACCGATGCGTTCAGAAACACACTCTGCTGAGGACGTAGCTATTTATAAAACGGGACCAGGTTCAGCTTTGGTTGCGGGTGTTATGGAACAAAATGTTATTTTTCATATTATGAATACGGCAGGACACCTTAGTAAGCGTGCTGCTAAAAATGATACTGAATAGCGAATAACAGTTTCAATTTTTAATACTGTTTTTCATTAAAATCCGACTCTGATTCTGTCAGGGTCGGATTTTTTTATAATTAACCTGTAATTTAAAGTAAAAAATAACGGTATCAAAAGATAATTTTTTATTATTTTGTTTGGTAATATAAATTCTGTGGATGACTTGCTTGCGCGAAGAAATACCAGCGTTCAAAGATTAAACCAATGTATTGCACTACGAAGGCGCTAATTAAAATATTAACACTGGCGTCGTTCATGCCCTTCCATAATAGAATTATCGGAACTAAGAATGTTAATACAATAAATATCCATCGAACGGAATTCATTATCGTTGTGGTTTTATGATGAAAGAAATCACGAGTATTCATTGCACCGCCCATCATGCCCATGCTTTTTTGTTGAATTTTTTCGTGTCGAATTCCAATTGCAGTTTGAATGCTGGATTTATATTTAATACGGGAATTACGTAATAACGATGCCATTCGGGTTATAAAAGCAGATGTTAAAATAATGGTGGTCCAGATACCATAAAAACTCATTAAGCCCGGTGCGGTAACGGCAGCAAATGCAGTTGCTAATAAGAAACCGGAAGCGGTACCTAATAATAAGTAATTAATAACTGTTAATGAGCTAGCCCATTCTTGTAAAAATTTGATGGAAGCGTAAATCATTCCGGTACATAGAAATAGTAAAAATGTTGCTACAGCACCCAGTGCGCCGATAATTAAAGTGACGTTTAAACTGGCACCTTTTGCGCTGGTAAATAACACGGTATCGAGTGAGAATAAATGCATTACGGCATACACAAAAACCAGTAGCATGACTAATGGTAATATAATAACTTCACGAGATAACCATGAACTGCGCCATCTTGTGGCTGAACGCCAAGCACGCTCAGGACGGCCTAAGTGAAAAATCGATGCGATTAAACCCGCAACCAAGAATATCAATGCTAAGGCACCACCAATTCCATAAAAAGAGGTACTATCTTGCGATGGCAGTAGTTCAACTGCTGAGTAGCTTTGGCCAGTTATAAGAGCTAAGAAAAGACCTTGGCCGACACCAATCAGTGTTGTTAAAAATATGACTGAAAATGCGGGATGCATAGTTTACTCCAATTAATACGTAACGCTAATATTTAAAATTATGTGCTGAATGTCGGCATTTTATTTATGCCGACAATTCGATATCTACCAACTTGTTGAGTCATCCAATGTTGGTGCATCAACAATTTCGGATGAACCACGTTGTTCTTTCTTGAGCGGATTATCGGCACGCACTAATTCATCTTCATGAATATGCATGCGTGTTTTTCGGCGTGGTAGGTAGTGATTCGATGGTTTGGTACCCCATTCAGGCATCAATTGGTAACCACCTTCTTCGCGTATTGCTAATGATACTTCAGATTCCGCGTCATGAATGTCACCGAATAATCGAGCGCTAGTGGGGCAAGCTAATACACATGCCGGTTTACGTTCGGATTCAGGCAAGCTGGTGTCATAGATTCTATCAACACATAAGGTACATTTTTTCATGACTTTTTCGTGTTCGTCAATTTCTCGCGCACCATAAGGACATGCCCAAGAACAGTAACGACAACCAATACATTTGTCGTAATGTACTAACACAATGCCGTCTTCTTCGCGCTTATAGCTTGCGCCAGTTGGGCAAACAGGAACACAAGGGGCATCTTCACAATGTAAACAGCTTTTAGGAAAATGCACTGTTTCAGTTTTTGGAAATGTTCCAATTTCATACGTTTGAACTCGGTTAAAGAAGGTTCCTGTTGGATCTTTACCATAGGGATTGTCGTCTGACATAAAACCAGCCGGCCCCGAGGTATTCCACTCTTTACAGCTTGTTACACAAGCGTGGCAGCCCACGCATACGTTTAAATCAATTACTAATGCTAATTGTGTCATAGTATTTTCCGTACTTTTAATTCTGCTTTACTATTTTGATTTTGAAAACTTACCCGCAAAATAGCCTATCCATTTAGAACGTTTCTCCATACCGGGTAATTCTGGCATGGAATCAAATTGAGGATAAGTTACTTTTTCTTCATCATCATCGGCTTTATAAACTCGAACTCGAACATCATACCAACCGGCCTGACCTGAAATTGGATCAGAGTTTGAAATATGATCACCCGCTTCATTAGGTGGCAGTTCTTCAGAGATTAAGTGATTTAATAAAAATCCTGAGTTTGACTCATTGGCTTTATCATCAAGGTTCCATGCACCTTTTGCTTTACCAATGGAATTCCAAGTCCAAACTGTTCCGGGCTCAACGGCTTCACTATAGCGAGCCATGCAACGCACTTTACCGTGCATTGATTCAACCCACATCCAACCACCGTCTTCAATACCAGCGGCTTTCGCGGTTGAAGTATGAATATACAAATAGTTATGACTATGAATCTGTCTTAACCAAGCATTTTGTGAATCCCAGGAGTGATACATTGCCATCGGACGTTGTGTTAAAGCATTTAATGGATATTTTTGTTTATCCGTTAATTGTGCTTCGATCGGTTCTGAATAAAACGGCAGTGGATCAAAATGCGTTTCTATACGTTGACGCAAATGATCGGGTGGCTGCTTACCCGCGCGTTTACCTTGTGCCGCCAATCTAAATTTCTGTAACACTTCAGAATAAAGGTGAATATTAATGGGTTCCGCATAACGGGTAAGACGATGTTCTTGTGCCCATTTTAAATAACCCATGTTCCAGTTGCGCATGTATTGGTATGATTTTGGTAATTCATAATGATACACGCAATTATTTTTTTCATACATTTCCCATTGGTTCGGGTTTGGTTCACCTTTCATGAATTTTTCGCCGCCTTTACCACGCCAGCCAGCTAAGAAACCAATACCAGAATCTTTTTCGGTTTCAAAGTTAACAATGAAGTCAGGATAGTCGCGGTATTTACGCTCGCCTTTATCATCAACAAAAGCGGGTAATTTTAAGCGTGAACCCAATTCAATAATCACTTCTTGGAATGGTTTGCAATCGCCCTTAGGCTCAACCACCGGAATCCGAACCGAATCAACTGGACCATCGTATTCAGAAATAGGACGATCCAACATGGACATCGCGTCATGGCGTTCTAAATAAGTCGTATCAGGCAATACCAAGTCAGCATAAGCAACCATTTCTGATTGGAATGCATCAGAGACGATAATGAACGGAATTTTGTATTCACCGTCATCATTTTTGTCGTTTAACATGTCGCGTACTTGCTCGGTGTTCATGGTGGAGTTCCAAGCCATGTTCGACATAAAGATCATTAAAGTATCAATGGAATATGGGTCACCTCGATGGGCATTGGTAATCACATTATGCATTAAGCCGTGAGCCGATAATGGATGCTCCCATGAAAATGCTTTATCAATCCGGACCGGTTTATTGTTGTCGTCGACAAATAAATCGTCAGGATCAGCTGGCCAACCTAATGGCATACCGCCAAGTGGTGTATTTGGCTTAACACCTTCCGGACCACGCGGTGTTTTCGCACAAGGTGGAATTGGTCGAGGGAAAGGTGCTTTATGACGGAAACCTCCTGGGCGATCGATGGTGCCTAATAAGGTCATTAAAATTGACATGGCACGAATGGTTTGGAAACCATTGGAGTGAGCCGCTAAACCGCGCATGGCGTGAAACGCTACTGGGTTACCCGTTACGGTGTCATGCTCATTGCCCCAAACGTCGGTCCAAGCTATTGGTAATTCAATTTTTTCATCTCGTGCGGTAATGCCCATTTCATAGGCTAGTCGGCAAATTGTTTCAGCAGGAATTCCGGTAATTGATGCAGCCCACTCTGGTGTATATTCTTCTACACGTTCTTTTAATAACTGAAATGCCGGTTTCACTGCTGTGCCGTCACCTAATTCAAATTCACCTAATAAATACGGATCGGCTCCTTTGGTATGAGTGCGCACTGCAAAATCAGAGTTCCGATCCCACCAAATAGAATTCTGTGGATCAAAGCAACCTTCTTTAACGGGAATATCTTCTTTACGAACAAATAAACCGTGGTCATCACTGGCTTCGTTTAAATTTACTAAATCAGCAGAGTTAGTATACTGCACTAAGAACTCTCGATCGTATAAGCCTTGCTTTATTAGCTCATGAATAATTGCGAGGAAAAGTGCATTATCGGTTCCGGGCTTAATTGGCACCCATTCATCCGCAATAGCAGAATAACCGGTTCGTACTGGATTGATGGAGATAAAACGGCCACCATTACGTTTAAATTTGGATAACGCAATTTTTAGTGGATTCGAGTGATGATCCTCAGCAGTGCCTATCATGATAAGCAGTTTTGATCGATCCAAATCAGGGCCACCAAATTCCCAGAAGGAACCACCGATAGTATAAATCATACCGGTTGCCATATTAACCGAACAAAATCCACCGTGAGCGGCATAGTTTGGTGTTCCAAACTGTTTGGCAAACAAACCGGTTAAGGCCTGCATTTGATCTCGCCCTGTGAACAATGCAAATTTCTTAGGGTCGGTTGCACGTAAATTAGCTAAACGTTCTTGCATAATCTCAAAGGCTTTATCCCAAGAAATTTCTTCAAATTCAGCATCACCACGATGCGCGCTGGCTTTACGAAGTAACGGCTTAGTTAATCGAGCCGGTGAATATTGCTTCATGATGCCAGAGGCACCTTTAGCACAAATAACACCTTTGTTTAATGGATGCTCAGGATTACCTTGGATGTAACGAACCTCACCATCTCGTACAGTGACGCGAATACCGCAACGGCAAGCACACATATAACAAGTGGTATTTTTAACTTCAATTCGAGAATTTACATCAGGATTGTGTTCGGTTGATAACTTCATATTTTGGCCTTACTAATATAACAAAAACAAAATGAACAATCGCATATCGAAATCTGCGGCGAGACTTTATAAGATGGTTCGGGATTAATCAAAGTTGCTCAGTATATCATAAATTACTTATATTGACATTTAAGAAGACGACGTTAACACGCAACTCAATAAATTTTGAGGTTAAAATTCCCAACTTCTATTTATGACCGTATAAATGAGTATAGGCGTGAATATAAAATATAATATTCCTATAAACGGTAGGGGTTATTGTTCGTTTGATAATTTATCGAATAAGCGAGCTAAGGAATATTGTGCTTGATCAATATATCCTTGTAAAAGAATTTGTCGACGCGTTAACTCTTTTGTCGCTAGGGTATTAAGTTGCTGCTTTTGATAATTTAATAAATTTTGTAACTTGGCATTAATTAGTGATAAACGTTTTTCTGCTTGTGAAAAACGTGAGTTATATTCAGAAAAATTAATCGAGGCACTCGACATAGAATTTTTAACGACATCTTTCTTTTTTGCGGTTAAGTCAATTGATTTTTGTAATTCAATTAAAGTCTGTTTTGAACTCCATAATCGTGGAATATAGTCGCGCTTGATATCCCATTTTAAAATGGCGCGTAAACGATTTGCCTGCTCAAACATTTGAGTTGCATCATCTAAGGATGTTTCATTTGATATGGCTTGTTCAAGATTATCAAAACGTTTAATCAATGAATATTCAAATGAATCGGCAAGTGCCATATCATCATCAGAGCTTTCAATAGATTGCAGTTTAGCAAGCAACTTTTTATATTTACTATCGAGCTTATTAAATTTAGCAATACTCGTTTGTAAATCTATTTCTGTTAAACGATCGTCGTATACTGATTGTCGAATATTTAATATTTTTCTATAGGTGGGTAATGATTCACTCCACCCTTGAATAATATAATTCAAATATAATAGTGAACGGTAGTTTTCAAAACCAACCTGGAAGGAATGTGAACCAAATAATTGTCCAAGATAAATTGCCGTTTCTGTTTTCGGTATTGAGGTTAGATGCCAAGGAAAATCAGAGTCGTCATTTATGGTGGTCGGTTTTAGTGAGCGCATAAACTCACCAGTCTTTATGAGTCGCAACGTGGCATTTAATTTTTTAACTTCATTTTTGTAGTTAGTAATAGCTTCTTCATATTGGCCGGCAGCGGCTTTTAATTGCTCAAGCTTTTCTAGGCTATTGGGTATGGCTAATAAAACTTCTTGTACTGCGGGTTCAATAGTATGTCGTGATTTTAATTCAACCCAAGGTGTTAGTGCTTTTTTATGTTTACCTGCTAAAACATAGGCCCAACCTAAGCCTAGTAAGCCTTTATTTGAAAAAGGGCCATTCAAGCGAATTTTAGTAAAATAGGAAATGGCTAACTCAGCTTTATTTTCTCTTAAATAGGAGAAACCTAGAGCAATATTAGCCTTGTCACGCAGCGCTAATAATTCATTACGGTCTGAACTAAGTTCGCCTAGCTGTGTTAATACTTTAGTGCCTTGTTTAATATTGCCATTGCGAATATAAGCAACGCCTAGGTTGTACCGAGAATAAAAGTAAGATTCGTCATCACCTTCTATTTTGTCTATTTCTTGTTGCGCATTTTCTAATTTATTTAATCGAATATAGGCTTCAATTAATAGATTGTTTTTTTCTTGGATAAATCTTTCAGGAAGACTACTGCCTATTTGTGATAGGGCAGTTTCGGCTAATGAGTCTTGAGTATTAATTAAATTGAGTTTGGCCTGATAAAACCAGATTTGATCGTGCTCAACTTTTGATAAATTACTTTTGGCTAGAAATAATAACTGTTTTGAAGCTAATGAATTTATACCATAACGTAATGCCAGACCACTATAAATAATGTCTGGAGCAAAACCTTGAGTTTTAATGGGAGAAACTGTTTTGGCTATTTTTAATTGCGTTAACGCCGAAAAATATTTTTGTTGGTACAGATAATAAAGTGCATTGCCATAATCCAAATTAAATATTTTTTGGGATGTTATTATTGGCTGGCTTTCATCGGCAAACGAAAAGCTGCTGAAACCAGAAAATAACAATACAATAGAGAGCGAAATATTTTTATATGTGTGAGCCATAATGTCTTCCAGTAATATTATGTTTATTCCCAAACTTTCAATAAAAATTCAGGTTGGCGACGTGAATTTTTTTGCGAGAGTTTTAGCTCAACGTATTGTGGGTTATTGTTCTTAGTGAAATTTTGAACACTGGCGCGGCGGAACTGCCGAGCATTTCGACCTTGGCCAATATAATTTACCACTAGTTCATGTTCGCCGGGTTCAAGGCTATTAATATACAGACGTTGCACTCCACCTCGGCGTAGTGATTTAAGTTCGCGCTCAGAATAAATATGATTGGCAATAATTTTTTCATCAAGTTTAATTTGAACCGATTTAAGGTCAAAATCTTCGTTGGTATCGAGTGATACAAAGATGGTGATTCGAGCATTTATTGGAAATAAAAAATCATTTTCGAGAATACTTAAATCATTATTAATATCTAAAACTTCCTGCTTTAGCGATTGAATGGCACTATCGAGGTTTTCGTCAGTTAGTTGTATTGGTTTTTGTTCTGCAACAGCATTTGAGGATAAATTAATGCCGGATATTATTAGAAAAAGTATAAAAAGTGGCAATAGCAAACGATTTTTGAGAAGATCCATAAATTTCATACCTGTCCAATAGCGATTATTATAAAATTAACATTTTTTAGTAAATTAATAAACGATATTTAGTTAATATCATTAGATTAGCTTACTTTTGTTTTAGTATCTTTTTAACTTCTTGAGTCTTCATTATACGATATTTTGATTCATTATTCGGTGTTTGTTTGGGTGCATTTTTGATAGATTGTGACCGTTACATCAATAAGTTTTAATACAGAGTACTGTAAAATACGGTTATTACATTTGCGTCATAACTATATAAGTTACCGGTTAGGTAATTGGTAAAGTTTTTATAGTTATATTGGAAATAATTGTACATAAAGCTCAATTCAGCACGTTTGAAAAAACTACTGCTGGATTTGAATAATTCATAGCTAATTTTGTAGCCAGCAGAGTAACTTGAGAAGTTGGACATCTCCTTATCGTGCGCCATAAAGGTCTGTGGTTGCTCAAATCTATCACTATAAAATGAGGCCTGGGTTTGAAGATAATAGCGAATATTGTATTCGGCCAATAATTTAGGAGTGTAATAATGGTTATAACGCGTTTCTAGGGTATGTGAATCAATACCCCAATTATCCGTATAATAACGGTAACCCAACATGGTGGTAGTATCGTCACCTAAGTAGTACATAGCGCGAGTTGCCAGCGCAATTCCAGAGCGAGTTCGTGGATAGCGTTCGGGCAAACTAAAAGCGTCCAGAATTCTTACCGCGCGATAGGGGTTATTTAAAAAACCAACCGCGCTAATGGATTCTAAATCTACTGTTAGTAACAATTTTTTAGTGATGACTTGTGATACCCCAAAGTGATAACGCACCCGATCGATAACATCTTCAAACGTGGCATCGGTTGATTTACCTACTTTATCGGCGCCGCGTGCGAAGCCCATATTGAGTGTTGTTAGCCCGTAAAACATTTCGTGTGACATGCTGAGGCTAACAGTATCCGAGTTATAATCGGTTTCGGCACTATTGGTGTAGGTGACATTGAGAATGGTATCTCGGTATAAATAGTCGAGTCCGGCACCAAACTCAGCTCGAAACTCGGTATAAGGGCTGGCATAACTTTCAACATCAATTGAGGCACTGGAAATATTATCTTCATAATAATGTGCATTTGCGGAAAAATCGCCAAAACCTTTACGTACTAATAAAGCGGGACCATCAATTGTGATATTGCCGCCATCATAATAGTGGTATAACAGATCAGTACGATCTTCGGCTAATACTGCTGCTGGTGTTGGCTTGATGCTCAGCACCAATAATAGACATGCTATTATTGCTAGTTGAAATGGGTAAAATGATGTTAAGACTCGATTCATTATTATAATTTTTGTGATGTATTAGTTACAGCCACAACCCCCGCCAGCACCTACGCCACCACCTTGTGCGCCTTCTCGTACTTCGTGTACATGGTCCATATAAATATCCGCGAAGGAATCGCGCGAAAATAACATAATGGGTTTCGCTAATATTTCACGCTCATAGGGCTTCACCCAGGGTTTTGTTGCACAGCCAGAAGCCAGCGTAATAACTAAGCCTAGGCTTATGAATAAAGCTATTTTTAAGTATTTTTTCATATTAGATGTCTAATTGTTTGTCTGGGTTTTATAGTAATGATTCCACATTTTTTGCATATTTTTTTTCATAACCAGATTTAAAGCCGTAGTGGCTAAAACGAATCACGCCATTTTTATCTAAAATAAATGTGCTGGGCATTGCTTGTAGATCATAAAGCTCGCTGGTTGTTTGTTTGGAGTCAAACAATATCGGAAATTTAATTTTAAGTTCTTTGACCATTTTATTGGCGAGTTGGCGTTTATCATCAATATTTACGCCAAGTAATACGAAGCCTTTACTTTGATATTTTTTATAGAGATCATTTAATAATGGTAATTCTTCTCGACAAGGAGCGCACCAAGTGGCCCAAAAGTTTATCATAACAACTTTGCCACGCAGATCTTTTAAACGAATATTAGTACCTTTATTACTGGCTAAAGTGAAGTCAGGGGCAAGCTGTTTTACTTTTACTGCAGATGCTGTCGAGCTTAGCATTAACATACTCAATGCAATAATAAGTGAAAAAATGACGGGGGAAGTATTTTTAAATTTTTTCATGTTTTATACCTATCGATTATATAACGTTAGTCGTATTTCTAGAAAAACCAGGTAGCGCCAGCTGTAATTTCAATATTTTGAATGGACTTATTACGGCCAATTAGGTTTGAGTTTAAAATGTAATCTCGGAAATCAATATGCACGGCAATACTTTTGCTCGGCACTAACCGTAAACCGCCACCGAGTATCACGGTTAAATTTTGGGTATTATTAAGCTCGGTGACACCTAAACCGGCAACAAAATAGGTTGAGCTACTCCATGCCTTACCGGCGCTGCTATAAACTTCACCGGGTAATACGTTATATCCAAATAACAGATTCAAATAGGTTAATTTATCGGATACCACCGAGGCACGGCTACTAGCATCGGTAACGGTTCCCGAGCCAATAGTAACGTTATAAAAAATGTCTTCGGTGAAATGATATGAGCCGGTAATACCATAAACACTGTTCGTGCCAAAATCCTCGGTACTGTATATTCCGGCAAAGGCACCAACTTCAAAATCTTCGGTTTTAATTCTTGGCACATCGGTATCACTACGTTCAATATCGGGTATTATAATATCACCCGATGGCTTGGTTTTTTTCGCGGCATAAGCTGAGCTTGATAGCAGCACTAGCATGACAATTAAAAAGTTTGTTTTAGTTAAAATTTTCATTTATTAACCATCTATTATTGAATCATTAAAAAAAGATTGAAAAACCGAGACTGGCATTTAAAAACTCGTCGTTACGATTATCACCTTTAAATACGACATAATCGCCAAATTCCAAACGAATAATAAAGTGTTCGGTTAAATAGTAGTTTAGCCCAAAGCCGGCATTTAATAAGTCCAAATCGGTTGCTGATAAATTAGTGTTACTGTTTGGAACATTGAGAAATTTGCTATAGCCCATAAATGCAAATGGCCGATAATCCAAATCGGTATATAGCTCTAACAATATATTGGCTTGGTAGAGTGGTGAATTGGTATAAATCCCCGCGATATGAGTAACGCCAAATTCTAGCATGATGTTTTCGTTGGTTCGATACCCTAAACGAATATTGGCACTTGATTGCCCATCAAACGAACCGAGTGTTGCATCAAAGCGAAATTTATCGCGTAAGTAATCTTCTATTATTAATTCTCGGGTGCCTTTTTTGATTCCGGCACTGGCTAGCGTTTTGCCCATTTGCTCACGATTAGCCCAACCTACTCGGTTTAACGAGCCTCGGACTTGATACCAGTCAGTTTTACGACGAATAATGACAATCGCTTCGCCGCGTTCAATGATATCGTATATTGGAAAGTTTGCCCCAGGCCCAGTATGCAACTCCAGAAATGGATCAAGCACACGAATCGTTAAATTCTTCTTGTATTTTTTTGTTTTCTCTTTGGCGTTAACGACACCTGCTTCAAATAGAAAGCAAAGAGAGACTATTATAAGTATAAGGTTTGTTTTTAATTTCATTCTTATTGTTTTGTTGTTATTTATTACGGTTGATCAAACGCTATCCAACGATATATTTCACCATAGTCGTTACCACCGGCATTATTGGTGCTTTCAGATGTTGCTGTAAATAAGTTTACATTAATATTGCCCTTGTGTTGCACACCACCGGCAAGTTCCGACAATGGTTTTTTTAATAATGGGCTACTATGCGCTAATGGGTAGTTATTCGTTGTTACTGTTGGTGAAGTATCTTCTGGTCCTTTGATCACCTGTCCTTGAGCCGATATAAAATTACTAATATTTTTAGCGTCGGTGTCGAGTGGTAGGCCATAAACTTTAAATGTACCGCCGTTACCACCGCCCACACCATGACAAGTTGATGCGGCACAATTAATTGCCAATACTTCGCTAATACTCAAGTGAGTCGGTGCGCTGTGATTCGCCGTATCATTAATAAAATAAGCATAATTTAATGCTTTTTGATCAATGGTACTACTGTCCGGACTCTGTGGTGTTTCATCACAGGCGACAATAACGGTACTACTCAATGTTAGTAGTAATAAAGATAGAGTATTGTTAAGTCGTTTCATATGGTTCATTCCTACTTTCTATACTTTGTTTCGGCAGTATAAAATTTTAATGTAATTTTATATGTGACTTTTCGCATGTATTTTAAATAAAGTGTACTATTTTTGTACAATCACTAATAACTGTTTACAACACCTTGCTAATGTTTGCATTTGTTGAGCAGCAAACACTCATTAATATAGCAGATTAGATTTTTCCTCGTTAAGTGTAACAAACAAATTATTGTATAAAAAAACCTCAATTAATTTGTTAAATAATATTTAACAAGTAAATAGCTATTTATTCACAAACAAGTTAAAATAGTATGATTTTTGTACGATATAAGACTTATGCTTTCTTTCCCAATTCTAAAAAATGCTGTTTTAGCATCTGCTTATGATACGTGAAATTTATAGTGTAAATTGCTACAAAACAAACCTAGGTCACAATTTGAACAACTGTATTGACAGATCAATCACACTTTTGGGTATTTTTACTGGAAATATGGCTACATTAAGGCATATTTGTACTGTGAGTGACAAAAAATACAGATTTCAAGTTTAAGCAAGATGTTTTTACGATTAGTCAAAGTTGAGTAGGGAACGTTTAATTTTAAAGCTTTGATAAATTTTATTTATGAAGCGGTTGAATCGACAGTACGCTACGAAACGCCAGAGGATTGAAAAATGAACGTGAAAAAAACGTTTTTAACAACAAAGAAAGTAACTTCAGCAGTGCTAATGGTACTTAGTATCAGTTGTGCACCTTTTGCACAAGCTGCGGTCAGTGACCAAGCTAAACGGATACATGAACGTTTAGCTGGTGTCCCACCAAGCGATGCGGTATTAGCCTCGATGGTGACACAATTAAATGCAGGGGATGGTGTCGCCGCCGCTCAAATCGCAATGCAAAATTCATTTTTCTATAGTTCCACGTTAAAGAATTTTGTGATGCCTTGGACTGATAGTCAACGTTCCATTTTGGGTGACTTAAATGATTATGTCGCCACCGTCATTGGTGTTACACGTGATGATTTGGATTTTCGTCGTATCCTTTATGATGACATTTTATATACCGCAGCGGGTAATGTCGCTACAGCGTATAGCAAGACCGATAATATTCATTACACAGAAATTGAATCTAACTTTATCGATATGAGTAATCCTGCCCAACTGGTTGCAACAACCCAGTCGAGCGCAGCTACTTTAGGCTTACCCGCTATTGAAACTGCTGGAGTTTTAACGACCAGACAATCGGCTAAGGCTTTTATGGATGCCGGTACTAATCGTCGTTTGTTTGAATACACTATTTTGAATCATCTTTGCATTAGTATTGAAGATGCCAATGATATTACTCGAACACCGGATCGTATTCGCCAAGATGTTTCGCGTAACCCTGGTGGTGATAGCTCGGTTTATCTTAATACTTGTATCGGTTGTCATACCGGTATGGATCCAATGATTCAAGCGTTTGCTTATTTTAACTACAATTCAGATCCAGATATAGCAGCCATACCTCAGGATCAATTGGTTTATGAGGCTGGCACGGTTCAAGCTAAATATCTTCAAAATCCAGGTGTATTTCCTTTAGGTTATGTCACCACCAATAATGATTGGGAGAACTACTGGCGAGCAGGTAAAAATGCCAATCTCGGTTGGGCTTGGAAAGAAGAACCTAATCCAGCAGTAGGAGGGATATTAGGTAAAGGCACAGGACCTAAATCACTGGGGCGTGAATTTGCTTATTCTAAAGCATTTGCAAGCTGCCAGGTTCAAAAAGTATTTGAAGCTGTTTGCTTACGAGCTCCAAGTTCACCAGCCGATCGAACCGAAGTGAGTCGTATTACGGATGTTTTTGATGCAAGTACTTATAAATTGAAAACAGTTTTTGCAGAAACAGCAAACTACTGTAAGGGTAATTAAGGCGAATTAAATCTAATACAGGCACATATCGACATATATAAGTATGAAGTTTAGCTGCACTGGAGACTGATAATGAGAAATTCAATGACTATGATGAATCTAACAACAGAAAATAATGCATCGTTATTTAGCAATATGACTAAGAAATTATTACAGAGTCTTTTGTTAATTAGTGTAATAGGGTTAACAGCATGTGGCGGCGGTGGTCGAGACGGTGGACCGACCTATGGCGGTAATGGTGGTGTCACAACGGGCGGCAGTGCTCCAACTGGCGGTGGCGGTGGAACTGTCACGCCACCTGCCAATTTAGATGCACAAAAAGCCTGTTTCCAAAATAGCTTGTATCCTTTAATAACAACACCTAGCGCAACAGCCACAGCCGGTACGAATGCCTGTGCCGATTGCCATTCGGGTAATCCAGTGGTGCTAGGTGCGCCATTATTTGCAAGCCCTGATATGGATGTTGCTTTTAGTAATTTATACAATGTACGTTTGGATTTTATTAATCCATCACAATCAGCATTGGTGCGCAAAGTGAATGGTAACCATTACCCAACACGATTGGCAGCCGATACTGCCGGTGCGGTAACACTATTAGTAGCACAAATTCAAAAATGGGCGGATGACTGTAATAATCAGGGTGTACAACCTGCGGGCGGGGGGATTTTTAGCTCGGTAACAACCTTCTCACAAGCACAAGCACTTGCGGGTGGTGGTCCGATAGCGCGATTTAACGACCGAACTATAGCTTTATATTTGTTTGATGATGCCGGTGGCTCCGACGGTAAAACCGTTACCGATGCCAGTGTGTTAGGGGCACCATTAAATCTAGTATTAGAAGGTGCGTATACTTGGGAAGCCGATGGTGGTTTAACCTTTGGTGGTGGTAAAGCAGTAGCCGATTTAGCGAATAGCCAAAAAATCTATGACAATATTGGTGGCCCTGCTGGAACGCGACAATACAGTATTGAAGCATGGGTAAAACCTGCTGATGCTCAAGTTGCAGCCGAGGCGGCCTACCACATGATTACTTATGGCCTTAGCCATTCCAGTAGCAACTTTAGTATGGGACAAATTGGCGACCAAGCGAATGCCAATGCCTATGTTCGATTCCGTAATCGAAGTAGCCGTACCGGTGCGAATGGTAATAATAATTTACAACGTACTGCAGCGGGAACATTACCTAATACTTTAACGCATATCGTGATGACCTTTGATGAAGCCACTGGTCGAAAAATTTATCAGGACGGTAATCTTGTTATTGATGAAAATGTTGCTCAAACGATTCGTGGTGATGCTACCGCAAATAATAATTGGGATAACACACACTTATTAATATTAGGCAATGAAGCGGGTAACCGTGACTTAAACTGGAAAGGCACCATGCGTTTAATGGCGATACACGATGCGGCATTAACTCCAGAACAAGTGAAGCAAAACTTTAATGCCAACATTGGTGGTGAAAGTGTCACACTTCAATTTGACATCAGCGAACATACTAACATTCCAAATAGTGTTATTAGCATGGTCGCAACCGAGTATGGTGGTAATGCCTATTTATTTTCTGCGGCACAATTTGTCGTCAGCGGTGGTACGTCAAGCATTCCTGCTGCGCAAAATGGTGACCTGCTTTATACAACGAACTGTCAAGGTTGTCATGGTGCCGCACCTGGTGTGCGTGCAGGCCGAACGCTTGCACAAATCCAAGCGGCTATTGCAACTGTACCAACCATGCAGACAGCATCGTTACAAGCATTAACAGTTGCACAGTTAACCTTGATTGAAGCCCGTCTAGATCCAAACTACGTTGCTCCTATTGATGGTTTAGCATTATTCCAAACAAACTGTGCAGGGTGTCACGGTGCCGCTCCAGGAGCATCGATTAATGGTACGCTCGCAGGTAAAACGGTTGCAGAGATTGATGCTGCTATTGCCGATACTACCAAAAGCATGAACACTGCCGGACTGGAAACCTTAACAGTGGCAGAAAAAACGGCTATATCAACGGCAATTGCTACTCCTGTTCAGGCAACGGGTTATAACATTCAATTTGATAATATCCGCGTTGGCGTTAATGGTTCGATTCCACCTGTGGGACAGGCATTGAAAAACTTGAGTGTCTTGGTAACAGCGAATAATCAGGCATTATCTGGTTTAGGTGTTGTTATCCCTCAAAGTGGTGGTATTGCTACGGATTCGTTCTATCTTGAGTTTGAACGCATCGGGGCAAAACAGAATGTCATCGTTGAAGCTAATCCAGCTCCACCGGCTGCCGATAATAGTGTTGTGGTCTTACCTGTTAATGGTATCCGTAACTTCGACCAAGTGAATGATACTATGTCAGTGTTAACCGAAGTGCCTAAGTCAGCAACTTACAGTTCGTACACCAGCATCAAGAGTCAATTACCCGGTTCAAATAGTATTATGACTTTTGTTGCATCGAACCAAGTAGTGGTGATGAAGCATGCCTTGGATTATTGCACTCGAATGGTGGATGATAACAACACCTATTTTGGAACAGCAAATCCAACAACGGATCAAATCAGAGACCTTGGTGTTGATAAAATTCTAGGCAGTGGTTTGGCATCGCAACCCAACCGTGATGCGGTTCGCGGTGATATCTACACACTACTAACAACAACCGGTTGTACCAGCGCTGGAACGGATGTTTCAGGTGGCGTAGTGATTGGGCCGTTAACTTGTGGCGATATGCGCAAGGCTAAAGTAACAGCCTGTATCGCAGTATTAAGTAGTGCACCAACGATGCTTTATTAATAGACATTCATTAAAAAGTAAGATGAAATTAATTTATGAATTTAAACTTAGCTAATAAGCTCAAGAGGCAATAAAATGTCAGATAAAAAAATACCATACGAAACAGGACAAGCACCATTACAACACGAGAACCATGAAAAACCCGTCACACGACGTGATTTTTTGGCCCAAGGGCTAGTCTCCGGTGGTGCTTTTGTCGCGGTGCCCTCCATATTTGCCGGCTTATTAAAACCGGGCAAAGTAGAAGCCCGAGTTGAACAGCTAGCCGATTGCGGCATTAGTATTGGCGCATCGGGCAAGGCAGCATTTATGTGTTTTGATCTTGCCGGTGGTGCTAACCTTGCGGGTTCTAATGCCATTGTTGGCAGCAATTTACAGACCGATTTACTACCGGCAGTTGCCTATGAAAATATGGGCTTACCGGCAGCAATAAATCCGAATGTTGCAGGTATGGTAGTGGACATTAATGGTGCGGCTAATCCAGCCGTTGGGCAACTTGCGTTTCATGCCGAAAGTGCGTTATTACGCGGTATTCAAAATGCCGCAACTCCTGCAACACTAGCTAATGTTAATGGTTCGGTAATTTGTGCTCGTTCATCAAATGATACGGGTAATAACCCACATAACCCAGTTTACGGTATTAACAATGCCGGTGCTTCTGGTTCGATTGTGAATATAGTGGGAACTCGTGCTTCAAGTGCCGATAATAATGCTGGTGGTCGTTCACAGGCACCCACATCGATGTATGATGCCACACGTTTGCCAACTAAAGTATCATCCACCAATGAAGCTCGTAGCTTGGCCGATACCGGTGCGCTTGGAACCTTGCTACCAACGGCAGCAGAACGAGATGCCTTAGTGCAAGCCGTTGAAAATATTAGTGATCGAAAAATTGACCTAGTGAATACTGATGCCACCGTCGGAAATAGTGTTAATAAAGTATTAAGTTGTGGTTATCAAGTGGCGAGTAATACTGTTGGTGGTGCAACATCGGATGATTTAGATCCATCGAAAGATGCCAATATCACGACAATTATGACTGCGATGGATGCCAATGCCGATAAAAGCTTAAATAATGGCACGCGCTCTTTGGGCAATAGTGAATATGCACGTACTGCCGCCACAATGAAATTAACAATAGGTGGTTTTGCCGGTGCAGCAACCGTGCAACTCGGCGGTTTTGATTATCATAATAATAAACGACTACGCGGTGAACAACGTGATGAAAAAGCCGGTGAATGTATTGGCATGGCTTTGGAATTTGCTCGTTTAAGTGCTCGAAAAACCATGATTTATATCTTTAGTGATGGTTCGGTGTCGGGTAACGGCACAGTTGATCCCGAGTTGGTTGCCGCTAACGGTCAATCAAAATACGGTTGGCGTGGTGATAGCTCCACTCGTGGCGCAGCAATCATGTTAGTGTATGATCCAGTAGCTCAACCAGTGATGCGCCGTAACCAAGTCGGCAGCTTTAAAACCACCGGTACTGTTGAAACCGCAGCCAATCCAGCATCCAGTAATGTAGACGTATTAGCAGAAACAGTTGTCTTAAATTATTTAGCTATTAATAATGATGTGGGTAGTGTAGCGACTGTTTTGCCAAATAATGGTCTGGGTGATACGGCTTCAATTGATGCCCTGATTGCTTTTGAACCAGTATAGAAAGTACAGTTTCAGTAATTCTTATAATTAGACCTAGTCTCGTTCATATTTCATACAAACGAGAACTAGGTCACGTTTATTCTTTTGTTCAATGCAGCTAAAACAGTTTTTCGTATTCAACTAGTGATATAATTCACAGTGCAGGTTATAAAAATATATAATTATAGCACGTGACAATGATCACGATCATATTCAAGTAAATTAAAATATGCTTGGAGCTACAAGGTGTAGTTAAAGGGAAGAAAACAGAATAATTGTTTACTAATTTAGAATTATACACACGAGAGCTAAAATGTCCGCTGCAGCCGATAAAATAAAAGAAAAACAAGCGCTAGATTCAAAAAAAACTAGCAAAGAAACTTCTAAGGAAAAACAGCCAAAACCTGAAAACAAGGTATCGGCCAAGTCCAAAAAAATCAAAGAAGTTGATCCGCTTCATGCCAAGCCCAAACCTAACCCCGTGGTGTATGTCATATCGGTTATTGTTATTGGCGTTATCTTATACGGTTGGGTCGTGTCCGATAATAGCTATATTACACCCGAAGAAGGTATTGGTTACTGGTTGGGCATTATTGGTGGCGTAGCAATGATATTGTTATTAACCTATCCTTTGCGTAAAAAATGGCGTCCCATGAGAAAAATGGGGGATACTCGTTACTGGTTTCGGGTGCATATGTTTCTGGGCTTACTCGGGCCAATTTTAGTATTATTTCATGCCAATTTTGGCATTGGTTCAATCAATAGTTCAATTGCACTATTTAGCACATTGCTGGTGGCCGGTAGTGGTGTTATCGGGAAGTATTTCTATTTAAAAATTCATTATGGTTTATACGGTAAAGCCGCCACAATGAAAGAGTTAAAAGATGACTTGCAACTAACCAAGGGCATGTTGGGTAAACATATTTCCTTGTCAGATAACATGAAAAAACGTTTAGACAAATTTGAAAAAGCAACTACTAAACGTTATGGTTTCTTAATTGGTTTTTTACGTCTACCGATCACTTATGTAATGGCCAAGTGGGTGCTTTATAGCGTGTTACATGAGGTGAAATTAGGCATTGCCAAATATGCCGATGAAAAAGGTTGGGATAAAAAATTGCGTATGAAGCTATATAATCGGTCAAAGAGTGATTTTACCACCTATATTTACCATAGTAAAAAAGTTGCTCAATTTACGGTATTTGTACAACTCTTTTCATTATGGCACATCCTACATTTTCCGTTGTTTATTGCATTAGTGGTATCCGGAATTGTTCATGTTATTGCCGTCCATATTTTTTAAAATTAAAATTAAAAATAGAATTTTCATCACTATGCTAAATGCTTTAAACGGAATTACGCGTCGATATTTTATCGGCATATTATTAAGTATTGCTAGTGTATTAGTATCGTCCACTGGTTTTGCCTCTGACATTGAAACAATTTTAATGCCCGGTAAAGTTATTGAAGGTCATAAAAAGTGGGAAAGCACTTGCAGTAAATGTCATAAAGTATTTGGCGACTTAAATCAGTCAAAGTTGTGCTTGGATTGTCATGATAAAATAGCATTCGACATTAAAAAGAAACGTGGTTATCACGGACGTTATTCTCAAGTACAACGCCAAGAATGCCGAGCTTGTCACACTGATCATATTGGTCGAGGCGGCGATATTGTTAAACTGGACAAAGAAACCTTTGATCATCATTTAACCGATTTTAAGCTTAAAGGTACCCATAAAAAAGTCGACTGTCGTTTATGTCATAAGAAAAAAATACCCTATCGCGAAACCAAATCGAAATGCATTTCATGTCACAAAAAAGACGATCCACATAAAAAACGTCTGGGTAAAAAATATAAAGGCAAGTGTGAAAAATGTCACCAGGAAACGGGTTGGACAAAAATGAAGTTCAATCATAATAAAAGAACCAAATTCAAATTAGTCAGCAAACACAAAAAAGTAAACTGTGCAATTTGCCATCCAAATGATAGGTTTATTAAAACACCTAAAAAATGTTATTCGTGTCACCGGCTAAATGATGTGCATCGTGGTGGTAACGGCAAAGACTGTAAAAAATGTCATAATCCACGTGGTTGGAAAAAGGTGGAGTTTGATCATAATGAAGACACCAATTTTAAATTAGAAGGACGGCACAAAGAAGTTATTTGTGTTGACTGTCACGGTAACGATAAAGCTAAACTTGATATTAAAGTAGGTAAAAAGAAGAAAAAAGCGCGTCGCTGTTATGACTGTCATAAACAAGATGACGAACACAAGGGCACCTTTGGCAAAAAATGTGAAACTTGTCATGGTGTTAAAAACTGGTGGGTTAAACGAAAGTTTCAGCACGATAAACATACCGACTTCAAATTAAAAGGTAAGCATAAAAAGGCAGACTGTAATGACTGTCATCGTGGTGGCAATGTTTATAAAGAAAAACTAAAACAAACGTGTTATACCTGCCATAAAGTGGATGATACTCATAAAGGTCAATTGGGTAAGAAATGCCAAACTTGTCACAATGAAAGTGGTTGGGATAAAAAAGTTGTGTTTGAGCATGATATAACCAATTTCCCACTGATTGGCATACATGCCATTACACCATGTGAAGAGTGCCATCTGACTAAATCGTTTAAAGATGCTAAAATAGCCTGTTTCTCTTGCCATGAGGCTATTGATAATCATAAACGCACCTTGGGTGAAAATTGCAATCGCTGTCATAACCCCAATGACTGGAACTTATGGCGTTTTAATCACAGCAAAGAAAGTAAATTTAAAATAGACGGTAAACACAAAAATTTAATTTGCAAACACTGTCATAGAACACCAAGCAAAAAACTGCAATCTGAGCCTCGAACCTGTATACGATGTCATGCATCAGATGATGCTCACAATGGTGCTTTTGGGAATAATTGCAAGCAATGTCACACAACTGATTCTTTTAGAGAACTTAATCGTTAGTAAAATTCGGTATTGTTGCTTAATAATCACACGGAACGGAATATATTCATGTTAGATCAAAATAATAAATTAAAAAGCATCATTAATATAAATACTTTTTTAGTGTTAATAGTAACGTTGATGTTCAATATTTCGTTTATCAATGCACAAGAAATACCTGAAGATTTTGATCATGATTTAACAAATTTTTTATTGTCGGGGTCGCATCTCAATGTTGAATGTAAAGTTTGTCATGTGCGCGATGTTTATCAAGGAATCCCAACCAACTGTGAAGACTGCCATAGCTCATCCAGTTTAATTGCCAAAACAAAAAAAACCATCGGTCATTTTGAATCAGTTGATTCTTGTGATAATTGTCACACAGTAGAAACATGGGTTGGCGCGCGAATTGATCACGATTCCGTGGTAGGAACCTGTATAGATTGCCATAATAATATTGTTACATCGGGTAAAGAACCGGATCATGTTCAAAGTGTTGATGACTGTGAGCAATGTCATACAACCCGACGCTGGAAGCAATCTGGTTTTGATCATGATGTCATAACCGGTAATTGTTTTAGTTGTCATAATGGTTCAACTGCTAAAGGAAAATCTGAAAAACACCGTCTTAGTAACAATCAATGTGATGATTGTCACCAAGTGAAAAACTGGAAAAGTAAAACATACGACCATAAAAAGACCGACACAGCATGTTTAAATTGTCACCAAGACATTCTGCCTGTCAAGCCACATCCACAGAATAACAAATGTCAGAAATGTCATTCGCCCAATAAAAAATGGCAACAAAGTCGTTACAAGCATGAAAAAACCTCAAAATTTTGTGTTAGCTGTCACAAAAATAGAAAACCAACCAATCATTTTATTATTGACAATGAGACGAGCTTACGCTGCGATGATTGTCACCGCTCAACTGCCAGTTGGTTAAGTAATTTGCGTTTTGAACATGAAGTTACCGATTTTCATGAGCACCGTGTCAATACGCCTTGTACTTCGTGTCATCTATCAAACTCTAAAAATGTGCTGTGGCGTTTTGCCGCATTAAAAACCAAGTGTGCGGCGTGTCATGGCGGTAGCTTTAATCCCACATCTCACACCAAGTCGCCCAGTGTTAATTATACGGTTTCTGAGTTAGCTCATTGCTCGGTTTCTTGCCATTCTTACACGGATAATACTTTTACAGTCAGAGATAATAGCCGCAATAAAAATTCTAACTATCATACCACTACCCGAGGTAAGGGTATTAGTGCGCCATAAATTGTTAATAATATTTAATAGAATTGCTACGTGATTAACAGTCAAGTATTGCTAAATATGCTCTAATTAAAGTTCGTGTGTTTAGCGTGATGCTTTTGGCATTATTAGAATAGTTATAGAAATGTTGTGTGAAGGAATAAAAGTAAATATGGAAATAAAGTGTAACAGCAAACTTGGCATGCTTTTTTTTATAATATTACTGTTAAATGTAGTGAACATTGATAATAGCCATGCTCGCGTTTCGGTTCCTTCCCGTGAAGTATTATCTGAATTTCAAGCTGAAGATTCTGAAGATAGTATTATTGGTCAAGTATTTTTCCGATTTCCGGTACAATTGATATGGTCATATCCACAGGTATCGAGCAATATTATATTTGCTTACGTTCGTCCCATTGGCATGGTAGGAACAAACATACGCTCCAATCCAGCATTTAATAAAACAGAATCAATTAGTGTACAAAAAGATTTTAGTGGCATATTTGATAAAATCGAATATGAAGGCACCATCATCGACGGCGGCTTTTTGATTATACAGTTAAATGGTAATTATGAGTTTAGTGTTCATCAAGGCGATAAATTTGAGAGCATTGCAATCATTATCCACAAGAATATCCCCGCAGGTTCAATTGATTCTGAAAAATTAGAAGTCATTGAAGAAAAAAATAAATTTACTAAGTGATTTAAATAAAAAATGAAATTATCTATTTTTAAAAATATATTAATTTTTACGCTGTTATTCGCCGCTTGTAATGTCAATGCATTACCCAGCAGATTAATTGAAAATGTATCAGTCAATAAAGAAAAAGGCTTTGACGTTATAACCGTTAAGTTGTCTGTGCCGTTGCACTATACCCATCATTTCCCTAAAACAAAAAGTCGTACAGTTGTTATTAATGTGCGCGCATTTAGCAATGATGCCAAGATTGTTTTGACATCTAGTGATAATGAAAAATATCGTTTACCGCGAAAAAAATCCAAGTTACTGAGTTATTTGCGTGTTGAGAGTTTGGATAATAATGTTGGAAAAATTGCCGTTCAATTTAAACAAAAATTAAAATTTTCTGTACGTCAAATAAATAAAAAAACCATAAAAATTATTCTTGGTAAAAGCGGTGCCAGCAAAAAATTAGCGACTTCTAAAAAAGCCAAGAAAAGACGTACTAAAAGTAAAAAGTTTGTATCGTCTAAAAAGGTCTTAGCTGCTAAAAGAAAAAAAGCTTCAAACAAGAAAAAAGTAAAACGATCAAAAAAGTCTAATGTAGTCAATACTCGTAATTCCAAAATTACATACGTGCTTAATTTGGAATCGTATCAAAAAGGTAAAAAGCCAAGAAAGATTCCCAAGCTCGATGTCTTCAAAAAATATAAATTATTTCGCACACGGGTAAAGAAAAAGAAAGTATTAATTACTCGTTTGCGTCTGGGTTTCTTTCGCAGTAAAACAGAGGCCGAGCGCGTAAAACGTCAATTAAAAGTTTATTATCCAAATACCTTTGTAACATTAATTCAAAAAAATGAAAGTTCATTATCGACAAGATGGTTTGAAAAAAATAAAATAACACCCAAAAAAGTTAGAAAAGTAGTTCGTAAAAAACCAAAGAAAAAATTAACCAAAAAACAAGTGAGCAAGGTTGATAAATTATTTGCAAAAGGCAAGTTAGCCTTGGTTGAAAAGAACTTTAGAATCGCTATCAGTTTTTTCACCAAAGTTTCCGAAATAGGGCGGGGTGATAAAAAACAACAGGCATTAGAATTCATCGGCTTGGCGCGTGAAAAAAATGGTCAAATCGCACACGCTAAGGCAGAATACAAAAAATATTTAAAATTGTATCCCGATGGAATAGGCCACGAGCGAGTTAAACAACGTTTAGAAGGTTTGTTAACTGCTCAATTAGCACCAAAGAGAAAACTGGTTAGTAAGAAAAAAGAAGAAAAAGAAAGTAGCTGGGATTATTTTTCGACAGTTTCACAAAATTATCGAAATCAAATTTCTGTAAGAGAAGAAGGACAGTCCACCACGGATAATTCTGTTAGCAGCTACTTTAATACCTCGGGTAGAAAACGTGGTGAGAAATACGACTTAAAATTTCAGTTTGATATGGATCACCGCTATGATTTTACCAAGGATGCCCGTAAAGTTTCTGATTTTGGTTTATCAACAGCTTATTTTGATTATATATCACTAACGGGTTTAGGAACGGTTCGTCTTGGACGACAATCTCGATCTTCCGGTGGTATATTAGGTCGATTTGATGGTGTTTGGTATGGTTATCCATTAACTAATGATGTCAAATTGAACTTAGTTGCTGGTTTACCTGTAGTGTCCAGCAGTGGTGTAAGCGTTAATAGTGAGCAACAAGTATTTGGTGTGAGTGCCGATTTTGATGAGGTTTTGAAACGTTTGGATATCTCGACGTTTTTAGTACAACAGAATCGCAGTGGCATTGTTGATCGTCGCGCTGTAGGCACAGAAATTCGATTCATCGCCGATCGAAGTTCTTATTTTGGAATTTTAGATTATGATATTAATTTTAATCGATTAAACACGGTTCAGTTTGTTGGTAATTGGTTATTTAAAAACAATGCATCAGTAAACTTTGTTTTTGACCGACGTTCTTCACCAATTATTACCACCTCTAATGCCTTAATAGGCCAAGGTTTTACTACATTACAAGAGTTACGCAATATCATTAGCGATGAAGAGATTAAAAAGTTAGCGATAGCCCGAACCTCAAGTTATGATTCGCTTTCTTTATCAGGCAATTACCCCATTAACAATACCTATTCGCTCAGTGCCGATTTGAATATATCGAAGACCGGCAGTAGCTCTACAACATTTACTCCTGAAAATGTTAAGTTTGATTCGAATGGTAATCCTATTCTTGATGTAAATGGTAATCCTGGTACTACGGTTGCTGGTACCCAAGCTGTAGGCCCAGATTACTTTTATGGCATTACATTGATTGGTTCTAATTTATTTAGTAAGCGTGATACCAATATTTTGACATTGCGACAATCTACCGGTAGCAGTCGATCAACTTCAATCGACGCTCGTTCTCAATTTAATCTTAATAAGAAATGGCGGATGCGTCCTAGACTTAGGTATGATATTCGGACTCGAAGTGTTAATGCTTCTAAATCGAACCGTATAACAACTTCAACACGCTTTGATTATCGCTATACTCGTGAGTTGCAATTTCAAATGGAAGTCACAGCTGATTTCACAACAACGACCACAAATGGTCTTACCTCTAATGACACTGATTATTCGATAGATTTATCTTACATCTACGATTTCTAAGTTATGTGATATAAGGCTATGGGTTGGGGAATAAATAAGACCTGCAAAACACGCCATCCGTGACTGCTTGTTATTGCGTATTCTAGATTATGCACTCGTGCGGCAGAAGGCCTTTCTTAGATATTTAAAATACACCTAAGAACTTACCACTAGACTTATAGTCTTTTAGAAGCTTTAGGATTTTTGTATGACCAGCACTTTCTGCCATACTGACGGCATTTTTACGATGCTCATTACGAATTTTAATATTAGCATTGTGTTTTAATAATACCTTGACGGTATTGACGTAGCCGCCAGTCACAGCAAGCATCAGTGCTGTATTACCATGAGAGTTTTTAATGTTTACATCAGCCTCTTTATTAATTAATAAACTAACAATTTTAGAATGACCACTATCGGCTGCTAACATCAGTGGTGTATTCAAGGTTTTACTTTTAGCATTAATATTGGCTTTATAGTTAATGAGAATTTTAACGACATTTAAATTACCCAGTGTTGCCGCACGAGCAAGTAAGGTATAGCCATTTTTATCTTTGGCTTCAATATCGGCACCTTGATCAAGTAATAGTTTAAACACTTTACTATGGCCATTTATTGCCGCTAGCCATAATGCCGTTCGACCTTTACTGTCTTTAGTATTAATATTACTGCCTTTTTGTAATAGGAACTTGGTGATACTAGTGTGACCATTACTGGCTGACCATAAAAAAGCGTTCATTCCTGTTGTTTCTTTAACATTCATTTTAGCGCCACTACGCACTAATAATAGGGCTGATTTTGTAGCGCCGTACTTTGCTGCAAAGTTTAATGCAGTGGCATTGTTTTTAAGCTTTACATTTGGGTTGGCTTTATTTTGCAATAAAATCTTTACGGCTGCAAAATGTTTAAAACGCGCGGCGCGCATTAATGGTGTATATCCGTCTTTTGCGCGTATATTCACTTTGGCGCCTTTTTTAATCAACATTTTTAAAATATCGGCATGGCCTTTTTCGGCTGCACGGCTTAGAGCGGTGTGTCCATCTTCGTCTTTAACGTGAACATTGGCACCGCCGCGAAGCAAGTCTTTAACAACATTGGTTTGACCGCGTAATGAAGCAACCATTAAGGTTGACCATTTATCAAATACGCCATCACCTTTTTTACCCGACTTTGTAAAATCTTTTTTCGTTAATGCAACATTGGTGGTTTTTCGATTAACACGGTTAGTTTGTTTGGCACCATTTGCAAGTAGATATTTTGCAATTTTATTTTGTCGACGTTTTATTGCAAAGGCATAGGCGTTTCTTTTGCCTTTATCAAGAGCATTAATTTTAGCGCCTTTTTTCAGTAAAGATTTTATTAAATCTAGATTGCCGTTAATTGCAGCAAGCATTAATGCTGTTTTGCCATTATTGTCTTTGGCATTTACTTTGGCTTTATTGCGGAGCAATACTTTGGCTGTTGCAAAGCGATCACTGTTAACGGCCAGCATTAAAGCCGTTTCACCTTTGTTATTTTTTTTATTTACTTTAGCACCTTTTTTAATTAAGTATTTTACGGTTTTTGTTCGACCGTTATCGGCAGCGTCCATTAATACAGTTTTACCAAACTTTGCTGCATGATTAACATCGGCACCGGCTTTGATGAGACGTTTAACTTGATCCAAGTCACCTTTACGGCTTGCGGTATAAAGGCTGAGGTTTCGTTCGGCACTATTGTCAGGAATAAATTTTAAGTGGCCTTGTGTTGCGATGCGTTTAAGTTGTTCTACAGAACGGCGGTGTTTTTGTTTGGCGGCATTATTTAGCCAGAATTTTGCTTTTTGCTCGCTTTGGGTAACGCCTTGGCCATTAAGATACATCATAGCCACGGAATATTGAGCCTTGTCATAACCGCGTTTGGCTGACATTTTAAACCATTTAAAGGCTTCCTCATGGTTTTGCGCGGTGCCTTGTCCTGTGCGGTACATAACGCCCAGATCATATTGGGCTTTTTTGTCGCCTTTTTTAGCGAGTCTGGAGTAGAGCAAAACGGCTTTTTGGTAGTCTTGCATGCGCACCGCGCGTCGTGCTTCGTTATAGGCTCGACTATTACCGGCGGCTTGGGACGTTACGTGTGTGCTAAATAGTATGCTGCCTATTAAAAAACTCAGTAACAGTGATTTTTTTTTCATTGAAGTGTTTTTTATTTTCCTGTCAGTAATAAATGATAGTGGCTGGTTTATAATGTTCCAAATTTGGTATCAACAACAATCCCTATTTTCTTCAAAAAGGGTGTTGGCAAAATACCACCTGCACACACGATGATGCCATCATTCTTTATGACACTTTTTTCGCCCTCTTGTTCAATTTCGACTTCGGTGGGGGTAATACCCTTCACATTAGAAGACATTAATACTGTTAGCTCGCCACTTTCACCCATGGCTTTAATATTATCCTGATTCTTCTGTTTTGCACGAGAAAATGATGGGCTACGATAGGATATTGTTACGACCGAACCTTCAATTTCGGCAATACTGGTGGCCGCTTCTAATGCACTATCACCTCCGCCTACAATTAAGACATGTTTATTTTTATAGTCTGCCGGATCATTTAAACGATAGACGACTTTTTCATCTTCTTCGCCATCAACCCCGAGTTTTCTGGGTGAGCCGCGACGTCCAATGGTGAGTAATACGGTACTGGTTTCATAGCTGCCTTTATTAGTGGTGACAGTGTAACCCTTGCCATTCGGTTCGATATCTTCCATTTTTTCACGGTAGTTTATTTTGATACCGGTTTTTTTTTCGACGGAGTCCCAAAGCTCGAGTAATTTTTCCTTGGTGGTTTCAAACATTTTAACAGTACCGATAATGGGTAATACTACCGGTGCGGTCATGACCAGTTTGCCGCGTGGAAAATTATAAACGGTACCACCGAGCGAGTCCTGCTCGAAGGTTTTATATTTCATTTTACGTTCATGCGCGCCGAGTGTCGCGGCAAACCCCGATGGCCCAGCACCAACAATGACTACATCCAATTCTTTGTTGTCAGAATTACCGTGTTTTTCAACATAACCGATTGCCTGAGTACCCTGGGTGATGGCATTTCGGATTAAGCCCATACCACCGAGTTCACCGGCGATAAATAAGCCCGGTATATTGGTTTCAAAATTTTCACCCACATCGGGAATATCAACACCACGAGATTCGGTACCAAATACTAGTGTGATAGCATCAAACGGACAGGCTTTCTTGCAAGCGCCATGTCCAATACATTTAGTGGGATTAAGTAATTGTGCCTTACCTTTGATGACCCCAATTATTGTTCCTTCAGGACAGGCTGGTACACAGGCACCACAACCGACGCAACGATTGGTATTGATAACGGGGTGTAATGACGCCGGTTCTGTCATACCAGCATCAATATAGTCGTTTAATCTTTTTTGCGTTTTATTGTAATTACGTTTTCTACCCAAAATGAAGCTAGTGATAATGATTATCGGGATGGCATAAACTGCCCACATTAGAGAATTAAAATCCATTATTTAAACCGACCGTTTTTAAAATTAATAAAATGACATTTATAATTGTATGTTATTTGTACAAGTTGTTTTATAACTCTTTTAATTATAACAAACTCTCTGTGGTGTTAATCGTATTTCAAGTGAAAATTATTCGAGAGTTTTCAATTTTGTGAAATCAAATAGTAGTACCCATAAATATAATAAGGAATTATACTGACCTAGATCACTATAAGTAATTCCATTTTAAAATAAATTTACCTTATACACGATAAGATTTTTCTAAGTTGTTTTTCGTGGATAGATGGTTCACTGTAGCGCGGTTGAACTTTACATTTTTGTAGACAGCTATTCCTGCTTCTAGTGATGGAGGATTAGTTTAACACTAGTATATATAAATATACTAATATGGATAATATTAGTGTTGATTTTGTTTTTGAGTTTCTATTATTATTATTTTTAGATGATGATTAATCCAGAGTCAACGTAAACGATTACATAATTTTATTTTATGGAAATTGATTTAATAACCAAAGTGATACTCGTGAAGGAGGAAGGTCGATGTCAGACATCGTCGCAACAAATGAAACCATTCTAGTAGTTGGGGGTGGTATTAGTGGCATGACAGCCGCAATTGAAGCAGCAGAATGTGGTAAACAAGTCATTCTGGTCGAAAAATCAGCTGCTATAGGTGGTCGTGTTTCACGTCTTTATAAATATTTTCCTAAAATGTGCCATCCCAGTTGTGGCATGGAAATTAACCAACGGCGTTTAATGGGCAATAATAATATTCACCTGCTAACCATGACCCAAGTATCGCAAGTTACCGGAGATGAAGGTAATTACAGTGTTACGCTTAATACTGCCCCGCGCTTTGTTAATGAAAATTGCACGGCTTGTGGTGACTGTGCTGATGCAGTCGATTCCGAAATTAAAAACGAACAAAACTATGGTTTAAATACGCGTAAGGCAGCTTATATACCGAGCGCCATGGCCTATCCACAACGCTATGTTTTGGATCCAAGCATTATTGGCAGCGATGAAGCGACAAAAGCAAAAGATGCCTGTCAATATAATGCTATTGATCTCGAGATGGCCGAAGTATCTAACACCATTAATGTCGGTGCAATTATCTGGGCAACCGGTTGGCGGCCTTATGATGCGGCAAAAATACAAGCTTATGGTTATGATCGAATATCCAATGTCATTACCAGTGTTGAGTTTGAGCGCCTAGCCGATCCACATGGCCCGACTGGCGGTAAATTGCTTCGTCCTAGCGATGGTGCGCAAGCAAAAAATATTGCTTTTATTCAATGTGCCGGTTCTCGAGATCGTAACCATTTACAACATTGCTCGCGAATTTGTTGCATGGCCTCGTTGAAGCACACGCATTATGTGCAAGATGCTTATGGTGATGATGGTAAGTCTACTATTTATTATATCGACATTCGAGCGATTGATCGAATTGATGATTTCCACCAAAAAGTAAAGGACAATAAAAATGTTACTTTTGTAAAATCAAAAGTAGCACGTATTGATGAAGATAAAACCTCTGGAAATCCTATTCTTCGAGGTGTCGATACCGAAGGTTATAACCGCTATGACAACCAGCATGATTTGGTGGTATTGGCCGTTGGTATGGAACCCAGTGTTGCGAGCAGTGATTTCCCCATTCAAGTTAAAGTTAATGTTGAAGGATTTATTGAACAAGACGAATCAAACGGTGGCATTTTTGCAGCAGGCTGTGCGTCTGATGCATTAGACGTTAACCGCGCGGTTCAAAGTGCTACAGCCAGTGCATTACGAGCGATTCAAGTTGTTAATCGCGTTGCTAGAGCGGAGGGTTAAAACATGGCTGATGAAATTAAAATACACGCTTATATCTGTAAAGGATGTGGCATAGGTGATCGTGTTGATACAGCTCAAATGGCACAAATTGCTAAACGTGATGCTAAAGCGGCTGACGCTAAAGAACATGAATTTTTATGTTCCGAAGCTGGTGTCAAAATGATTCAAGACGATATCGATAATGAAGGTGTTAATCGCGTTGCTATTTGCGCCTGTTCACGCCGCGCTAAAGTTCAAGCGTTTAAGTTTGATAATGTCGCTGTCACGCGTGGTAATATTCGCGAAGGTGTTATTTGGGTTCGACCGGATACCGATGAAGCGCGTGAAACCACGCAAGAAATGGCTGACGATTATGTTCGTATGGCGGTTACAGAAGCTAAATACAGTAGCCCCCCAAGTTCGCATGATGATGCTACGTCTTACAATAAAACCTTATTAGTTGTTGGCGGCGGTGTCAGTGGCATGACGGCGGCGATAGAAGCATCCAAAGCTGGATATCCAGCGCATATTGTTGAAAAATCTGGTGTTCTTGGTGGTGCTGCTGCAAAAATGTGGAAGGGTTTACCAACTAAATCACCGTATTCCGATCCGGAAGATACCGGTGTGGCGGCATTAGTGAGTGCTATCGAAGCAGACAGTAATATTACAGTACATTTTAATTCTACATTGGCCAATACTGGTGGTGCACCAGGGCGATTTGTTGCTGATATAGCCGTTGAAAGTGGTTCAACCGAACAATTAACATTTGGTGCCATTGTGCAAGCCTCTGGTTATTCTGAATATGATGCCAAACAATTACCGGAACTCGGTTATGGCGATTCAACTGCGGTGGTTACCCAATCGGAATTAGATGAGTTGGCTAAAGCGGCTGATGGTTCCGGCATTAAAACCAAAGATGGCAAAGACGTTAATTCGGTTGTCTTTGTACAATGTGCGGGACAACGTAGCGATAAAGAAAACCATCTTACGTATTGTTCAGGACATTGCTGTGTGAGCTCAATTAAGCAAGCCATGTATTTTAAAGATCAAAATCCGGATATTGATACCAATATTATTTATACAGATTTACGCACACCGGGTGCCATGGGTGAAGATTTTTATCGTGCCGGTCAGATGAAAGGTGTGACATTCACAAAAGGTACGGTCACCGGTGTGAAAGCCAATGGTGTCGGTGCTGAGATATCGTTTAAAGATCAAATTTTGGATGAAGACGTTGTTGAAAGTGCTGATTTGGTGGTGCTTGCAACGGGTATGATTCCAAATTCGGGCGTTGATATTGATGTTAAACCACCAGCTGATGAAGCAGCAACAACCTCCGTATCGGTTAGTGTCGACTCCATTTTGAACTTGGATTACCGCCAAGGTAAGGATATTCCGCATTTAAAAAATGGTTTTAATGACTCGCATTTTATCTGTTTTCCATATGAAACACGCCGAACCGGTATCTACACAACGGGGCCGGTACGTCGTCCTATGGATGGCCCTCAGGCCATAGAAGATGCTACTGGAGCAGCATTAAAAGCTATTCAGGCCATTGAGAATGCCGGCCAAGGACGTGCAGCACATCCTCGTTCAGGTGATTTGTCATTTCCCAGTTTCCGTAAGGAAGGTTGTACTCAGTGTAAGCGTTGTACTGTGGAGTGTCCGTTTGGTGCGATTGATGAAGATGAAGCACGCTTCCCAGTATTCAACGAGTCCCGTTGTCGACGTTGTGGTACCTGTATGGGAGCTTGTCCGGTTCGGGTTATTTCATTTGAAAATTACTCGATTGATACGGTTGGACAGCAATTAAAAATTGTTGATATTCCCGATGAGTTTGATGAAAAGCCACGTATTTTAGTGCTTGCCTGTGAAAATGATGCTTATCCGGCGTTGGATATGGCGGCTATGAACAAGGTCGAATACAGCGCATTTACACGGATTATTCCAATTCGATGCCTAGGCTCAGTGAATCTGATTTGGGTAACCGACGCTATGAACTCCGGTTATGACGGTGTTATTTTAATGGGCTGTCAAAAAGGTGAGAATTATCAATGTCACTTTGTACGTGGTTCTGATATTGCGCATGAACGGATGAGTAAAGTTGCGGATACTTTGCAAACTCTAAGTCTTGAAGTTGAACGGGTTGAGACTTATGAAATAGCAATTACAGATATTGAACGTGCCCCACAATTAATTAATGACATGGCTGCGACGATTGAAAAAATCGGCATGAGCCCATTTAAGTTCTAAATAGAATTGGAGATAAAGATGAGCGCAAATGCAAATGTAATTAAAAGCTACCGCAATAGCTTTTTGAAAGAAGTTGAAGCCAATGTTGAAGAAGGTGAGTGGGTTAAAATGTGCATGCAGTGTGGTGTGTGTTCTGGTTCTTGTCCGTTAGGACCTCATTGGGATCATCCGCCTCAAGAATTATTTATGATGATTCGAGCTGGTAAACGTGAGGAAGTACTTACTTCATCATCGATGTGGATGTGTACCTCCTGTTATAACTGTATCGTTCGCTGTCCGCGTGAATTACCAATTACCCATATCATGCACGGACTGGCAAGCTATGCTAAACGTTTGGGTATGGTGCCAAAAAACCAACAAACTGAAAAGTTTACTCAAATCTTTTGGGACAACCTTGCAAAAACAGGTCGCATTAATGAGTTAACACTAACCATTAAAGTGTATTTTATGAATGGCATCGCAGAAGGCATTAAAACCGGTATGGCAATGGCTATGAGTGGTCTGGGGTTGTTTAAAACCAAACGTTTATCACCCATGGAGTTGTTTGGTGGTCATAAATGTAAAGGTGCAGGCGATATTAAAAAAATCTTGAAAAAAGCGGCTGAAATTGAAGCGGCTAAAATCAAAAGTGCAGATAGTTTCTAAGGAGCAAGATCATGGCGACAAAAGAATATTCATTTTACCCTGGCTGCTCCTCACAAAAAGGCGCATCCGCATCAAACTACCAAACCTCAATTGATACGATGTGTGAGGTCTTGGACGTTAAATTAAATACCATTCCAGATTGGAATTGTTGTTCTGCATCCATTGGTTATTCCGGTGGAGGTGAGTTACCTAGAATGGCCTTATCGGCGCGAAACATGGCGTTATCGGAGCAAGCTAATCCTGATCAAGACATCGTCGCAACCTGTGCGGCTTGTTGGTTAGCCACCAAAGAAACACAAGAGCGTCTTACTAGTGACGAACAATTAATGGCTGAAACCAATCAAGCTTTAGCTGAGGCGGGTTTAAAAGTGCGTGGTACGCAGCATGTCCGGCACATGGTTGAAGTATTAATTGATGACTTTGGTTTTGATGAGCTCGGTTCACACGTTAAAAAACCATTAGAAGGTTTAAAAATTGCAGGGTATGTTGGCTGTCAAACAAACCGGCCATTTGGTATTGATGGCGAGTCGTTTGAAAACCCACGTTATCTCGATAAATTGGTTACTACCTTGGGTGCTGATGCGGTTGAAAACTATGATAAAAAAGCTTCCTGTTGTGGTGGTGCGCTGGCATTTTCAGAAACTGAAAAAAGCCAAGCACTAATCAAAGATATAGTAGAAGCCGCGTATGATGGTGGAGCCGATATGATTGTGACACCCTGTCCGTTATGTCAGGCGAATGTTGAAGTTTATCAATCTCAAATCAATAAAAAATATAACACCAAATTTGACATGCCGGTGGTTTACTATAGTGCATTAATGAGTGTTGCTTATGGTAAGTCTGCCAAAGAAGCGGGGCTTGACGGGCAGTTGATTAAAGCTAAAAAACTTGAAGATTTAGCTAAAAAGTAACAAATAGTGTTTTGTTGCTTATTTAACAAGCATTGTGCATTTATGTCGGACTTTGAAAAGCCTCACCCCAAGCTATAATTTCGGTAGCTTGGGGTGACCTTTAATCACACTAACATAAAAGTAGAAAGTCCCATATCGCAACAAAATTAGTATTACTTAACCACTGTTCGAGTCATTTAGAGCTATTCTAGTAATTTTGAGCATTTCTGCTTAGATTCAACAAATTTGCACTATTTATTCAATAAAACCGATTATAATTCCATATATTTCAGGTTGTTACCTTAATTATTTTTTAATTTTAGATAAAACTGCTTGAGTTTTGTTTGGTATTATTTAACAATGATAACTTGTAAAATGTCACTAAACATTTAGTCAGTAGTTAGTAAACTTCAATTAAGAAAACCAATTTAAGGAAACTAAAATTTAATGTCAACCAAATCAAAATTTAGAAACATTGTTTTATCTTTTGTTGCGTTAACACTTGCAGCGGCAATAACTTATTATGCTGATAGTCCAACGAATCAATCCGTTGCGACAATTTCTGATTCAACAAAACTTTAAAATATTAGGAATAAACTAAAAACATTTTTATATTTTCAATTAGTTATTCGCTTGGCGTAAATTATTTTAACTATTGAATACCTATACCTTTGTTTCTCTATACTTTAGCTTTTATAGTAAAACCGAATAAATAAATATTGCTTTATTGAACGTCATAACTACATTATCACTATAACGATCATCACAATATTATATTAGCTGTATTCGTTTTATTACTTGCGGGTGCAATTACTATTATTGCTGATACATAAGATTATCGATTTTAATAAAATTAGTCATCTACTAATTCATTAACAACATTTTTTTTCTGGTGTTCGGCTATTTCTGCTGCGCGACGAGCATCTAAAATATCTTTACGCTGTTCCATGCGGTCATCATAAGCGCCATCGACTAATTTTATGCTTTCTTCAGCAAACAACACTTGGCGTAATAGACGATAGCCAAATTTTAGTCGTTCGATTTCGTCATCGTTAATGCGTTGATATTCATCGTCGGATATATCATAAACAGTGCGAAAACTGTTTGATGTTAAAAATTCTTTAAAGCGGTCGACATCATAGGCAATCATAAAGAAGAATTGAAAGCTGGTGGTGGACGGTTTACCAATAGCAGGGCCCGCTGATTTTTTCTTTAAAATAATTTGATAAAATTCTCGGTTGAGTAAATCATATTCTTCAACACCCTGTTCTTTACGATAATCACCTACAGTAATTTCTCGTTTTTCTTCATGGCCTTTACAATGTGGCTCATGTACTAGAGCATAATGCTGTTCATCATGGTATTCATCTGAACGGCGCGATGATAATAGGGCAACAGGGTAATAACGACATGAGGTTGGACGGTCTTCGTAAATCGTACAACCGGTTTTCTCATCCATAAACAAACACACCGGATCAACATCGGTGGTGCGCATTTTAACGCCTGGCATGCCGTGGCCATCCATTTCAAAAGGAACAGTATGTTTCTTTAAGAATTCAGTTGAGGTTAAACCCAGACGCTTTTTCATACGGATAATATCGTAGGGTGCCAAGGTGATATTCGCTTGCTTACAACATTCATTGAAACACGATACTCCAGGATGACAGTTGAAGCAGATTTTGCTCTCTAATTCTAACTGGTTAGGTGCTACTGGACTATCAAATGGAATGTCTTGGAAACGGTTATCACTCATGGTTTAACTACTCTTAAAAATTGTATGGAATAATGTATGGAAATAAATATATCTTAGCTGTTTAGTATACAGGATCGACGATTTTGATCCTATTAATTATTAGACAGAGGAGCTTTAGTCAGTGTAAAAGTTAAAATAAAGTCCTTTAGATACAAGTTGTTAGTAGACTGTGAAATATATTTTTGTGTCATTATGCACATTGCTGTATTTCAAATGAACATCGTTGTTGAATAAGGATATTTTTTTTGCTAAAATGACTATAGTAAGCGGTCATTTTGTAGGTGGGGATTATGGAGAAATATTCAAAAACAGATTTTAAGGCACATGCACTTGAAATATTAAGGGACATTGAGAAAAGTGGAAAATCAAGAATTATTACTGATCATGGTAGACCCGTACTTGAAATTAGAAAGTTAAGACAGCAAGTGAAGGAACCTTTGGAGCTATTGAATGGGTCAGTCCTAAAGTATGAGGGTGCAACAACACCAATTGCGGATGCCGATTGGGAAAATGCCTGATGATCGTTATTGATACGCATGTATTAATATGGTGGGTAAGTGGCTCTGGTTCATTATCAAATTCTGCAGAGAATGCAATTAAAAACACCTTAGTCAATGATAGCGAGGTCATTGTGTCTTCCATTTCGGTATGGGAAATTGCCATGTTGATAGAAAAAGGGCGGTTGGTTCTTAGTATGGATGTGGAAAATTGGTTCAGTGAAGTATCACAAATTGATGGCGTGCGATTTATACCTGTTGATAACGAGATCGGAATAAAATCAACCGTCTTACCCGGTAACTTTCATAAAGATCCTGCCGATAGGATGATCGTCGCAACGGCTAGGAAACTCGCTATTCCTTTAGTGACGGCTGATGAAAAAATAATTAATTACGAACACGTTAAAACTATTTGGTAATGCAAAAATAAATTATTCTTAAATTATTCTTAAATTGTTATGCAGATCGAGAGACTGTATTTACACATCAGCATGATCAACCTGAATATATACTTGGCTTTGTTGTTGAGGTAGATGATTGTGTTTTAATGCTAGAAACGAAAGCAAAGAAAGAAATGGAGATATCTTTTTAGTTCCATATTATGATGTTAGTGAGCAAAATACATTGTCAATATATGTACAAAAGTATGAATATTAAAAATATAATTTAGTGTAAAAAAAACCGGAATCCAAGGATTCCGGTTTTTTTATACAGCTAAAGAAACCGCTTATTTAAACAATTTAGACTTATCAACCAAATCTACATGCGCACGCTTGAAGCATGTCCATTTTTTAGATTCTTTGTCATAAATTGAGTTAACAAAACAATGCCAGTTTTCTTCATCAACAAAGTTTTTATCGGTTCTGTAGTAGAAACCAGGATAACGACTTTCTTGACGGAACTCGATATGTTTAAGATGCGCTTCAGCTGTAATGATGCGGTGATAATTTTCCCAGGCACGAAGTAATTCGTGAAGGTCTTTAGCACGCATTTTTTCAGCATCTTCTTTTAACATGTCTAGCTTTTCGCCAGCAACTTTCATCATTTCTGCATTAGTTTGATAATAAGTTGCAACACCGGCTACATATTCATCCATAATTTTTTGCAAACGGAATTGCAACATTTTAGGAGTGATGTAGTGAGGATTCACGTCAATCGCAGTGGTGTAATCTTTATGCTCTAAGTATGTTTTAACTGGTTGATAGATTTCAGCAACCAATGTGTCAACATCGGTATCTAACTCAGGTTTGAAATCTTTGTTATCGATACAATATTTAACCATAGACTTAGCACACATACGACCTTCAGCATGTGAACCGGAAGAGAACTTATGACCAGAAGCACCAACACCATCACCAGCAGTAAATAAACCACTAACAGTTGTCATGCTACGGTAGCCCCAGTTCCAACCTTTAGGTAGATGCTCAGGAACACCAGCTTCTGTTTCTTCCATTGGCGCACCAACATCAGTAGGGCCAGAAACCCAGATTCCGCAACAACCAGAATGAGAACCCAGTAGGTAAGGCTCAGTAGGCATTAATTCTGAGTTTTTCTTCTCAGGTTCAATGTTTTCACCAACCCAGATACCACATTGGCCAACACACATGTCTAAGAAATCTTCCCATGCTTCGGCTTCTAAATGTTTCACTTCACGAGGTGATAATGATTCACGAAGATTAGCAAGAGCAGTCACAGTATCCATATAAATTGGACCACGACCTTCTTTCATTTCTTTCAACATTAAATGGTTACGTAAGCAAGATGCTGGAACAGCGGCTTGTCCGTATGGAGGATAATCATCTAACATTTCTTTGTTGCGATCCATATACACTTCACCAAAAGCATTTGTTGCTTTAGCTTTGAATAATAAGAACCATGCGCCAACAGGACCATAACCGTCTTTAAAACGAGTAGGAACGAAACGATTTTCCATTAATGTTAATTCTGCGCCAGCTTCGGCAGCCATTGCATAAGTAGAACCCGCATTCCAAACAGGATACCAGGCACGACCTGTACCTTCACCAACTGAACGTGGGCGGAAAATGTTAACACAACCACCAGCGGCTAATAAGCAAGCTTTGAATTTGTAGACAACAATTTTGTTATCACGCGTTGAGAAACCAACAGCACCCGCAACACGGCTAGGATCGTTTTTATCGTTGATTAATTTAACGATAAAGATACGTTCTTGAATATTTTCCATACCCAAGGCTTTTTTAGCCGCTTCTGCAACAATCCATTTGTATGACTCACCATTGATCATGATTTGCCATTTACCAGAACGCACAGGTTTTCCGCCTTCTGCTAAAGGAGTCATACCTTTAGAACCGTCGTAGCGTTCGCCTTTTTCGTCTGTTTTCCAAATAGGTAGACCCCATTCTTCAAATAAATGCACTGATTCATCAACATGACGGCCTAAATCGTAGGCTAAATCGTCACGTGTAATACCCATTAAGTCATTTGAGACCATACGAGCATAATCTGCAGGATCTTGTTCTGTACCAATATAAGTATTAATTGCTGATAGACCTTGTGCCACAGCACCGGAACGATCCATTGCGGCTTTATCAACTAATTTTACAGATATATCTGTACCGTCTTTTTTTGCAGCATCGATCCAGCGCATGATTTCATAACCAGCACCACAACATGCCATTCCACCACCGATAAGAAGAATATCAACTTCTTCTTCGACGACTTCAGGATTACCAAATTCTCCTGCCATTTTAATTTCCTCTATATTATTTCTTTTAAATTATTTACAGATAAGTTCACTTGGATCACCAATACGGTAACCATTGTGTTGTACGAAGAAACCAGTGTCTTCAATTTTGCTCATTTCAGCCTCTGGTTTACCACCATAAGGATCGATTGAACCTTCTGGAGTTGTACGGATAGGGAACTTGAATCGTTTCATGTTGCCATTACGGAATTTGATAGTCCACATAATGGAATCAGTACCACGTAATGGTTGCACAGAACCGCCTAGTGGAACAACGTCGGCATAGTGACGACATTCGATAGCTTGTTGTGGGCAAATTTTCACACAGCTATAGCATTCCCAGCATTGCTCTGGTTCTTGGTTATAAGCTTTCATGGCATGGCCGGTATCAGAACCGTCCATATCCAGCTTCATTAGATCGTGCGGGCAGATGTACATGCACGCTGTTTTGTCTTGGCCCTTACAGCCATCGCACTTATCAGTACGTACAAAAGTTGGCATTGTGTTACTCCTCTTTTTTTTGCTAGCAATTAAAAATTATTTAACAAATCATTTTCAAAACAGTAGCTATCTATTTTAAAAACATTCCTTTGATTACTTACTTTTGTTTGTGGTTCAGCATTTTTATATTAGTCAAAACTTATTAAGTAAATGCTTAATTAGTAAAATGCTAATTAACATCTGCTTTGATTAATTAAAACAACTTGAAAGTAAAGTAGTTCAATTATCCTGTATCAATTTGTGGCGATCATGCAAAGGACATGAGCTTGTCACTGCCATCAGAAAATTTTCTGGGCACATCTAACTTATCGAGTTTCATCATCAAAATAAAGCCAAATTTTTCTTATGATCACTAATATTACATTGATAGGCATAAGTTAAATTTATTGTACTTAAACACTCAACTATTCAAAAAAGTTAAACTGCAAATAACAAATTTTGTTAATGTTGCACGAGTTTAAAACTAGTTTATTAGAATATTCTTAATCAGTTAAGTATGCCATGAATGTATCAACTAATACTTTGATAATAATCAATTAATATCTTCGCAACTTCAGGTCGTGAAAATTCTTTTGGTGGAGCCTCACCATTGCCAAGCATTTCACGAACTTTTGTGCCAGATAATAAAACAAAATCTTCTTTTTGATGGTCTGGTGCTTCGCGCATCATTACAACCTTATCTAATTTTTTAGAATAAGCGGTATGATCAGCTTCAAAAATTTCTATTTCCATTGCGCCTTTTGGTACTTCTTCGGCAAAAATGGTTTGCGCATCAAATGCACCATAATAATCACCCACTCCTGCATGGTCGCGACCAATGATGAAATGCGTAGCCCCCATGTTTTGGCGAAAATAGGCGTGTAATACGGCTTCACGTGGCCCAGCATATAACATGTCAAAACCGTAACCGGTGACCATGGCACTATTTTTGGGGAAGTAGATTTCCACCATCTTACGAATAGCATCATCACGTACTGGTGCAGGGATATCACCGGGTTTTAATTTACCGAGTAGCATGTGGATCACTAAACCATCACAACCAAGGCGATCCATTGCCATATGACATAATTCTTCGTGTGCTAAATGCATGGGGTTTCGGGTTTGAAATGCCACAACTTTCTCCCAACCGCGCTCTGAAATTTCGTTTCGGATTTCGACCGCTGTTCGGAAGGTATCGGGGAATTCAGTTTGGAAATAACTAAAGTTTAAAACTTGGATTGGCCCTGAGATAGCTGTTGTACCTTGTGAATTAAAAGCACTAACACCAGGATGTTCGCTATCATCCGTACGATAAACTTTATCGGTCATGGTTTTCATTTGTTGTGCGCTAACTTGTTCTGTTGCGCTAATGTCCATCACGGCAAGAATCGGGTTGCCATCGACATTAGGGTCACGTAGTGCAACGCGTTTAGCACCATTTATCGCATCAGCATTTTCTAATAAACATAATACAGGAACCGGAAAAAACGAACCATCGCTTAAAGTCATTTTCTCTGCTGCGCCCATTGCATCAGCAACATTCATAAACCCTTTTAGTGGATTAAAATAACCTGCGCCCATCATGACGGCATTGGCAGCAGCTTGTGAACTGATAATAATAGATGGCAGTGTTTCAGCTTCTTTGCTTAATTTATCGTGCTCACTGTCGTCATAGACAAAAAGTGGTTGTAGTTCGTTTGAACCAATTGGCTTTATCATTTTGGTATTTCCTCATAAGTTACAAAATTAAGTTGCTTCTCTGCTGTTTAACTTTTTTGTGAACAGTTGATATTAATTCGAATTTTATTACTCTGTAAGTTGAGCGAGTAGCTTGGGGAAAGATGACAAATAATACGTTTTCAATACACTTTCGCAAAATTGGCGAGAAAGACGTGCTTTTCCTAATTACTTTGTTTACTTCAACTTACTGAGTACTTTAATGGTATTTTGTTTAAACTTTTTTTAAATTATTATATTTCATGATCTAGGACAGTTAAAAAAACGACAGCATCATGAGTGACTAACTTAGCGAGTTTCTCCCTTAAAAGTAAAGTCTTTTTGCTAAGATTGACTATAGTAATATTTTGGACTTGATAAATTGAATTTATTCGTTCTAGAATAATCACTTGAGCTATAAATTGAATCCTTTAATATTAGCTGGATGACGTTTGATTGAAATTTAGTTTACTGTGCAAATATACCACTAAAACTACTAACTAGCTTATAGCTGTTCAACATTATGGGATCATAGTGGAAAATAGTGTCGCTATTATTCAATTTTAGCTGCGCGTCGGCGTTCAATGAGTTGATTCATGACAAGTTTTACTGCATCGGCATAGGGTACTGAACCGGCTTCACGAATAATTGCTTGGCCTTCTTTACTGAGCGCAAAACGTTTAAAGCCGGTGATACGTTTATCTTTTTCAAATTGTCGAATGACGAGATAGAGTGGCCGATACAATAAATATTTGCCTTGGCGAATATTTTCGTAACTGGGTTCTTTGCCTTCTAGATTTAGGATTTTGATATCGCGGCGCTTGGCACTACTAATACCGGTTGAACCGATGGCGTTAATATTTTCTTCAATGGCTTTTTCTAATGGACCAGTGGATTTAAAAAAGCGCTTGGCTTTAAAGGCTTCGTTAAGGTTATTAAAAACGAGTTCACGCAAAGTAAAACCAACCCCTGAAATTTTGCCAGTACGGGCATATAGGTCGATTGGAGCTGAACGACCGCCAAGTTGTTTCCAGTTTGTTATTTTACCGCGATAGATATCGCGTAATTGTAACAGACTGATTTCTTTAACAGGATTTGACGGATGTACAATTACTACCAACGCGTCCCATGCCACGGGAACTTGTTGTGCTTTGCGTTCAATCGAGTTTAATTCCATTTGTGCGCGGCAAGCACCGCCAATATGAGCTTTCTTTTTAACGACATCACGAATTCCGCGAGTTGCACCTCCACCACGCAGGTTAATTTTTATGCCGGTTTTCTTTTGGTATGCGTTGGCTAATTCAGTCATAAATGCTTTTTTTGTGATGCCACAGCCAGACCAGTTTAAACTAGTACTTTTTGCTGCAAGCGCGTTAGAAGTGATTGATAAACTTACTAAAAGACTAATTATGAGTGATTGTAGCTTCATGGTTAATTCCGTGGTTATTAAGTTTAAAAATCGTTCAGGTGCGGTTTTGATAGCAGTTTGACTATTATATTATACTGATTATTTGTTAATAAGTATTTAACAAATCTTGATTTTAGCAAAAAAAAAGCTGATATTGAATATATCAGCTTTTGGGGAACAAAGTAACTTAGCTTTATTATTAAGCGGCAAACTTTGCTTTAGCTTCTTGAGCTGCTTTTGCTGTTTCAGCGTCATATGCGCCACCAGACCAAAGCATTTCATAAGCAATTTCTTCATTACCATTTTCACAGGTTTCTAGCACTTTTTCAAATAATGGACGGAAAGTATCACTTCGGTGAGATGCTTCATGTTCTTCAAAACTCGCCCAAAAAGTAACAATAATGGCTTCTTTACCTTTAAGATCGCTATTAACAGCTTGGCCAGTAGTTGAGCCTTCATTCGAAATCATGCCCATGTTTAAAGACACGAAACCACCAATGAAACCCGTTTCTGAATGATACGTTTTAACATTTTCACATAATTCAGCAACACGTTCTTGTAGATCGTCTAAGCTGTATTCTGACTTTAAAATGACTCGGTTAACAGTAACAACACCATCGTGTGGAAAATTTGGTATAAATCCTGACATAATGAACTCCTAGTTAAGTATATTATAAAACTCTAATATGATTATACTATAGACGGTCATTAGTAAAATCAAGCGTTATATAAAATTAATTATGGTTTATATCGATTAGGTTTGTTTAATTTGGATATAAATTAGGGATTTTTTACTGTTTTTCCCAAAGTTCTTGGATTTGGGTTGATAAATTCATTGGATCAAAAGGTTTTAGTACGACACCAAGAGCACCATAGGAAAGTAATTCTTGGATCTCGTCCGTTTGTACTTTTGCGGTCATAAAAATAACGGGTGTGTTGGCGAGACTGTCGATTTTGCGGAGTCTGATTATTGTTTCGGGGCCGTCCATACCGGGCATCATCACGTCACTGAGTATTAAATCCGGAGCAAAGTCGGCTGCAACTTCGAGTGCTTTTTGACCTGAACTGCATAGCTCAAGGATAAATCCACCCACATTTTCTAGAGCCAACTGAGCAACCGTTTGGATGTCGGGCTCATCTTCGATGTATAGAATTTTTTTTAAATCGGGCATTATTGCTACCTATTTTGCTGTTCTTTTGGTTAACGGCATACAATTCTAGAACTTTATGTAATGCTATTGAGATTCTACAAAAGCGATCTCATTGACCCCTTTTTATATGAGGTTTCGCTTGAAAAAATCAGGGTTGTAAATATAAAAATAAAGCACCGTTACCTCGTCGTAAATTTAACAGTAATTCATTGCTGCGTGATGCGATATCCATGAGTTCGCTAATATTGGATATTGGTGCGCGGTTCGCTGATACAATGATATCGCCACGACGTAAACCGGCAGCTCGTGCAGGGCTACCACTTTTAACTTCATTAAATACCACACCTTCTATTCTGCGGTAAAGTGGTGAGTTATGATCAATATTACCCAATATCGAACCTGATAATTTAGCATGTAAATCTTTGCCATTTAGGGTTGTGGCGATGGGCTTTTCAATTTTAGCCGTTAACGTTTTTTGATTACCGTCACGAATAATATCTAAAGTAACGGTACGTCCTATTCGTAATAAGCCAATAGCATTGCGTAATAAATTAGTATTTTTAACTTGCTTATGATTTATTTTGGTGATGATGTCACCCGGTTTTAAGCCAGCTTTGTCTGCCGCAGAATCGGGTGCAACCGAAGTAACAACCGCACCTTGTTGCATGGGTGGTATACCAAATGCTTGAGCCAATTGTGGTGATAAATCTTGTGCTTGCGCACCTAGACGGCCACGTTGAACAGCACCATGGCTTAATAGTTGTTCTTTTATATCGATGACCATATTAATAGGTATCGCAAAACCAATGCCGATATTACCGCCGCTTTTTGATAAAATAGCGGTATTGATGCCAACTAGCTCACCGCGTAAATTTACTAATGCACCGCCAGAATTTCCTGGATTAATTGAGGCGTCAGTTTGGATAAAGTCTTCAAAGCCTTCTATTCCAAGGCCGCTGCGACCTAGTGCACTCACGATACCTGATGTGACTGTTTGCCCTAGGCCAAAAGGGTTACCGATTGCGACCACAAAATCACCCACATTTAATTGATTTGAATTTGCTATTTTTACCGCCGTTAGATTTTTTGCTTTAACTTTAATAACGGCAATATCCGAGTCTGGATCAGTGCCCACTAAACTGGCTTCTAGTTGTCTGCCGTCACGTAAAGTTACTTGTATTTTTGCTGCATTATCAATCACATGGTTGTTAGTTAAGATTAATCCTTGTTCGGCATCAATCACTACGCCTGAGCCTAGACTTTGTGTTTCACGTTGTTGTGGTTGTGATGGAGCACCAAAAAAGTGCTGAAAAAAAGGGTCTTGTAATAAGGGATTGGCTCGTTGTTGTTGTACGTAACCGATTGTCGCAATATTTACCACGGCCGGTGTCACTCGCTTTAGCATGGGGGCCAGTGTTGGTAACTTGGTGCCTTGGCTATCGGCAATAGGTAAACCAGCATAACTACTGTTGATCATAACGTTGGATAGTAAAAACACTAAAAATAGTTTGATGAATTTTTTTTGCATTGTTTGTTAAACCTTAGTTTTAAATTTTAATCTTGTTTACTTTACTGACAATGACTTTTAAAAATAAGTTCCCGAGCAGAGATAGTTTAAAATTATTTTTTAAACACTAAAACACAAACTACATCATATAGTGTAATTCGTGTCTTGGTGATTAATATAGCGTTTTAACTATCGATTTTAATTTTTCTAGCTTTAACTTTTTCTGATTTTGCTATTGTTAATTCTAAAACACCATTATTACTTTTTGCTTTAATATTTTCTACATCAGCAGAATCCGGTAAACTAAAGCGGCGATAGAAGCTACCAGCACGGCGTTCTACACGCTTAAAAGTATTTTTATCCGTAGTGCTAAGTGTGTCTCGTTCACCTTTAATGGTTAGCACACCATCTTCCATTTGAATATCAATTACATCTGGATCAACACCGGGAATATCAGCATAAATAATAAAATTATTTTCTTGCTCTTGAATATCAACCGCAGGTGCCCAGTTACTATTGCTTAGCTGTTTGTTAGACACCGTTTTTTCTGGATCATTATTTAAGTTGTTAAAAAATTCATTTGTTAAATGCTGTAGGGCATTCAAGTTATTGTAATGAAGTGGTTCATATCGCATTAAAGTCATTGTCTTATTCCTCATTTTAAAAAATTTATTTCTGCTCTGTCATAAAAATGGGGATGTAGAAATTTTTTTCAAGTTTTTTTATTTTAATTATTTCTTTATTGTTACAAAAAGCTTTAGTTTTAAAATAATTTCAAATTTTTTTATTATTTTAGTGGGACTCTTAATATAGTCATGATTAAATACTGTTCAATTATTAAATAACACAGTTTTAATGTGATAAATAAAATCAATTAGTTAGCGAGTTATGCACCGACTTTTGGGGACTTGTTATGGATAAGCTGGGGATAACTTGGGTATAACACGGTATAAACAGGGGACAAGTTGGCGTTGACAACCCTTTATATTGCGCCTATGCTTTCGACATAACACAACATCTTGTGTTTTTAACAAAATATAGCACTATGACAAGGGTTTTGAGATGATCATCGGTATTATGGTTAATCAGGCTCTAAAGGGTGCTTAAATCAAAAAAACACGAGCAGTACGAATGAATTAGAACATCAGTAGGGCTTGGATAACTAGGCTTGGTTTATATTACCACCTAGTAAGAAGCTAATAAGTATAAGCGGGAATCAGGGAAGTAATGGGTGAATAGTTTGCGGGGTGAATAACTTACGCACTATCTATGACGTCGTATTTTTATATGCAACGTGTTTGTGTACCTTTTCTGTTTCTATAACAATAAATTTTGACAATAAAATTAGTTTAACACTAGTTTTAGCAGGACTCGGAGAAATAAATTACTATGAAGCGTGCCCAATTGAGTGAAGTAGCCCACACCAATGCTGCAGATGTACCCTACCAAGAAGCATCACTTGATATTTGGGATAAAAAATACCGCTTAAAATCCAAAGACGGCACACACATTGATAATGACATCGATGATACCTATAACCGTGTTGCACATGCGATAGCACAGGTTGAAACAACACCCGAAAAACAACTATTTTGGGAAAACCAATTCCTTTGGGCGCTGCGCCATGGTGCAATACCGGCTGGCCGTATTATATCCAATGCCGGTGCGCAACAACATAAACCCGCTACCTCAACCATTAACTGCACCGTTTCTGGCACCATCCAAGATTCCATGAACGATATACTAAACAAGGTACATGAAGCCGGATTAACATTAAAAGCCGGTTGTGGTATCGGTTATGAGTATTCGACACTACGACCAAAAGGGGCGTATGTCTCGGGTGCGGGGGCGCATACGTCTGGGCCACTGTCATTTATGGATATCTACGACAAAATGTGTTTTACGGTATCTAGTGCCGGTGGTCGACGTGGAGCACAAATGGCTACTTTTGATATTGGACACCCAGACTCTGCCGAATTTATTCGTGCCAAACGCGAAGACGGACGATTACGACAATTCAACTTATCATTATTAATCACCAAAGAGTTTATGGAAGCTGTCCATAACGAAACCGATTGGTCATTGGCTTTTCCCATTACACAAACTGAAGTGGATATCGATGGTGTTGATGTAAATGATCCCCACCAAGTAGTTTGGCGTGAATGGCCAATAAAATCAGAATATATTGTTAATGATGATGGTTTGGTGGCGTGTTTTATTTATAAGGTTATGCCCGCGAAACGTATGTGGGACATGATCATGGCATCAACCTACGACTTTGCAGAACCGGGTTTTATATTAATCGATAAAATTAATGAAATGAACAACAACTGGTATTGCGAAAATATTCGTGCGACCAACCCCTGTGGTGAGCAACCATTACCACCATATGGTTCGTGTTTATTAGGGTCGATTAATTTAACTAAATTTGTACGCGATCCATTTACTGAAAATGCCATGTTCGATTGGACAGAGTTTAAAAAAGTCACCGCAGTTTTTACTCGTATGTTAGATAACGTAGTTGAAATTAACGGCTTGCCGTTAGAGCAACAACGTTATGAAATTGAGTATAAACGCCGACACGGCATGGGCTTTTTAGGGCTAGGCTCAACCCTTACTATGTTGCGTAGCAAATACGGATCAAAGCGATCACTAGCATTTACCGAACGGGTAAGCCGCGAACTAGCGATTACCGGTTGGCAAGTGGCTGTTGAACTGGCAAAAGAAAAAGGTCCCGCAGCAATCATGGAGGAAACCTTTGAGGTAACAGGCGAAATGTTACACAAACGTCCAGAAATGAAAACGGATGGATACAAAGTAGGGGATAAAATTCAAGGCAAAATACTGCATGCAAAATATAGTCGGTATATGCAACAAATAGCCGACGTAGCACCAGATCTGGTGGATGAAATGGCTCAAGTGGGTGCACGCTTTACTCATCATACCTCCATTGCACCCACCGGAACCATTTCACTTTCGCTCGCCAATAATGCCAGTAACGGTATTGAACCGAGCTTTGCGCACAATTATTCACGCAACATTATACGTGAAGGCCGTAAAACGAAAGAAAAGGTTGACGTTTATTCATTCGAGCTACTGGCATACCGAGAAATCATTAATGACAAGGCCATGCCCTACAGTGACGATCCTCAAGCGCAACTACCGGATTATTTTATCAGTGCTGATGATATCAACCCAAAAGAACACGTGGACATACAAGCTGCTGCTCAAATATGGATTGATTCATCCATTTCTAAAACAGCGAATGTACCCACGGATTACCCTTATGAAGATTTTAAAAATATTTATCTTTATGCCTATGAAAAAGGCCTTAAAGGGTGCACCACGTTTAGGTTTAACCCCGAAGCATTCCAAGGCGTGTTGGTTAAAGAGCAAGATTTAGAAGACACTACATACAAATTTACTTTAGACGATGGTTCGGTTGTTGAAGTTAAAGGCAACGAAGAAATTGAATACGACGGTGAAATGCATTCTGCAGCAAACTTATTTGATGCACTCAAAGAGGGTTACTATGGAAAATTCTAATGTACTAGCTTTTACAAATAATCAAAATAAAATGTGTGACTTTAATTTAATGCATAACTTATTACGTTATGTTTATGCCTCAAAAAAAAGCGAATCAACAATGGAGCCGGCAGAACCACAAGAGCAGTATGCATTAAATCAAACCTATTATTGCCGTGCAGCTCTCAAAAGACGCTTAAAACAAATTGCACTGTACGAGCACGAATTAAACTACTAAACAATTCAATTTATATTAACTAAACCCGTAATAACAATAATAAGAAATTATGGGTTTACTTAAAAAGGAGAACATTATGTCGATCAAGATAAGTAAAAAAATCATCGGCTACGAAGTTGCAAAACAAGGTGCAGCTGAACCAGCAACTGAAACTCAAGTGGTTAAAGAAGCAACCGCTGAAATTATTCAAATGCACGAAAAGGTCGAGCGACCAGAAGAATTACACGGCTCAACCTATAAAGTAAAAACTCCAATGTCGGAACATGCCCTTTATGTCACCATTAATGACATTATATTAAACCAAGGCACCGAGCACGAATTGCGTCGCCCATTTGAAGTATTCATCAATTCCAAAAACATGGATCATTTTCAATGGATTGTGGCATTAACACGAATTATCTCCGCCGTATTTCGAAAAGGTGGTGATGTGACATTTTTAGTTGATGAATTACGATCAGTGTTTGATCCAAAAGGCGGTTACTTTAAAAAAGGCGGAAAATATATGCCTTCATTAGTTGCTGAAATCGGTGATGCCATCGAGAGCCATCTTAAAATGATCGGAATGATCGTTGACGATAGCTTAGATGAACATCAAAAAAAATTAATAGCCGATAAACGCGAAGAATTTGAAAAGTCCAGCAAATCTGAAACAGAACTTAATACCGATAAAAGTAGTTTCCCCGCGGGCTCACAATTATGTGGCAAATGCTCAACTAAAGCAGTTATTAAAATGGATGGTTGCATGACGTGTCTTAACTGCGGTGATTCAAAATGTGGTTAATGAATAAATTTCTTATCATCTAAACTAGTGTTAGTTTTAAAGCTATAACGTTATAGTTTTTTGGCACCATAATTAAACACAGGTGGAACGTTAATTCGCTAAAAATCTAAACCGTAATCTACAGTTCATACAAAGGTTACTCCATATGAAATTTCAAAATTAACAGGTGTAAAAATAATTTTGAATATCAATGAAATTAACCCCAATTTCCTTGGTATTTAGTAACAAATGTTTATTAATATTTAACAACTTGAGTAAAGTATTGTACTATTTTTATTTTAAACAAAGTCGGAATAATATTAATAAGGTTAATTTATAGATTGAAATTTTATTATATCAATAAAAAAGCCTCATACTGGTGGTGTTTTAAGCAGAAAGTTTAATTTTACTACTCAAGTTGTCAGAATAAGCAAATATATTTATATTGAAGCAGTATAATAAGGTGAAAAGCTGCTGCGGTCTAATTAGGTAAAAGACTGTTGCGGTCTAATTAACTGTTAGAATTTGTAAAATTGATTTTGC
>UOFS01000025.1_pt1 | contig 53762 bp, 50 predicted proteins | sample 1989581 | NCBI WGS metagenome assembly UOFS01 (sample SAMEA4712198, study PRJEB27164) | hydrothermal vent metagenome | biome: marine basaltic hydrothermal vent biome; feature: marine hydrothermal vent; material: mineral | place: Pacific Ocean | collected 2011-06-14/2011-07-23 | depth 1691 m | reverse complement strand
TTACAGGGCCGGTTCCAGCTCCTGGTGTCGGTGTTTCAGGCATAGCGGCTGGTACATTTTTACGCGTTAATTTCGTCGCAGTAAGAATCGTGCTGTTATCAATAGCACTTATTGTTTCAGTTACTTTAATCATTAAATAATTATCAACAGCAATATCCTGAAGGTTAAACGCTTGGATATCAGCAGCGGAGTTATCTTTCATGATGGTATCGTTATTAACTAATACCACACTTTGATTGATATCATCTAATGTAATTGTACCAATATTAACATCAGTGATATCAACTGTTACAACTTTACCTTTTAGTGGAGCATTTACCATACCCATTTTATCTTCAAACTCAACAGTCTTAGCAACAAGATCGCCGTCAACATTTTTGTATGCTTCAACTTCAACTAAAGCACCTACAATAAATTTAGATGTATCAGCACCAGTAAATTGTGTATTGGCATCAATAATAAATGTTTTATTATTAATTTTAATGGTTCCATCTAAAAGATCAACTCCAGAAATTTCCATGATCATGCCTTTTAATTCATAATCGTCATTTTCCATATCGGTTGACATTGGGGATACTTTTGAAGCAACTAATTGACCTAAATCATTTAAAGCTTCCATACTTTCTACTTCAACATACATTCCATCACCAAACCCAGTTGGTAAAATATTCTCATCAGCATAAAACACCGTTAAGCCACCAATTTGAAATGTACCGCTTCCAATATCCGGTGTATAATTTGCCACAATGCCCTTCACTTCTAATTCTTCACCAATTGTATACGCGGTGGCTTTAACTTCAATACGTGTTGCCGTGATCGTCCCCATACCATCAGAGTAACCACTTACTTCAATAACATTTCCTTCTTTAACCATAGACAGATCAAGGATATCAACTACGTTACTATCAAAAATAGTATTGTCATCTATAGTAATAGTCTGTCCCATTACTTCAACTTGACCATTTGTAACATCAATGATACTAGTTACAATTCCTTCAACTTCATCGTTAAAGCTAACATCCATCGCTTTATTAGTGCCATCATTTTGAACGCTCACGATCATGCCTACTTTTAAATCGACTTCGGTTGCTGCAACGCCATCAATGGTAATATTGGCACTGGATGTATCAAATTCAGTACTATTGACGAAGATACTGCCAAATGCGGTAATTGGACCGGTTGTTGTTGTTGTGCTTGTTGCTGATGTTGTGCTACTACTGTCACCACCACCACATGCGCTTAATCCGACAACGACACTCAATGCAATTGCGGTTAATGCAAATCCTTTAATTTTCATACTATCCCCTTAGTTCACAAGTTGGTTTTAAATTTGTTTATTACATTTATTATCACGTTATTTATGAGTAAAAGGTTCCATTAATTCTGTTACAAATTCATGGATTATACTGTTCTTTTTTTATACTAATTCTTGCTTGAATATTGCAATATTTTTTAGTATCCACATCACACTATTAAGCAATAATTATCAAAAAAAAAGATAGCAAACAGCATTTAATATAAACTAAAAGAACAACTCAAATTACAATTTAGGCTGGACACTATATGATGATAAGACCAATATTGATGCTGTTGCCGGCATTATTTCTCACCATTTCAAACAGTTATGCTAGCACTGGCTCTCCTGAAAAAAATAGTATAACGCGAGCAAATAGTGACTTAACAATAAACTTTCAACTTCAAAAAACGGCTGCTAAAAGTGGCAGTATTTTATTGTTTGTACAAGATTCAAAGTGTAAATCGTCCTCAGAGCAGTTTTTTAAACTCACTGAATCACTAAGTAATATTGCTAAATTATACGTTGATAAAATTGGTGAATCGGATGCTGTTAAAGCTCATGCTACTCATGCTAAGTGCAGTGATAATTTTATATCGAATAGTTCGATAGATCAACGTCTTGCCGACTACCAACAAGTTATAAAGCACTTACGCAATACGGCGACGTGGTGGGATAAAAAGCTATATCTCATTGGTGAATCTGAAGGTGGATTAATTGCCGGATTAATAGCAGCGAATACATCAGAAACTACAAAACTTGCAATTATTAGTTTTGGCGGTGGTATGACAATGTCGGAATCATGGATAAAATCACTGACTAAATCAATGTTAGCTAAAGGCAGCAGTGTTGCAGATATTGATGCATTAAAAGTACGTGCTACTGAGTTTTTCAAAAATAAAATAGCTGAATCAACTTCAAATAAAGAAATTGCATCAAACGTTACTTATAAATGGTGGGCCTCGGTTGTGGATGTTCGGTTAAGCGATTCATTATCTAAAGCTGATTTTCCTATTTATATTGCACACGGAACAGATGATATCAAAATACCAGTGGAGTCAGCACAGAAAATATCGGATTTGTTTACTACTTTAGGAAAAGAAAATTTAACTTACAATGAGTACACTGGAACAATTGCTAAAGTAAGCACCTCCAATGCTACTACAACGGCTACGAACAATTTAGCGTTTACAGAAGCATTAAATTGGTTAGTTAATTAACCCCATTAAACAACTATTTGTAACTCTATCGTAGGGTGGGCTATTGCCCACCCAAAACCAAAATAGCTGAACAAATTCACACTATAACGATACACTCACTGTTTAAACACGAGATGCCGGCTCAAAACACCTACCGGAATAGCGATTGCTTGTGTTCGTTTTATTAATTATTTTCTATCGGAAATTGATTACTCAGCATCGCGTTTAAATACTCTACAAATATAATTCGGTTTTGTTTAACTGAAAAAATATTGATATGTTTGATCTTTTTTAATGTCCAAAAATATTTTGGCTCTTTTGCGGCCTTAAATAATGTTACACCATGATGATACGGTATTACGCGATCATCTAAGCTATGTATAATTAATAATGGAACGGGACTAATTTGAGGTATTGCATTAATGGCAGGATAATCATCTGATATAGTGTATGACAATGGCCACTGAAATGCCCAAGTGAGCCATGAATTATTTAGAAAATCTTGTGCTATATTTCGGTAGCTGGTAAAACCACTATCGGCAACCATGCCTCGAATGCTATCTTTATATTTTGATTGGCTTAGTGCATAAAGTGATATTGTTGCTCCCAAGCTTTGACCAAAAACAATAATTTTATTTTTATCTATTGTTGGATTATCAACTAGCCATTGCAGTGCATGATGAAAGTCTTGTTGCACGCCGGACAAACTTGGCGCACCTTCTGATTGGCCATAACCTTGATAATCAAATAAAAAAACATTAAAACCAAAATACGGTAACCAAAAAACACTATTGATATGTGCCGTGATATTTTGCGCATTACCGTGTAAAAATAATATTGTGCCTTTCGGCTTTGTTTCTCGGCTGGGTAAAAACCAACCGTGTAATTTTATATTATTTTCTGTTTTAAAATATACATCCTGATATTGAATATGATTTTTTTCAGGATCAATATATTGAATATCCGTTGGTTGAAAGATAAAACCCGTGCAAGAACTCAAAAGAAAACTAAATAATAATAGTAGTAAATGTATTTTTGAGATCATCAATAATACCAGTTTAAGCTCGCTTTAATTTCATTTTGTGTATTATCATTGACAGATTCTTGCAACCAATTTAACCGAATGGATTGATTTTTTGACAGTACAAAACTTTGACCAAGCTCAACTTTTTGATATGTTAAATTATTATTTTTATCGTAAGTTTGTGATGTTGCATCAAGCCACATCTTCCAATTTGGCGTAACTTGCCATAAAAAACCGATATTAGGCCCAAGTGATGCTGAAACAACATCTTTAAAACGACGATGCATTAATACCGTTGATTCAATTAAAGCATAAGCACGCAAAGAATCCAATAATTGATAGCTCACTCCAGCACCACCATTGAGGTTAAAAACTAATGTATTAATATCGTTTAATACGGGTAAACGACGATAGCTAATATTAAATTTCCAACTAATGGGTTTAAAAAATTGCGTGCGTGGTTTAAGCGAGTAAATATTAACAAAATCAAATTTTTGAAGATAGATTTTATCTCGATTGGTATTTATTCTAGCAAAAATATCTAAAAAATTAATTTGCAAGCCATCAACAAAACCATCATTATTATCAAGCAAGTCATGGTAAGCTGGTCGCCAGTTTAGTTCGATAAAATCTTGGTTCGCTTTACTTCCATAGGAATATAATAACCGAGCCGATTTGTGCCCCTGCTCAGGCCGAATTGCAGGTTGTTTTGCAACTGGAATATTAATTTCTGGGCTAAGCTTGTTTCGAGCTTTAAGCAAGGTTAATGAGCGTTTTGCATATTCTGCACGAGCAAGTTCGTTTGATTTATATTTGTATTGTAAATAGTTATAAGCAATTTCAAGCGTATAAATTTTATCATGTTCATTTAATGAATTAAAATGACTATCGGTTGGTATTTTTTTACCTTCTACTAAATCTAGAATGAGCGCTAAGTTTTTTCCTGAATAGTTTTCGAGTTGATACTTTAAATTAGTTAGTAATGATGGTCGGTAATTAATTTTTTTTATTATATTTTTATTTGCAATAACACGTACTGTATCTGCTGGAATAACATCAATTGGAAATGCCGCGGCTAAATTTAAACCCGGTCTAGCCACGTCTAATAATGCCAATAACTGATACGAACAGTTTTCATCAAGAAAATAATAATCAAATATTGTTGTACGTAACTCCCACATATGTTGCAACATGCGTTGAGATTCTTTTGGCGTTAAATCAAGCTCATATTCCCAGATGTCACGATTTTCAAGATCGTTATATTCGTTCACTTTATCATAATACGGTAAAATCGAAAATAAACCCGGATAACCTCCCGCTAAACCTTTTATTGCGAAAGCCAGTCCATTGGTTTCACTGGTATTAGCGGCATAAGTAATGGCATATGAGGTAAGATAATTTTTTTCTTTCGATTCAGGTTGATCCACTCTTAATAATGTATGGCCAAACATTGAACCGGGGTTATTAATATAAGCTGAAGGAAAAGCCAAGGTAACACTATGAGGATTAATTGAGCCAATCCATTTTTCATATTCCGAACATTGAATAACGGGCAGATGTTTGTTTATAGTAGGCAATTTATCGATTAACCAATTTTTACGCGCGACAAACAAACATTGAGGATGTTCATTAGGCTTATTGATTAAAACTGGTTTAAACATCGCCTGTAGTGTTGCAACTAATTCGGCTTTGGGATCAAATTTTCCATTTTTATCATAAAAAAAATTAAAACTATCGGCCTGACTGGTATAACCACTGCTAAAATTATTCGGCCGATAATGCAATAAATCGCGCCAAGCGGCTTGCTCATATAATTTAAGTTTGAGTGATAAATTAATAAACGATTGAATGGTTTTAGTGCGGCTATCGGCAACAACGTTTTGAACAGAAAAGGGGCTTAAAATAAATAAAAAGACTAACGATATTTTAGTGAGTTTGCCCATAACTAAACGTCACTTATAGGGCTAAATTTTTTCATGATAAACTTCTTTTAATAAAAAACCCGACGTAGAAATACCGTCGGGTTAATATGCTATTTAATTAATGGTAATTAAACAGTATAAGGTGCTAATTTTTCATTGTTAGCCATAACTTTACCTAGGCTAGCAATAACTTCTTTCACGGTTGAAGCTTCAGAAACAAAGATTGCATCAAAGTTTTCACGTGTTGTTTTGTAGAAAGTTGCTTTATCTTGCTCAGCAATACCCATTAAGTTTGCCATTGTTTCTAATGACTCACCTTTACCAACAGCCATATCATGAGAAACTTTGTCAAAGTTAGCCGCCATAAATGTTGATAAAGCAGCAGATGATTTGACTACGCCATCTTTAGAGCAGCCAAGAGTACCCGAAGAAATACCAAAGGTTTGGTTACCTGATGATCCGTTTGTTGTAGCCGCTAATACCTGTGAAGGTAGGCCTGTTTTACCATTAAAAACCATTGAACCCAAACCACAACCTACGTTGTTTTCACCAGCAGCGTTAGCAACACTGATGCTTGCGATAGTTAAAATTGATGCAACTAATAATTTTTTCATTTTATAACCCCATTTGTATGCTAAATAATTAATTTAGTTTGTACCTAAAAAATAAATTTTAAACGAATATGAATTATCGTATGAATTAGCCTATATGTCTAATTAGTTATGTATAAATTTTGAAATGATCTTAATTAAATTTAATAAGTCTAAAATTCAATTAATTTTGTATAGTATTGCTCAACAAATGCTCAACTATCCCAACCGTCATGCCGGTAATGTTTTGAGCCGGCATCTCGTATTTAAAAATGGCGAATATTCCAAAAACTCGCTATCAATTGATAATGCCGATTGAATAAACCAAGCGTATTTTAACGTTAATTTAACCTGCCTTAGCTTTTTTGTGGATTCAACTATTTTAGTTGAGCAAGCGAGCTGCAAGGTATCACCTGTTTTAAAATCTATAAATAATAAACCTGCCACCGGATTGCTGTGTAAGTTACCTAGGGTCATAAAAAAATTATTTCCACTATAGTCATCGAAGCTAAGGTTATTATTGCTCTCAACTCGTACAAAACCCGGCCTGCCCCCTCGATGAGAAACATCGGCACCAAAGTGTAAATCGTGGCCATTATCAGAATATGAACTTGCTATAAAAAAAGTATTGGCAGATGAAATTAATTGTTTCATCTCTGTAGTCAAAAATTCAACTCGGCTTATCATTTTGGATGCAAGTTGTGTCGAACGTTGCTTAACTGCAAACATTTTTATATTTCGAGTTTGGATATATTTGGGACAATTACCAAATCCTTTTTTAATGTCAACAATTACGTTTTTAGTGTTGCTGGCGGTAATTATTCCCGACATTCTGTTGCGACGACGTGTGTTAAATTCTACACCCAAAAATCCTAACTGCCCGCCAATTTTTAAATTAGAATTGATTGGATCACCCGTTATAAATTTGGCATTTAAGCGCAGCTGATTGGCTGTTAGCGAGTGTATAAACCCTGGGCTACCAGTAATAACAGATGCCCAAGGGTGTCCCTCATGGTCTAACGAGGCTACAAACAACATACTTAATTGTGAATAAAACTGCCATTGTTGCGCGGTTAATTGATTATGAACCATTGCAGCAGCAATTCCAGCAACAGACTTAACTAAACCCGCCTTTTTTTGAAAAAACAATTCACCAGCATGAAACATAGTTGATTTATCCACAAAAATATCCTGCGCTATTAATTGGCTAGTTTTACGGGGGATTTATCCATAGCGATAAATCTCGGCAGACTTTCCACTCGTGCCAGCCACGTTTTAATATTGGGATATGCTGCTAATGAAACGTCACCTTCAGGAGCATGCGCGGTATAAGAATAAATTGCTATATCTGCAATACTAACATCATCAAGTGCTAACCACTGCCGACCATCGAGATGCTTATCAATAATCTTTAATAAAACATGGCTTTGCTCAATTGCATCATTGTGGTCAAGTTGTGCCCCAAAAACATTTACCAATCTTGCTGCTGCTGGGCCTGTTGCTAATTCTTTGGTTGCGATTGCTAACCATTCTTGTATGCGAGCTACTGAACGAGCATCCTGTGGATACCATTTTGAATCATATTGAGTTGCGAGATAACATAAAATTGCAATTGAATCTCGAATAACAAAACCCTGATCATCTAGAACAGGAACTTGATGAAATGGGTTTATTGTCGTAAAAATATCTTCTAAATGCTCGCCTTGATCCAGTTTCACATGAATACACTCATATTCAAGGTTTAACAGTGACAACATTAAACGGATTCGATGCGCATGCCCTGAAAGTGGAAAATCGTATAACTTAATCATTAATAACTACTCCTCTTAAACTCTTATTTCATATTGAATTACTGATATAGACTGATCTGTCTATACAGACAAACTATAACAGACAGTTCTGTATAGTCAAATATTTTATAAAAATATATTAAAATAGTTTATTTTCAATAACTTACATTCAGAAAATTTGGCTGTTAAATGCTATTACCTAATTTATAGATAAATATAGACAGAATGGTATAATATAAACAACATTAAATTAATATAAAAACATTAAACTCCGATTGGATACACAACATGGCATCAGTAAAACGCGACTTATTAGTTGCGACGGCATTAGAACTTTTTACTAAAAATGGTTATCGGGCAACAGGAATCGATAAAATTCTTGCTGAATCGGGTGTCGCAAAAATGACATTATATAAGCATTTCAAATCAAAAGATGAATTAATCATTGCCGCTTTACGCAAGCGCGATGACGACTTTTCTGCTGATCTCGCTAAAAAAATGCAAAGCTTACTCAAACAACAAAATTATGATCCACGCATTAAAAAATTAATGGCTTTTTTTGATGCCTTACATTTGTGGATTAAGAGTGATGCTTTTTATGGCTGTAATTTTATTAATGCCAGTATTGAATTTAAACGTGAGGACGATCCCATTCATGTAGCTGCATCAGCCCATAAAAAACTAGTCATTCAAATGATACAAGAACTACTAGCTGAATTACATTTACCTGACACAGTATATGTGGCTCGTAGTATCCACATGCTAGTAGAAGGTGCAATAGTGATGGCCGTCACTATTGGCGATAAAAATTCAGCATTACAAGCAAAAGATAATGCTATAAAAATTCTAACGAGTTATAACATCTCTCCGCCATTAATGGTTCAACAATAAAACTTAAATATCGAACCAAATTCTAATTGGTAAAAGCATATAGGCTGCAAAGAAACCAATACTCCAGATTGTAACCGAACTCCAATAGATTCGTTTGTTCCACTTATGAGCAGTTGTACAAGCGTCAGCTAGTGCCTTGTCCGTTGGACAACTTCGTCCGGGGCGAAACATAAACCATCCAGAAATGAGCATCATCAACCCGGAAAATGCAAAGATCCAAATCTTATATTGAGTCACCACAATTAAAAATGGAAAAGTACTAGTCATAGCAACAACAGTACTACCTAAACCCAATGTCACTAGGATAATAGGTAAAGCACAACACAGAAGTGTGCCAGTGGTTGTAAACAATGTAAAAACAGTAATACTTTTTTCTTTTAAATTGTCATTATTAATAACCGTTTCATCACTCATGGCATATTATCCGTTTTAAAATTAGAGTGGCGACTTTTTCATGCTACGGTAAGTAAACCCAGAGTCATTAAACAACTTTTTCATTTGTCCATCCGTTAATTCAACGCCTTCGGCCACATTAACAGAGACTAAACCTTTATCGAGATCAACACTGATTTTATCTGTACCTTCAATGGCCTTTAATTTTTTCTCAATGCCATAAGCACAAAAAGGACAAGCCAAACCATCAACACGCATTTCATAATGACTGCCGGCAGCAAAAACATTTTGTAACAGTAAAAACCCGAATAACGCTAGTAATATTTGTTTTTTCATTTGATTAATTTCCTATGTTGTTTCTAATATTTTAAATTAAATTGGTTCTATAAATGCCATTCAAAAGACATCTTGGCACGATAATCTGATGTTGCCTGATTGCCGTTCAAATTTTGGTAAACTGGAATTTGTACACCCGCTTTAATCGCAAAATTGCGCAGCGTCCAAATTAATCCTGGTGATATAAACCATTCGATACCGCCCGAGTTAGAAAGTTCCACACCAAATTGTTTTGAGCGTTGGCCTATTTCACCATTAAGTTCCACCAGCCAAACGGTATCTGGCTCTAGATATCCCGTTGCAGTTGGTCTAATACCGGCGACTAAATCAAGTAAGATTTTATCACCACGTTCAATTCCTGCAGAATTAGTACCATTAAATCGATAGCGCGAACTCGCCCAGCGGTACTTCTTGCGCCCTTCAGAACCGTAAGTTAACCCCAAAATTGTATCCGTTGTACCTTTGTTTAGATCGGGTGATTTGTTCTTATCTGCAGAATCAGTGATCACTTTAAGAAATACCGCAGCCGATTCTTGTAGCCCTAATGAATCTTCACGCCAAAATCGATATTTCGTAAAAACCGCAATATCACTTTTACCACTACTATTTTTGCCAGAAAATTCTTTAAACTCATAGGGTAAATCAACTCCTGCTGCCCAATCACCGGTTAAACCATAAGTCATTTCAAGGCCAATACCTTGTCTTTTGGCGTCACCCGTTTTTGCGGAATCCACCTCGAGGGCGGCTTCAAAGCCATCTTTAAATAATACGTGAGGTCCAATGCCAAATATTGGATCGTGTGCATATACTGATGATGTACCCGAGGCAAATAAAGCCAGCACCAATCCAAATTTATGTATATTACTAAAACTCATGTGTAAATCTCCTGTTTCTTTCAGTATTTTGCCATTAGTATGACAAACTAGAGTCAACTCTAGATTCAATAAAATTTCAAACTTGTTATAAACTGTAAAAATTGTACAGGCTGGAGTTGACTCTAGATCAAGAAGAATTTTGATTTATTTTGTGAAAAATGTGATATTCCACACTTAATTGCAACTTTAGCAGATTGTTGCGTAAAATTGCTTCAAATTATGAGCTTCATTTACATTTGTTTTCAACATTAAGGAATTTTAGAATATGAAAAAAATATTAATCTTACTACTCGCAGTTTATAGCAGCATCATCCAAGCAACGGAAAGCTCATATCCCCATATATATCAAGGTAAAGTAAAAGGAATGGTATGTGCTTTTTGTGTTTATAACGTCAGCAAAAAAATTGCATCACTACCTGAAATAAAGGCCGAAACGGTTAATGTTGATCTCAAATCAAAAATCGTTAATTTTCGTAGCTCATCAAAAGTTAGTTTTGATAAACTTGCCAAAGTTTTTTCTGACTCAGGTTTTAATCTAACTGAGTTGAATGAAGTAAAAAAAATGACACTCAAAATTCCTCCTTATAAAAAAACTCCTGTACTAAAATTTACATTAGACAATCTTAACGTAGATAATTATATAACTGTATTTGAAAGCATTGGAGAGATTGCTGCCGCCAGTAAAGGCAAGCTTGAAATTAAAGCTCCCGAGTCTGTTGAAGTTGCTATTTTAAAACCAATGATTGCAGGAAAACAAAAAATCGCTAGGGTTCAATATAGTTTTGAAAAAACCAAAAAAAGTATTGAGGTAAAATTATTCTTACGAGACAGCCTAGAATAGATAATAAAACACTAATACAAAAATTATACGCTGTTTTCAAGAATATAAATTTATTCTATTCTCCCACTAAATTCCACATAATTTAGATAGAAATAAACAGTTCGTAGTGTGCTATATTTTATAGTGAATTAGTTACAATATACTATAAGTAATACTCATAAAATAGGCGTTATAAATTTATGGCATATTATCATTTTACGAAATTTGATCATGCCATTTTCTTTGTTCTATTAATAACAAGTGTTATTTCAAATTCTTATGCCACTCAACCAAAATGTCTACACATTATGTCCTACCACTCTGGTTATGCCTGGAACGACGGTATAGAAGCTGGAGTTGAAAAAACCTTAGCAGGTAAATGCACGTTAAAAAAATTTTACATGGATACCAAACGCAATAAGAGTAAAAAGTTTGCTAAAAAAATGGCGTTAAAAGCCAAATTATTAATAGAATCTTACCAACCTGATATTGTCATTGCCTCTGACGATAACGCTTCTCGATACCTAGTAAAAACCTACTACAAAAATAATAAACTACCTTTTGTATTTTGCGGCATTAATTGGACTGCTGAATCATATGGTTACCCCTATGATAATGTTACCGGTATGGTAGAAGTTGCTCCAATTATCCCACTGTTAAATATAATAAAAAAAACCGTTCCTAAAGTGACTCAGGGCACTTATTTATCTGCCGATGTTGTTACAGAGCATAAAGATTTTAATCACTACCAACAAGAATATGATAAAAAAAATATTAAATTGCAAGGTGTTTTTGTTACAAGTATGGCGCAATGGAAAAAAGCCTATAAGCAAGCACAATCATCAGATTTCATTATATTAAATAATTATGCCGGTATTAATGACTGGGATGCTAAGCAAGCTATTGCTCATGTTCAACAGTACAGTAGAAAATTTACTGTGACAAATTATAAATGGATGATGCCCTTTGCCATGTTTGCTTTAACCAAAAATGCATTTGAACAGGGTCGTTGGTCTGCTGAGGTCGCATTATCCGTTTTATCGGGAACGGATATATCTGAAATACCAATCACCATTAATAAAGAATGGGACATATTTGTAAATGTTGAATTATTAAAACGTAGTAATTTAAAACTGAATAAACATATTTTAAGACGCGCATCACGGCGTTGGTAAAAATTAAAGCTAACTACAGTTGATTGTGAAACTTCAAAATAAAAAATATTTATGTACCATTCCTATTACAGGTATTATCGTTAGTATATTAGTGAGTTACACGACCTTATATTATGAAATGGAAAAGCAAAAAATATTTTTTGAAAATCAATCAAGTTTAATTTTTAATAACATTCAGAGTATTTTTAATAATTTAGATATTATCAATAAAAATATTGCCTTACTATTCAATAGCGTCGATTTTATTAGCGAAAATCAGTTTAATCTATTCACCCAACCAACCTTAACACGCTACCCATTCATTGAAAATATATACTACATTCCTCGAATAGAACAAAAAAATATTAAATTAGTTGAACAACAAAAACGAAATGAAGGTTACACTGGTTTTAAATTTAGAACGTTTTCAAAAAAAAATTATAGCCCATCACCTATTACAAAATATTTATTCCCTATACAATATATTCAACCCTATAACGTTGCGACATCATCCCTAATTGGGAGGGATATATTAACTTTTAATCAAGTACAAAAAGCTATAATGATTTCTACATTACTAGGAGATGCAACAGTTTTATCACCTGGAAAAAATTCTTTATATGCATTCAACTCTCTATACTATGGTAAAGAATCAAGTCAGACTTATGATCAAAACATTGATAATGTCTATGCTATTTTAGGTTTTAAATTATCACCTTCACAAATTTTAAAACACATTGAACTACCAAAGTTTTATGTTGTTGAAGTTTTAATTAATAGTATCAATGTAATACCAAATAACAATAATATTTCTACTAGTTTTTTTGACTCAATACATATGCAAAACAAATCCTATACATTTAATAGCCAATCCGTAGAAACTAAAACAATATATACAAAAAACTTCTTTGATTATGACTTGAATTTCCCAATATTCATACTTTTACTAGGATTTTTATTCTCATATTTATTTTGGTATGTTATAAAAACAAACGTTAATTTTAGTTTATTATTACAAGCCCAAAACAAGGTAATTGAATCTGAAGTTAATGAAAAAACCGAACAACTCGAGAAGCAGACAAAAGAGCTAAAAATAGCTTATGAAAACCAACTGCTCGCCACCAATGAATTAAAATCTTTTAGTTATTCCATATCACATGATTTACGCTCACCATTACGATCCATAGATGGTTTCAGTCGAATTCTTTATGAAGATTACGCCGATACTCTTAATGAAGAAGCTAAACAACATCTAAATCGAATTATTAATGGTACTAAACGTATGGGCGAATTAATTGATAGCATGCTAGAACTAGCGCTAGTAGCCCATAAGGAAATTAAGCATGAACAGGTATCGTTATCTGATTTTGCCCATGACATAATAAATAATTTAAAGAAACAGCAACCAGAACGTGATGTTGATGTAGTAATAGCCAATGGTTTAACGATTAATGGCGATAGTGCCTTATTGCATTCAGTATTAGAAAACTTATTAGAAAATGCTTGGAAGTTTACTGAAAAAACAACACATGCTAAAATCGAATTTAATCTACAATCCGAAAATAATTCTGAATCGTCATACTATGTAAAGGATAATGGCATCGGGTTTGACATGAACTACGCTGATAAATTATTTACACCGTTCCAACGCTTACACGGTAAATCATTTAAGGGTACTGGGGTTGGGCTTGCAACTGTTGAACGAATTATAAAACGACATCGAGGAAAAATAACGGTAGCAGCTAGACCAAACGAAGGGGCTACATTTAGCTTCACTTTAAATAATCAATGCTAAACAATATTAGTATTATTTTTATTCCACTGAACCATTCCTCCAATAACAATGTGTACATCGGAAAAACCATTTTTTGTCAGCAGTTGAGCCGCCTTCGTTGAGCATTTGTCTGTATGACAAATAATTGTAATAGTTCGATCAAGAAATTCTTCAATTTCTATGATACGAGTGGATAATTGTTCCAGTGGAATATTAATAGCGCTCGGTATATGGAATTGTTCGCCAGTAAATTCATCAACACTACGTACATCTAACACTAAAACATCTTTATTTTTTTCTAATTTTTCTTTTAAGACATCAACGGATATAGTTGCACCACGACGTATTCTAGAAATAATCCGTGGAATAAAGGCAACAATAGCCAGTAGTGATATAGCTAATAATATTTTTTGTATAAAACCCTGCCCGCCTGCAACAGCTTCACGTCCGGCATAACCGAGGTAGGTATATGCCAAAGCTCCTGGAAACATACAAATGTAAGTTGCGATGACATAATGCGATAATTTTATTCGTGTTAAACCCAATGCAAAATTGAGTAAATTAAATGGAAACAAAGGAACCAATCGAACAAATGCCACAAAGCGCCAGCCTTCAGCTTCTACACCATCTTTAAGTTGTTTTAAACGTCCCCCCGTTTTTTGCTCAACCATGTCGGAGGCTAAATAGCGAGAAACAAGAAATGCGATTGTTGCGCCAATTGTAGCTCCCGTTAAATTATATAATGTCCCTAGCCCCGGCCCAAAAATGGCTCCTCCGGTTAATGTTAATAACGAACCCGGGAAAAAAAATACGGTTCCAATTGCATATAATAGTATAAATAACACTGGCCCAGCAGATCCTGCATCTGCTATCCACTGTTGCAGCACTAAAGCATCAAGCTGATCTCGGTTTACCAGTACCAATGAAATACCAATAATAATTAAAATTAAAACTAATATGCGTAACAACTTAGTCTTCATCGGAATTATTCCACTCTCGGCGGTTAATGGTATAACCACTAACTTTACCTTTAAATGGTAACATCAACATTCCCGGTAACCAACTTACTTGCTTAGTATCACGAATTTTATGTATACCAATAACCATGTTTTCATGACCTTGTCGGGGTTGTGCTCGATAGGTTCCAAAAGCGCGATCCCACCAAGGTAAACTAAACCCGAAATTACTATTTGCCTCATCATCCTCTACTGAGTGATGTACTCGGTGCATATCAGGTGTCACTAAAAACAAACGCAATATTTTGTCTAATGCCAATGGCAGTTTTACATTACTGTGATTAAACATTGCAGTCATATTTAATATAATCTCAAACAAAACTACCGCAACAACGGGTGGACCAAGCACAATAATTGTGGCAAATTTTATTAACATAGATAGAATTATTTCCAGAGGATGAAAACGTGCTCCAGTGGTAACATCAAAATCTAGATCGGCATGGTGCACTCGGTGTAAGCGCCATAAACTCGGAATAGCATGAACCATGACATGCTGTAGATAAATTATAAAATCCATTGCGATAATAGAAATTACTGCGGCTAACCAAAAAGGCAACTCAACATAATTTAGCACTCCCCAACCATTGTCGTGCGCAAAAGATGCAACACCAACTGCTACAACCGGAAACACCAGTCGCAGCACAAAATTATTCAGAAAAACAATTGCTAAATTATTTGCCCAACGTATGGTCTTGGATACTGTTAATTTTCGTCTTGGAGCGAGATATTCCCACACCGCCATTATGCCAAGAATACCAAAAAAGAAACTCGATCTTATATAAGGCTCATTGGCCATTATAAAATGTTTTAAATCCATCAGAATTTCACCTCGTATTTCATAGACAAGTAATCAACTGATTACTTGAATAGTAGCTTAATAGAATATATGATAACAAAACGATGTCAAGTCAAAACTTTAAACACAAAATTTTTAGCCAATTTGCTCGCGTAGGCAAAGCCTTGGGTAATGGTAACCGATTGGAATTATTAGATTTTTTAGCTCAAAGTGAACGCAACGTCGAACAGTTAGCACAAGTGGCTGGTTTAAGCTTAGCCAATACTTCACAACATTTACAACATCTTAGGCAAGCGGGATTAGTTACTAGCCGAAAACAAGGGTTAAAAGTCTATTATAAAATCAGCGGTGCAGATGTTATCCTGTTGCTCCAAAGTTTACGCCAAGTTACAGAACGTCATGTAGCTGAGGTTAATCAGCTGGTAAGTACTTACTTGAATGTAAAAGACAATCTTGAAGCCATTCCTCGTGATGAGTTAATCTCACGAGTAAAAGATGGACTCGTTACTGTAATCGATGTACGTCCAGTCGAAGAATATGCAGCCGGTCATATTCCAGGCGCAATTAATATTCCACTACACGAACTTGAACTTCGATTAAATGAACTATCCACAGAACAAGAGATAGTTGCTTACTGTCGAGGTCCTCATTGTGTTCTAGCATTTGATGCCGTTGCCAGTTTACGTCAACAAGGGTTACAGGCACGTCGAATGCAAGATGGTTTTCCTGAGTGGCAAGTTGATGGCTTACCAACTGTTAAAAATACCGATGAAATCAATTAGAATAATGCAATATCATTTTTAATTAAATTTGAACTTAGCATTTCATACAATGTCCTATTACAAGTACCCGAAATTTGGTAAACTTATCCAATTAGTGATATGCAATATGTTAAAACTTAGATAAACTCATACGATGAAACGATTATTTGTACTTTTATCCATCCTCCTACTTTTAAGTAGCAATATTGCTATGGCTGTAGACTATGATTGTTTTGCGACACAACAAGATTTATCGACTTTAATTCAAGACCAAGATTCAAACCCATTTAATGATACTAACATTAACGGTGACGATAGCTGCCACAGTCATATTTCATCACATTTTGTAGGTATCTATCCAGATTTAATTAATAGCTATCTGGCTACCACTAGCCACTATGTGCCTATTCCGCTTTCTATCCCTGCTTCACAAATTTATCAACCTATAACACCACCACCAAACGTCTAGACTGTTAAGTAAAAAATAAACAAGTTTAAAAGCTTACATGTTACATTTGTAACGTGTTGCTGTAATTCACTTTAAGGATTTATTCCATGAACAAAACTATTAAAATAGCAGTGATGCTATTATCTGTTCCGTTGTGCACAAATTTAATTGCTAGCGAAACAAAAGCAAAACATACATTATCAGTGTTGCCGTTATCTGACCAAGCAGCGCCTCAAAAATTAACACAATTTATTAACGGCATTATTAAAGAACATCCTCGTCTATTAGAAGAACGAGCTCGCTTAGCTGCTGCTCAAGCAAACGTACGAGCGGCTGATCAAGCAATCTATAACCCTGAATTAGAAATCGATTCAGAAAAAACGGATATCAATACTTCCTATTTACAATTAAGCCAAACTATTGATATTGGTGACAAACAAGGCGCTAAGACTAGCGTTGCCCAAGCAGAGTTGATTCAGGCTAACGCTGAATACGAAATGTCGAAACAACAGTTGGCTTATGATTTATTAAATGCATTAGCCAACCAATATACTAAAAATGAAATCTATAAACTCATACAACAAAATTTAATGTTGATGAAAGATTTCGCTAATATTTCAGAACGGCGACATCGAGCGGGCGATCTTAGCCAAGTCGAATTAAACTTAGCACGTCTGGCATACAGCGAAGCAATTATAACTCGTACCCAAGCTGCTGCTGATGCAGCATCGTCAAAAGAACAATTACGTGTTCTACTAGGGCATGTTCCCGATAATATTCCGTTATTACCAAAAAACTTACCACTAGCCAAGCTTCCTCATGACAAAGATAAGTTTATTTCAAATCTGCCAGCAGTTCATTTAGAACAAGCAAAAGTCACCAGTGCCCGAAAAAATGTTGATTTACGTCAAAGTGAAAAAAGTTGGGATCCAACAATTTCATTACGTGGTGGTAAAGAAGATACCCAAAGCCTTGCCGGTATAACATTATCGATACCGTTAAATATTCGAAATAGCTTTAGTGCCGAAGTAGATGTTGCAAAACAACAATTTATTCAAGCTGAGTTTAGAGCACAACAAGCATTTCGTGAACAACGCGCAATCGTTTTAACCAGCACGCAACGTTATTCACTGCTACAACAAGCATGGTTAACTTGGAGCAAAAACGGTGATAGTAGTATTCAGCAACAACTCAAATTAATTAAACGTTTATGGCAAGTCGGTGACATGAGTACCACGGACTACCTCGTACAGCTGAAACAAGCAATTGATACCCAAACCGCCGGACTAGAACTACGAGGCAAATTTTGGCAAAGCGCATTTGAATGGATGAATACTACCGCAAGTATCATTAATTGGTTAAATATCAACATATCGGAATCATCAAAATGAATATCAAAAAAATAATAGTAACATCTTTAAGCATCATTCTTTTAACTTCCGGTAGTTATGTCGGTATTGTCTATGCACAGGGCGACTCACATGGTTCTGAAAGTGAAAAAAGTGACGACCATGGTGAAGAAAAAGGACATGAGGAAGGTGGCCATGAAGAAGAAGGTGGTCATAAAGAAAAAGGCGGTCATGAAGAAGAAGCCGGTGTCATTAAACTTTCTAAAGAACAAATGAATGCTGCGAGTATTGAAGTTTCATTATTAAAACTTCAAGCCGTTAATGAAACCATAAAAGCCCCTGGCGAAGTTAAATTTAATGACTATCAAACTGTCAAAATAACACCCCGAATTGATGCTCAGGTGATTAAACGCCACGCAGTTCTAGGAGAACAAGTTGTTAAAGGGCAACCTTTAGTAACACTATCAAGTGTTGATATGGCCGAGGTTCAAGGTAATTTATTAGTCGCAACACGTGAATGGAACCGTGTTAAAAAACTCGGTAGAAAAGTTGTCGCCGAACGTCGTTTTACAGAAGCGCGTGCTAACTGGAATCAACTACTTACTAAAGCACGTTCTTATGGCATGACTGAAACTGAAATAGAATCGTTAACCAGTAAAAGCAACAAAAAATCTGCTGATGGAACATTTCAATTATTGGCTCCTTTAGCGGGTCGTGTTATTTATGATCAATACATTGTTGGTGAACGAATCGAACCTGGTCGCTTACTTGTTTCAATTACAAATGAATCTGTAATGTGGGTTGAAGCTCGCCTAAACTCTGTTCAAAGTGCAATGGTCAGTGAAGGCAACTACGCTGAGATCGTTTTTAATAAACAAAGTTTTCCTGCCAAAATTAGCCAATTACATCACACGCTTGATGAAACAACACGTACCCAAGCCGTTCGGATTGAAGTCAATAATCCGGGCGATAAATTACATTCCGGCATGTTTGTTACCGCCAATATTGCTTCAAATGAAAAAATGCAAGCTTTGGTTTTACCAGAAGCAGCCGTAGTTCGGAGCGCCGATGGTGACTGGCAAATATTTATTGAAGGTGATGAAAAAGGTGAATTTAAAGCTCAAGAGGTTGAGTTAGTTAAAGTTATTGATGGTCAAGCAGTAATAGAAGGTATAAAACCCGGGAACCATGTTGTAACCAAGGGTGCCTTTTTTGTTCAATCCGAACTCGCGAAAGGCGGATTTGAAATTCATAACCATTAATTTAGGATATTTAACATGTTAAACAAAATTATTGATTTAGCTGTAAAAAACCGGTTACTGGTGCTGTTAGCATTAGTTGCAGGTATGGTTGCAGCGTTCCTTATTCTCCCAAAATTAAATCTGGATGCATTTCCAGATGTAACCAATGTTCAGGTTACAATTAATACTGAAGCACCCGGTTTAGCGGCCGAAGAAGTAGAACAACTGATAACCTTCCCCATCGAAGCGGTGATGTATAGTTTACCGGATGTGCAAGAAGTACGTTCTATTTCTAAAACCGGTTTATCGGGCATTACAGTAGTATTTACCGAAGGCACTGATATTTATTTTGCTCGCCAATTGGTTTTCGAGCGTCTACAAGCTGCTCGTGAACAAATACCCGTAGGTGTTGGTACTCCAGAAATGGGGCCAAATACTTCTGGACTGGGTCAAATATTTCAATACGTACTAAAAGCGAAACCCGGTAGTGAATACGACGCCCTGTCGTTGCGTAGTCTTAATGACTGGGTTGTTAAGTTATTAATTATGCCAGTTAACGGTGTCACCGATGTGTTGTCGTTTGGTGGTAATGTTCGACAATATCAAGTGCAACTCGATCCCGAAAAACTATTAAGTTTTTCTTTAAGTGCCAAAGAAGTAACCGAGGCAATTGAAGAAAATAACCGTAATGCCGGTGGTTGGTATATGGACCGTGGTGCAGAACAGTTGGTTATTCGTGGTGTTGGTTGGATACGTTCAGGTCAAAATGGTTTAGACGATATAGGCAATATTCCATTAAAAGATAACGATGGCACTGTTGTTCGTGTGCGTGATGTTGCTAATGTTGATTTTGGTTCTGAAATTCGACAAGGCGCAGTTACCATGACAACGCGTTTTCCAGATGGCCCTAAAGTCGGCCAAGCACAACAACTGGGGGAAGTGGTCATTGGTATCGTCCTTAAACGTTTAGGCGTTAATACTAAAGCAACCATTGATGGTATTAAACAACGTCTCCCAGCAATTCAACAGGCCTTACCAAAAGGCGTGGTAATCGAACCCTTTTATGATCAATCTGATCTGGTCGATAAAGCTGTTAGTACTGTCACCAAAGCATTATTAGAAGCATTTGTGTTAATCATTATAATCTTAATGCTGTTTTTAATGAACTTACGTGCATCACTACTGGTATTATTGTCAATCCCTATTTCAATTGGCATGGCATTAATGGTTATGGCTTTTTGGGGAATTTCTGCTAACTTAATGTCCTTGGGTGGTCTAGCGATTGCTATTGGGATGATGGTTGATGGCTCAGTTGTTATGATGGAGCATGTATTCACTCATCTGGCAACACCCGACCCAACGCACCTTAACGATATAAAGAAAAATGTTGCGCTAGATGATGAACATCCATTTAATGCAGCCGAAGATGAAAACGGTATTGCATTACGGATTATAGAATCGGCAAAAGAAGTAGCCAGACCGGTGTTTTTTGCGGTACTGATCATTGCCATTGTATTTGCACCATTATTTTCACTCGAAGGTGTCGAAGGAAAATTATTTCAACCAATGGCGCAATCGATTGTTTTGGCAATGTTTTCGTCACTATTGGTTGCTTTAATCGTAATTCCTGCATTAGCTACCTATGTGTTTAAAAAAGGCGTTATCGAAAAAGACAGCCCTTTAGTAAAACCATTGCAAAATAGCTACAAAGCGGGACTAAAGAAAGCATTAACAATCAAAAAACAAATAGTGCTGTCAGCCATTGGCTTATTTGTATTTTCAATTGCTTTAGTGCCATTTCTTGGAACAGAATTTGTTCCAGAGCTAGAAGAAGGAACTATTAATGTCCGAATCACCTTAGCACCCTCCTCTAGTTTAACAACCGCCCTTGAAGTTGCACAAAAACTAGAACTACAGTTAATGACTTTTCCTGAAGTGCTTTACACCTCAAGTCGAGTTGGACGAGCTGAAATAGGTGGCGATCCGGAACCCGTTTCAAATATTGAAATTTTTATCGGCCTAAAATCTATTAGTGAATGGACTTCTGCAGACAATCGAAAAGCCATTCAACTTTTAATGGAAGAAAAAATGTCGGTTCATCCCGGTTTACTGTTTAACTTTTCTCAACCCATTGCTACTCGAGTTGACGAACTCTTATCAGGTGTTAAAGCACAACTGGCGATTAAACTATTTGGTGCTGACTTAGACATGTTAGTCACTAAAGGTCGAGAAATTGAAACATTGGTTAAATCGATAAAAGGTACAAAGGGTGTTGCACTAGAGCAAATTGCTGGTGAAGCACAATTAGTTGTTCGCCCAAATCGAAATTTACTTTCTCGCTATGGCCTTTCAGTACAACAAGTAATGAGCTTGGTAAGTGATTCGATTGGTGGCCAAGAAGCCGGCCAAGTAATTAATGGTAATGAACGTTACGATATATATGTTCGTCTTAAAGATGAATCTCGTAACAGCATTGCTGCAATCAAAAACTTGATAATGCAATCCAGTTCAGGTGCATGGGTTAGACTCGGTGATGTTGCTCAAGTTGCTATTGAAGCCGGCCCGCCTCAAATTCGACGTGATGATGTACAACGGCGTGTTGTTATTCAAACTAATGTTGAAGGTCGCGATATGGGCGGTTTAGTTGCTGAAATTGATAAACGCATCCAATCTGAAATTGATCTACCTACCGGTTATAGTATTGTATTTGGTGGCCAGTTTGAAAACCAACAACGTGCCCAAGCACGATTAATGATTGTTGTACCATTATCTTTAGGCTTAATATTTTTATTATTGTATTTTGCCTTTAATTCAATTGGTCAGGCATTATTAATTATGATCAATGTGCCTTTAGCATTGATTGGTGGAATTGCAGCACTATTTATATCCGGTCAATACTTATCCGTACCCGGCTCGATTGGTTTTATAGCCTTATTTGGTGTTGCCGTTTTAAATGGTGTGGTGTTAGTCAACGCGATTAACCAGCGATTTGAAAATGGTGTTGATCTTGAACGTTCAATTTTAGAAGGTTCCTTATCACGCTTACGTCCAGTGTTAATGACAGCGAGTATTGCTGCATTAGGATTAATTCCGATGCTGCTAGCCTCCGGTGTTGGTTCTGAAGTTCAAAAACCATTAGCAACTGTTGTTGTCGGTGGGCTATTTACTTCAACAGTATTAACATTGTTTGTATTGCCTGTGTTATACAGCACCTTTTCAAAACGTAAGTATGGTGAATAATCTAACTTTAGAATATTAACCTCGATCAGTTGTGCGGCTATATCCTTAGCCGCTTCAACTATTTAACGTAACTAAGCTCTTTTAGTGGAAATTAAATGTCAAATACTGATTCAGGATGCCACTGCGACCCTACGGCAACTTCAAAATCTGAAACTCGAATTTTAATAACCGTGCTAATTCTTAATTTTAGTATGTTCTTAATTGAGTTTTCTGCAGGAATCGTTAGTCACTCTACTGCTCTGTTAGCAGATTCTTTAGATATGTTTGCTGATGCTTTTATCTATGCTCTTAGCTTATTTGCTTTAAACCAGCATGAAAAATGGCGTATCTATGCAGCAATGGCAAGTGGTGTGATCCAACTTACATTAGGTATAGGTATAGCTATATCCGCAATTTATAAAATATTTTTCTACACATTACCAAACAGTGATTTAATGGGTATATATGGTATTATTGCCTTAGTCGTGAATCTCATTTCATTTATGTTATTAATGCGCTTTAAGGAAGGTAATATTAATATTCGAGCATCGTGGATCTGTTCACGAAATGATATGATTGCCAATGTTGGAGTGCTAATTGCTGCTGCCCTCGTGGCATATTTTCAATCGGCAATTCCTGATATTTTAATTGGACTGGCAATTGCGTTGGTAGTTATAGTTTCGGCAGTAAAAATTATTAAAGAATCCACTCTGAAAAAACATAAATATTAATTTATCATTGCTTAGCTGTCCTCTACTTTTCATTTACGTTAACGGGACAGCAGTGTTAATTTATAGTCTATAGATTTACGATCCAATCATTATACATCATCTTCTATCGAATCGATAATTGGACAGCCATCATCACTACCAAAACAAAGATTCATCAATAACTGCAACTCATTTCGTAATGTCGTTAACTCAGTTATGGAAGTATTAATATCTTCTAATTTTTGAGCTGTTAAAAATCGAACTTCGTCTCGAGCATGTTGTGGGTCGGTTCGCATTTGAACGAGTTGGCTGATTTCTGCTAGTGTAAAATTCATTTTTTGAGCTCGACGAATAAACTTTAATAAAGAAATATCTTTATCATTGTATTCACGAATTCCTGACTCCGTTCTAGCAACAGTCGATAATAGTTTAATCTTCTCGTAATAACGCAATGTATCAGCACTAACACTAAGCATTTTTGTGACTTCACCAATTCTATATAATGTCATATTCTTTAACCAAAATTTACAATAAATAAATATTCATTTAATAAGTACAAGCCAGTAATTATCAAGGTTACACCAGCAGTAACTTCTAAAACCCGTTGATGTTTGGATAACATGTTTAATGATTCCAACCAACCCATACTCCAAGCACCAATGATTACTGGAATGCTGCGACCGATTGCAAAAGCAAACAATAACAAAGCACCAAATCCAACTGAACCAATCGCCGCACTAGCTGTTAACGTCACTAATAATGCAGGAGTACAAAATGGGCAGACCGCTACTGAAAATGGAATGCCTAATAAAAACGCACCCCAAATACCGGTAACTTTACGTCCCTTTACACCAAACCATCGAAATCGAATATTTAACCAACCAGCCCATACTAAGCCCATTATAATAAGTAAAGGACCGAGAAATAAGCCCCATTCACGCCCCATAACACTTTTAACCCACTCACCACCTAATGCAGCGGCTATTCCAAGAACGATATGCGTTATGATCATTCCTAAAACAAATGCGCCCCCCATCATCAAGGCACGTCGTTCTTCATGAGCTTTTGTTACATAGGCCAGCATAACAGGAACCGATGCAAATGATACCGGATTAAAACTAAAGACAAAGCCCGTAATAAATGCAATTCCAATACCACCAATACTCGCCGTCTGTAATGTCTCTTTTAGCATTTCACTAGAAATATTTAGTAGAGGAATTAACAACACTAATGCCGTGCCAAGTAATAAAATGGCTGTTAAAAAAGGACTAATTTTTGCTGCACGTGATAATAACTGTTTAGCATCGCTATGGATGCCTTTGTATAAAACAAAGGCCATCGGCAGAGTAAACAAGGTTGAAAATAATAGCGCCGCAATAAATGCAATCAGTATCGAGTCTACAGTAACGGCCATTCCAGCAGTTACCATTATCAATGGCAAAGTGCATGCCGGCAATGTTAACCCTAGTTGTATCGAATACGGTAGTTTTTTGCCCTTGGGTAAAAATTTAAAAAATTCAAAATGAGGTATAGGAATATATATAAAACGCGACACAACATAAATTACTGCAATAACACTGAGCAATATACTTGGTATAAAAGCACTCCACACAGGTGTATCAAATATTAAAACAGCACCTACAAAAATACCAGATAATAATAATGTTCGGCTAATCCAAACGGATACAAAGTTAAAACAACATTGCGTTCTATCTGATGATGTATGCAATCGAACAGAAAACAATGTATGGGTTGCAATTGTGCATGGCTCAAAAAATGCTAATAAGCCTAAAACAGTGGCGGTCAGTAATAATAGAGTAATCATAGCTTAGGCTCCCCATCTTTTTGCAAGTATTGCTCTAATACTTCACGAAGTTTTTTTGCAGATGGTAAACTTGTAAAAACTAAGTCACCGTTAATGGCTATGGAAGGTGTTGTCATCACACCAAGTGCAACCGCGTGATCAATTTCATCTAAGATATTAACTTCTCGCCATGCTATTTGGCCTAAAGCTAATTCTTCAACTAATTTTCGTAAAACGTCTTTCGCATGGCCACATTTGCCACAGCCAGGCGATGCAAAAATTTCAATATTTATTGTCATGTTTTGTCTTCTATGATAAAAATTATACTGTATCTGTAGATTACAGTCTGGAGCTGACTCCAGATCAAGCAGTTTTTAGCACAAAAGTGAAAAAATTAGAAATTATATCGAAAACTACTTCGAGCGATGTAGCTATTCTTTAATGCAGTACCATTTAAGTCTTGGACAATAGGTAGTTGTACTGCAAATTCAACAATCCAACGCATAGTAACATATTGAATTCCTGGACTAATAAATAATCGTCGTCCATTACTATTGTCGTCTGTTGCGTTATTAACACGATTTTTTTCTTGATGAATAAGGTTTGTTTCTAAAACCGCATATAAGTAGTCAGGAATACTATCGGTTGATGCCGTACGCCAGATTCGATATTGGTATGAGCCATCAAAACGAACAATACGACCAATCTCAAAACCATTAGACTCTTTACTCATTCGATAGCTGATTTGAGCATCAATTTGTTGTAGCAAACTTTGCCAAGTAAGAACAACTCCTGCAAAGATATCATGCGCCCCAGAAGATAACTGAGTCGTTCGAGGTAAGTTGCCCAGATTATCATTAGCACTATCGTTTGCCGTTGGTAATTTCAAACCCAAAAAAGGTGCTACACGAAACGTTTTGGCTTTGTAATTTTCTTTATAGGCAATATAACGAGCAAAAATCGTTAAATCAGCAAAACCTCGGTTGCTGCGAGTTACTCTGGTATTATTGGTATCCAATTTAAGATTAATATCTCGGTACGGTAATGTTCCAAAAACCGTCCATTGATGGTTTATGCCATATCCTAATGTCGTTACTACATTGTTTTCGCTACGATTACGCTCAAGACCAGAAGGATCATCGCCAGATCGATTAATAATGATTTGCTCTCGAATTAAATACTCACCTTGCGCTACGGGTAATGCGGTATTAAAAGATATCGGTGCAGAATATAATATCGGAATATAATAACTATAAAAAAAACCGATAAAAATAATTGTATTTTTCATAAATGTATATTCAATTAGCGTTGTTCAACCCATGTTTCTCCACCATTATAACTGATTAAACCAATTTGTTGTTGCTCACATTGGGCTTCTATATTGTCACCAGCAGAATCCAAGAACACTATATTACTGCAAGCATTGGCAGGAATCATGCGTTTAACCCAATCTTCGGATAAATTTGATAAATAAAAAATTTCTGAGCTAGAAATACTGTTACGTGAAATTGCAGCATAAAGTCCTTTAGTGGTATCTTTAATAGCAATTATATTTTCAATTTTCTCAGGAAAGTTAATCAAGGATAACTCATTGCTTTTATTATCAAGAAACAACACCGGATACTCTGTTGAGTTTTGATTAAAAGCATATAGATAAAAACCGTTTTTCGCTGATGAAAAGTTAAAGCTATTAATACCTATAGAACTAACACTACTTTTTACAACAGGCTGAGTCGTTTTATACAGTGATCTTTTTTTCCAAGATTTTGCAGTATGTAGCTTAGTGTAAACATTAAAATAATCATCAACCAATATAGTTAGATTATCAGTTATAAATCCACTATTCACTTCAATATTTTCCGGAGCCTTATGCTTTGTTACAATATTTTTTTCTACAATGATAAAATGCTGTCGATCGAGCATACAAATTAAACGTGTTTGATCACCATTACAATGGCTGAAATTCATAACATTATCGTTATTAATTACTTTTTTAATTTTAAGTAAGTCTTGGCTATAATCAATTACGCCAATCGATCCGGCTTTCCCGCCAACATAAGTACCTATTGTCTCATTACGCTTTAATTTAACTCTAAGCGCATTTGTAGCAGTTACATTCTGAATAACAGTTAAATCTTTTACTGAAAGATAATTTCCACGCTCTAAGCGCATTTTATTACCCGTTAGAAAATTGTACAGCTCTTGGTGGTTTTCACTGATATGATGTCGCATTGCCGCACCATTATCGAGATAGGCCAGTAAATAATAACTATCATTGGCACTATGATAGAAACCCATGATACTCATATTTTTATCCATTATCGATTTATATCTTTCAGGACTGGTATTATAATAAAAGAGTTTACCAATATTTGTAGCTTTACCGGCTTCAATTCTAAATGTTCGATTAACAGGGAATTCTATATCTAAAGTCTCAAAATCGTCTTCTGTGGCAACATGAATAAATCTATTTAAGGTATGCTCTCCCGGTGGTAGCGTTACAATTAAATAACCGCCATTCAAACTTCCTTTGAATTTTTTACCATTAATAACCGGAGTTGAATTTTCTAACGCCGCTAAGCCAATGCTAGAAACTTGTGCGATTAAAATTCCGTTACCAGAAACTAAAACTGGCTTAGATTGACATGCCTGCAAAAATAACATGATGCAGAAAATTAATATTATTTTCTTCATTTCTTAATAATCCCTTGAGCAATATATCCAAAACGTTATTTTTGTTATTATAATTTTTGAGTTTCAATTCTTAACATTACTATTAAACACCATACAAATGTAACTAACACTCAACACTTTGAGTGCTAGTTTATCATAGCATTCGATAGTATAGTTTATAGACAGCTTTAGAGGCAACTTGACTGTCCATATTGTGATTTGTATTGGCTCTACATTGGATTTAATCTAAACATTTGCATGAGAATAAACGCCCTTCCTAATTTATTTAGTTGTTTGTTTATTCGTTGAAACGCTAAAAACAATAACGAGAGGGACTAAAAAATAACGGGTAACTGTTCTTTTTGCACTCTAACTTGATAAAAGTGTAAGCTTTTATGCCATAAAACACACCACCATCATACCCCCAAACTTATCAGCAGCAATTCCACTTGTAAAAGTGCTGAGTAATAGATAAAAAATTATTAATTTAAAAACTAATTTCATTAACAATCCCTATTTTTTATTAACAACTACATCATTGTCAAAAAGACAAAAAACTACCATTGATAATTATAATATGAATTGCTTCACATTAAGCCGATTAAGGAGTTATTCACGAAATTTACCAAAGCTCTGCATCTCCAGAAATTTTTCATTAAAATGGTGAACAATAACTGGTTTTACTCATGAGTTTTTTTTCACAAAGATAATCGAATAGCTTTAAGCTTAATGACAGTAGCAACAGATTTTATCGGTTAAAGTTGGTGTAATTTTTATTTCACTACCACCGCTCTGGTTTCATAAAAAATTTGTAACGTAGTACCACCGTTATACGATTAGAGTCATTAACTATTCCAAAGGTTTTCCAGTAGGCATAGCTTTGTAAGTACCAAGGAATTCGGTTACTTTCTATTGTTTTTACACGTTTTCCAATCAAGGACGTAAATTTTAATCATATAAATTTTATAATTACTTTGCAGGTAACCATTCAATATCGGATGAAGTTTTATTTTTTTACTATCGATTGAGAAAAAATTTCTAGTGATAGCCACTGACAAAATTGTGTCGTAAACTTTTAATTAGATTCAGATAATTGTTGAGCAAAAGGCTGCTCGAGTTCAGTATAGTCTGGCATACTACAAACTAGTTGCTTCTAATCGCTCTAAAGCAATACCAATAGCACGTTGATCAAATAATTTAGCTTTCCTTGTCGCCCATCGTTAATAAGCTTACTAAATGAGAAATCATATAGCGAATTGATTATATGGTGGCTATGGGTGGACTTGAACCACCGACCCCAGCATTATGAATGCTGTGCTCTAACCAGCTGAGCTACATAGCCTTATAAGATTTATCTTTATATTTGTCTATAAAGAGCCGCGCATTTTGCGTGGATAGTGACTAAATGTCAAGTATTAACCACAGAAATTAATTATTACATCTATATAAATCAATAAGTTAGAGAAATTTAAACATTAAATCGAAAGTGCATTACGTCACCGTCTTTGACAATATACTCTTTGCCTTCTAATCGTAGTTTACCGGCATCTTTAGCACCAGCTTCACCATTGTGTTCGATGAAATCATCGTAGGCGGTGACTTCGGCACGGATGAAGCCTTTTTCAAAGTCAGTATGTATCACACCAGCTGCTTGTGGTGCGGTGGCTCCTTTGGCAACTGTCCAACCTCGAACTTCTTTAACACCGGCAGTGAAGTAGGTTTGCAAACCGAGTAAATCATGCCCTGCTCGAATGACACGGTTTAAACCGGGTTCGTCTAGCCCCATGTCTTTTAAGAACTCCATGAGCTCATCATCCTCTAGATCGGTCATCTCTGCTTCTATTGAGGCACAGACCGGAACTGTTGGCGCATTTTCTGCGTCTGCAATTTTTCTAACGTCATCCAGCAGCGGATTATTTTCAAAGCCGTCATCACTAACGTTAGCAATGTACATGATGGCTTTATTGGTTAACAATGCCATACCCTGTATTAATTCTTGTTCGTCATTCGTTAGGCCCATTGAACGAACGGGCTTGCCGTTGTTTAATGTTGCTTGAATTTTTTCTAATACAGCTAGTTTCACTTTGGCTGACTTATCGCCGGACTTGGCTATTTTATTGCATTTATGAATGGCTTTTTCAATGCTATCTAAATCGGCCAGAGCGAGTTCAGTGTTAATGACTTCAATATCACTTTCTGGATTCACTTTACCATCAACGTGAATAACATCATCATCTTCAAAACAGCGTACTACTTGTGCTATCGCGTCGGTTTCTCTAATGGTGGCTAAAAACTGGTTGCCTAATCCTTCACCTTTTGATGCGCCTGCAACCAAACCGGCTATATCGACAAATTCCATTGTTGTTGGAAGTACGCGCTCAGGATTAACAATGGTTGCTAAACTATCAAGACGTGGATCAGGAACAGGCACTACACCAACATTGGGTTCGATGGTGCAAAATGGATAATTTTCAGCCTGAATACCGGCCTTGGTTAATGCATTAAATAATGTTGATTTGCCGACGTTTGGTAGACCAACAATGCCACATTTGAATCCCATGATTTAGTACCTGATGTTGTGTTATAACAAGTTAATTTTTATTTGTGTGTAGTGTATTCATCACTGCAGCAAATTTGCCACTGACAATATTTTGAATTTCTCTTAATGAATCATCGATACACATTTCGATCTGCGCTTTATCAGATTTTGAAGGCGTCTTTAAAACATAATCGGAAACATCGCGCGCATTGCCGGGATGACCGATACCTAAACGCAGACGATAAAATTCTTTACTACTCAGATGGCTAATAATATCACGCAAGCCATTATGACCACCGTGGCCACCACCCTTTTTTAATCTGACCGTGCCGGGTTGTAAGTCTAGCTCATCGTGCACGACTAAAATTTGTTGTACATCAATTTTATAATATCGCGCTAATGAATTAACCGCTTGACCACTATTGTTCATGTAAGTCGATGGTTTAAGTAACCAAACATCTTGCGCAACAATTTGTGTTTTACCGGAACTGCCATGAAATTTTAATTCGGGTTTTAAGTGAACGGATTTTTGTCTGGTCAGTTCATCAACTAACCAGAAACCGGCATTGTGGCGCGTATTGTCATAGTCTGATCCGGGGTTACCTAACCCTACTATGAGTTTAATTTGCGCCGTCAATGCCTATTCCTTTGGTGACAGATTATTCAGCGTCAGTTGTTGCGGCATCATCGCCTTCGGCTGCAGTAGTATCATCAATTTCTTCTTCGTCTGATTCTTTAGAACCACGTGCAAGATGTACGCTAGCGATTGATTGATCATGACCCGCACCGTGAGTTAATTCAATTAACTCTACACCTTTAGGTAATGCCAAATCGGATAAATGGATGTTGCCATTTAACTCTACTGCTACTAGATCCACTTCGATAAACTCAGGAAGATCCCCTGGTAGGCAATGTATTTCAACTTCAGTTGAACTATGCGTTACGATGCCACCTTCTTTAACACCAGGACAAATATCAGCATTAATATAATGCAATGGTACTAACATACGAATTTTGGTTTTAGCATCAATTCGTTGTAGATCTAAATGTAATACCGCCATTTTAGCGGGATGACGTTGAAGATCTTTTAAAATGACTTTTTCTTTTTTTCCATCTAAATCCAATGTTAGGATATGCGAATAAAAAGCTTCGTGCTCTAAATGATGCATTAATTTTTTGTGATCGGTACTAATGGCTGTAACATCTTTATTGGCGCCATAGACAATACCCGGAACAGTTTCTGTGTGACGGAGGCGGCGGCTCGCACCTTTCCCTCGGTCAGTTCGAACTGTAGCTTCGATAATAAAATCTTCTGTGCTCATGGTTCTACTCCTAATAAAAAAAATCAATCTCGAAAGATCATTAAGTTTGTTTCTCCTGCGACCAGAGAAACATTTCAATCACATTAGTTAAAAACGAATATGATAAAAATTTTTATTGCTCAATCCTAATCGATAAACATCGAACTAACGGATTCTTCATTACTCACTCGGCGCATGGTTTCTGCTAGCATTTCAGAAATACTCAACTGTCGTATTTTAACGCAGCTTGTTGCTTCAAGCGATAACGGAATTGTATCTGTTACCACTAATTCATCCAATGCGGAGTTATTTATGTTTGCTACCGCCTTACCGGATAATACCGGGTGCGTACAATACGCCACGACACGTTCAGCACCGTGGTCTTTTAGCGCGTCGGCAGCATGTCCTAGCGTACCAGCAGTGTCCACCAAGTCATCAATAATGACACAGGTTCGACCGCTTACATCTCCGATGATATTCATCACTTCGGCTTGATTGGCCTGAGGTCGACGTTTATCAATAATTGCTAAGTCAGCATCATCGAGACGTTTAGCCAAGGCTCGGGCTCGTACTACACCACCCACATCGGGTGAGACCACCATTAAATTCGGATATTTTTGTCGCCACACATCACCCAAGAGTACTGGCGAAGCATAAACATTATCCAAGGGCACATTAAAAAAGCCCTGTATCTGATCGGCATGTAAATCAATCGTTAATAAACGGTTAATACCCGCACTTTCGAGTATATTTGCCACTGCACGAGCCGTAATTGGCACTCGCGCCGAGCGCGGCCGTCTATCTTGCCGCGCATAACCAAAATAAGGCATAACCGCGGTAATACGGGCTACTGAGGCGCGTTTCATCGCGTCAGCCATCACCACTAATTCCATTAGATTATCATTCGTTGGAGCGCAGGTAGGTTGTACAATAAAGACATCGCGACCACGAACATTCTCCATGATCTCGAACATCACTTCACCATCGCTGAAATGACTGGCTACGGCTTTTCCCAAGGGTAAATTAAGGCGTTTTACAATCTTTTTGGCGAGTTCAGGGTTTGCATTACCTGAAAATACCATCATGCCACTTAAAGCCACAGTTCCTCCGAATCGCCCTATTTAATTGTACTGTTCGTACTGTTAGCTTATTCGCTTGAGTTTGAACAAAAAATGGCTGGGACGGCAGGATTCGAACCTGCGCATGCTGAGATCAAAACCCAGTGCCTTACCGCTTGGCGACGTCCCAAGAACTCTTTTAATACTGCTCTTGTTAATCCAGTATTTTAAATAATCTCTATCTACAAATCCATAAATTTATGCTGGTTTATAGAGAGGCGATATATTACACCCTTTTGCAACAAAACCGGACCATTTTGTTTCTAAAACACGAAAAACATCATTTGCAAGCTTTGCCGTAGCAAAAGCTGCGAAAACACATGCCCCAGTGCCCGTCATTCTGGCGATACCAAACTGGGATAAATCGTGTAAAGCTTCATCCACTTGGGGATATAAATCCCGAACAACCAACTCGCAGACATTTTCCAATGCCGCCGAGTTTTCTTGGAAGTCGCGTATTGTAATCGGTGCGCAGCTTCGGTTCAAACTTCTATGCGAAAAAATTGCCTCTGTAGAGACATTAATTGCCGGATTTAGCACCACAAACCACGGTTCGACTGGATTTATCGAATTTAACTGCTCTCCGACCCCTTGAGCCCATGCTGCATGACCATGAATAAACACCGGCAAATCGGCTCCAAGCGTTAACCCTAACTCAGCAAGTTGATCGCGAGACAAGCCACAATCCCAAATTTGATTCAGTGCAACCAAGGTAGTCGCGGCATCTGAGCTGCCCCCCCCTAATCCACCACCCATGGGCAAACGTTTATCAATACGAATATTAACCCCTAATGGGCTAGCCACTTCTTGCTGCAATAAACTTGCAGCGCACACAATCAAATCTTCGTCTTCAGCCACTCCCCGTACAACCGTTTCTCGTTTAATAACACCATCATCACGCGGAATAAATTGCAGGGCATCGCCAAAATCCAAAAATTGAAATACCGTCTGTAAATTATGATAACCATCGTCGCGCTGGCCAGTAATATGCAAAAACAGGTTCAACTTTGCGGGTGCCTGCCAAACTCGATAATTATCGGCCATTTTCATTTATTAATTAGTACCCGCTTGAATACCAAACGCAGCACGAACACTATCAGAATTTAAATAGCCCCGAACACCAATAAAGTAAAACCCAAATACTATAAATAATAAAGTATAAATCGGTAAGCTAAACAAATATCCCTTACCCACTAAACTAATAAAATACAACACTAATACCAAGGCACTGGCATAACACATAACCCGAGCAAAGTGCCAAATAATCCAAAACCGGAAAACCAATAACACGGCATTAAATGCAAACAAAGCTGCAGTAATAACCAAAGCAGTACGAATTTCTACCCAGCCATCAGCACTCAACGGTAAATAAAAATTTAGCACACAAAAAAGTGCCACTACTGTATTAATAATAAGAATATTTCGTATACCAACTAACATTATTCATTCAAGCTCATTTTTTTAAAATCAAATTGTATAACATCACCCTGCTCGGGGGTATTTTTTATTGAATAGTGAGGGACACTCAGGTTTTTTTGCTGCACCTTGCCTGTGCTTCGATAACGACGACCGGCCAGATCATAGACCGAACCAAAACACGATTCCGTAAAACCACCTAACCAAGTTAAATTTTGTTCCGCTAATAATTCCTCAATTTTAGAATTCGCATCGGCAATATAGCGAATACTGCAAGAACGAATCGATTCTATTGGTTTAAACACAAAATATTGGGTACTTAATAAATCTTTTGAAAGATCGGGATTCATCATTAAAGCATTTAATAAACTCAATTGTTTTACTTCGCTGTTACGCCGTTTGTAAATCCATACCGGTAAATAAGCTACTTTAAGCTTCTTTATCTCACCAACGCTTAGTGCCGCTAAAGACACGCTTAAATATCGGTTTTTGTGGGATTTGTCTAGCGAGTTATCAAACTCAGTTTCGGTAAATAAACCCCAAATAATAGGCGTAATAACCAACAAAAATCCCGCAAACACAACTATCCGAAACAGTAATGAAATAAAAAATCGATATTTTGAGTGGTATTTTACTGTAGTCATTATTAATTTATATTCTGTTAAATTGTTGCTATCAAAAGCTACAAATAAATATGTTTCAAGCAAAGCCAAAGAAATTAATAACTTTTTAACCGCTTTCACTGAAATGCAAAAAACTGATCTCGCTATGTATTATTCAAAAAAATATGACAAAAAATTTACAATTTATTATGAAAAACTATCCGACAATCCAGAGACAAAGCCAAACTCGGTTAGCTTGAAATAAGCCAGTCTTCTATCACAAAACGAATATCTAAATTATTTTGTTTTATAAAAACTTTTGAGGGAAGATAAATAGCGTTAATTTCTTCATAGCGTTTAAAACGAATATTCCAATTATTTTGGCTTAGTTTTTTTAAACGACCATAAGCATCTAATTTTTGATTTGAAATAGTGAATTTTGGATTTGCTAAACCTCTTATCCAGTAGAATAAACTTTCAATAGGAATTTGAACGCCTGTGTTATCGTAAAGCAATTGTGATGCATCTTGCGCATAATGAGTTTGATCAGCAGTTTGAATACTCACTCCAAATTGATCACCGCTCAGTTGTACTGCCCCCGCGCCAAACGGGCCACTAAGATGAATTTTATACTGTTGTGCTTGTTGTTCCCAAATGACAGAAAGGTGCCAAACTTCAGCTTTATTAGTAACCGCTAAACGGCCATTAATCTTCCAGCTTAAAATTTGCTTTAATTGAATTTGTCGTTGTGACCACTCACGTTCCGGATCATCAACCGTATCGGGCTTTATAGTCGTAGTACAGGCAGTTAATACTAATAGAAAATAAAACCCGAAACTACGACAAGCTATCGAAATAATGTTATTTCTTGAAACGTTCAATGACATGCAATAATAATTCGTGATCTGGTGTGGCTTTTAAAGCATCATCCCAAAGTGCTTTTGCTGATTCCTGCTCGCCCATAACCCATAAAACCTCACCAAGATGCGCTGCAATTTCAGGATCTTTCATCAGCTTAAATGCTTCACGCAAATATTTAATTGCTTCACTGGTATTACCCAAGCGATATTGAATCCACCCCAGACTATCTTTAATAGCAGCATCGTTAGGACGCAATCGATGAGCCCGTTCAATATATTCTAAAGCTTCAGCATAGCGATCAGTCCTATCCGCTAAGGTATATCCTAAAGCATTAAGTGCCTGCGCATTATTTGGTTCACGCGCTAAAATATTTTTTAAGTCATCCTCGGCAACATCAAGTCGATTTAGTTTATCGGCCATTAATGCTCGAGCATATAATAACTGGGTATTATCCGGCATGGATGCTAATGATTCAGTGTAATGATTAAATGCCTCACCATAATTTTTAGCCTTGCGCAAAAGCTCACCCTCAGCAACTAAAATACGTAATTCTTGTTCTGCTGATTGAGTGGTGAGATCTTGTAAAAATTTTCTAGCGACTGCGACATTTTCTTCTCGCGCAATAATCATCGCAAGTTTTATTTTCGCATCTATATAATAGTGACCACTATCTATAACACTATACCAACGACGTGCTTCACTATATTTTTCACGGTGTTCGGCTATTTGTCCTAAATAATAACTAGCTTCATCTTCTCGTTGTTTACGCTCAACCAGTTTTAAAAATTTAGTTTCTGCGTAATCTAAATCCCCCGAGCGTAAAGACAATAAGGCAACTGCAAAAGTCGCATCAATATTATCTCCTTGATCGTTTAAAACCAGTTCAAATTGTTTTCGAGCTTCGTTTAAGCGTTTATCATCAACTAATTTTCGGGCATAATACATTCGCAGCTCAGTATTCGATGGATTTTCTTCAAGCACCGATACTAATAAATTAAACGCTTTAAGCTTTTTCTTTTGTCGAAATAAAACATTGCCACGAAGAATCTGCGCTTTAGTCCACTTTGGTTGTAATAACACAACTTGATTTAGTGCGCTTACAGCAACATCAAGCTCACCGAATAATGACGCTAACTGGCCATAGGCGAATTGGGCAAAAGCATTTTGGTGACGAGACCCAACCAGTTTTTTCATAACTTCTAACGCCGTTGTCTTATCACGCTCCTTACTAAGTAATGAAGTAATTAACATAAACCCCTGTTGTTGATTATTTTTACCCAACTCAATCACTTTTTCAAAATGAAATAAAGCAACATCGACATTACCTTGGCGCAAATACATGCTACCCAGAACTTGATGTACCTCAGGGTTATCGGGATCAATTTTTACCCAATGTTTTGCTATATTTAAAGCACTATCGTTATCCCGCGAAAAAATCGCGATTTGTGTTGCCCGTTCAGCAATTTTTGGATCCTGTGATAATAATGCGGCTTGGTTATATTGCTGCACTGCAACAGCCAGATTACCGCGTTGGCCAGCCACTTCAGCAGTCATTAACCTAAACAATAATTCAGCGCTAATTTGTGGCGATTCTTCGACTTGCGGAATCACTTTTTCCGTTATCTGCGCAGCTTTAGGCTCTTTGGCTGTTTTATCCGGTTTAATGCTTTTAGTAGTTTTAGCCTGAGACTTTATAGGCTCATTTTTTTTATGGAAATCTGCTTGTTTTACACTAGTTACCGGTGCCGGCGTTGAGCAAGCTTGTAAAAAAACGCTTAATATCAGTGCAATAGCTGATTTTGTCGTGATATTACTTGTATTTATCTTCATTTAACGACTCTATTTGAATTTTAATCTAATTTTTCACTCTATTTATTAACTATAACCAACTTTTCCTCAAATTACCTTTATAATGTGCATAGCATTTATAATATTGTGGCAAAAGCTGCTCATGACAGGAATTTTAGTAAGGTTTTTACACTGTGACATTATTAGCATTTGGAATTAATCATAAAACAGCTCCCGTTGATATACGTGAAAAGGTGACATTTGCCCCCGAAGATGTCTCAACAGCATTAACCGATCTAACCAAAAACTCTCCTGTTACCGAGGCAGCAATAATTTCTACCTGCAATCGCACCGAACTTATTTGCGAATTAGAATTTCCAGATACCGAAGCCGTTTTCTACTGGTTTGGAAAGTATCACCATATTGAATACAATATTCTAAAACCCTATGTTTATAACCACCCCGATAAAGAAGCGGTGCGTCACATCCTACGTGTCGCCAGTGGTTTAGATTCACTGATATTAGGTGAACCACAAATTCTTGGACAAGTAAAAACCGCATATGTTCAAGCAAATGAAGCTGGAACAATGGGCAGTTTACTCAACCAATTATTTCAGCATACTTTTTCGGTCGCTAAACAAGTTCGTACCGACACAGCCATTGGATCCAGTGCTGTTTCTGTGGCATTTGCCGCGGTCAGCTTGGCAAAACAAATTTTCTCAAACTTAAACGAACATACCGCATTACTTATCGGTGCTGGTGAAACAATTGAGTTGGTTGCACGTCATTTAAAAGACCAAGGCATTAAAAATATTATTATTGCCAATCGCACAGTTGAAAATGCACAAGCACTAGCAGAACAATATAACGGTACAGGTATTGCCATTGCCGATATGCCCGAGCACCTAGCCGGTGCCGACATTATTATTTCATCCACCGCCAGCCAGTTACCCATTTTGGGTAAAGGTGCTGTTGAACGTGCAATGAAAAAACGCAAACACCGTCCCATGTTTATGGTTGATATTGCCGTGCCACGCGACATTGAACCCGAAGTTGCCGAACTGAAAGACATTTATTTATACACTGTAGATGATTTAACTCAGGTTATTGAAGAAAATCAACGGTCACGCCAAGAAGCGGCACTACAAGCCGAAGAAATAATCGAAAACCAAGTATCGCATTACATGAAATGGTTGCAATCACTCGAAGCCGTTAGCACCATAAAAAATTATCGAGCCCGAGCAGATAAATACCGCGACGATTTAACTCAAAACGCCATAAAACAAATTGCCTCCGGTAAAAATGCCGATGTTGTTATTAAAGAATTATCACGTAAACTAACCAATAAACTGGTTCACGCCCCAACGGTCCAAATTCATCAAGCGGCTTATGAAGGTCGAAAAGACTTCATTAAAATAGCACATGAATTATTAGACATTAAAAATGATATAAACGAGTAACACAATGAAACAATCACTGCTGTTAAAGCTAGACGCTCTAAGTGAGCGCCTAGAAGAAATTAATGCATTATTATCTGATCCTGATGTTATTTCAGATCAAAATCAATTTCGTACCTTGTCGCGAGAACACGCGCAGCTTACCCCTGTAGTAGACTGTTTTAATCAATTTAAAACTGCGCTTGCTACCATTGAAGATGCAAATTTAATGCTACAAGAAAAAGACAAAGAACTTCAAGAATTAGCACAAGAAGAATTAAAAGAAGCCAAAGCCCAACAAGAAACCCTCGAAATTGAATTACAAAAGCTATTGCTACCTATTGATCCTAATGACAGCAAAAATACCTTCGTTGAAATACGCGCCGGTACCGGTGGTGATGAGGCGGCATTATTTGCCGGTAATTTATTTCGTATGTATTCACGCTTTGCAGAAACAAAAAAATGGCAAATTGAAATAATGAGCCAAAACCAAGGTGAGCATGGCGGTTATAAAGAAATTGTAATTCGTGTAAGCGGTCAAAATGTCTATTCGCAATTAAAATTTGAATCTGGTGGTCATCGTGTGCAACGTGTGCCCGAAACCGAGTCACAAGGTCGAGTGCATACTTCAGCCTGTACTGTCGCTGTTATGCCAGAAGTCGATGATATTGAAGCCATTGAAATTAACCCTGCTGATTTAAAAGTTGACACCTTTCGTGCTTCGGGTGCTGGTGGGCAACACGTTAACAAAACCGATTCTGCCATTCGTATAACCCACCTTCCCAGTGGCGTAGTTGTTGAATGTCAGGATGAACGTTCACAACACAAAAACCGCGCACGTGCGATGTCGGTATTACAAGCAAAATTACAAAGCCAAGAGCAAGAAAAACAAGATAAAAAACAAGCCGATACTCGAAAATCACTGGTTGGTAGTGGCGACCGTTCTGAACGAATCCGCACTTATAACTATTCACAAGGCCGTGTCACCGACCATCGAATTAATTTAACATTATATAAACTCGATGAAGTGATGGAAGGTAAATTATCAGATTTAGTTGAGCCACTAATCAGCGAGCACCAAATGGATCAACTCGCCGCAATGGGTGAATAATAAAAAATCGACATGAATATCAAAACAGCCCTTAATTGGGCTAGTTCCGAACTCAGCAATATTCATGACACGGCACAGCTCGATGCTGAAATATTACTCTCAAAATCGTTAAACAAAAATCGCAGTTATTTATATACTTGGCCAGAAAAACATTTAAACACAACACAATTAAAGCAATTTCAAGAATTTATTCGCAAACGAAAAAGCGGTATTCCAATCGCTTACCTGCTGGGACAAAAAGAGTTTTGGTCACTAAATTTTATTGTCACTGCCGACACCTTGATCCCAAGACCTGAAACCGAGCATTTAGTCGAACAAGCATTAGAGCTCATCCCAAAACAAACTTCATGGAAAGTAGTCGATCTCGGTACAGGCAGTGGTGCAATAGCACTGGCTATTGCTTCAGAGCGCTGTCAATGTCAGATTAGTGCATGTGATAAATCGAGTGCAGCACTCGACATTGCACTAAAAAATGCGCACAATAATAAGCTAAACAATATTAGCTTTATCCAAAGTGATTGGTTTGAGGCGTTAGTCAATCAACAATTTAATATCATCATCTCAAACCCACCGTATGTAGCAGCACACGACCCTCTGCTAACACAAGGTGATGTCCGATTTGAGCCAGTATCAGCTTTACAATCAGGAACAACTGGACTTGATGATATAAAAAAAATAATAAAACAAGCAACAAACTTTTTATTGAATGATGGTTGGCTATTATTAGAACATGGCTTTGAACAACATCAAGCCGTGCAGGAATTATTTAAACATTATCAATACCAAAACATAACAACTAAAAATGATTTAAGCGGACAAGCCCGAATTACTTTTGCACAAATAGCATCAACAAACTAAAAAACGAATGAACAACGAACAACTACTACGCTACAGCCGACACATTTTATTACCGCAATGTGATGTGACAGGCCAAGAAAAATTATTAGCCGCTCATGCCCTAGTCATCGGATTGGGTGGCTTGGGTTCACCCGTTGCGCTTTATCTAGCCGCCGCCGGTGTTGGTGAATTAACTTTTGTTGATTTTGATACTGTTGAGGTATCGAATCTGCAACGGCAAATTGCCCATCAGACACAAGACTGCGGTACCAGTAAAGTTGAATCGGCCAAACAATCTGCATTAGCATTAAATCCTGATACTAAAATAAATGTCATCAATAAAAAAATCAATGATGCCGAGCTACAATCCTTGGTTGCTAAAGCGGACGTAGTATTAGATTGCACTGACAATTTTTCGACTCGCTTTGCTATTAATCAATATTGCGTCATAGAATCCACCGCTCTGGTCTCCGGCGCAGCAATACGAATGGACGGCCAAGTAAGTGTTTTTAACCAACAACAATCAAGCCCTTGCTACCATTGCTTATATAAAGATCAAGGTGATGTTGAACAACGTTGCAGTGATAACGGTATATTAGCACCAGTGGTGGGTATTATCGGTTGCATTCAAGCAACCGAAGCAATAAAAGTTTTAACCGGCATCGGCAATACACTTGATTCGCGAGTATTAATTTTAGATGCCAGCAATATGGAGTGGCGTAGCATTAAATTAAAAAAAGATCCGGCTTGTCCGGTATGTCAAAAATAAGTGTGCTATAAAACATACGCTAAACTAATAACACATACGAACCGATCTCGTGTCAACAGGCATAAGTAACGCATTTCAGTTATTACTAACTAAAAAAATAAATCAATTAACAAAGCCAAATACTTCATCTGTCATGGTCGTTATTAAGCAAGTCGCTTATAACAAATACCACAAGGGCACTTCCTTCGATCGTACATAGTAGAGGCTCTCTTATTTCGATCTCATCGCAGCCTGTTCTTTTCACCATCTATAGTGATTAACAGGTGCACTACGACTGCATGGATGTAGGAGATAGAGCGACGCAGGAAGCCAAAGCCGAGACATTCATTCGCTTAACTTTGAGAAGGCACTATTCAAAATAGATGGCTTACTAAACAGCGTATTCAGTTAGTAGCAGGCTCAACCAAAGTGTAAACGCCTTTGTTAATTGTATTAATCTACACCAATGAGATGTCTAATCAAAACGACTGGTTTTAGTTCTCTGATGTATAACTCAACGAAAATGAAATTTCAATAATTTTACGTTCGAATTTTAGAAAACATTCAACTGTTCATCCAGTTAGGTGTGTAGCTCACCTCATTGCGTGACTAACTAACCCTTTAGAAATCGTTTTTTATCGAACACCGTCTCATTTTTTAACATGAAAAAAGCACACCGTCCAAGTTTGTGCGCTAATACCGATAACACTTTGGCCTTGCTCATGCGTTGTTGAAGTTTGATTAAATAGTTTCTCATCTTATCATTACCGCGTAAATACATTACTGCTAATTCAGAGAACGCCCACTTTAAATGCGCATTACCAAATTTTATTGTCTTGTCTTGTGTACCGTAACTTTTTCCCAGCAGACTCAGCCTTGCACTTCACTAATCGAGCATACACAGATGAGAACCTATCACTAAGTTTTTCATTTTCTTCTATCAGATCAAATCTGAGCTACTACACATAAAATATCAAAAACCTCTAGCAGACTGTAGGTCAAATACTTGAAATAGCTCGACCATATTTTCCAGCTTATCACGTTCCTTCTTCGGAAACTTAAGATACTTTAATTCGAATCTTATATGATGGTATCTTGTTCCGAAAACTTCGATATCATCATAATAAAGTGGGTTATCGCTATCGAACTTAGAATTAAATTTTTTCAAGGTTTCTCGATATATTCCTCGGTGTATCAAATAATAGCCAAACTTATTTCCCTCGCATTTATCCAAGGCATTAAAGTAAAATCTACCAATAGCTATTTGCAAATCTAGTTGCGTCAATTTGATTTTTTTAAATATTGACCTATCTATTTTATTTTTACTCGATTTATTTTCACAATATTTTAATTGCTTTTCATAAGAATCAAGGGCTTTTTTATAATTTTTTGTCGCAAGTTCTACAATATCATTATCACTAGGTTGTGCAGCGAAGCTAACCCCAGACGAAAATAAAAAACTTATAATAATTAAAATAATAAATTTATATCTTACAGCCATTTTCAATACCCTCCCAAAACGAACGATTTATACTTGGAACTCGCTCCATAACTTGAAGTGCAGCAATTCTATGTAATTCCCGCTTCTGTATACCAGCAATAGCATTCAGGGCTTGCCCAAGAGCTTGAAAATCAGTCGTTTTAATATTTGTATACACGGATTTTAAATCCTTACCACTTAAAATTACTAGTAGTGTTCCGCCGACCATGGAAGACTTTAAATATTTATAAAGTTTAAGTTTTGTACGAATTTCGTTAAGTGCCCGTCGACTATCTTGGTCAAATTCAATTCTATTTATATTTACGCAAGCCATATTAAATTCCTTTTAAATTAAAATATATTACATTACGATAATTATGTTATCTTAACGCGTTCCACAGATTAAAATCAAGTAGGGATAGGGGGCAGCTGAGCCAGTGCTACAATATATTAATAATTTTGTTAAGAATAATTATTTCAAAAACCATAAAAAGTTTAAAATTATTTAATCTACAACAAAAGTGAAATTAAATTTCAATAATTTTACGTTCGAATTTTAGGAAACATTCAACTGTTCATCCAGTTAGGTGTGTAGCTCATCCCATTACGGGTCACCCTTTAAAAACTTATCTTCATCAAACACCGTCTCATTTTTCAGCATAAAATAAACACACCGTCCTAGTTTATGTGCTAAGACTGATAATGCTTTGGCTTTACTCATGCGTTTTTGAAGTTTGATTAAATAGTTTTTCGCTGTGTCATTACCCCGTAAATACATCACAGCCAATTCAGAGAACGCCCACTTTAAATGCGCATTACCAAATTTTATTGTCTTGTGTACCGTAACTTTTTCCCAGCAGACTCAACCTTACACTTCACTAACCGAGCATACGATACAAATGAACGGGTTTATGTTGTTTTGCTTGTTGTCCAATAAACCATTCGACTTTAACGAGTTGTCCAGCGTAACAGTCTAAAATGACCATATCCAAGTCGATATTACGTTGCACTGAATTGTCTTTAAAAGTCGAACGCAAGTGTTCTCTTGCGTCTTTATTTTTCAAATTTACTTTATTGGGAGGCAAATTATATTGACTCGTTGTATTAGCAACATGGGCTTTTAAGTCCGCACCATGACGTACAATTTTAGTTCGTCGTCGCAGTAAATCTCGTGTTGCTCGCATTTCTTTTGGGTAAACATAGGCTAGTGGGAAATTGCCACCATGAATGTTTTTCATATTCAATGCATGGCCTAATATGAAATCAATGCCTAAATCATCACAGAAATCCGATACCCAATACTAGCAATGCATACATTCAACACCAACCACAATATTACCAATGTAAGGTTCAAGTATAAGTTTCAGTTTATTAGGATCTGCTGATATTTCTTTATGGACCAAAGTGTTACCTTCTTGATCTAATATACAAACATAAAGTAATCTGGCGTGTAAATCGATACCGCTATAGTAGGGATAAGTGTTATTATATAAATTCATTGAATTTTCTCCTTTTGTTTTTGTCAACTTCAGTTTAACCGATAAAGTTAAGCTGGGGGAGAAGGCTCAATGAGTAACAAACATTAACAGAGTGACACTAATATGAACGATTCAAATCCATTCCAAACCCCAGAATCTGATGTATCACCAACACCTGCCAACACAGCAAATACTAACAACAAAACAATTGTGTGTAATACTGTTGCCGCATTAAACGGTGCTAACTGGGTTATTGACGGTTTTAGAAACTTTGCCATAAACCCGTTCTCATGGTTATTGGTTGTTTTTTTATATTTACTCATGCTTGGGACATTGTCCATACTGCCATTTATATCGATTATTAGTACCATTATTGCACCCATTTTCATGGCTGGACTAATGATCATCGCCAAAGAAAATAAATATAATTCATCGTTTTCAATCAATAATTTATTTGATGGCTTTAGATTAAATGGCGGCAAACTTGCCGGTCTCGGTGCAATTTATTTTGGTATGATTATTTTATTATTCATGGTATTAGGCATAATTGCGTTGGTGGTGCTCTTTGGCAATATTGAAAATATTGAATCATTCGCTGATCCCAGTAACTTTACACCCAACACTGCACTTATTTTTTTACTGTTCATCTTAATTGCGCTCGCGGTTATGATACCCATCATAATGGCATTTTGGTTTGCTCCCGCCTTGGTCATTTTTCACGATATAGAAATATTCGATGCCATAAAACTCAGTTTCACCGGTTGCATCAAAAACGTATTACCCTATTTAATTTACAGCTTGGTGTATATCGTAGTGTATTTTGTCGCGATTATACCCGTAGCACTACTCGCTATTTTTTTAGATAGCAACGATCCAAATCCGATTATAATTATCTTAATGATCCTCACCGGTCTGAGTATCGCATTAATATTAACCGCAACATTTTTTACTTCTGTATTCGCCAGTTATGAAGATATATTTTCTACCGAGCCATAAATAAAAAATAAACCGTCATTCCGATGGTGTTTTGAGCCGGAATCTAACGTTAGGTGAATTGGTTTCGATCAATAGCATGTTTAATTAGTAGTTTTCCAAATGCTCTGCGTTCTTTACCGGCTATTTTTGCAGCTTTGGTTATATTGCCTTTTGTTTTTTCTAATAATTTTTTTAAATAAATATTTTCAAATTGTGATACTAGCTGAGATTTAAGTTCGATCATACTTCCATCAAGATTGTCGAGGGCTCGATAATCAATAAGATTTAGCTTTTTATTTTGATTATTACTGTGTAACAGCACAGAATCGAGTTCCACTTCATTTTTTATTGCCGTAATAAAACCACGATGAATACAATTTTCTAATTCTCGAACATTTCCTGGCCAGTTATAGCTTAATAAATTATTTAATATATTTTTTTGAAATGTTTTATCAGGTTGTTGGTATATTATTTTATATTTATCTAAAAAATACTCTGCAAGAAGTCTTATGTCTGCATCACGTTCACGTAGTGGTGGAATTTTAATTTGCAGGACATTAAGTCGAAAGTATAAATCTTGTCTGAATTCACCACAATCAACCATTTCAAGTAATGACTGGTTACTTGCAACAACAATTCGTAGGTCAACACTTTTGTAATTTTTGCAACCCAATGGTTTATACATTTTATCTTGCATAAAGCGCAGTAATACAACTTGTCCTTTTTTACTTAATGTCTCTATTTCATCGAGAAACAAGGTGCCATGTTCGGCTTGTTCAACCAAACCTTTTTGATCATGAATGGCATCGGTATAAGCTCCACGTTTATGACCAAATATTTCGTTTTCAAATAAATTATCCGGTATTGCGCCACAGTTTACTGGAATAAAAGGCCCCGTGCTGCGCGGCCCTAAATAATGCACTGCACGTGCAACCAGCTCTTTGCCGGTTCCTGTTTCGCCTTCAATTAATACGGCAGAATCGTATTTAGATGATTGGTGAACCAAGCGCAGTGTCTTTAAAAATGCTGTTGATTGCCCGAGTAGTTGCATTTTTGCAAACTGTTTAATATCGATAGTATCGATAGCTGGCTTGCTCGCTATAGCATCTGATTCCATTAGGCGTGTGATGCGTTGAGTTAGCTCTTTATATGAACATGGCCAGTAAATAAAATCGTCACAAAAATTTAATTCATTATCGAAAGTGTTAAGGCTACTGCAATTTGTAATATACAATAATGGTGACTCACGTTTTGTTGATTTTATTTTTTTTATAAAAGCAGAATTTGGATTATTGCTTGGAAAATACAATAGATCAACGTGGCTGCTATCGCATGTTTGATGATTTTGCCACATATCCGGTGTGACTATGTTTAAGGGATATTGCATGCCATCAAGATAAGACAATAATTCATCACAGTTTTCATTTTTCTGCGTAATAAATTGAATACCTTGACTGTCGCTATTCGTCATTTATAGTTCCAAATTAAATTTTTTGAACGTTTTAGTTCAATTGAAACCAAGCTTCCAGAATAATTTGCGCTTCAATGAATAATTAAAAACGATTAGAATATTTCGTATGATATTTCACAGGTTATTATTGCTTGTAAAACCTTTTGTTCTAAGAATAGATAACCTGCTTTTTATTTACAAGACAATATCAGATAATTCTAAAAATTTCATATTATGTTAATTAAATACGTTTGTATTATAAATAATGTCCGTTGTTAAGACCAGTAACTACTGATGATTTAAAATATGAACTATTTACAACTTTAAAATAAGCTGATGACAAAGCATTATAAGGATTGTAGTGCCTGTGTCCAGTTTAGAGTAGTCAATTGTGTAATCCAATTATTTAACATTTGCTGTTGCTGTGTATCTTGATGTTGAATAACATCTTGGTATAAATCAAACAACAGAGTTGCTCCGATGTCATTAACATCGTTAGGTAATACTTTTCTAGGGGGAGAGAGTCGTCGTTCAAAAACTTGTAATATTTTAAACTCAACATACAAACAACTTAATAACGATTGCATGGTTTCTAATGATGCCGTATCAGTAGTGACTACTTGATCATAATGTTGCCAACACATTAAAAATTCTTGCTCATAAATACTGAGCAACGATGCTTGGCAATTAGGCCACCAAGCTAGCAAAGTTATATCAGCACGTTCAAAAATGCGGCTGGCTTTTGCTGTTAATGTTTGGCGGTAGTATTGTGCTAATTTGCTGGCCAACAAAATACCTTTTGGTTGTTTACTGTCATTGAACAAGTCTTGGATTTGTCGTGAGGATTTATTCATCGATTATTCTACCATTTTGTATCACTAATCGTGCAGTTTGGGTGCCATCATTATAGGTCACCACAATGCGGATCCCTGGAAACTCTGTTGAAAATTGCTGAAAAGGTCCTCTACCTGCATGTTGCCCCGGTAAGCCGGCCAAACAATTAAAACAGGGAGGTGATTCAACGTGCATTCGTAATTCACCCGTTGCTTGGGCTGATGGTTGACCGGCGAGTGAGCGTTCGAGTTGCCGTGCCGCTCGACCAAGCACGCTTTGTTCTGCATGATCAATAGCTTGGGGATAGGTTTCAACATCACCACTTTGTCGTCGTCTTCGATAACGTGGATCAATCGCGACATCTGGGGTTGCAATGGTGCGTGATGTGCCGAGCAACACTCCACTAAGCTGTTGCCGATCACCATTTGCATCATCCAAAAATAACACACCAGCGGCAACGGTGTCTGGTCCAGTTCCTGCATTTGGCACATCCGAGCGGTCACGAAAAGCACTAATGGCATCTTCAACGGTCGTTTCGGATTCATTTCGGCTACGCCTACTTTGCTCAACGGTATCCAGCATAGTTAAAAATTGTTGTACACTTTGATCTGCTGGAATTCTATTTCGACTACGTCGTCTGACCCTACCTAAACCAACTTGTTCAGACAACTCGCGTAGTGCTAAGTCACCAAAAACCGGATCAGTAATAAGAACCCATAAGCGTTCTCGGATGGTTGCAATCGTGGTGCTTGATAATGTTGTACTTTCATCAACCATGCCACTGTTAATCCTCATAAACCGAGCCAATAATTGACGACCAATCGATTGTCGTGCTCGTGCCGGTGCCATTTGTTGCGGTGCTAAACTTGAGCTAATTCGACGTGGCATTCCTTCGAACACGGTATCAATTGCGGCAACATAACCAACGGCACTTGAAGTTGCATTTAAACTGGCTAACTCAATTCGATAACCATCAAGTTGTTCACGCAAACCATCTAGTTGCTTTTCTTGAATGACAATTTGAGCATCCGTTAATTCACTGCGCATCGCCGCTAGTTGGTTGCCACGGATTTCAATGTCACCCGGCAGTTTAAGAATTTCGGCATTGAGTTCGCGTGCACGACGAGCGGCATCGGGTGGTAGACCACTGATAATACCAACGGCATATTCACTCGCTGATCGAATAGCGCCGCTAAGCCCTTGATAACGTTGAAAATAACGTAGTGCTATAACATGGCTTGTGATATTATCAGCTATTGCAAGCTGTCCTGCCTCAATACGAAGCCGTCGAATACCAAAGCGACCATACTCTGGCACAATGCGCACACTACTATGCTGACCGGCAACCCGTTCGACACTAATGTGGCGTAAATTTTCTGGCAAACCTAATGATAAAACGGGATCGGTTGCACCGGTTTGAGTTGATGCAGTGGCTGGTCGTTGCACTATTGAGGCTTCATCAATATCTGGGCGCGCGGCATCCGTTGTTGATTCATCGAGTAGTCGTTGTGTTTCTGGATCAACATCCTGCTGGGCTTGAGGTTGCGCTTGTGTTGCATCCGCACCTGTCCGGACACGTACTTGTTGTGCAAAATGCGCTGCTCCACGTTGTGATAATATTTGAATACCTTGTTGCAAGGCCATTTCAGAAAATACTCTAATTGCCTGTGATCGAATCCGTGATTGTAATTGCTGCATCTCTCGGTTAATACGCTGAATTTCTTCTGCTGGACCGTGGCTTTCAATTAATACTGATAAATCAGCTTGCAACTCGGCCAAACGTTGCACATCACCAAGACGTAATTCATCGATTTGTTGAAATGCCTGAACATTAAAAACATATAAGTTTCCAGCTAAGCCAGCTATTTCTGAACCAATGCGTAATACACGTAAACTCGTTTCACCCAATCGAGCCGCTTTGCCTATCAAAGGAATGATATCAACGGCCAGTAACGCCAGATCCACATAATTGCTGGACGATACGGTACCGGATCGTGTTGCATCCATAAACGTGAGCGCGGTATCAGCACCGTTATAAATTAATCCAATACCAATACCAATTGCAGTGGTGGGAGGGAACACAGTTAGCACGGCGGCCAACACATTAACCGCAATACTCACCGGTTGTGAAAATACGGTCTCTTGAATATCATTTAATAAGGTATCCGTCACTCGTTCAAACTGAGTAAACTCTGCTTGTGCCACTAAACCCTGATAATGCTGATAACTAAAGCGCATCCGACCATTAGGATAGGTACTCGATAATAAAAAGAAAATTCGCTCATAAACACGCGCTAAATCAGAACCACTTTGTTCAAAGGTAAACGATTGATTGCGTACCATTTCACTATAATCAATAACAGTAACACTGTATTGTTGTGATTGAGCATCATACGTAAACCATGATGCCAAACGTAAGCGTCCCGAACGAACACCACTAGCAGCAGCGACATAATAACCATCAACCGCAACCGGATATTGGTTTTGTAAATTACGTCGCAGCCGAGAACGTAACTGTCGCAATTCAGTTAAACGCTGCTCGGCCCAACCGGCTAAATCGTCTTGATTATCACGATTAGCACGAAGCAATAAAGCAGCAACTTGATCGATCTGTTCACTCAATTGACTTAACTGACCATCAATATCCAGTTGTGCAGAATCCAAAGTACCACTACGCACCGTTCCTGTTGAATCGGTATTTAGTAACAAGGACACAGGAACCCCAGAACTTGCTACTGCAATTGCAGATGAAACAATAGCATTTTCGACAAAAACATCCCTAAACAAATAAGGGCTAGTGTTATCATCCAAACGACCAAACGGATTTTCTTCGGCAGCTTCCTGCTCGGCAAGTCTATCCGCTTCGGTACGAACTTGTACCGGAATTGAAAAGTGTGCAGGATAAAAAAAGGAATGTGCCACAAAAGCATGGATCTCATAATCACCAACCTGATCAAAACTCACTTCAAACTGCTTATCGTTTAACAAACCATCCGGCCGTATTTCAATATAATTAGTGGTCTCACGTTCAAGCACTTGGGGACTGGCCGTTGGGTTAGCTGGATCACGACGTGCTGCAACCCATCGAATAAACACATGAGGCACAGCAAGTAAATCCACCGGATCACGCACTTGGAATTCAAATATCGCCTCTTTACCCGGCACTAAATTATCATTCACGCTGACAATAGCCCCATGCACAGGACGGCGAACTAATGCATTGGCATCACCCGATGTCGAAAACTCAAAATCGAATTCACTTCCAAACCGACTGAGTTCACGTTGCTCAATACTAGTTTCAATGATACTGGCATAATCAATTACAGTTCGTTCTGAATCAGAACTTCTACGCCCCGATCGCAACATAGCCACAATTGCATCACGTTCTTCTGTGGACAATAAAAACAACGATCGAAACGCGGCAATGTCGGCCATTGAAATATACGTTTCAAGAACCGGAGCATCCGGATTTTCATTATTACCATGCAGCAATAACATCATGCGTCGTACAATTTCACGATCCGCATCACTCGCTCCTGGGCTAATTTGTACACCACCTCGTCGTGCAGGTGGTGTATCTGGATTTTCTGCTGAACGACCAGCTCCCCCCAAACCAGAACCCGAGCCCGGTGTTGAGTCTGGAGTTGATCCCGGAGTAGCATCAGCCGTTTGAGTTTCAGCAGCTACCGCACCCCATAAAATAACACTCACGCTAGACTCGCTGGCAGCAAATAAAGTAAACGGATTACCCTGTTGTTCGTCATTTTGTAATGCAAACTCAAAACGTATACCCGCACGTTGAAAATTCAATCTATTTTGCCGTTGTCGCACGGTCGCTTGGAACGTACCACCCACCGTAACGCTAGAATTTAATAAACGATAGCGATAAGGTAAATTATTTTGATAGAAAATTATTTCCGCTTGATCCAAAACAACCTCAATACGATCAACCCCGTCACCGGGAGTGCGCCGTATAATGCCGTCGTTATGATATAAGGCATGAGCTGTTTCATGCGCAAGTAACTGTCGTCCACGAGTCGAATTCGGTTGATACTGCCCCGGTGCAAAAACCATCGACTGACCAAATGTATAGGCACGCGCACCAATGTCATTAGCCGAGGTCTGATTTTTATAAATTCGTAATTGCGACAAGTCCGACTCCACTTCGGGCTGCCATTCATCACGCAATTCATCAGGAAAGAGTTTAACTATTTTGACCAACGTTATTGTAACTGGACCTGGAACCTTGGAAAGACCGGAAAATAAAAGACCACCAGAACGATTATTAATAACACTTGCACCCGACGTAATGTTATTAGCAAAAGTTTCGGCCTGTTGTTCCTGTGCCGTGCCATTATCGGCAACACCGGCTAGTGCTAAATTTTTAGCGTTAGGTGATAGCTGACGCGACTCAAAAAAATGAGGAGTAGATTGTTGCTGCACAACAGCTGCTGATGGCACACGAAAAAATGGAGCGGAAGAATTCGTTTCTTTATTGCGATTATTTTTTGAAATACCATTTTTCATAATGACAAGGCTTCCAGATACCTAAACTCTTAATACAGTTTTTATGAACCAACCCTATTTTCTTTTGCATATTCACGACGAAGTCCTTCTTTGAAATCTTCCATTCTAAGCACGTCTTCACTTCGACTAATTGCCTGCATACAAACATGGCGAACCACATTCATAATAGTGCCACCACTCACTTCATATCGATTAGCAAGTTCGGTTAGTTCTAAACCTGCTTCAAGAATCACTTTTTCGGGTATGCTATTTTTCCATAAACGTAGTCGTTCACCTTTGCGTGGTTTTGGAAAATGCACCACCTGTTCAAAACGTCTGGCAAAAGCTTCATCAACATTATTGGCTAAATTAGAAGCCAAAATAATTAAACCATCGTAGGTTTCAATGCGCTGCAATAAAAATGATACTTCTTGGTTAGCATAACGATCATGCGCATCACGCACTTGTGTTCGCTTACCAAACAGGGCATCGGCCTCATCAAAAAACAAAATCCAATTTTTATGCTCAGCCTTATCAAACAGAGTTGCCAGATTTTTTTCAGTCTCGCCAATATATTTTGAAACCACCATCGATAGATCAACTTTATATACTTCATGACCTGTTATTTTACCAAGTAAAGTTGCAGTAAAAGTTTTTCCTGTGCCGGGTGAACCATAAAACAAAACTCGCAGTCCGGGGCGAAGTTTCGTTTTCATACCCCATTGTTGCATTAAAATATCAACATTTGCCACCCATTGCTCAAGCTCTTTCACTTGCGCCATCGTCTGGCTAGGTAAAACCAAGTCATGCCATTCAAGTTGTGAATGCAATAGCTGAGCCGGAAACTGCAAACTCATACGCGGCGCATTAATATTACCAGTGATCAGCAACTCAGCAATTTCAAGATCTAATAACAAGCGACCACTCATCGGTGGTTCATTATTTATTGTGCTATCAAGATACACAGTGCCGTTTTTAACAAGTGGATGTTCAGCCGTAAGCTGTTTTTGCCAAAACTGCCGTTGTGCAATATTTTCACCCGCCAATAAAAATAATGCCGTCTCTGCTGTGGGCAAAAATCCACGATGCTGGCTACCACGCATGCCACCCAATTGCGGATAATCACCAGCACCCGGCATCACAGACTGAATAACCTCATCAAACAAATCCGGTTTAATATAAGGCACTAAAACCAATAACAGT
>UOFS01000054.1_pt1 | contig 57551 bp, 58 predicted proteins | sample 1989581 | NCBI WGS metagenome assembly UOFS01 (sample SAMEA4712198, study PRJEB27164) | hydrothermal vent metagenome | biome: marine basaltic hydrothermal vent biome; feature: marine hydrothermal vent; material: mineral | place: Pacific Ocean | collected 2011-06-14/2011-07-23 | depth 1691 m | reverse complement strand
AGCAGTGAATACGTTTTAGGTTCATCGGACATGAGACTGCTATAGTCGAATCAAGACGCACTAGTTGCCATATATGGCCGCTCGACTGCCTCGTTCCTGTGGTAGACGGTCTTTATTCGGCTATACCAATTTCCATACCCTTATTTCTGTTGTCGCTTAAACGCTAACTGAACAGCAGTGATATTTTATACTGACTTGAACTTCGTTATATTATTATCGGCACAAAATAAATCAATTTTTTGTTTTACATCATCAATTGTTATCCTGTCCATTGTCCCAAGGTCTCGTACTCGTGTTCCCCAAGGAAGTTGTGAAACTTTTTTGTTAAATTTTTCAAGTATTGCTTCTGGGTATTTATCGATGGTGTATTTTTGGCTTAAATAGGGTTGGGCTCGTTGTGCATTGGTGGTGGCGTATAATCCAATAACAGTAAGATTAACTGCAGTGGCAATATGGGCGGGGCCAGAGTCTGGGCTGAGTAAGACTGTTGCGCGAGATAATATTGCGCTTAATTGTTTTAAATTTGTTTTAGAAATCAAATTAATAATTTTTGTATTTGCCTGTTTGCTAATCTTGGCACCATAGTATTGTTCGATTTCTGAAGGGCCACCAGTTAATACAATTGTAAAGCCATACTCTGCATTGGCGTAATCGGCTATGGCGGCATAACTTGCGATATTCCAGTTTCGGTAGGCCATGCTTGAACAAGGGCTGATGACAAAAATAGGCGAGTCGGGGATTTGCTGTTTGGCAAATTCCAATGCGGCAGGTGGTAGCGGGATATCCCATTTCAAGTGGCGTTCTGATATCCCTAAGGTTTCGATAAAATTAAAAAAATTATCGATAACATGACCGGATGATGGCTTGTGTAGTTTATGGTTGGTAAATAACCACTGTAAATCTTTTGCGGAATCTCGGTCAAAGCCTAATTTGATTTTGGCTTTAACTAGAAGACTTGCAATGCTTGCTCTAAGTGACATTTGCATGTGTAATAAGACATCAAATGATTTATTTTTTAAGTGCCTTTGCAGTGAAATATACGCGGAAAATCCTTTTGATTTGTCAAATATGATAAACTTGATATTAGGAATATCACACACTAGGCTGTATTCTAGTTGTCCAATAATCCAGGTGATTTCAGTATTGGGCCAGTGTTTTTGTATTGTTCGCACGATAGGCAACATATGGCATACATCGCCCACTGCAGATAGGCGCAGGATACAGATATTCGTTGGTTCCGTTTTTAAAGGTAGTTTCATTGCTTATGGCTGTAAAAATATATCAATCTAAAAATCAAATTATTCAATATGATGATTCGATCTTCCCTGAGCCTGATAATATCAGTTTTGACCCAACAGTATTACAAAAACTTGATGTAATTACTGGCAGTGCGACCGGACGTGGTACGGCGTATTATCTTTTGATAGCAGGTGTGGCATTAGTTTTGCGTCAATATCGCCGAGGTGGCTTGATTTCTAAAATACTTAAAAATAAATATATTTGGAAAGGTTTACACAAAACGCGACCGTGGCGAGAATGGCAGTTATTAAGTGATATGCTTAAACTCGGTTTACCTGTGCCTCACCCTATTGCATGTCGAGTTGTTCGTGTTAAATTTATCAGAACATTGTTTTATAGTGCCGATTTTATGATGACTCGAATTAAAAACGCAGAATCATTATCAATGTTGCTTATTAAAAGTGAACTCGATAATACTACTTGGGAAAAAATTGGTAGAACTATTCGACAGTTTCATAAAAACGGTATTAACCATGCTGATTTGAATGCGCATAATATATTGATCAATGATATGAACCAGATATATTTAATTGACTTTGATAAATGTCGTAAAATGACACCGGCGATTTCTTGGCAAAAATTAAATATTGCGCGACTAAAAAGATCTTTACTCAAGTTAAATCAAAATGAAACATCATTTCATTATTCGACAAAAAGCTGGCACTGTCTGCTTCGTGGTTATCAACAAGAAAAAGATAATTGAGCGTTATTATTACTCTTTAAGATATTTTTTAATTTCTAGCATATAGTGCTGCAAGATATTATCACCCTGAGTCTTAATTATTTTAACAGCAGAATTAGCGAGTTGTTTAACTTTTTTAGGTTCTTGCAATAAATCTGAAAAACTTTTGTATAATTCTTCTTTATTGGTAACTTGAATGGCGGCGTTATTTTCTATTAATAATTTACATTCGTCTTTAAAATTAAACATGTGTTGTCCAAAAATAATGGCTTTATGTAGTTGTGCTGGTTCTATAATGTTTTGTCCACCATGAGCAATTAAAGATCCACCCATAAAAATAAATTTTGCAGAAACCATAAATTGTTTTAACTCGCCAACGGTATCAGCAATATATATTTGTGTTATATCTGAAATAGAATCGTTATGGCTGCGAATTGCGATATTGCTCAGAAGTGTTTTTATTTTCTGCGCAATCGAGTTTGCGCGCTCTGGATGGCGGGGTACAATTACGAGTATTTCATCGCTGACTATTTTGTCCGTAATGAGTTGCTTCCAAATTGTTGCTAATTGTAATTCTTCATCTTCGTGGGTTGATGCGGCTAATACATAATTTCGTTCAAAAGCAATAGATGTAACGGTTTGCTCTGTATGACTAGCCAGCTTTATATTACCCATTAATTTCAAATTGGATTTTTTTGCACCTAATTTTAAATAACTATCATAGTCATCTATCGAGCGAGCTAAAATTTTAGTAGTGTTGTTTAATGTTTTTTTGTAAATAGTTAATAGCCACGGTTTTGCATTAGTTGTTCGATGTGATAACCGAGCATTAATAATTAAAAGTGGGATTTGTTGCTGTTGGCTGTAACAAAATAAGTTAGGCCATATTTCAGTTTCAACGATTAAGATGCATCGGGGCTGTGTTAGTTTAATTATTTTTTTCATCGCCCATTTCCAGTCGATAGGCATATAATAATGTTTTAAATTTTCAACACAAGCTAATTGATTTTTAACAATATCAGCACTGGTATTAGTATTACTTGTTATCTGAATCGCAAGCGCTGGATAGTGCTTTCTAATCGATTTTATTAGTGGAATAACGGCAATCACTTCACCCACCGAGGCAGCATGAATCCAAACTGGGTTTTTGTGCTCGCCTGAGGTTTTAAATTGAGTAAAACAAAACCGTTGTAGTAGGTAGCGTCGGTCTTTATATTTAATCGCTCGGATAATAGTATAAATTACTATGACCGGTGTTAGCATTAATATTACAAGTTGATATCGCCACATAATGATTTAGTGTTTTTTTTGTGCGTAGACATCCGGTTCACCGGGGGGTCTGGTTTTGAAACGGCGATGCGCCCAAAAATATTGTTCTGGTGCTTTGAGTACGGCATCTGCAATGAGTTTATTAAGGCGACTTGCGTCGATAACATCATCTCCGGAAGGGAATTTTTCTAGTGCTGGTAAAATATCTAATTGGTAACCTTGATTGTTTGGTAAGCGCCGATAAAAATACGGCACGATCGCCGCTCCGGTTATTTTAGCGATGCGTGATGGTGTAGTGAGTGTAATGGTTTCAACACCCATGAATGGTGCAAATACACTTTGCTTTAAACCAAAATCTTGATCCACTGCATACCAAGTCACTTGATTTTTATTTAAACCTTTTATCATATTACGCAATTCATAGGTTTGTACCATTTTAGTCGCCCAGCGTTTACGCGAAGCTTGTAGAAAATGTTCAAATAAGGGGTTGTGTGCTTTTTTATAAACAACGATTAATGGCTGTTGTAGGGTCATGAGTGTGCCGCCAATTTCCATTGAGGTCATGTGTGCGGTTAATAAAATAACGCCTTTTTGTTTTTTGAGGGCGTTGTGAATATTTTCCATGCCATTGACGTGTGATAAAGATAATAATTTTTTTTCTGAACCCCACCAACTCAATGCGGTTTCAACTATTCCAATACCGGCAGATCGAAATGCGGCTTTTGTTAAATTAGCGTGTTCTATTGTAGACAGTGATGGAAAGCATAGTTTGATATTTACTTTAGTAATGTGTCTTCTTTTTTTAATTAAATAATACGCGGTAATACCAATTGAACTTCCAATTTTTATTAACAAAGGATAGGGCAACAATGCCATTAAACGTAATAGCGTCAGACCAAACCACGTTAACCAATATTTAGGATGACTATAGTTAAGAAACCAAGTTGCGTTAGAGTTTTGAGACATAAATTAAAATAATATTTTAAGTTAAGATAATTATAGCGTTTAGTTTACCTCTGAACAGAGCTGTAAACAAATGACTTAACGAATTAGTTTGGATACGGCTTTGAAGTGTGGATGGCTTGCATCTTGTAACCATTCAAACATAACAGATTCTGAGTTAGTAATGATTACCCCCTCATTTGACATACGGGCGAGCGCATTGTGGTGGTGTTTTTTAAAACGAGAACATATAGCATCTTCAACTACGAATACGGTTTTTTTATGTGATATCAGCGCTAAGGCGGTTTGCAATACGCACACATGGCTTTCCATACCAACCAAGATAAATTGTTCTCGTTGTTGGTTTATATTGGTTGAAAATTCTGCTGCAGAACAACAGGAAAAGCTGGTTTTTTCTGTTATTGGTATATTGCTCTGATATTTGTCTAAAATTGTTTTGCTGGTAGCTCCTAAACCTTTAGGGTATTGCTCAGTGATAGGCGTAGGGATATTTAAAAGCAAGGCGCTATCCTGTAAGGCGTTAATATTTTTAATGACCGAATTAATCACCTTGGCAGGAACGGAGGGGATTAATTTTTGTTGCACATCAATAATCAATAATTGAGATTGTGCAGCATTTGATAGTCGGTCGTTAATTGTTTTATTTGAGCTATCTGACATACCTATAGTTTAGATGACTAACCAGGCATTAACATTGTTAATATCCGATTCAAGCAATGTGCCGGCAGCCAGTCGTAAACGTAGGGTTTCAAGGATGTATTCATAGCGGGCTTGAGCATAGTTGCGTTGGGCTCTAAATAGTTCTCTTTGTGAATTTAAGACATCAACCGCGGTTCTGGTGCCAACTTCAAAACCGGCTTGAGTTGCTTTTAATGCAATTTTACTCGATGCGAGCGCCTGTTTTAAGGCTTTAACTTGGCTAATATCCGCGAGTACTGTTAGGTAGGCGGTTCGTGTTTCGCGTTCGGTTTGGCGGCGTTGCTGTTCATAAAGTTCACGGGCTTGTTGGTATTGGTATTGTGCTTTTTGAGAGCGTGATGAAGTTCGGCCGCCTTCATATAATGCGATGCTAAGTTGAACTGATAGCGTGGTTGACTCTCTTTCAATATCAATATAATTGATACCATCAAAACTGGTGGTAGAATTCGAGGTGTTTTTTGAGGCTATAAAATCAAGTTTAGGATAATGCCCCGATTGCGCGCGTGAAATTTCCAGTTTGCTAATGCTCATATTTTTTGCTGCAACAAATAATGATTGATTTGTGTTAATTGCAGTAGTGATCCACTGTTTTACATCATTTGGCTCTGGGCTTAATAAGGGAGTGTTTTCTTTTAAGCCTTTAAATACCGGATATAATATTCCGGTAATTTCTCGTAACTTTTCTTTATTAATGGCTAAAAGATTTTTGGCTCCGATTTCGGAGGCGACTGATTGATCAAAGCGCGATTGCGCTTCGTGAACATCAGTAATGGCCGTTAAACCAACATCAAAACGCTGCTTGGTTTGATGTAGCTGTTGTTGAATGGATTTCTTTTCTGCTACGGCAAATTCTAAATTATCGGAAGCGCCTAAAACACTATAATAGCTAGAGGCTACTCGAAGAATGAGTTCTTGTTTCGCTAGAACAAAATTGGCTTTTGCGATAGCGGTTGATTCATCAGTTTGGCTTAGTTGGGTAAAATAGTCGTGGTTATAAATAGTTTGTTTAATGGATAAGGAATAGCCATTGCTTTCAAAATCGCTGGGTGATTTGATTGCTCCAATGGTCGTTGTAGTATCGTTTTTTGCAACATTGCCCGACAAGCTCAGCGTTGGTAAGACTAATGACAGTGCAATTGATTCGTTTTCTATTTGTGCATTATTAGCCGCTATAGTGGCTTTATAGATAGGGTCATTTGTTAGCGCATCTTTAAAGACTTGTTTCAAGTCGGCTGCTTGAGTAACCGCGCTGCTTATTAGAAGCAATAAGCTGAATGTTAATTTAATGTAGTTCATTATTGGATATCCTTATAGTCACAAGATGGACTGCTTAATAACGAGGCATATTTGGGTCAACTGTATCGGCCCATGCTTCAACGCCACCGGTTAAATTGATAACATTGGTAAAGTTTTGGCTCTCCAGAAAAGAAGTGATATGTCGACTTCGAATACCATGGTGACAAATAACAATGGTTTCTTGTTTTCGATCAAGCTTCTCTAACTGTTGAGCAATTTCACCCATTGGAATTAATACTGAGTGTTCAATATGACAATACTGGTATTCCCATTGTTCACGGACATCCAGTAATAATGGCTGAGAATTACAGTTTCTTAGATGATCCTGTAATTGTGTTGCTGTCATTTCGATCATTTTTATGCTCAATACTTGTTTAATTTTTAAGCATTTATCAAATCCAAACCGAATTATACACCTTGCTCTATAGTCGCGCAGGATTAGATATCAATAATTTTCTAATATTGTGAATATTATCTTATTTGAGTGTTTAGTATCGTTGAACGAGAGGGCTTAAAAAATGAATCTATCGGGTTGTGAAATATTACTTAACGGCACTAGCATTGTTTCAAATAAGCTTTCTTGAGTCCATTGGTTTTTACCTGTGCAACGAATTAATTGTGCCGACATCACCGGTGCATCGCCTACGACAACAAATAGTCGGCCGCCAGTATTGAGTGATTCTCTAAAATCATGTTGCATGGTTGGAATTGAACCAGTTACCACAATAACGTCGTAGGAGCCATTTTGAGGCCAGCCTTGAGATGCGTCACCCGATTCACAGCTAACATTCACGATACCGTGGGATTTTAACTTTGCTTGGGCTTGTTCTTTTAATTCTGGAATGATTTCAACTGTTACCACATGACGGGCGAGATTAGCTAATAGTGCAGTCAAATAACCACTGCCTGTGCCAATTTCTAGCACGGATTCATGTGGTTTAATATTAAGTACTTGCAGTAATCGAGCTTCCATTTTTGGGCTCATCATTGTTTGCCCAAAACCAATTGGAATTTCACTATCACTAAATGCTAAGTGTCGGTACTGGTTAGCAACAAAGTCTTCACGAGGTATGCTTGAAATAAGATTTAAAATGGAATCATCGGGAATACTACTGCTCCAAGGCCGAATTTGCTGTTGCACCATATTAAAACGGGCTGTTTCGATACTTGAGTTACTTATATTATTTTGTTCCATCCAAATGTCCATTCGATTATTAAAATTAAAAAAACTAAAAAGTAGAGCAAAATTGTTTACATTACACTATGAGAGTACGGTGTTATTATGTGGCTGACAAGCACAAACTTAGCCTTAGTTATAAAGATTATTTCCTCAGCTATCAACGACTTGTATGTAATACCAGTATTATTCTCTAATACCTTCATTTATAAGCACTATTTATATAGGTTATTTTGCTTGAAATCAATACGGACAATTTGTTGATATTATTTGCATATTTTTAGCAGCTAATATACCGTATTATTTGCTAGGGGTGCGACTGATAGGTAGAGCAATTCGCTGAGAAATACCCTTGAACCTGATCCGGCTAATACCGGCGTAGGAAATGCTGTTTGGTAACATTTCCCCGCGCTATTGATTTTGACATTAACATTTTGGAAAATACATTATGAGCGCAATTATTGATAATAAACTAAGTAACACGGCTAAAATAAATTCCGCCTCCATTCAAGCATTTCCGAATTCAAAAAAAATATATGTCCAAGGCAGCCGTGAAGACATTCAAGTTCCTATGCGTGAGATACAATTATCCGATACTAAGTTATCGACTGAGCCAAACGATGATCGCGTTGAAAAAAATCCGCCATTAACCGTTTATGATACCTCGGGGCCATACAGTGATCCGAATATTGATATTGATATTCGACAAGGTTTGGGTGATGTGCGTAGTAATTGGATCATTGAACGCCAAGATACTGAAATTTTAGAGAGTTTAAGTTCAAATTACGGTCTAGAACGGGCGAATAACGCCAGTCTTGATAAGCTTCGATTCGAGCATTTACGTCAACCGCGAAAGGCTACTCAAGGTCATAATGTTTCGCAAATGCATTATGCTAAAAAAGGTATCATCACACCAGAAATGGAATATGTTGCCATTCGCGAAAATTTAAAACTTGAGCAATACCAAAAAGAATTACAAGAGCAGCACCTAGGGCATTCTTGGGGCGCGAGTTTACCTAAAGCCATCACTGCTGAATTTGTGCGTGATGAATTAGCACGTGGTCGCGCGGTGCTTCCTGCAAACATTAATCATCCAGAATTAGAACCAATGATTATTGGACGTAATTTTTTAATAAAAATAAATGGTAACTTAGGAAACTCGGCGATCACCTCCTCGATTGAAACAGAAGTCGATAAAATGACTTGGGGAATTCGCTGGGGTTCCGATACCATCATGGATTTATCTACGGGTAAAAACATACACGAGACCCGTGAATGGATAATTCGAAATTCACCGGTTCCGATTGGAACGGTTCCAATTTATCAGGCGCTAGAAAAAGTTAATGGTAAGGCCGAGGATCTAACGTGGGAAATTTTTCGTGATACCCTAATAGAACAGGCCGAGCAGGGCGTTGATTATTTCACAATTCATGCCGGTGTATTATTACGACACGTGCCATTAACAGCAAAACGACTAACGGGTATTGTATCGCGCGGTGGTTCAATAATGGCAAAATGGTGTCTTGCGCACCATCAAGAAAATTTTCTCTATACTCATTTTGAAGATATTTGTGAGATTATGAAAGCTTATGATGTAACATTTTCATTGGGTGATGGGTTGCGTCCTGGTTGTATTGCCGATGCTAATGATGAAGCTCAATTTGGTGAACTAGAAGCTTTAGGTGAACTCACTAAAATAGCATGGAAACATGATGTGCAAACCTTTATAGAAGGCCCTGGCCATGTCCCAATGCACATGATTAAAGAAAATATGGACAAGCAACTAGAGACTTGTGGTGAAGCACCATTTTACACTTTAGGACCGCTTACCACGGATATTGCTCCGGGTTATGATCATATTACCTCGGGAATTGGTGCCGCCATGATTGGTTGGTATGGTACTGCCATGTTGTGTTATGTTACGCCAAAAGAACATTTAGGCTTACCCAACCGTGATGATGTTAAAGAAGGTATTATTACCTATAAAATTGCAGCTCATGCAGCTGACTTAGCAAAAGGTCATCCTGGTGCGCAAATAAGAGATAACGCAATGTCAAAAGCGCGTTTTGAATTTCGTTGGGAAGACCAATTTAATATTGGTTTAGATCCTGATCGTGCTCGTGCCTTCCATGATGAAACCATGCCTAAAGAAGCACATAAAGTTGCACATTTTTGTTCCATGTGTGGCCCTAATTTTTGTTCCATGAAAATTACTCAAGATGTTCGAGAATATGCAAAGTTAAAAGGCATAGAAACACAACAAGCAATATCAAACGGCATGAAAGAAAAGGCGATAGAATTTACTGCTCAAGGTAATGAGTTGTATAAAAAAACTTAAAATTAATTTTCAATACGGAATTTGGGCTTGATAGGGTCTATATTTAATAGGTTTTATGTAATTTAATCGTTATAAGGATATTATGGCAAAAAAATTAAATATATTAATAGTTGATGATGATGCTTTGATACGTGAAATGTTACGTCTGATTCTCACCCAGTCTGGCTTTAATGTTAGTGGCGAAGCTGGTGATGGTGAAACGATGCGTAGTTTAATAAAAGAAAACCCACCCAATGTTATTTTACTGGATATTGTCTTGCCGGGCACGGATGATGGTTTAGATTTATTGCGTCATATTAAAAAAGACTACCCTGAAATTCATGTGATTATGGTTAGTGGTGAGCCATCATCTGAGCGCGTTCAAACTGCCATCAGTAGTGGTGCGCGAGGCTTTATTGTTAAACCGTTTAATGCACAAAATGTAGTTATGGCTTTTAAGCGGTTAATTCCAGAGAGTCATTAATTTTTTAAGATTGCAGCACAAGACCAACAAGTCTCAAAATTGTCAGGGTTTATTTCCTGACAGTTGTCGCATACAAGTGTTTCATTTGAAATGGGTAGTTTTTCATACGAGGCGATTAATTTCATGGCCTTGTCATTAACCGTGTCTTCTACCCAAATTTCTGGATAGGCATGAGTGAAAGGCAGTTCACCTAATGCACCTTGAGTATATTGATTTAAGATAATCGCTTTAATATCATGTTGTTCCAGATAGTGCAAAATTAAATTTGCTTGCTGAATATCTTGAGCTGAGTGTACTCGTATCATTTTAAAACCATTTAATTGATTTTTAAATTATTATTGTTTTAAATCCTATTTTAGTCAAATTATAGGTTTGATTGAAGGCATAATCAGCTGTAAAGTTAGCAAAATATTTAATATTAGGGGAAAATATGCAATCGATGTCATCCGGTACTCGGTTTTTGCTTGTTAGCGCAGCTTTTGTGATTGTTATCGCAGGTATTAAAACAGCATCTGCAATCATTATTCCTGTTTTATTATCAGGCTTTATAGCGGTAATTAGTGCGCCAGCTTTTTTTTGGTTGAATTCAAAAAGAATCCCTACTATTTTTTCTTTATTTATAGTTATGGCGGTGGTGATTCTTATTGCTTTATTATTGGCAAGTTTAGTCGGAAGTTCAATTAACGACTTTTCACAATCAATGCCATTGTATCAATCACGTATTGATGCGATTTTTCAAGGTGGCTTTAAGTGGTTGACTAATGTTGGTATCGATTTATCCGGTGTTGCCGTGACGGAATATTTTGATCCTGCAATCGCTATGAAATACGTCGCTAAAATATTATCTGAATTTGGAAATGTATTAACGAATGGATTTTTAATATTACTTGCTGTTATTTTTATTTTATTAGAATCGTCGAGTTTTAATTCTAAAATTAAAACCGCCTTTGGCGATCAAGCGAATACTCAATTTCATGTTGATAAATTTTTAGAATCACTAAAAAAATACATGGCTATAAAAGCAGCTGTTAGTTTGTTGACTGGGGTTATTATTGCGATATTTTTATGGTTGCTTGGCGTGAAGTATCCACTGCTCTGGGGTTTGTTAGCATTTTTATTTAACTTCATCCCAAATCTCGGTTCCATATTGGCTGCTATTCCAGCGGTATTAATGGCACTGATTCAGCTCGGTTCGGGGGCAGCAATATCGGTAGCTGTTGTCTATGTTGTAGTAAATATCGTCGTAGGAAATGTAATTGAGCCCAAATTCATGGGACGTGGCGTTGGTTTATCAACATTGGTGGTATTTTTGTCATTAGTGTTTTGGGGTTGGATCTTAGGGCCAGTGGGTATGCTATTATCTGTGCCGTTAACCATGACCTTGAAAATTGCTCTTGAAAGCAATAACGAATCTAAGTGGATAGCCATTTTACTCGGTCCAGAAAGTGAACACGAAGTAAGTTCAAAAGAATAGCATCGAATCTAAAAACCAATGAACTTTGTTAGATTAAGTTGCTCTTATAATTTAGTTATCAGCGTATATCGTTGTTGGAGAAATGAATTGGACATTAACATTTTAAAATTATTAACCAAGTCAGGCATACTTGCCATAATGATGTTAATTTTTCAGTCGAATTATGCAATGGCGCAAAAAGAAACGGATATTAATGTTGCCGACACTCCAACAGAGCAGGCAGTGGAACAAAGTGCGTTGGTTATTACTCCACCTGAAATAGTATCCGAAAAAAATACAAATACCTTATTTGATTTTTCAGATAAGGCAGTTCAATTTGAGGATTATATCAAATCTGAACAATGGACTGTGGTAATGTTTTGGGCATCGGATTGTCATATTTGTAATGTCGAAGTACAGGGATTTGTAAAACTACATACTGACAAAAGTGCTAGTAATATTAGAGTGCTTGGTATTTCGGTTGATGGAAAAGCAAAAAAAGCCAAGGCACAGGAATTTATAAATATTCATGGTGTTAATTTTCCAAATTTAATCGGTGAACCTGATGCCATTGCAAAAATATACACGCACTATACTAATGAAAATTGGCTTGGCACACCTACCTATGTTGTGTTCTCTCCAAGCGGAAAAATTATGGCGCAACGTGCCGGCATGTTACCACCAAAATTAATTGTTCGATTTATTGAAAACCAATAACAGCCTATTGTAGTGATGTTGTCAGAATGATTCTAATGTGATCCCAGTGTGATCCAAGTCTCTGTTTTAAATCGTTATAATCGAAACTGTCATAAAACAGACCTATTTACCAGAGTATATTTTCTGTGACAGGCCGTGAATTTTGCCGTCTGTCGTTTATAAATCACTTTTTGTCTAATTATGCTTGTTTTTCAATAACTTTCGGTAGAGAATATGAACCAGTTAACAAAATTAGCAAACTATTAACTAGAAAATAAGCCATAATAGTGATAGTACGTTGAATTGTGAGTCGTGAATCAGTCTAGTTTTTCTTTTAAATCTGTAATAAATAAGTTTGGAGTTATTGTGGCATTGCAAAATCAAAAAACTGTTCCTGCTGAACGAAATTATGAAATGGAATCTCAACTGGGTTTAGCGATACGCGACAGAAATGTTGTTCGCCTGCGTTATGATCTTGACATGCATTACCGTACTTTCGAGCCCTATGTCGTTTTTAAAGCTACTGATGGACGAATACTGGTTGGTGGCTTTCGTGTACAAGATGAATCTAACTTATTTAAGAAACCTGGAGCTCGTAAATTTGAAGTTGGTTTGATAACTAGCTTGATGATATCTGATGAATGTTTTGTTCCTAATAACAAGTTTAAATCAAGTCGGAAAGAATTTAAAAACGGCGTTATTTCTGCCGTTGATGTTGATGCGGAAAAATCATATCAGTTTTAATTAATTCTCGCTAAAGATACAATCTCTCCCATTTTCTTTTGCTTTATACAATGCTGTATCGGCATTACAAATTAAATCAATTAAACTCACATTTTTATAACTCGTTGCTATACCAAATGATGCGGTTATAGACGGTAATTCAGCTTTGTTTTCAGAGACAATTTTTTTTGTTTTAACGGCAACTCGTAAACGCTCGGCAATAATTTCGGCCTCCTCTTTATTTGTTTCTGGTAGCAATACCATAAATTCTTCGCCACCATAACGTGCAGCCATATCGTTAGGCCGGATATTATCGGTGATGGTAGCAGCAATACTTCGAATCGCAGCATCACCGGAGAGGTGACCATAGTTGTCGTTGTAATGTTTGAAATGATCGATATCAAGCATGATAATGCTAAAACTAGAGTTCTGTGTTTGATAGCGCTCAAATATTCTGGGTAACATTTCATCCAGCCATCGACGATTAAATAAATTTGTTAATACGTCGTTCTTGGATTTTTGTTCGTGCAATTGTTGTAGCTCTAAGCTTTCTAAAATAACATTATTATCTTGTCGAATCCGTGAAGAAAGCATGTAGATAAGGTTTTTAGATACAGCATGGGAGCGATCTATAATTTTCCATAATATTTCCCCGGGAAGTGTAAGCAGTGTTGTAACTTGTGTTGAAACAACTTTTGCGGATGGGCTGATACCTTCTATAATAGACATCTCCCCGATACATTCTCCGGGTTTTAAATAGCTAATGGCTTTTAAGCCTTGTTGTTCCAGTTGAACTTCAGCTTGACCGGATAAAACAAAAAACAGAGTATTGTTTTTTACTTTTGGATCGAGAATAACACAGTTAGCTTGCACCGTTTGTAGTTTACAATATGGTAATAACCAAGTTAATGCACTTTCTTGCTCCGATTTAAATAGCTCAAGTGATACCAAATCGTTTTCAGATAAAGATTCAGTTAATTGTATTGCCATTTTATTCACGCATATATTCTCTTTGATTCAGAGTAATAAAAGTTCTTTCGTTACCTAATATATCGCTCAGAAAATGAAATACTTGATATTAATTAATGAATTAAGGGAGGCCGGTCACAAATAAAAGTGAATTAATTCTCAGTTTTAACCTTAAAATGGAAAAGCTTATATTATTCCGCTAACTTTGTAGGAGAATAACAATACCTATTTCATATCCGATGGACTTAGTCTCTCGAATACTTTAGTGAAATTGTTCTTTTGCTATATCGCAATGTGATGTTAATTTAATAGCCTTACCCCGTTCAATCTCAACAGCACTGGCTTGACGGATGCCTTTTACTTTTAATTCAAATCGAAGGTTAATACCCGCAAGTGGGTGATTTGCGTCAGCAGTGACAACTTCACCATCAATATCAACGATTCTAAATATTAATATTTCACCTGACTCGGTATGTCCTTCAATTGTTGAACCTACTTTGATATCACATGAAGGAAAGTTTGTCTTTTCGTCCTTAACCAATAATTGAGGATCGTATGCTCCAAAAGCATCATCTTCGGTAAGCAATACGCCGCAGCTCATGCCAATAGAGTAGCCGTTTACAGCTTCGTGTAACTTGGGTAATAACTCTGCTGCGCCATCGTGTAAGAAACGCATATCGTCGCGAAATTCGAGAATTTTACCGCTATCATCGTCATACATTACATAACTAAGTGTAATAACAGTATTTTTTGAAACGACAGTATTTTGCATATTCATGGCTATTAACTTTTATGTTTGTGTTACAAGTTATATCTGCCAAAAGTGCGAATTCTTTAATTTTTTTTTGATATTTGTGTTTATTAAATTGATAAAGTCCTTGTATAAAATGCAGGATGCTAATTAAAAATTTTGTGAGGATAATGAGGGGTTAAACCGATTCTTGATATAACATAATATGCTAAGCAATTCGTTTTTTTAAACCTTCAACAACGGCACCAAGTGCTTTGTCAAAAATAGGGGTATCTTCAATAATTTTTGCTGAGCCGCTTTGTAAATCATTCGCTAAATCATTTAAGGTTTTGTCAGCAACAACTTGAAAGCGCCAATTAATAAAAGTAAATTCTTCTAGTAATTCGCTTTTCCAAGCAAGTTTGGCTCGCTGGGTACGATTGTCTGCATTGGTGAACTCGATCCAACGGCCAGCTTCAAGGTGGCGTGCTAGTTGTAAATATTCATCATCCGGTAGATTTTCAGTTTCTTGTTGGTAGTCGTTTAAAATAATATCCTCTACTTGAGGATCGGGGAGCGGTGCATGTACTGCACTCATCTGATCCAGTTCATCTACTAAACCTTGCATTTCTTCGTCTATATCAACAAATTGATTAATTTTAATATCAATTAAGGTTGATTGATTTGAGTATTCTTCGTCTTCTTCATTATCGTCTGATTGTTGCTCATCAGCCGATTGAGTTTTATTACTGGAATGAAAATTGTGCAAATGATATTTTTCTAACATAGCAATGATTTTTTCAGTGCCTTGTTTAGGATACAAAATTGAATCTAAGCCACTTTTTAACATGTCTAATAAATCTAGTATTATACCAGCAAGTTGCTGACGTTCGGCAGTAGTTGATTTAGCCTCAACCGACCATAACAATACGCTTATAAACTTTATTTGTTTTTTCCATTGCTTGGAATTTTCACCAAGTTCTAAATAGGTTTTTAATAACACATCTTTCCATTGAGAAAATAAAAAATGACGTACTTCGTTAGGAATGTTTTCACTTGAAATTTGTTCGTTAATTGAATATTTAACCCAGTCACTTGCAAGTTTAACTTCTTCTCGGTGCTTATATTCATCAATGTGTTTTTGAGTTTTTTGTTGACTGACTTCATCTAACTCGGACAAAAATTGTTCTATATCCAATAGTATTGTTTCAAATATTAAAATATCAGATTTAAAATCATTTATTACACTGGATGTTGTTTCAGTTAATTTGTCGAATAAAATATTTCCCGGAATACAATTATCATTACTTAAACCGACACCGGTTTTTGCGATGATGTTGAGTAATTTTCGAGCAGGATGAGTTTTACTGGCAAAAAATTGATTGTCGATTAAAGCGACTTTGAGCATTGGAATTTGTAAGCGAACCACCAAGGCGATAACCGCATCGGGTAATTCGTGATCTTCTAATATAAAGTCGAACATCATGGTAATAACATCGATAATGTCATTATCTAAGGGGTTTATTGCTTCTTTTGGCCCTATATTTTCCATGGACTGAAATTGACTGGCTAATGTATTTTTTATAATTTCACTGGTTAATACCGTAGCTGAATTACTATCCAAATGTCCAGTGTTTAATTGTATTGAATTTAACGCTACTAGTACTTCTCCCGTGTTAGCGTGTAGTGTGCCATTGATCTGAAATGAAGTAACATCCTGAGGATTTACCTCTGGAGCAGAATGGCTCACTTTTCGCGATGCGGTTAACAAGCCTTGTATCGTTTGTAAGACATTTTGATCGCTAACGGGCAGATTATTAACCGGTGCTGTTACGGAATTTTCACTATTGCTTTTTGATAGATGATTATTTTGTTTAGTGTCAGTTTCCGATTTTTTAATATCATGCTTTAATTTTGGTAATACTCCGGCATTAATAAATACAGTATTGAGTTCATTATACAATGAGCCAATTTCACTAATAACATGCTTGTCAAATAATTTATAAATAATTAATTTAATTTTAATTTCAACATCAAGCGTTGATAAGGATTCTTTAAACGAGTTGCAAATAGTTTGTGGGCCAAACGGATTATTGTCGATAGTAATATCGAGGTCGGGTAGCACTGAGGCAACACGTTGCTCTAAAGCAAACAAGGTTTCACGCTGGCGACTATTAACTTTGCCAATTAAACCATCGATTGCTAATGTTTCTTCCAAATCACATTCTTGCATTAGCGAAAAATTGGCGATGGAAATATTGGTTAGTGATTCATTAATATCATGCGTTATTCTTAAATTGTGAAATTGATCGATAATATTATTATTAAAAGCATCTTCAATTTCTTGCCGTTTAAATCTGACTATGCGCATTGCATCAAAATACTTGCACTGTATTGAATTTGTTTCTGCCTTATCAGCTAGTTCAAATAAGGCATCATCGGTGTTATCAAATAAACTGTGTACCAACTCTTTTAATTGAGAATTCATTATTTTACGACAAACTTCGATTACCTCAGTTGAATTTAATGAATGATTGATCTCAATATGACTCTCCGAGTTAGTATCGGTGGAATCTGAATGAATTGATACAATTTTATTATTCACGGACATAAACTATATAACTCTAATGTTGAATTTTCGGTTTCGGATAGTTTTCTAAGTAAATTAAAAGTTTTATCCTGTTATCGGCACATTGAGGTGATTTTGAAACACTAGACTTAAAAAAACTAAATTAATTACAGCACTAGATATTCAAGATAATTTCCGTTTAGTTTCTATAGAAAAATTGTGGTTTACGCTGAGCAGAAAACATTTGTTTTCTGGTAGCCCCGCTGCCTTAGAAAAATTTCCGTAGACCGGTGGTTTTGCGCCCTCATCTTTCGAAAGAGTTTGCCTCTGTGACATTAATAAATATAGCAGAATCAGGGTTGATTGATTAAAAAATGGACAGTTTATTCAATAAAATGCCAGACAGTTCACATAATAATTGCTTCGTAAGCTTAGTTTTCTGGCTATTAACAACATTCCCATATATTTTATATCATTGTTGTCCCGTTAACTTTTAAGCGACAACAGAAGTAAGGATATGGAATTGGTCAATACCAAAACGTAATCACTGCTTAGCTGTTCTCTACTTTTCATTTAAGTTAACGGGACAGCAGTAATTTTATATAGGAATATTGATATTTTAAGACATAACATCAACGAGCTAGCATGGCATTATAAAGAATACTATTAATTTTAGTGGGGAATCTTTTCCCGTAATGTATCTTTATCATACCACCAGTTATCTTCCACGATAATATTCAGTATTTTCGATAAACGGGGTAAAAACTGTTCAGGATCTTTTAATTCAAGTTTTAGCATCCAAATATCCAAAGAATGCTGATCTTTCACATCGCTGTGATTCTCTGCAACCCGCGCTAATATATTGCGGGTTAAAAACGAAAGGCTCGAATGGTTTTTATTGTCAGAACGGATATCAGCAATATAATGTGCTGTGATTGCAGCTATTGCAGCACCATCAGAGCGAGCCGGAGTCTCATCGATAATATGAGTTAGCATATTAATGCTTAATGTTACGTCAACAGGGAAGGTTACAGCCAACCAAATACCCTGCCCAAGCGCACAAATGGAGGCCGGTTGCTCGGTCTGATACAACAAATTACAGGCTTCAACCGCAGCTTCCCATTGTTCGTTGTCAATAAAGCTCTCAAATGCGCGTCTAGCATTATTCCAAGCAGCCTCATTGTTTTTTAGACCTACCTGAGCATCGGCCATTCTGAGTAGAATTAAGGCTCGCTCGAGTTCAGGAGCATCAAAGCCTAGCTCGTCATAAAGTTGCTGTTCTTTGTCTAAAGTTTCTTGAATTCTGGCTTGAGCTTCAGGCGACTCTAAATCGGGCACGCTCGTTAAATTGGATAAATTGTTTGGATCTAATTCAGTCATAATGAGATTTACTTTGGTTTGTTAATTGATTTCTAGTGGTACACATTGAGGGATGAATTATCTCAAGTGTTTTGATTGACTGCAATTAAATTCAATTTTTTTAGTCGTGAAAGTCTTTTTATTTGCGACTCTCGAATTTGTGCTTTGGAACGTGTTTCACAACTTTCAGAATAGACCAGAACAACCGGACGCCGAACGCGTGTATATTTAGCCCCAGTCGTTAGGTGGTTATGAGCGTGTAAGCGAGAATCAATATCATTCGTTATCCCCGTGTACAAGCTGGTATCACTGCATTGCAGAATATAAACATACCACATATTAATCAATCGATAGGCCGCTTTGCAGTAGAAAAGTGCGTTTCGACATCCATCCAAATACCGTCTTTTGTACGTAGTTTTTCAATCTGTAGAGAATGCTTGATACGAAATTTGGCAAGATCGACATCACTCAGTTGCTCGAGTAATCCACGGTAGCCTGTACTCCACAAAACTTCCCACCAGTCATTAAAATCATTTAGATGATACCCTAATTGCTTATCGATTATTTCGATGGATTCAAAACCATTATTTTCTAATAAGGATTTACAATCTTGATATTTTTTTAACATTTGCCATTTTGTTTCAGGCATTGAAATATCAAAATCGAGTAATAATTCTAAAAATAATGATGTTAATGGCTCAAAGGCTTTTTCGCTAAAGCTGGTAAATAAAATTGAGCCACCGGGTTTCAAAACTCGAAACCACGATTGCAACGCGGCATTCATGTCTGGCATGAAAAAAATACCGTAACTACAATTGACATGATCAAAATATTTACTTTTAAAGTCTAGGTTTTGACCGTCCATAATATGGTAATCAACATTTTTTAAACCTGCTCGATCTATATTTTGTTGTGCTTTTTTCAACATAGCCTCAGATAAATCAATACAAGTCACTCGGCCATTGTTGGCTTGAACTGTTTGGGCAATTGCAATTGAACTGCAACCAGTGCCAGCGGCAATATCCAATACTTTTTGTCCCGGGGCAGCCCTAAGTTGTTGGGCTGCTTGATCACCACAAAACGAAAAAAATCGAGTTGATGGATTTTCATAAATATCTGCAACTAAATCAAATAGTGCTGTCACTTTAGTTATTGTGTCGTTTGTCATATGTTTTTAAATTCTAGAATTATAATTTATTTAACCTGAAATTTTTCTTATCCCGAGTTCAGGTTATTTAACGTTTTAGATTTAGGCTGTTAGAGTCTAGCTCGAATGCACGGTTAAGGTAAAATAAAAGCTTGTTGTAATATTGCATCTGTTAATTGCGTGCGTAAATAAAATCCTCTTGGGGTCGTTAAACATGGAACCCCGAGTTCATTTGTGGCCTTAGTAAGCGTTTTAGAGTTTGCCGCCTTGGGACGAATTTGCAGGTAGGTACCGATTTTTGCTGTTATACGCTCAAATTGTCCGGTAGTAATGAGCTGCATCAATTCTTCCCAATCTTGTTGCAATATTATAGATTGAATTTCTGATGGACTCCATAAGAAACCCATACCAATACGACGATTTGCTAAAGGGATTTGTGGATCGGCTTCAATTGGCAACCATAGTACTCGATTGAGTTTTCGCCGCACCCACGACTGTTCCCAATTAGAAGCACTATTAAGTAATGGCACGGTGCAAACATAGGTTGTTTCGCGTGGTTTGCCATTAATATCAACGGGAATTGTTTTTAATTCAATACTCAAATCTTGAAAGTCGGGTTCAGCAGCATTACCGGCTGTGGCTCCTAATACTTTTTCTAGTAATTGTCCTGTTAGACCTTTTGAAAATTTAAGATCCTCGGGTAAATTAACTTTACATAATGCGGCTAGTTCGGATAAAGATTGTCCTGCAATTGCACTACAGTTTTGCAGCAATTGTTGTTCAGTTTTGGGGATTTGAAAGAAATTAGAATTCATATAAAATTCTTGAACTGTTTTGCATGCATTTGCCTTTTTACTTTGATTTATTGCTCTCATAATGAACATCTTTATCTTGACATATTATATCAGCTTGATAGTTTATCAACTGCTTTCAGCTATTTATTACGGAGATGATTATTATGGAAACGTTTGTGGAGATATTTCAGGGCATACCATTTATTATATTAGCGTCAGTCATTTTTGGAGCGGTTGCTTTTATACGACTTTATATCATGAGAATTCCTAGTATACAGCGTCTTTCGGTTCAAGATAGAAGACAATCTTCAACAACAATTAGCTTCCCATTTCATGATAAGAGTAATAAATTAATAAACGAAGACAGAAGAAAATCCGGAGATCGTCGCGTCGCTTCATATGTATCGATGGACTTAAATTATAATAAAGTACCTTGAATTATTAACAGCTAATATCAAGCTATTTATTCTACGTCTACAGTTTTATCCGAATTCTTATTTAAAATCGCACGATTTTTGAAATTGTATGTATTAGTTTTATCTCTAACACATATCAGGTTGCTTATATTTTTATATTGGCAATTTAATTGATGTATTAATTTTTGTAACCCAATTTTAACTTTACTTTTTTGTGTAATTTCATCTGTGGTTTCGTTATTATCCGGTACAACTCGAACAACTGTATTTTGATATTGAATTAAGAAGCTACCACGGCTTGTTAGCCGACTAATTTTGCTTAATGTTTTATAATAAACAGTTTCTTGCTCTGTCTGTCGCTGTAATTGACGAGAAATACATTTAATATCAGATTTATTAATTATGTTGCATATTGTTTTTGGTGAAGGTAAAAAGTTAACCGGTCTATTTTTATTAAACCACCTTCCTTCTAATAATGTTTTTAAAGTTCGTCGAATATGTTCATTTTTAATAAGATCAAGTTTTTGTTTTTTAGTTATTTTAGCTTTTGCTAATAACTTATTATTTGCTTGTGATTCGGTTCTATCAAAAGTATTGCTGAGTAAGGCTTGCTCCTCACTTTCTGTAATTTTTGGGTTTACCTGATGCTCGGTTGCAAGTTCATCTTGTGTCGCTTCTGGCTCACTAGCTTCTTCACTATCTGTATCTGTATCTATATCTATATCGGCAACAGGACTTGTAAAAGCATCTGATGTTGTTATTTCAACGGGAACTGGATCTTCAGTTATATCTTCGTCATCTTCGGTTTCGGACTCGGTTTCTGATTCAGTTTCAAATTCACTTTGCTCATCATACTGCAGTTCAACAGCATCAGTACTTTCTTGATTAGAGATTTCATCGAGAAGATCAATTTTAATTATTTCAGGTTCGGATAGAGCTTCTTCAGGCTCATCAATTTCCCCGATTCCTTGAAGGGTGGTGTTTTTCTCTGTGTCTGAATTCTCTGTTTCAATGCTAGCTAATGAATTTGTTATGCCTAATTGTTTCTTTAGTTTTCTACTTTTGCTTTTAGCCGCAAAATAACCATTTTTTGCGGCTGAGTTGTACCATTTGATCGCTCGCTGTAAATCTTTTTTAGTGCCCACGCCAATTTCATAAACCAATGCCAAATTAAATTGCGCACTGGGAATACCTTGAACAGCAGCGAGGTTGAGTAGTTTAAAAGCTTTCTTTGGATTTTTTCTTACGCTAATGCCTTCTAAATATAATTTACCCAACCGAGCATTGGCGGCAGCATAATTTTGACTGGATGAGCGTTGATACCATTTTGATGCTTGCTTTAGATTTTTTTTTGTACCTTTACCTTTTTCGAGCATTCTGCCAACCAGGAACATTGCCTTAGGGCTGCCGGCTTTTGCTTTTTTTAAAGTAGATAGATATTTAGTAGAAGTGCTTTTATTAGCCGAAAAGCTAATGGAACTAAAACTGAACTGGAATAAAATAACAAATAGTAAAATAAAACTGCTCTTTTTCATTTTAATATATTCATTTTTATTGTGAATTGCATAAAGAAAATGCACGTTTGATACCAAATTATTCCTGTTGTTATAAATATAGGTGATAAATGAAGTTTATAGAATAATTCACTAAATTTCATCCTTCGCGGATTTTTAGTTGTGCCTACCGATTTCATGTATTAACGTATCCAGTGACCAGACTTGCCACCCATTTTTTCTATCAAGCGGCAATTTTGGATAACCATGCCGCGATCAACAGCTTTGCACATATCATAAATAGTCAATAGCGTTATTTGTACTGCGGTTAATGCCTCCATTTCAACTCCAGTTTGACCGGTGGTTTTAACCGTTACACTACAAGTGATTCCAGTACTCGTTGTAGTTTTCTCGAGTTTAATATCAACATTGGATAGATTTAATGTATGACATAGCGGAATGAGATCCGAGGTTTTCTTGCTCGCCATTATGCCTGCTATGCGGGCAATGCCTAATACATCACCTTTTTTATGATTACCCTCTATAATCATATTCAAGGTGGATTGTTGCATTTCGATATTACCCTCAGCAACTGCCGTTCTATCGGTTATTTGTTTCGCACCCACATCAACCATGTGTGCTGCACCTTCATTATTAAAATGTGTTAATTTGGACATAGTTACATTCTTCTGTTACTTGCTATTTTAGCTATTTTGACACAGTTCATTTATAGTTACGAGCAACAGTATTACAGTAGATGAATTTGAAATAAGATATTTTAACGGTTTATGTGTATATTTATTCATACGTAGAATTTAGGATATGCTGTCTCAATAGGCAAATTTTTATACGACGAGAAATTAATATGTCAATTACAGTACGTTTTTTTGCAAGTTTACGTGAAAACCTAAAACTTGATGATTTGCAGATTTCCCCTGATGGTATAAACACAGTAATAGATGCATGGAATAACAGTACCAAGGATCAAAGCATTCCCGAGAATGTGTTGGTGGCTGTTAATATGGAGTATGTGAGTTTTGATACAGCCATTGCTGATGGTGATGAAGTCGCGTTCTTTCCACCAGTTACTGGAGGATAATATGCACATAGAATTGCTTCCTGATAGCTTCAATGCTTTGCGCAAGTTAGAACAATACCAAACTAGCCTGAGTCAGTCTGGTGAGTATGGCGCAATGTCTAATTTTATTGGAACAATGCGCAACATTAATGAGAGCAAAGATATTGTTGAGATGTTTTTAGAACATTACCCCGGTATGACCGAGAAATCACTTACAAACATTGTCCATACGGCAGAACAGCAATGGAAAATTATTGATAGCTTGCTTGTGCATCGTATCGGTAATATTCAACCCAATGACTCCATTGTGCTTGTTGCCGTATGGTCAGCGCATCGAGTTGATGCTTTTGAAGCCTGTCGTTATATTATGGAGCAACTAAAATCAACAGCACCATTTTGGAAGCGCGAAACAACTAAAAACAGCCATCATTGGGTAGAAAAAAATACCCCCGGAAAATAAGCCTAATTTAAACAGGAAACAGTCGTTTAAAACTCACCGCTTGCACCACGGTTCATAATTGCTTGAATAATTTCTTTAACACGAAGTGCTTCTTTTTTTAATGCCGGAGGCAGTGGTGTTCCACCATAAATCATCATGTCCATATTTAAAGAATAAATCCACAGCTTGCCTTTTTTATCTTCGACTAGACTAACTCTACATGGCAAATATGCAGAAAATGCATCGTTGTAATCGACCATTTTAGCTGCAGTTAGTGGATTACAATACATATAGATTTTTAATAAACGAAATTTTTTATCACTCATTAGTGATATTTGTTTCGATAACGGTAACTCACCAACATTTTTAATATTGTATTCAGTAGCAACTGATTTCATAGCTTCTTCAACGTCTGTTACCGATAAACCGTCTTTTACAGGCGTTTTCCAAACGGTTGCAGCAGCAGCATTTCCTGTTTCGATTAATTTGGTGATTAACTCAGCGTAGGTATCCAGTGCCTTTGAATCAAATTTAGTTAATTGAGTGATCATTGGGGTAAACTTAATACCTGCTGCGACTAACGATAAAACCACGAGCAAACCAATAATGGCAAATAAATTTCGTAGGATTGACATGTTTAATTCCTTATTATTACTACAAATTAATCAATGTTAATTAGCAGTGTCGGTTATAACTAAATTTTGATTTTTGTTATAGCTATTATTAGTTGTATATATTGAGTTTATCAACAAACTCAGAGTCAAACTACTGTAAATTTAGTTTTCAGCTGAGCGGTTAATTTAACCGTGTTTACTAACAGGGGGCATATTATAAGCCAAGGTATCGTCTACAGGTACGTGTCGAATTTCAAACTTCATAAATTCCAAGTCCGCTAAAATATAACTGGGTTCAGCACCAACGCCGCCAACGGTACCAGGATTAACAAAAATAGTTTTAGTACCCTTAATATTTTCAATAGGTTCTATTTTTGAACGGTGGTCATGGCCACAACAAACGATATCCCAATCGCCTGTAGTCGCCATAGCCTTAGCGTAATGAGGGAAATGCACCATAAATATGCGTTTGCCATTTATGGTTATAGCAGCATCTTGTCCATGATATTGAATCTGATTTTCTTTATTATTCGATAACCGAGATAAACTATACATATCACCAGTATTATTGCCGTGTATTGCGTGTACAGGTAACCCCACCTTGGTTAATATTCTTAACGTCGTTGGAGCAACAATATCGCCACAGTGCAATACTTGCTCTGCACCACGAGCCTTAGCATCTTCTGCCGCCGCTTTAAGCAAAAAGCGATTATCGTGACTATCTGAAACAATACAAATCTTCATTACTTCTGTTCACTTTTAAATAATGTAACTAACCTGAACTTGGGATAGGCCAATTAAGACTCACTTTAGAACGACTGTGTCGCTCATTAAGTACCTCGTTGCGCTCAGGTTAACTAGTGTTGATTTAGAAGAACGGTTTCTCAGGAGCATTTTTATAACGCTCAATAGAATCTAAAATTTCTTGATGTGAAATTTCCGCACTTTTCCAGCCACTTATTTTAACCCATTTACCGTCTTCTAAGTCTTTATAGTGCTCAAAAAAGTGACTTATTTGTTGTAGAAGTAACTCTGGTAAATCTTCAGGTTGTTGTACCTTGCGATAAAGTTTACATAACTTGTCATCAGGTACTGCAATTAATTTAGCATCAGGGCCTGCTTCGTCTTCCATACCAAGCATACCAACAATACGACAGCTAATAACCGAGCCGCTAATTAATGGTGTAGGCGTGATTACCAGAACATCAACAGGATCACCATCTTCAGAAAGTGTGTGAGGAATGTAACCATAATTACACGGATAATGCATCGCAGTATTCATAAAACGATCCACAAACATCGCGCCAGTTTGTTTATCAACTTCGTATTTAACCGGATCACTATGTGATGGTATTTCAATAATTACATTAGCTTTCTTTGGGGCATCATCACCTGTGCCAACTCGATCAAGATTCATTTTATATTTCCAATAGGTTTCATGATTAAAAAGCCGCCAATTTTACCATCCTAGCATCAAAAGAAAAATAGATTTATAACTATATACGCTAAAACAATAACAGAAACACAATAGCATAGTGGTTTACTCATAAATACTTCGTTAAAATAGTATTAAACACATTTTAAATGTGGTTAATAGAAGTAGATTAGTCCCAGATATGTTTTAAGAAAGTAAAGCAGTAACAAAGTTATAGCAAAGTGAGTTGACAAGCTAGCAGGGCAGTTGGAAGCAAAATAGCCTAATTTTGATTTATTATTCTTAATGCGCAACTCATGCAAAATGATGAATCTAAAGCTATAATTTTCATGCAAAGGCAATGTTTATTGTTTAAACATGGGATACCATTTCTACTTGAGCTAGTGTATTAGATTTTTTGTTATTTGCATTAAAATAAATCTTGTGTTCGTGCATTGACGACGATGCGCAATTAAAATTTTATTTACAGCAATTGATTTTATAAAAATTTAAAATCCTCTAACTCATCTGATAAGTAAAAATAAATATTATTTTAAAATCAAACTTTGTCGTTAATAAATTCGTGTAAATTGTGTGTTTTTAGATAAAATTAGCTTTTAATGTGAAAATTAGCCATCTATTGCAAACTATTTCTAAAAAAAGTATACCAATAGCACATTTAGCATTGACTTAATACTTATCAGGGATTAATTTTAATACCTTAACGGTAATAAAAATCTAACACTTTTGTCAGAATACTAAAAAGTGAATTTCTAATTATAAATAACGTAAGTAACTTTTATTACTGCCAACAGAGCGAGAAATATAAATGAGAATAATATTGTTGGGAGCACCAGGCTCCGGAAAAGGTACACAGGCTAAAGAACTAGTTTCTAAATATGGTTTAGCCCACATATCAACAGGTGATTTACTCCGAGAAGCAGTAGCAAATCAAACACCACTCGGTATACGCGCAAAAACTGCAATGGATGCAGGGCAACTTGTTTCTGATGATATCGTATTAGGTATGATTGAAGAAAAGCTGTCCAGCCCAGAAACCGATAGTGGCTTCATACTTGATGGCTTTCCGCGCAACATACCGCAAGCTGAAGAGCTCGATAATATGCTCGACAAAGTCGGTAAACAATTACATGCCGGTTTATTAATTGATGTGGATTTCCAAGTATTGATGCAACGTTTAACCGGACGACGTACTTGCGAAGATTGTGGCCAAATGTACAATATTCATACAACTCCGCCACGCATTGATTCCCAGTGTGATAAATGTGGTGGCAGCTTGTTACATCGGGCAGATGATAACGAGGCAACTATTGGAAATCGTTTACGGGTTTATGAAGCTCAGACAGCACCACTAATTGAATATTATCGTAAGCAAGGTAAATTACGCACGGTACAAGGTGTTGGCGAAATCGATGATATTTTCACAACGGTTGTTCGTGTTATTGAAAGTTTGCCAAGCAGCGGTGGTTCAAATAGTGATAATAATGTTGTTTCAATTTCACTAGCCGCTAGCGAAACTAAAACCACAGTGAAAAAGAAACCCGCCGCTAAGAAAAAAGCTGCTACAAAGAAAAAGGGCAGCAAGAAAAAAGTAGCAACCAAAAAGAAATCTACAACTAAAAAGAAAGCCAAGAAAAAAGTAGCAACCAAAAAGAAATCTACAACTAAAAAGAAGGCCAAGAAAAAAGTAGCTAAAAAGAAGGCCAAGAAAAAAGTAGCTAAAAAGAAGGCCAAGAAAAAAGTAGCTAAAAAGAAGGCCAAGAAAAAAGTAGCTAAAAAGAAAGCCAAGAAAAAAGTAGCTAAAAAGAAAGTCAAGAAAAAAGTAGCTAAAAAGAAAGCCAAGAAAAAAGTAGCTAAAAAGAAGGCCAAGAAAAAAGTAGCTAAAAAGAAAGCTAAAAAAAAGACAAAACGTCGTTAATTTCGTAGTCTGTTCGTCAAAAAAGGTGGGTTATCCCGCCTTTTTTTATGGCTAAAGTATTATTTTTGTTATGGATTAAAGCTATTAATCTATGAGCCGATATTATTGGCTAATGAGATTAAAATAATAGCGGTAATATGACAACTCAAGTTCTTATCTGCGATGACTCTAGTTTTGCCCGAAAGCAGTTAGCTCGCTCGCTACCTGAAGATTGGGATATAAATGTTAACTACGCCGTTGATGGTGCGGATGCTATTTTTCATTTACATATTGGAAAGGGTAATGTACTTTTTCTCGACTTAAATATGCCGGTAATGGATGGTTACGAAGTTTTAAAATCTATTAAGTTTAATAAATTTGAGACAGTTGTTATTGTTGTTTCCGGTGATATTCAACCCGAAGCTGCGCAACGCGTTAAAGATTTAGGTGCTATTGCATTTCTTAAAAAACCAACCAATGTTGATAAAATATCAGAAGTCTTAAAGCAATTCGGTCTATTTTCTACTACCTCGAATAAAACCAAGCATAGTGATATCGAAGTGAATGAGCTTGATATGATCGGCGAGGTTGCCAATGTTGCGATGGGACGTGCCGCTGATTTATTAGCGAAATTACTTGGACATTTTATTAAAATGCCTATCCCCAATGTGAACATGCTTGAAGTTAGCGAGTTACGAATGGCATTAAACCAAATTGACCACGACGCGGAACTATCGGCTGTATGTCAGGGGTTTATTGGTTCAGGAATTGCTGGTGAGGCATTATTGATTTTTAATGACTCAAGTTATACCGATATAGCCAAGTTAATTAAATACGATGATCAATTAGATGAAGCCGCCAAGGTTGAAATGTTAATGGATATTTCTAACATTATGATTGGTGCTTGTTTGAACGGTATAGCGGATCAATTGGATCTTAATTTTAGTCAAGGTTATCCGGTTGTTCTTGGTAGACATGTTAAAATTGAAGCTTTATTAAATAAAAATACCCTAACGTGGAAAAAAATATTAACAATTGAAATGGGATTTACAATAGAAGATTGTAAGGTTAATGCCGATTTACTTTTGGTATTTACAGAAGATTCGTTAATTTCATTAAAACAAATCGCAGAATATCTCGAGGCATAAATGGCTAACTCAGTATCCGAAATGAGTGAAATTCATTGGATGATGGACGTATTACAGTCGATTGATGTCGGGCTTGTGGTAATTGATAAAGATTTTACCATTCAAGTTTGGAATGGTTTTATGGAAAACCACAGTGGAATAAAACCACATAATGTTTTGAATAAAAATATTCTTGAGTTATTTCCAGACATTCCTAGTTCATGGTTTAAACGAAAAATTCAATCTGTTATGTTACTAAAGGGACGTTCGTTTACAACGTGGGAACAACGGCCTTATCTTTTTGAATTTAAAAATTACCGTCCGATTACCGGGGCGGTTGAGTTTATGTACCAGAATATAACCTTTATCCCGTTATTATCAGCCGATGGCAATATAAATCATATTGGCATGAATATTTATGATGTCACGGATATTGCAACTGGACAGTTGCAATTATTAAAACTCAATAACAAACTCGAAGTGCTTAGTCGAACCGATCGTTTAACACAGTTAAATAATCGTGGTTATTGGGAAGAGTGTTTAGCGCGAGAATTTGATCGAGATAAACGTACTAGAGAAATTTGTTCATTATTAATTTTTGATATCGATCATTTCAAGAAGGTTAATGATGTTCATGGACATACCGCTGGCGATGAAATAATTCGTGTTACCGCTAAAACACTTTTAGACTCAACCCGCGCAACAGATATCTGTGGCCGTTACGGTGGAGAAGAATTTGTTGTTATTTTAATTAATACCAATGCACAAAATGCTAAAATACTGGCCGAACGAATTCGCGAGCGTATCGCTGCATTACAGATAAGCTTTGAAGGTACCGTCATTCCCTATACCATCAGTCTTGGAATTGCTGAATTTCATTCGGATATTAAAAATCACACTCAATGGATAGAACAGGCCGACAAAGCTTTATACGAGGCTAAAGAATCGGGACGTAACAACTCTAAAATTTATAATCATGATACATAGTACTTCATTATTGATAGCTTTATTTTTTAGTCGCTATTGGAATTGATTGTCGGTGTCCCGTTGGTTTCCATGCCGGAGCAATAACATTTGGCATACTGGAGCGATTAACCAATCGGGCTGGTGCTAGGGCAAATTCGCCATATAAATGATTCACTTTGTCCATCACTTGATTTATTTGTATCGCAACCTCATCATGTTGTTCGAATAATTCAAGTTGTTGGCGTTCGGGTCTCGGATCTAATGCTGTGATTTGTACTTGCACAATAGCATCGTTATTCCATTTTGTTTCTAAAACGTGCAGGCATAATTTATAAATGGCTTTACCGTCATTTGAGGCATGGCTTAATCTTAATTTATCACCTAGCCAAAATCCTGCGCCCAAACGCAATCCGACAAAATATTTCATTGCTTGTAAATTATGTTGCCGTAACCTTGATGCTAGTTTTTCACTCATGTGCAACAAAAATGTTTGAATGGTTTTTAAGTCATGAGTGTGGGGAGGCATCACCTTTCCGTGTCCCAGTGTTTTGGGTGCCGCAACCTCAAGCTGTGCTTTATCGGGATCCAGCCCTTGACACATTAACCAGATACGCCGACCAATATTACCAAACCGGCGAGCCAGTACGCTAACGGGCAAGCGAGTTATTTCGCCACAACGATAAACCCCATGCGCTGCGAGAAAGTCGCCAACGCCCTCAGCAATGCCGCACAATGATGTTACCGAAACGTCATGCAAATATTTTTTAGTTTCCCATGGAGGAATAATTGTAATGCCATCGGGTTTATTTAATTTAGCCGCAAATTTAGCCGTGGTTTTATCACCGCTAACACCAATACCACAGCTTAGCCCCGACACCTGTTTTACTTTATCGCGAGTTAGCTGCGCCATACGTACCGCTGTGCCATGTAGCCGTTGGCAGTGGCTAACATCAATAAAAGCCTCATCAACTGAAAAAACTTCGATATCAGGGCTGATGTCTTGCAAGGCCTGCATAATGATTGTTGAAACAGCAGCATAACGTTCGGGGCGAGCCGGGCGTTGAATAAGACGCGGGCAGCGTTGCTGTGCTTCCTGTAATCGCATTCCAGTTTTCACACCAAAGCGACGAGCTTCGTAAGAGCTGGTGATAATACAAGTACCAACCTCACCATTAGTAACCGCAACAGGTTTACCCCGCAGCTCCGGAAAATCATTTTGTTCAATCGAGGCAAAAAAAGCATCCATATCCATATGAATAAAAGCACGCTTCCAATGAACCGGACAATAGCGATTATTTTTCATGATATCCGAAAATAATTCAGCGGTAGTTGCGCATTTGTCCGACTAATACACCTTGTATCGCAACGCGTTCCGGACTGAAATGCATTGCCGACATAGCCGTGTTAGCAGGGATAAGTAAAATATCACCGTTTTTATCGTGGTGTAAGTATTTTAATGTCGCTTCATCATTATCAATTAATGCCACTACGATATCGCCATCATTGGCACAGCTGCACTGCTCAATAACCACCATGTCGCCATCAAGAATGCCCGCATCGACCATTGAATCGCCCTGTACCTTTAAAACAAAGCGATCCGGTCCCATAAAAAATTCACTCAAATCCACAGTATCGGCACCGGGAATAGCTTCAATGGGTTTGCCTGCAGCAATCCGTCCCAAAAAGGGTAAGTTGGAGGGTAAGCCAGACTCGTTAGCTTGCTGCAGGCGAATTCCCCGGTGCCGGCCGGGAAGCAGATCTATTAGTCCTTCAACAGCCAAAGCTTGCACGTAACGATGTACAACCCCCTTAGACTGAATACCAAGTCCCTGTGCAATTTCAGTTAATAGCGGCCCCTGATCGTACTCAGCGATGTAGTCACAAATAAACTGAAAAGCGTCTTTTTGGCGTGTTGATAACATAAGATTCTCCTTAGGTTCTCATTATACAAACTATAGAGAACTTTTCAAGAACTTTCAACCTGAAGTGATGAGCCTCGGTAACGCGGCGTTATGGCACTTTTTGGAAATGCTCATGTACTTGGTGTACATTCCGCTTTCCAAAAAGCGCCATGCCTTGCGTTACCGAGGCTCATCGCTTCAGGTGGTGTAGCAAGGTGTCGAGTCTGTTTTCTATAAAGCGAAATGGAGGACTGACTCGCGGCTGCGAGTAGGGTTATTTGGTTAAGACTGCTCGGCGGCGGGACCAACGTATGTGGCACTACCAAAACCCAGTATTGGGAAAAAGATTATGCCTAAAAATATTAAACCCAGCCCAAAGCCAACGCCTTTTCCAAAACTTTTGGCTATATCAATATAAAAAATAATAATAATGATAAAATTAACCAGTGGAATGAACATTAGTAATAACCACCACCAAGGTCGACCAGCAATTTTTAATAACACAATGGTGTTGTATATTGGAATAATACAAGCCCAGCCAGGTTGGCCTGCTTTAGTGTAAATTTTCCAGAAACTTGCTATGAAAAAAATTAATATTGCGAGCATAATGAGTGGGCCAATAAGACCTGCGGAATCATCCATTGGTAATACCTCGGTAATGTTAAGATTTTTATGAATTATAAGTTTGAAGTATAGAGCATAAAAAGTGAATTTCCTGTCCATAATTAAAATGCAACGGCAAAAATTTAGAACTGTGGTAAACTGCAACTCGAATATTGAATTATATTAATGCCGCATTGTCATTATCTTTACGAATTAAAAATAATAAGGAAAATTAAATGGCTGAACCCAAATGCCCTGAATGTTCTGTTACTGGTATTGATAAAATTGTGTCAAAAGCAAGTAGTGAACAGTCTCGTCGAAAAGAAGCTTGGTTTTATGTGGTTTACTGTAATGAATGTGGGCATGTCTATGATGTGTTAACCAAACATGTTTTTACACAGACTAAATCCGGTTATTTTGTATTGCCTAATAAATAAAAAAACGTATAACATGAATAGTAACACAATTGATCAAGATCATATTTGGCATCCCTATAGCGCACTGCAATCAGAGTTACCAGTGTATCAGGTCAGTTCGGCTCATGGTGTGCGAATAACGTTAGCTGATGGTCGCGAGTTAATTGATGGCATGTCATCTTGGTGGTCTACAATACATGGTTATAATAATTCTACATTAAATCAAGCGATCCAAACACAAATGCATAAAATGTCGCATATTATGTTTGGTGGTTTTACGCATCAGCCAGCAATAGAGCTAACACAAAAACTTATCGATATAACGCCGAGTAATTTACAAACGGTGTTTTATTCTGATTCTGGCTCGATAGCCGTTGAAGTTGCATTAAAAATGGCTATTCAATATTGTCTGTCAAAGGGACAAACGAATAAGCGTAAATTTATTGCGCTGCGTTCGGGTTATCATGGTGATACTTTTGCTGCGATGTCGGTTAGTGATCCTGATACAGGAATGCATCAATTATTCGAAGGCATGTTAGCCACACAAGTTTTTATCGAACAACCTCAAAGTCGTTTTGGCGAGAATTGTAGTACGAGCGATTTAGAATCTTTAGAGCGTACTTTAATGAAACACGCGGATACTGCTGCGGCTGTAATAATGGAGCCAATCGTGCAGGCTGCCGGTAGCATGTGGTTTTATTCTGCCGATTACTTACTTAAAGTGCGACAGTTATGCGATAAATATGGCATTTTACTTATTTTAGATGAAATCGCGACGGGCTTTGGACGAACCGGCAAGTTGTTTGCTTGCGAACATGCCGATATTGCACCTGATATTATGTGTATCGGAAAGTCTTTGACTGGCGGCTATTTAACATTAGCGGCAACCCTAACCTCAACCCACGTTGCTGCGACTATTGATGCCGGTGATCCTGGGGTATTTATGCATGGACCGACATTTATGGCTAATCCTCTGGCATGTTCGGTCGCATTGGCAAGTATTAAATTATTACAGGAATCAAATTGGCAATTAAAAATTAAAAATATTGAACAAAAGCTGTCTTCAGGTTTAGCCGTTTGCGCAAATTTTGATAATGTTAAAGACGTTAGAGTATTGGGTGCTATTGGTGTTATTGAAATGCAGCAAGCTGTCGATATGAAAACCATTACCCTAGCTTTTGTTGATGCCGGTATTTGGCTTCGCCCCTTTGGCAAGTTGGTTTATGTTATGCCGGCATTTATAATCAGTGAAAATGACTTAGATAAATTAATTCGTTTAATAATCTCTGTTATTAAAGCACTCAACGAATAGCATTAAACTTAATTATTCTTTTGCTTGTTGCAGTTGTTTTTCTTTTTGTTTAAATTGTTCGTTTAGCTGCTCGGCTAAATCTTTGGTTTGTTGCAATGCATCAGTTTGAGCTTTCCAAATATGGTCATTTTTTGGAGTAGTTTTCTTATCAGATTGAGCTATATTATCTTCACTGCATGCAGTAACGAGCAAAAGAAGTGTTATCGTGATTAAATTTTTCATAATAGTTACTTTTAAAATTTTAATGTTAGTATTAATATTAAATAGACTTAATAATGAATAAATCAAGTAATATACTTTAAATGATTATTTTGATGGTCTTTTTAAATGTTCAAGAATTTTTACAACTCCCCCCCAAAACCATTCCTTGCTGCGCTGCCAATAACTTCGGTTACGCCATTGCTGGTATATAATTTCATCGCAGTTTTTAAGCTCTTGTTTAAACCATTGTTCCAAAATTTTCGAAAATTCTAAATCTGTTATAGCTTGATTTGCTTCTAGGTTCCAGCGAAAATTCCATCGATCAAAATTACTCGATCCTGTGGTTGCCCACTGATCGCTGAGCATAACTTTAGCGTGAGAAAAGTGTAATGTAAATTCAAATATTTGCACATCGTGGCGTAATAACTGCGCGTAATATCGTTGCCCCATAATCCTAACACCAGGATGGTCGGTTATTTTTCCGGGTAATAATAATTTAACATCAACCCCACGTTGTGCTGCACGTATGAGTGAACGGCGTAATTTTCGCGACGGTACAAAATAGGGCGTGGTTAGCCAGATATATTTTTTACTTTTATTTATTTCATTTAATAGTTGTTTTTTTAATTGGTGTCGGTGAGCGGTGCTAAATGCAATAACTTGACCTTGTTGCGAAAAGTGTTTATTTTCAACGGTTGAATCATTTAATTGAGTTATTGGCTTTAATGAAGTTTTGTTATATTTTATCCAATTACTTTGAAATAATATAAGCCAATCTTCTATCACATCACCTTGGATTGATACCATTATATCATGCCAGGCATTAGCGTTATCACAATCAAATTTATCACTTAAACCGGCTCCTCCAATAAATGCTTTTTTTCTATCGATAATATAAATTTTACGGTGATCTCGAAACAGATTATTTAAATATTTTTGGTATTTAATGCGGTTGTAAAACTGAATATGAATATTTTTAGTGTTGAGCAAAGATAAATCTTTTCGAGAAATTCCTTTAGAACCAAAATCATCAAATAAACAGTAAACTTTAACATTGCGCTCGGCTGCTTGTAATAGTGCATTAATAAATTGACTAAAAATTTTACCTGAAGTGGTTAAATAATTTTCAATAATGACTTCAGTTTTTGCCTGATTTATTGTATCTATGATAGCAGGATAAAATGTTGAAGCATTGACTAATAATTCAAACTGATTATTTTTTCTTATTGGGAAATTGCTGTCGTATTTATTAGTAGGCACAGGCGTAATATCGAATCCTCTTTTAACTGTTAGTTTGCAATAGTTAATTTACCGTCTTTGACAATAAGTTGAATTTTACCATTTAAGAAATCAACAATGCTATCACCAGCTACAGCTTTGCGCCAACCCTGAGTTATGGCTAACTCGGTATTATTTTGTTCAATTAATAATTGTTCTAAATCTTTGCGGTTGGCTATCATTGCTGGGCTTATATTTTCTTGCGATGCTCGAAAACGCATCACAGCCATGAGACTATCAATTAATGCATCTTGTTCCTGATTTAGCTTTCCTGGAGTATTAAGACGTTCAGGTGTTTGATGTTCAGTTTCATTGATTAAATTTAAAATTGTGTTGCCATTTCTTGAAATAGTATCAGTTGTAAGGCCTCTAATTTTAGCAAGTTGTACAGTATTTTTAGGGCGTTTCATAGCAAGACCAATTAAAATATCATCTTTCATAACCCATTTTTTAGGGAGATCTTTTTCTTGAGCGGTTTTTTCACGCCATGCGGAAAGTGTTCGTAATACTCCTAGAGCATTGCCCTTTAATTTTTGTTTACCACTTACTTTCATCCAAGTTTGCTGGACATCGACATCATACAAGTTGCTATTTGATAGCTGTTCAAAATCCTTATCAAGCCAATCTAAGCGATTTTTATCGTTTAATTGACTTCTGACTAAGCCATAACATTTAACTAAATATTTAACATCATTTGCAGCATATTTTATCTGCTCTTTATCAAGCGGTCGTTGACTCCAATCTGTTCGAGTTTGGCTTTTGTCTAAATCAATATTTAACATCGATTTAACCAGTGTTGCATAGCCAATTTGATCTCCTAGCCCAAGTAAAGTTGCTGCAATTTGGGTATCAAAAATGGGTTTGGGAATATTTTGGGTTAAATTGTAAATTAACTCAAGATCTTGACGTGCAGCATGAAATATTTTGATGATATTTTCATCATACAAAATAGCCCATAATGGTTTTAAATCTTTAATGACGAGTGGATCAATACAGGCGATATGATCTTCGGTAGCTATTTGTATTAGACACAATTGTGGATAATAGGTTTTTTCTCGCATGAACTCCGTATCAATGGCAATATAAGGTGAATTTTTAATTTGCGTGCAAAACGCATCGAGTTGTTCGTCTGTTTTTATATACAGTTCATCTGTCATCATATTTAACTTACCTTAGTTGCTATGAGCTTAATGGTATCATGAAGAAGCTGTATTTAAGTTGTTTCATTTTTATTTTTAATTGTGAATAACGACGTCTATTAGCATAATAAATGATGTTATTTTGTTTTTTTTCAGATAATCTGCGAAGTTCAAAAATTATAGGTTAGCGATGTTATTTAAACTATGAAACATATCCATATACTCGGAATTTGCGGTACATTTATGGGCGGGCTAGCGATCTTGGCACGAGAAAATGGTGTGCGTGTAACAGGCTCGGACGAGAACGTCTACCCTCCAATGAGCATTCAACTACAAGAAGTTGGCATTGAGTTGCATGCGGGCTATGATCCTCAGTTAATAAAAGATTTAAACCCAGATTGTGTTGTCATTGGTAATGCGCTATCGCGTGGTAACGCGGTTGTTGAGTATATTTTGTCAAATAATATCAAGTATCGCTCGGGCCCTCAGTGGTTAGCTGAAAATGTATTGCAAGATCGTTGGGTTTTAGCCGTTGCCGGTACTCATGGTAAAACAACTACGGCCAGTATGTTGGCATGGATTTTAGACTATGCACAATTGGAGCCGGGGTTTTTAATTGGCGGCATTCCTCGAAATTTTGGTATTTCGGCAAAAACCGGCAACTCGCCATTTTTCGTGATTGAGGCCGATGAATATGACACTGCTTTTTTTGATAAACGATCTAAGTTTGTCCATTATAAGCCGCGTACTTTAGTGTTAAATAATCTGGAGTTTGATCATGCTGATATTTTTGAAAATCTCGATGCTATTAAAACTCAATTTCATCATTTACTGCGTATTATTCCCGAAAATGGTTTAATTATTTCTAATGCCGATGACAATAATTTAAACAGCGTTATCGAGCAAGGTTGTTGGACCCAAGTCGAATATCAAAACAATAACAATAACTGGACATTTCAATTACTTGCTCAAGATGGTAGTCACTTTGAAGTATTTTTTGATGGCGTCAGTCAAGGTGAGGTTCTGTGGGATTTGCAGGGGCAACATAATATTGATAATGCCATTTCAGCAATTGCGGCTGCTCGACATGCTGGTGTACCAAGCAAACACGCGCTTGATGCCTTAAACAAATTTGAAAATGTAAAACGCCGAATGGAGTTGCGCGGAGTGGTTAATGATATTCGAGTTTATGATGATTTTGCTCATCATCCTACTGCAATCGCAACAACCTTAAATGGCTTACGTGCGCATGTTGCTCAAAATAAAATTACCGTCATTTTAGAAGCGCGCTCTAATACTATGAAGTCGGGTATCCATAATAACAAGTTGGCTAAAGCGTTAGCGGCGGCTGATCGTGTAATATTGTTTCAGGATGGTAATAGCGAGTCTAAATTAAACGATGTCGCTAAGGAAATTAATAACAATGGTGCTACGGCCGATATTTTTAATACAGTCAATGAGATCATCGAATCAAGTTGTTCAAATGCAAAAGCCGGTGAACATATTTTAATTATGAGTAATGGTGGTTTTGAAAATATCCATGAGCGATTATTACATTCTTTGACTGAAAAACTAAATTCGTGATATATACTCTAGTTAATATTAAGAATAAAGACAATATGAGTGGTAAATTTAGTGAATGATAAAAATGAAATAACTGTTACTCTTGCATTCACAGGTGCTTCAGGTGCAGCTTATGGTTTACGATTACTCGAATGTTTATTAAAAGCAAACTGTCATGTTAATTTAGTTATATCGAAAGCGGGTCAAATGGTATTAGCCATGGAGTCTGAATTAACGATTCCCTCGCGGCCGCAAGATGCACAACAGTTTTTTACCAAGCACTTTAATGCTGCGCCAGATTTACTTAATGTTTATGGACGTGATGATTGGATGGCCCCTATGGCAAGTGGTACGGGCTGTTCCGATGCGATGGTAATTTGTCCTTGTACAGCTGGTTCCTTATCGGCAGTTGCGCAAGGGGCCAGTGATAATCTTATTGAGCGTGCCGCGGATGTTACTATTAAGGAACATAATAAATTAATTTTGCTTGTGCGGGAAACACCATTGTCTGCTATCCATCTAGAAAATATGCTGAAATTAGCACGTTTGGGTGTTGTTATCATGCCTGCAAACCCTGGTTTTTACCAAAAACCAGCATCAGTTAATGATCTAGTTGATTTTATGGTGGCTCGTATATTAGATCACCTCGATATTCAACACAAGTTGTTACCGCGCTGGGGAGAATAGATTAAATCCTATAAAAACAACTATATAGGGCAGTGTTAAATTAAAATCTGTTTTAAATACTTCATTAATACTCAAATTGTTGTGAACGATTGTTGGAAGTTTGAGATTAATTACCAAAATAATTTGAATTGTTTGTTAACCCAGTCTAGGTTTAATATTGATACCCCACTAAATGACAATTGCTTTAATGTCGAGATAAGTATTATTAAACTTTACTATTATGTTTAATTGAAATGACTCAAAGAATTCCATTATTTCCTTTGCAAACGGTTTTATTTCCTGGTGGACCACTACCATTAAGAATATTTGAACCGCGTTATCTTGATATGGTTAGTGATTGCATGAAAAAGGATATTGGTATTGGCGTGGTATTGATTCGAGATGGGCTTGAAGTTGGTAAGGCCGCAGAAACTCACAACGTTGGCACTGTTTGTAAAATTACATATTGGAATAAACGAAGTGATGGTGTTTTGGGGGTGACTGTTCGGGGCGAACAACGTTTTAAAATATTATCTCATTATGTTGAGCACAGCCAGTTAGTCATGGCTGAAGTTGATTTAATTCCAAATGATCCTATTACACCAATCCCGATTCAATTCAAACCGATGATTAGTTTGTTACATCAAATTATAGATCAGTTAGAACCACCTTATACTACTATGCCGACTGATTACGATGATGCAGGTTGGGTTGGTGCACGTTTGGTAGAGTTGCTGCCAATGGAATTACAGCAAAAACAAAGTTATTTAAAACTTCATGATCCATTAGAGCGCTTGGAAAGCCTGAGTGATAGCCTTGAACGAATGGAAGTGTGGTAGAACAAATTTAATTTGATATCAGCATAACAGTATTCCAGAATTTTGCATTTTTTCGGTGTATTACTTTTAAGTTTCTTAATGATAAATCAGAAGCAAAAATATTTAAAGCTGTAGCGTTTATTAAACTCGTTTGTAACATCACTACTCCTGCTGTATTCACTTTGCTTAACTTAGTTAGTGTACCTTGCCATAATGGTTTTGCGTTTTGTTCTGGTTGGTATTTTTTTATTTTAAGGCTTGTTTGCCACAGGCGAATCACTAATATTTCATCGGTTTTTGAATGGTTAATAAATCGCAACTGTTCATATTTGCCATTATGCAGATGGGGATATATGGCTAAGGATTTAGTCGTTGCTTGAGTATTTAGTAATTGTAGTACATTAGAAAGAGTGGCTGGTGGTGATACTAACCAGTTATATCGGTTTTTTTCAGAATTAGAAGTTAAGGATTGTATAATATCTTGTTTTGTTCCTAACCACTGAATATTAAAAGGATGTTTAGTTTTATTTATAAATCCCACGCGATGTGATGGTAAGTTTTTCCAAGCAAATTTAGTCCAAATTGAATTTTCAATCACCAACGTATCTTTTTTGAATTTAGTGATATAAAAGCTATTTGGTAAAATAAATACTTTTAATAAAAAAATGAGCAATAAAGCCAGTCCAACTTTATTTTGAAATGTTAAAGTTAAGATTTTTATTTTATTATGATGACGGTAACCGCTTGTTAGCAAAACTACCCAAATAAATGAAAAGCCTGATGTTAGAATCAAGGGTAGGACATTTTCATTACCATAATAGATTAGAGCCAACATAACTGTTGAAATTAATGTATAGCATATGCCGTAGTAAAATATTTTTCGTTTTGTTGAGTTATTAAAAGTTAATATAAATGTTAAAAATAAGTATATGCTACTTGTAGAAAGGTTTAAGTTTTTGTCAATAGTAAAATACTGTGTTAGCAATATTTGAAGAATACTAATTAGAATGAAATTTAATATGAAATATCGATACAAAAACGTATTTTTATTTAAAATTGTTAATACTAAGGTAAAAAATGCTAAAAATAATAACCATCTTAACCCTGTTAGGTTTAATAGTATTACGACAAAACTATCACTTATGGGACTATTAAAGTTTAAAAATATATCTTTTAGAAATATATCAATATCATTAGCTTGTTCAAATATACCTAGCGACAACGGTAAAATAAAAAAAATATAAGAGAATATTAAAAATAATATCGATAATAGGCTGAATAAATTTTTATCTGAGTATTTATTGTCGAGTATAATTCTAGGTACTTTTCCCGTAATAGGATGCTTGTGGCTCCACTGGAGTAACAGTGCGATGCTTTTATCGATACGGGGTAATAACGATATATAAATAGTTTTAATAAGCCAGAAAATCACCCACAATAATGTACCGGTGACAATAACCAAGATGATTAGTCTTCCTGCAATGTCACTGGCGTATTCAAGCGATAAACCAATAACAAAGCCAGGTAATAACACAACGGGAGCCCAAATAGATGCGGAGAATACATTACTGATAAAAAATTGGGCGCGGGGCATCTGAAACATACCAGCAATGGCTGGCACAATAGGGCGCAAGGGGCCGATGAACCGACCTAGAATGATACTTTTATAACCATGACGTTTAAAAAAATTAATGCCTTTTTGGAAAGCCTCTGGATAACGTGAGATTGGCCAGAGTGTAATGAGTTTATTTTTATAATGATAACCTAGATAGTAGCTAATGCTATCGCCAGCAATAGCACCTGCAAAAGCAAGTATTACGGCGTAGAAAAATGAAAATTGACTTGTTGCAAGATAAGCACCAATGAGTAACATCAGCACGATACCGGGTACCAGAATACCGACAAGTGCTAGCGATTCTATTAAGGCAATAAAAAAAATAGTTAGACCAAATAAAATCGGATGATCCGCTAGCCATGAAAAAATCGAGATTGTAGTTGATTCATCCATCTTATACTCGACAGGGTTTTTTAAAATTCCTCACACTTGTATTTCTGTTAAAACACAAGTGGAGGTAGTAGTTGAAAAGCGTTACATCAACCTTCATCGTAGTTATATTATTTTAGATTTTTAAATACTCTGCTTGCAGCATCAATGGTGTTTTGAATATCTTCATCAGAATGCGCGCTTGACACAAATCCGGCTTCATAAGCTGATGGTGCCATGTAAATACCTTCGGTTAACATGCCATGATAGAAGTTTTTAAAACGTTCGATATTGCAGTTATTAACTTGTGCAAAATTAGTAACTTTTTTATCGTCAGTAAAAAATAATCCAAACATTGCGCCAACGACATTAGCACTCATGGATATCCCCGCGGCTTTTGCTGTTGCAACGATTCCATCGGTTAGTGTTATTACTTTGGCGTTAATGGCATCATAAAAACCGGCTTTCGATATTAGGTTTAAATTTGCAAGACCCGCAGCCATTGCGATAGGGTTACCAGAAAGAGTACCGGCTTGATAGACTGGTCCTAGTGGTGCTATATGTTCCATAATATCACGCCGACCACCAAAAGCACCAACGGGCATACCGCCACCGATAACTTTACCAAGAGTTGTTAGATCAGGTTTTATACCATAGTGAGCTTGGGCTCCACCAAGTGCCACTCTAAACCCTGTCATGACTTCATCAAAAATTAGTATTGATTTATGTTGGGTACATATTTCTCGTAAGCCTTCGAGAAAGCCGGCCACAGGTGCTATACAATTCATATTACCGGCAACAGGTTCAACAATAATACAAGCAATTTGGTCACCAATTTCTGCAAAAGCATTTTGTACTGATTTTATATTATTATAATCGAGTGTAATGGTGTGTTCGGCTAATGATGCAGGCACCCCAGGAGAGGTGGGAACGCCCATGGTTAACGCACCCGAGCCAGCTTTTATTAAAAGTGAATCGGCATGGCCATGATAACAGCCTTCAAACTTAACAATTTTATCTCGACCGGTATAGCCGCGTGCAAGTCGAATAGCACTCATGGTTGCTTCAGTACCCGAGCTAACCATTCGTATTAGTTCTATCGAAGGTATAGTATCACAAACTTTTTTAGCCATTTCGGTTTCTAAAGTTGTTGGTGCGCCAAAACTAAGACCTTGTTCGGCAGTACTTTGAACTGCGGTAATAACATCTGGGTGAGCGTGGCCTAATATCATTGGCCCCCATGACGCAACGTAATCAATATAACGATTATCATTTTCATCAATTAAATATGCACCGCTACCTTTTTTAAAAAATATTGGATCACCGCCAACGCCATTAAAAGCACGCACTGGAGAATTGACACCACCGGGAATATATTTTTTTGCTAGAGCAAAATGGTCACTTTGTTGTTCTGGTTCAGGTTTGTTTTGCTGATTTGCATTAAACATGTTTACTAATCCTTTTGTCGTGGTCGTTATATCTTTATCAGCATTGAATATACCACGAGTGATAGCGACCATGTCGGCACCAGCATCAATTAATTGTTGTGCATTATCTAAAGTTATACCACCAATAGCAGCAATGGGAATTGACATTTCTTTTCGTGCTTCGATTAGAACGTCTAATTCAGCATTGGGTGCATCGGGTTTACTTTTTGACTGAAAAAATGCACCAAATGCAACATAACTAGCACCTGCGATTTGAGCCGCTCGAGCATTTTCTATTTTATTATTACAAGTAACACCAATAATATAACTGGAACCGAGAAAATTACGAGCAATTTTGCAGGGGATATCGTTTTGACCAAGGTGTACACCATCGGCACCAATTGCTCGTGCTAAGGCGAGATCATCATTTACGATGAGTGGTACTTTATGTTTTCGACATAATTCTAAAAGAGCGCGCGCTTCTTTTTCGCGATTATAGGTATGGTTGGTTTTATTTCGATATTGAATGATGGTCGCACCACCATTAATAACCTTTTGTGCAAGCTCTAGAATTTCACCTTTCTCGATATTTTCAATATCAAGAATTGCGTATACTCCATCAAGGGCTGGGGGCATCATTTGATTAAAACTCCTTAATTTACTTCTTGTCGTGATTATTGGATAGATAAAATCGATTTGGTAATAACTGTCCAAAGCCAATTTTTTTTGCATCTAGCAAGGTATTATAGGTGTATTGTTGTGCTTTATACACTGCCGATTCGGTGCTTTCTCCTAAGGCGATAAATGTCGCTATGCTGGATGCTAAGGTACAGCCTGAGCCGTGGTACTCGTGTTTTAAACGCGGCCAGTTATGGCTAATAACACGTTTGTTAAAATACAGGGTATTACTGACTTCGACTGAGTCTTCATGGGTTCCGGTAATCAGCACTGATTTGCAGCCTGTTGCCATGATGTATTCAGCACATTCTTTAAGGCTTTTAGCGTCTGAAACGATTTGGCGGGCTTCAATAGAATTAGGAGTGATAATACTCGCTAATGGTATTAGTTCTTTTATAAGCCGTTGGTATGAGTTTGAATTACTGAGTGCGCCGCCACCGCCGGCAACAAATATCGGATCGATTAGCAAGGGGATTTCAGGATAGTCCTTTATAATTTTTACGATGACGCTAATAATTTTTTCGTCAGCAATCATTCCAAGCTTGATACAGTGAATGGCAATATCGTTTAAAATACAAAGTGCTTGTTGTTCGATAAATTCACTATCGACATTTGTATAGCTTTGAACGGATTGAGTATCTTGAACGGTTAACGCGGTAACGATTGAACAAGCGTTAGCACCAATACTTGTGATGGTTTCAATATCTGCCTGAATGCCCGCACCACCACTTGGATCCAGTCCAGAAAATACTAATATATTTGCCTGTTTATTATTTGACATTGTTCACGCTGTCTCGATTGTAAAATGAATTATTTAGGTTAATTGTATCATTAGCGAAATCACTCGTGTTATATTAGAGAGATATTATATTGTCAAAATTTAAGGAGATTACTTTGAAATCGTATTTGTGTGTTGTTTGTGGTTATGTTTATGATGAAGAAAAGGGTGCTCCTAATGAAGGTTTAGCTCCAGGAACCAAATGGGAAGATGTGCCTGACTATTGGATTTGTCCGGAATGTGGTGTAACGAAAAAAGATTTTGAAATGGTTGAAGTTTAATATTTAATTACCGCCTTTATTTAATTTCTAACGACATTCAAGTCGCTAAATTAATACGAACAATCACTACTGTCCTGTTAACTATTTTATTGTAGAGATAAAGTCTAAGGCGTGTGTATGCGTTTTAGAAAGTTGAAATACCAGCATACATAAAATCGACCACTTCAATACGACTACAGTGTATACTGTTTATTAATATAGTCGATAAACATTATATATTTCAAAGTGTTTATTTAACGCTTATAACCTTAGCTGAATAGCCGCTGAATAAAATAGCAGTTGACATTAAACCGAAATTATAAAATTTCGGATTCAGCTTGGATTCATGCGTCATGCGCTTTAATAACTGTAAGAGATAAAATTACAGGTAAAGTGTTATGCATTATTTTAATTTAGTATTACGGCATTCTATAGTTGTGTTATTTATATTGGCGAGTTTTTTGCAAGTAAGTTATTTGCATGCAGCTGAACGAATTAGCTATTCTATTGATAAAAGTGCTAATAAAATTAGCCCGAAACTGTCAACTAATGATGAGTTATTATTAGAAAAAAATTTTCGTAAAGCACCTGCTATGGTGACACAAGGCGAACAAATCCCATTAAGTACATCGAGCCAGCGAATATATATTGGTAACCCAAATAACAGTAATCAAATAACAACAAATTCTCAAGCGGGTGTTTTTTCAATTTTTGATGCCAGTGTTGGATTAATTCATGACGATGATGGCGATGGTTTTTATCATCAATTTAGTGTGACTTTTGATGCCGATATTAGCATTGGTTCTGCATTAGTATTTGCGCGAATGTATATAAGTTATGAAGGTGGCCCTTGGAATTATTATTACACCACTAAGATATTTGAAATTATTGCCGACAGCGACCTCGATGCACATACTGTAGAAACTGTTTTTACCACAGGTTATGCACCGGGCAGTTATGATATACGAATTGAATTGTTTGAAGCCGGTTGGACAGGTGTGGTTACTGGCTATGGTCCAATTAACGATATTGATTTAACTTACCTACCTCTGGAAGATGAGGAACATGAGTTTTTTGATAGTGTTGCCGCAGCAGGTTGTAGTTTAAGTCCGAATGCCAGCTTTGATCCGGTGCTACCAATATTGTTTCTATTGAGCTTAGTGTATTTTTTTCGGCAGGTAAAATTTACCCTACATAAAATAGGAGATAATTAATTTTTTTAGCTAGATGCTGATCTTAGGTCTACTATAATGATAATCAACATAAAAATTAAAATTGGATAATAATAGTGTCAGTATCAATTGAAGAAATTGTGAAAGACGTGAGTAAACTAGCCAGTTTGCCTGAAGTTTCTATTAAGGTTAACCAAATGGTTGATGATCCAGATTCTGGTGTGAATGATATCGGAAAAGTCATCAGTCAGGATCCAGCATTATCTGCACAATTACTGCGAATTGCCAACAGTCCATTTTATGGCATTAGTGGCTCCATCGATTCGATAGCGCGAGCAGTGACCGTGTTAGGAACACAGCAAATACGGGATATGGTTTTTTCGGCTACGGCAACCAAGGCGTTTGAAGGTATTCCGAATGAAATCATTTCAGTTGATGATTTTTGGCATCATAGCTTATATTGCGGTTTATTAGCACGAGAGCTGGCGAATCAAACCCATAAAGCACAAGGTGAAATGTTATTCACAGCAGGATTGTTGCATGACATTGGTCATTTGGTGATGTTCAACCGTATTCCAGAATTAGCACACAAAGCTATAATACATACTATTGAACCGCATGTGGATCTGGAATTATTTCAGTCAGAACGCGAAATTATTGGGTTTGATCACTCACAAGTTGGTGGAAAATTAGCTGAACAGTGGCAATTGCCTAAAAATTTGATTGAGTGCATTATGTATCACCATGAACCTGAGCGGGCTCAGGAGTTTTCAACTGAAGTGTTATTAATTTATATTGCGGATAAAATAGCCAGTCAAGCCTATGATTCTGAAGATATTGATTTAACAGAAGTTATTTCAGTTGTACCGGCTGATAAATTAGAAAAGTGTGCACTTACTAACGATGGTTTGGTGCAAGCAATAAATGATGCTCACGCCCAGATCAGTGAAGTCGAATCCCTGTTATTTTCAAAATAAACCACTTTTGTTCGCTACGATTTTTAGACTCAATACCAATATTTTAATTATTTCATTAATCTTAATGAGAATGATTTGCATTTACAGTATTAGTCCGTCATAATATGCTTAGTTACTAGACATTTAAAGGGTTTATTCATGGGTATATTATTAAAACATCAGTCAAAGTTTGTTGTGGCAACGACTGCTGTCACTGCAATTTTATTTTCAATACCAAGCACTGTCTTGGCTAAAGTTTCAGGAAATGCACGCTTTGGTTATTATTCTGCGGAACGGGATACTCGTTCAAATACTCAAACGGAATCGAAACAGTTTCGCTTGCGTTTGCGTGTCGCATATTCACAGTCACTAACGGATAAATGGTCGGCAAAGATTCGATATGCTGGGCGTTATAGTGATGATCAAAAGCAGAGTGATCATAAATTTTTTCAAGAAATTCCCGGCAGTGATGGACTTCGATTAGGTGAGGGCACTCTTGATAACTTATATTTTCGTTATAAAAATAACTCGGATTATCAAATTACATTTGGTAGACAGCAAACTAAGAAAGAACTCGATGGTGTTGCCAAGAAATCATTAGATAGAAACAATAGTCCAAATACAGATGTGAGCTGGACCGATGGTGTGGTTTTTGATACTACCACTAAATCAAACTGGCACCATCAAGCTATTGCTCAAATAAATTATAAAAAAGGTGCAACTGAAGTTCGTCGAGGTCCGTTAGATTTTACTTCGCAAGGGACTCGTTTGAGTTATTTTTATGCCTTAGAAAACCGTAAACGAGCGGGTGCTATCGTACAGCGTGGTCTTGACATTAGTTATTTGCCTAATGCCTTATGTGTTGATGGATTGAATTGCGGAAACAGAAAAGATTATATTGGTCTAGTTGCTCGTGGCGCGGCAAAATGGGCAATATCAACGGGTGAACCAGAATTTATGCTAGCCGCCTCATTAGGATATGCCCCTAACACGCAGTTAAATACAACTGCAAAAATTGGTAACTCGGGTAATACCTCTGGAACGGCTTATCAGGTAACGGCTAATTTTATTAATTTTCTGCATCTCCATAGTGTTGGTTTAGTTTATGGTAAAGTTGATGCAGGTTGGTTACTGTCTCCGGATTTTCGCAATAACAATACTTTGATGGAAATACGTTATAAATGGATATTAGATAAGAAACAAAAATTTGAAGCGCGAATTCGTAAAAGAGAAGAAATAGAACAACGTACTGCAAGTGCGCAAAAGCAAGTTGATAATGATTTTTATATTCGTTATACCGTTAAATTTTAAACCGGTAAGCTAATAACATTACATGATATAAAGTCGGAGCTGGTATCTTTCAGCTCCTGATGTTATTGGGATTCTAATTACAACCAAGGTTTAACCACCACCATAATAATGATAACCACTAACAGTAAAACCGGAAATTCATTAAACCAACGATAGAACACATGACTGTGTGTATTTTTGTCATGTTTAAAAGCAAAAAGTAATTTACCACAATAAATATGATACACGACGATTATTGCAACACAACTGAGTTTCACGTGTAACCAAATAGAGTTTCCGTATTGCAACCAAGCGTAATCAATTAATAACCAAATTCCGAGTGCAATTGTTATTATTGCTCCTGGAGTCATTATGCCAAAAAATAATTTTCGTTCCATTATTTTAAAACGCTCATTGCTAAGATTATCTTCGCTCATTGCATGGTAGACAAATAATCGCGGTAAATAAAATAAACCGGCAAACCAAGTCACCATAAAAATAATATGGAAGGCTTCAACTAATTTCATCACTTAACTCCAGTATTTAATTTATTCTTAGCTAATAATTTAATTATTTTTTCTTTTAAATAAGGCATATCGACAGCACCGATGCTGTGCAATTCTATTTTACCATCGGGGCCAATTAAAAAAGAAGTGGGGGTATTTTTAACACCACCAAAAGCCCGCGTTGCGTGAGCCATTGAATCCAATGCAAGGCTATAGGGAACTGAATAATGCTGGCTCACTTCAAGCACGGCTCTTGGAATATCATAGGGCATTGCAATGCCAATCATTTTTAGTCCTTGAGGTGATAGTTCTTTGAAAAGTGCAACGAGTTCAGGAAATTCACGCATGCAAATGCCACAACTGCTAGCCCAAAACGTAATGAGAATGGGATAGCCTTGCATGGATTTTAGTGAAATTTTATTGCCCTTGATATCGGTAATCGTAATGTCCGGCACTTGTTTTATTCCCGTACCGATGGTGGCTAATAATGTAATGGCCAAAGCTAAAGTAGTAAAAATGATTGCAATGGCTATTATTTTTGGTTTTTTTGATTGACGTGATTTCATGATTGAATATGGCTAACTATTGAGGTTTGCTTAGGTTGTACATTATGAAACATATTCAGTATGACTTCATTAATTTATACCACTATTCTGTTGCAAACTAAAAGCCGATTGCGGATTAATTGTTTACTTTATAGTCAATATTGGGGTCATGCTTTGAAACTAGCTAAGTTCCGCTAATTTAAAAAGGTGCTGGTTTTATAGAAAAATATTCACTATTTCATGAAATCGTGAAATACTAATGCAGCTGTCTATAGTCTATCTTATAACTAAGACGGGCAAATAACACCAAGCTAAATTGAAAGAAGAAATATTATGATTAAAGTAGGAATTGTTGGTGCCACCGGTTATACCGGTGTTGAGCTGTTACGTCTTTTAGCAAAACACCCAAACGTAAAAATTAAAATGATAACTTCCAGAGCCGAACATGGTTTAGCGGTTGTGAGTTTATTTCCTAATTTGCGCGGCAGTGTCGATGTTAATTTTACCTCACCCAATGTCGAGCAATTAAAAAAATGTGATGTGGTTTTCTTTGCAACACCAAATGGTACCGCAATGAAAATGGTACCGGCATTACTCGATGCAGGCGTTCGTATTATTGACTTAGCTGCCGATTTCCGTTTAAAAGATTCTGCTTTATGGCAAAAGTGGTATGGTATCGAGCATAGTTGTCCCGAGCTTCTTGATACGGCTGTTTACGGTCTACCGGAAGTTAATCGAGAGCAGATTAAAGCTGCGCGTTTAGTTGCTAATCCGGGTTGCTATCCTACGGCTGTGCAATTGGGGTTATTACCCTTAGTGGAAACTAAATTGGCCGATCTAAAACACATAGTAGCCGATGTTAAGTCTGGTGTGAGTGGTGCCGGTCGGGGTGCCAATGTTGGTAATTTAATGGCTGAAATGGGCGAGAGTTTTAAAGCTTATGCCGTGTCTGGTCATCGTCACCTGCCTGAAATTCAACAAGGTTTACAAGCCGCTGCGCAAGAATCTGTTGCTTTAACATTTGTACCGCATTTATTACCAATGATTCGCGGAATTCATGCAACATTGTATGCTACTGTGGTAGATAGCAGTGTTGATTTGCAACAATTATATGAATCTCGGTATCAAAATGAATTATTTGTTGATGTGTTACCCGCCGGAGAGCATCCTGAAACACGCTATGTGCGCGGTAGCAATATGTGCCGTATCAGTGTTTTCCGACCTCAGGGTGATGAAACCGTGGTAATACTTTCTGTTATCGATAATCTTGTAAAAGGTGCTTCGGGACAAGCTGTTCAAAATATGAATTTGATGTTTGAGTTAGCAGAAGATACTGGTTTAGATTTAATTGCACTAATGCCGTAATACATAGTCGGCAAAATTACATATTAATCATGAATATTTTTTGGAAACACCTTTTGGAAACGCTATGATATGAGTGGCATGATAGTAACATTACATCGTCCCTGGGTATCACGAGTTTTGATAGTAGCATTGTTGATAACGTCGCTTTTGGCTGCGTGGGCTTTATTTGAATACGGTCGGTTTCGAGCAGGATTTGATAGTTTAAATACCCAAAAGGAATTTTCACAACTCGAGTCAACCATAACGGCTTTTGAAGAACAGCTTGAACTATTACGAGAAGAAAATGCCGTGATGGAACGTGCAGCTCAAGTTGAACGAAAAGCTTATGATGAAGTTAATAACTCACTAAAAGCATTGCAAGCTGAAATATTAGAGTTGAATGGCGAATTAGCATTTTATCGTGGTATTATATCACCGCGCAGCGCATCACAGGGATTGCACTTACAAAGTTATAAGCTCATCCCTAATGGTGAATTACGGGGGTTTCGATATGAAATATCGTTAACTCAAGTTCTTAAACATAGCCGCCTTGCACAAGGCAATGTGCGTTTAAATATTGAGGGGATACAAAATGGGCATCAAAAGTCGCTCAATTTAAAACAGTTAACTGAGAACCATACAAAAGAATTAAAATTTAAATTTAAGTATTTTCAGAACTTTAAAGGTAATATTACTTTACCGGAACAGTTTCAAGCGAAACGTGTCAGTTTACAAGTGCTTCCACGAGGCAGAGAAAAAGACATGATAGAAAAAGTATTTGATTGGCCATTTAAGGAGTAATAAACACATGTTTGGAAAGACCAAAAAACCAAAACAATCAGCCAAAATTGACTCATTAATTGGTCAAAACACCGAAATTCGTGGCGATATCATTTTTAATGGTGGCCTGCATGTCGATGGTTTAATTAAAGGTAATGTTATTTCTGAAGAAGGTACCGGATCGGTATTGACTTTGAGTGAACGCGGTGTGGTTGAAGGTGAGGTAAAAGTCGCTAATATTGTTCTAAATGGCACTATAATCGGCGATGTTCATGCTCTTGAACATATAGAGTTGGCTTCAGATGCGCGTGTTAATGGTAATGTGTATTACAGTCTAATTGAGATGGCGATGGGTGCAGAAGTGAACGGTAACTTAGTGCATCGCTCAGAATCTTCGGAAAATCAATCAGTTGTGTCAATTAAAGAGAAGGTTGCTAATAATAAAAGCGCAGATGAATCTTGATTAAATTACTCAAGTAATATACCTTGTTTAAGAGAATACTGATATACTATTTATCAGTAGTAAGTATTAGGTTTTTAATTTTTAAACAGCGTTAGAGTCAATTTAGGTTCAGGAGTAACAGCATGTCAGTTAGCCAATCCATACCATCAGATGCCTCAGAAATCACATTCACTGATAATGCGGCCGCTAAAATCAAAACCTTAATTGAAGAAGAAGGCAATACTAATCTTAAATTACGCGTATTTGTGTCTGGTGGTGGTTGTTCGGGTTTTCAATATGGTTTTAATTTTGATGAAAACGTTCAAGATGGCGATACAGTTGTCGAGCATGATGGTGTTGCTATTGTAATTGATCCCATGAGTTTCCAATATTTAGTAGGCTCAGAAGTTGATTTTAAAGTCAGTTTAGAAGGCTCGTTATTTGTGATAAATAATCCAAATGCAACGACCACCTGTGGTTGTGGCTCATCATTTTCGATATAACTGAAATTTGAATAAATCGACGATGATTGCTGTTTTTAGTACGGGTTTCTTTTATTGCGTATTTTATAAACCTCGTAATCGTTTGGATTTGTTTAATTTTCGTACATTTTAAATATAATTCAACTACTTATCGTATTATATTTCTATAATAAAATTGCATAGACTATATAGACTTAGTGTAGACTGAGCTATTGTTTAAAGTGATAAAGTTCGTTAGATATCATCACAATAATTCACACATAAAATTAAAGAAATAGTGTTCATAGCATTTACGTGAAGCGAGCTACGACCTATTGAGTAAATGGAGTCTTCGATGACAGAATATTTACCGGGCCTTGCCGGAGTTCCTGCAACAAAATCCAATATATCAGATATTAATGGCGATGAAGGTATTCTCGCCTATCGTGGTTATCCAATTGAAGAATTGGCTGAACACAGTAGTTTTGAAGAAACCGCATTATTATTGTTGGATGGTTTTCTACCAACAGCGCATGAATTAGCAGAGTTTGATGATAATCTACGTGAAAATCGTCGTGTAAAATATCAAATACGTGATTTAATGAAAGCACTACCCTCGGCTGGCCATCCCATGGAAATGTTACAAACCGCGATTGCAAGTCTTGGAATGTTTTATCCCGGTAATGACTGTTTAATTGGTGGTTCTCAATGTAATGATTTGAATTACATCAACAATATGTCAATAAAAATAATTGCACGAATGGCAACTATGGTAGCAATGTGGGAGCATATTCGTAATGGTTACGATCCGATTAATCCACGAAAAGATTTAAATTATGCTGAAAACTTCTTGTATATGTTTACCGGAAAAGAACCGGATCCATTACTTGCAAGAATTATGGATGTTTGTTTAATTTTGCACGCGGAACATACCATTAATGCATCGACGTTTGCAGTATTAGTAAATGGCTCGACATTGGCTAGTCCCAATTGCGTTATGGCTTCTGCTATTGGCACTTTATCCGGACCGTTGCACGGTGGTGCAAATGAACGTGTGCTGGATATGCTGGATGAAATTGGCAGTCCTGATAAAGTAGAAGAATATATCGATACCAAGCTTAAAAATAAAGAAGTTATTTGGGGGATGGGACATCGAGAATATAAAACCAAAGATCCTCGAGCCACAATATTACAAAAATTGGTTGATCAATTTATAGAATCTCGCGGTGGCAATATTAACCCTCGTTTTGAATTAGCCAAAATGGTTGAACAAGTCTGTGAAGATCGTCTTGCTAAAAAAGGCGTGTATGCCAATGTTGATTTTTATTCGGGTATTTTATATGAAGAAATGGGAATTCCTAAAGATCAATTTACAGCCATTTTTGCAATTTCACGAACCGCAGGCTGGTTAGCGCATTGGCGTGAGCAGCTTGGTGATAATCGAATATTCCGGCCAACCCAAGTTTATATTGGTGAACCCATTAGAAAATATGCAATGTTAGATGATCGATAAATTTTGAAAATTTAACTGCTAGTGCCTGAAGTCTTGCTAGCTCTTGCTATACTTAGTTTACAAATAAAACTACCATAGAATTAGAGTTAGTAAGTAAATTACATGCCAGAATCCAGTATAGTGCTAGACTCCATTTTAATCATTAATAGTGATATTAATGATGCCTTACAACTCGACAAAATTCTTCAAGATTACGGTTATAACGTTAACATATATAGAAGCTGCGATGATCTAGGTATTACGTTAAAAACTGTAAAACCAACAATTGTTCTTCTCGATTTTAAAACATGCCTGAGTGAAAATACTCTAATTTTAGAATCCCTTAATAAATTACAAAAAAATTTATTGTCGATGGTGATTATTGATAATAACGATATCGATTCAGCAACAGAGTTGTTCAGTGTTGGAGTTTATGATTTTATTAATAAACCCTATATTGCTGAAAACATTAAAATACGAGTAAAACATTGTATTGATCAATCCAACCTTAGTCGTGAAAAAAACAAAATTAAAAAAGCCTTAGAAACGAGTGAAGAACGTTTTGTGCGGGCGATTCACGGTACTAACGATGGTATGTGGGATTGGGACATAAAAACGGGTGAAATATTTTTCTCAAATCGTTGGAAAGAAATGCTGGGTTATTTTAATTCTGATTTTCCTAGTAAATACACAGATTGGCGTGGACTAATTCACCCTGATGATTCTGGAAAGTCACTCATGTTGTGTTTAAATTTACTAGATGGTACCAGTGGTTCCATCGATTTTGAATACCGTCTATTAACAAAAGAAAATAAATATAAGTGGATTCATATACGGGCAATGGCTTCATATGATAAAAATAATGAAGTTATATTTGTCTCGGGCTCGCATAGTGATATCTCCGAAAGCAAACAAACATTATTTGAGCGCCAACGACTAGAAACTCAATTAAGACAATCTCATAAAATGAAAGCTCTGGGACAATTAACCAGTGGCATAGCACATGATTTTAATAATATCTTAGCATCAATAATGGGCTATGCTGAATTATCAAAAGAGTTTTTATTGAAGGACAGTGATACTCGATTAAGATCATATCAAGATGAAATACTTGTAGCTGGCTCTAGGGCTCGAGATTTAATTTCTCAATTACTAACCTATAGCCGAGATAGCGGCGGTAACTCATCAAAAGTATTACTGCAACCATTAGTTAAAGAAGTCGTTAAATTATTAAAATCATCTTTTCCTACAACTATTGATATAAAACTAAATATTGAAAATGAATTACCGAGCATTGTTATTGATCCTATTCAGATAGAGCAAGTGATTATGAATCATTGCTTAAATTCTAAAGAAGCGATGGAGGGTAAGGGGAAAATTAAAATATCACTATCGTATGAAAATATTGATTCTAATCACGAAAAAATTTGTGCTTCATGTAATGAGATATTTGATGGTAGTTATGTTGTATTTACTATCGATGATACTGGTAAAGGTATCAATTCTAAGTCTTTGAATAAAATATTTGATCCCTATGTTACCACAAAGGAATTTGGCGATGGTCCAGGCATGGGTTTATCGGTGATACATGGAATAGTACATCAATACGATGGTCATATTTGTGTTGACTCAATTGTTGGCCAAGGTGCTACGTTTGAATTATATTTTCCTGCCGTTAAAAAAACCAAAAGCTCAAAAGTAAAAAATATACCAATAGTTAATGCTTCAAAAAAGGCCAATATACTCGTTGTTGATGACGAGAAACCAGTGGCAGATTATTTGGGTGAGTATTTAAAGTTACACGGTTATAAAACAACAGTGTTCACAAATAGTTTGGAAGCCTTGGATTTTATAAAAAATAATCCCGATAAATTTGATTTACTGATAACAGATTTGACTATGCCGGATTTAACCGGAATTGAACTTGCCAAAGAATGCAGTAAATTCTCGCAAGCGTTGTCAGTAATTGTATGTTCAGGCAATAATGAAAAAATAAATGATTCTAAATATAAAGTAAAATCGATAAAAGAGATTATTGCCAAGCCATTTGTCGGTAGTCAACTATTGTCAACAGTTGCTAATGTACTTGAATAATTTGATGGATTATATTCTGCTCCTAATATACAGGGATGACTTGCCCCTGTAACGGATGGACAGTTGCCAGCTTGGTTTTCAATACGTTGTTTGGCCAACCAAGCAAAGGCACAAGCTTCAACCCAGTCTGGGTTAAGCCCCAAAGAGTTGACTGAATCACATTTAATATTATTTTTAGATAGTAATTCTTTTAGTAATGCCATTAGTGTTAAGTTATAAACGCCACCGCCACAAACAAAAACTTCATCCACAACTTTTAGTGAATTAATATCGTTAACAATACTCTGTGCTGTAACGGCATTTAACGTCATTTGAACATCTTCATTACTTATAAAATTATTTTCACGATAATTATTTAAAACAGAATTTAGCCAAGTTAAATTAAAAATATCTCGTCCAGTTGATTTTGGTCCAGCCTCTTTGAAGTAGTGGTGTTCTAGCAGTAAATTTAAAAGCTTGGTATCAATAATTCCTGACTTTGCCCACGCACCAGCGTTATCGTAAGCTTTATTTTGGTGTTGTTGAATCCACTCATCCATAACACAATTACCCGGCCCAGTATCAAAACCTTGTATCGGTTTTGATTTATCGCTTGGTAGATAAGTGATGTTTGCAATTCCGCCAATATTTAAAATAACGCGGTTTTTATCGTCATGCTGAAATTGAAACTGATGAAACGCAGGAACTAATGGTGCGCCTTGACCCCCTGCCGCGATATCGGCTCGGCGAAAATCACAAATGGTTGTTATATTGGTTTTTTCAACAATAATATTGGCATCGGCTATTTGAAGTGTCGATGGGAAACTAGTGTCGGGGTAATGGCGCAGAGTTTGGCCATGAGAGCCAATGGCAATAATACTTTGCGTTGATACAGATGCTTTTTTGAGTAAATGTTCAACGGCTTGGGCAAATAATATTCCGAGTTGATAATCTAACTCCAGCATGGTTTTTAATTCATGGTTACCTGAAATATTTGTTTGCCATATTTTTTTCTGGATAGTTGTTGGTATTACATGAGAATAACTCTCTAACAGCACTAATTGTTGATTAGTAATTGAGACAATTACCGCATCGATGCTATCGGCACTAGTACCGGATATTAAGCCTATGTAGTTTCCATCCATATTATATTTTACGGGTTTAAAGCGACCTTTATTTGTTTGTAACTATCTAATTGAGCAATCATCTTAGTAGCATATAATAAATACTCGGTTTTAAATTTTTTATTAATAGGTCGAGCATTTGGTAGTTTTACTGTTAATGGGTTTCGATGTACACCATTAACGCGAAATTCATAATGCAGGTGTGGGCCAGTAGAGCGTCCCGAGCTGCCAACATAAGCAATAGTTTGTCC
>UOFS01000034.1_pt1 | contig 59338 bp, 51 predicted proteins | sample 1989581 | NCBI WGS metagenome assembly UOFS01 (sample SAMEA4712198, study PRJEB27164) | hydrothermal vent metagenome | biome: marine basaltic hydrothermal vent biome; feature: marine hydrothermal vent; material: mineral | place: Pacific Ocean | collected 2011-06-14/2011-07-23 | depth 1691 m | reverse complement strand
GCGACAACAGAAATAAGGGTATGGAAATTAGTATAGCCGAATAAAGACCGTCTACCACAGGAACGAGGCAGTCGAGCGGCCATATATGGCAACTAGTGCGTCTTGATTCGACTATAGCAGTCTCATGTCCGATGAACCTAAAACGTATTCACTGCTTAACTGTCATCTACTGTTCATTTACATTAATGGGACAGCAGTGATAAAATAGATTATTGTAAAGATCATAATATTACTGTTTAAACGCTGGATTCCGGTTCAAAATACGACGAAATATCAAAATTTATCTCCATCAAAGCCCTTCTACTATTTCATTCAACGCTTTTTTATGTTGTTCCTCAGAAAAATCAACTTCGACAGAGTTTTTTCCTTGAAGTGCAATTTCTTTTCGAGTCTCAGGGTTATCGAAATAATATTCTATTTTTTTTGATAAAGATTCGGCATCTCTTGAATTAAATAATAGTCCTGATACCTTATCATGAATAATTTCAGGAACACCCCCTGCATTACTGCCAATAACCGCGACTCCGGCTTGCATGGCTTCAATTAGCACTAGTCCAAAAGTTTCGGCATAGGTTGTTAGTGCAACAACGTCAAAACAACTCATATAAGACGATGCTTGTTCAATAAACTCAAAAAAATGAAATTGATTTTCTAATTGATATTCACTAATGTTTTTTTGCAATTGTTGGTAATACTCACCATCCATAACATGACCAATAATCGTAACATGAACTTCTTTGTCTTTCAGCTTTAAAGCTTGCACAGCATCAACTAATAAATGCTGGCCTTTGCCTTCTTCTATTCGACTAAAAATTGCGACGTGCAGAACAGTTTTAGAATTACCATTAATAGAAAATTTATCACAATTGACAGCCGATGATTGCGGTTTATTAATAGCATGATAGAGCAATTTAATTTTTGACTTCGCCAAAGGCAAAAACTCATTAGCCTCTTTCATCAACTGTTTAGTTATAACCACAAAGCGATCAACTTGACCGTATAAAAATTTATGATATAGATCATCTTTATGGCGTGTTATTGCCATGTGGCGGGTATAAATCAACTTAACATTTGAAGGACTTAATATTTTTGCAAATACCGCAATATTAAAATCTCGACTCCAATGAATATGGATAATATCGATGTTATTCTTAACAATAATTCGAGACAATTTATACGCAGTAAATAGCGGTAATAAACGAAAAGAGATTTTTAAGGTATAAATAACGTTTTGTGTGGATTCTGAGCCAACGTTAAAAACAGATGACTGCTGACTGCAAACAGTAATACACTGATGGCCTAAGGATTTAAGTATTTTAATAGAACGATTAGCATATAACTCTAGGCCACCCTTGCCGGGTGATAAACATAACACTAATATATTCAATGTATTTTCACTTTATTATTATAATCTTGCCATTATATTAAGTTTAAATACTGTATTTTGCAATAGAATAAAATGTACAATAGTTTCCTAATATAAATTAAAAACGAACGAATATTAAATGAATAGCTGTAAAATAACTACAACACCAAAAAACATCCTGATTTGTCGAACCGATAAACTCGGTGATTTTGTATTATCATTACCTAGTTTTATTTTGCTAAAAAAAGCCTTACCAAATACTAAAATAATCGCATTAACCCAAGAATATACCAAACCCATTGCCGAATTGTGTAATGCTATTGATGACATTGTCTGCATTCCAAAATCAGACTCAACACTAAAAACGGTTAAAAATAGTATCGCAGCCATAAAACCGCTTAAAATAGATGTCTCAATTAGTCTTTTTACCACAGCGACACTAGCACTTGGTTTATTGCTGTCTAAAATTTCAATACGGCTTGCGCCGGCAACCAAAATAGACCAGTTATTTTATAATTATCGTTTAAAACAACGACGTTCATTATCACTAAAACCAGAATTTGAATATAATTTGGATCTAACCAAGCACTATTTAAAATTAAGCCAAACAAACTATGATACAGACTTCGAGCGTCCCGTTATTTCAATTGAACCAAGGATCATAAGCACTACAAAAAATGAATTTTGTGATAATAATAAAATGGATAAACACACAACATTCATTTTTATCCATGTTGGTTCTGGTGGTTCAGCGAATAATTTAACACCAGAGCAATACGCAAAGTTGATTAGTTTACTCAATAAAAAGTTAACAGCCACCTTTGTATTATGTGAAGGCCCGGAAGATTCAAGCAATGTCGAAAAAACAATTAGTCAGTTAATGGTTAATAATGTCATTCGCTATGTATCGGATAAGGGGCTTCTTGAATTTACCAAACACATTGCTTTTGCCGATTTTTTTATTAGCGGCTCTACTGGCCCGTTGCATATCGCAGGGGCATTAGATATTCCAACCGCAGGTTTTTATCCAAATCGCCGTTCAGCAACGGCTACACGTTGGAAAACATTAAACTCAGAAAATAATTTATTATCTTGCTCACCTCCAGAGGATCATTCTGAGGATATGACAACAATCGATTTAGAGTTAATTAGCAGTCAGATTTGCACTCGGTTAAACTCAAATCATAGCAAATAATGTTAATGCGATACTAAGATACGAGTCTTTAAAATTAAGATTCCGGCTCAACACAGTGCCGAGATGACGGATGTTAATCGTTATACAAGCTTTTGTTTTAATTTTTCAAACTGTTGATAGACATACTCTATTTTTAAATCATTTTTTCCCCACGGTACACCACAATGATTTATATTAGTGCTATCGGGATTAAAACAAGCTTCACAGGCACAGTCTTCAGTTAAATGCCATTCTGGAACAGTGTGGGTGAATAACACTAATGTTGGTCTTTTTAAACCAAAACTAACGTGCATTAACGAGGTATCACCGGTGATAACGAAGTCGCTTAGCAACATAAAAGCGCCAACTTCGTTTAATGATAAAATGGGTAAACGAATAAGTTCAGCGTGTGCTTTATATTGTTGTTCAAAATCAACGGCTAATTGTTCCATGCTCGGATTAGTGATAACTAACGGCATATAACCATATTCATTATTTAATTTAATCATCAGCTTAACAAAATTATCGACAGGCCAATTTTTACGAACAGCACCAGTCCCAAGATTAATAACAATATATTTAGCGTTATAATTTTTTAAATATTTTTTGGCTGACTCAATACTACCTTGATGACAAGTATAACTTGCACTTTTTCTAACCTGTGTATGACTTATACCTAAGGGTAATAATATTTTTCCAAATTCTTGGCTCCACTGACCACAAAATTTAGGTGATTCAACAAGTATATTATTTGCCTTACGTAATCTTTTAGTATTCGCAAATCCAAGGCGATAACGTTTGCAAATTAATTTAGAAATTGCGGCTGATGTACCACCGGAGTATAGATCAACAACTAAATCAATCTTACGTTCACGTAATAATAAAATTATTTTAACAAAATTTTTAACATAATTTAGACGTGGTTTTTTGTTTCGATCGTACACTACAATTTTATCAATACAGGCTTGGTTTTCTAAAACATTAAATGCTTTTGGATCAACAATAGTAATTATTTTTGCTTTTTTAAATTTTTGCCGTAAAACTTCAATGATCGGTACACGAATAAAAACATCTCCCACGAGGCCGCAACAATTAATGCAAATAGTCTGAATACTATCTAAATCAATAGCAACGTTATTAAACTTTTCCATTACGGATACTTAATCCTTATTTTTATAGTGATACGACCATAAATCAGCATACTTTACGAATGTGGAGTGTGCCGACAATAATGCTAATAAAAAACCTTGTTTGCCGTCAAGAAAACCGGCTCGAACGAGATACATTTTTACAAAACAGGCAATGCCATGTAACACCGCAGTTGTTAGTGTTGTAGTTTTTCCTGAGGCATGTTTATCTTTAGCCCAAATACTAGCATAGTGAGCCGACTTTACTAGATAATGATTCATGTCTTTGTAAGTATAATGCAATAAATCATACTTTAATTTTTCAATGTGCATGTCACTTGGAATGACTAATTTTTCATGCACCATTGCATCGTTGTATTGAGTTTTATTTCTAGCATAGAGTCGGTAAACATAATCAGGATACCAGCCGCTATGGTGAATAAAACGACCAAAACAAAATGAAAGCCGTGGCACGGCATATATTATTGCAGTATTATTTCCTTGTAGTTTTTGTTGAATTTCGGTTTTTAATTCTGCGGTTATGATCTCATCGGCATCTAACATAAGAACCCAATCACATGTTGTATGTTTTTGTGCCTTAATGCGTTGCTTGCCATAACCTTGCCATTCAGCATCAGTTACCACGGTTGCGCCTAGATCCGTTGCTATTTTAGCAGTACCATCGGTGCTATTGCTATCATACACTATGATTTCATCGGCCCAACTTGCTGATGCCAAACACTTAGCAATATTGTCTTGTTCGTTTTTTGTTAAGATGACGACTGATAGAGTACTCATATTATTACCTAATAACTTTGCTTAATTTTTTCTAATACCTCGGCCACCGTAATGTGTTTTAAACAGTTTAAATGTTTAAATTGACATTGGCGTTTAAAACACGGACTGCACTCCAAGTTTTTATACATCACAATAGCATCCTGATGTAATGGCGGAGTATAAGATGGGCTCGATGAACCATATAATGCGATAACAGTTACATTTGTAGCACAGGCTACGTGCATCAACCCTGAATCATTGCTAACCGCATATTGCACCAATGATAATAAATCCACAACATCAACCAAGGCTGTTTTACCACATAAGTTAAAATGCGTATCACTAGTTGAATCAATTATTTGACTCGCTGTAGTTTTATCTTTTTCCGAACCCATAACCCATACTTGAAAACCTAATGCAGTCACTTTTGTAGCGAGTTCTTTAAAATATTCAACGGGCCATTGTTTTGCTGGCCCATACTCGGCACCGGGTAATAATGCAATAATCGGTTTATTGAGATTAAGTTTTAAATGATGAAGTAAATCTTTTATTTTAGACGCTTTTACCTCTAATTTAGGATAATCAATTACTGGAATAGTGTTATTTTCGGCATCGGTATTACCTAAAAAAACATAACGTTGTACAGTTTGAGTTAATAATTTTTTATTTAGTGGTCGAATATCATTGAGCAAACCATAACGGTGTTCACCACGATAACCGGTACGTTGTGGTATTTTTGCAAAAAATGGTAACAAAGCTGCTTTTATTGATCGGGGTGTAATAATGGCTTGTTGGTAGTTATTTTGTCTTAATCGAACGGCTGTTTTATAACGTATTTTTAAATCAAGTACACCGTGTTTTACCGCTAGGCTTATTGCTGTTGATACTTGCGGCATTCTAGCGATTAAAGCAACGGACCACTCAGGTGCTAAAACATCTATTTTAATATTTGGATTTTGTTTTTTTAAGTGAATAAATAAACTCTGCGCCATTACCATATCGCCGACCCATGATGGGCCAACGATAAGAATACGTTTTGAGCTTGTGTTCTTCAATTTTTATAAACAATTAAAACGTTTAACGATGTAACCATTCCATGTACTTCTGGACACCCTGCTCAACTGTATAAAAATCTTCACTATATCCAGCCTCACGCAACGCGGTTATATCAGCTTGAGTAAAACTTTGATAAACACCTTTGAGATGATCGGGAAATGGAATGTATTCTATTTTACCTTTGTTATGATATTGAATAACAGTATTGGCAATATCATTAAACGGTTGACTTTTGCCGGTGCCAAGATTAAAAATTCCTGATTTATTGGGATTATCCATAAACCATAAATTGACTTTGACCGCATCACCAACGTAAACAAAATCTCGGCTTTGCTCGCCATCGCCGTAACCTTCATAACCCTCAAATAATTTAGCAACAGCATTGTCTTTTATTTGCGTATTAACATGAAAGGCAACACTCGACATTGTGCCTTTGTGTTGTTCACGTGGGCCATAAACATTAAAATAACGAAAACCTACTATTTGATTTTTAGTTTTACCTAAATAACGACGTACGTATTGGTCGAATAAAAATTTAGAATAACCATAGACATTTAACGGTTCTTCATGATCCAATTGTTCTTTAAACACCGTTCCTGAACCATAGACCGAGGCTGATGAGGCGTATAAATATGAAATATTGTGCTCAATACAGTAATGCAATAAATGTTTTGAATATTCATAATTATTTTCCATCATGAATTTTCCGTCCCATTCGGTGGTGCTAGAACAGGCTCCTTCATGGAAAATAGCATCTACTTTTTCACTGAATTTTTTATTGTCTTTTATACGTTGAATAAAATCATCTTTATCCAAGTAATCCATAATTTCACAATCTGCGATATTTTTAAATTTAACACCACTTTTTAAATTATCGACAACAACGATATCGGTTCGACCGCGTTCGTTTAAAGTTTTAACGATATTACTACCAATAAAACCGGCACCACCTGTTACTATTATCATAAGAACTCTCGTTTTTAAGTTTCTAAAATTCGATTAATTATATCTGTTGTAGAATGACCTTCTACAAAATTTAATATTTTAACCTCACCACCATATTGTTTAACAATATCAGCACCAACCACTTGCTCTGGGGTGTAATCACCACCTTTAACTATGATTGAAGGTTTAATTTTTTTAATGACTTCAACGGGTGTATCTTCACTAAAAGGAATCACCCAATCGATACATTCTAATGCAGCCAATACTGACATTCGACGTTGTACATTATTTATAGGACGATCATCACCTTTTAAGCGCTTAACCGAATCATCATCATTCACGGCAACTATCAGTCGATCGCCAAGTTGTCGGGCTTGTTGTAAGTAACTGACGTGACCAGGATGTAATATATCAAAACAACCATTAGTGAATACTATTTTTTCACCAAGCTGTTTGGCATTAATTAATAAATCTTCTAGGGTTTGAGCTGTTACAACACCCCGAGCAAAACCTTCAATATTGTGTCTTGCTTGCATTAACTCGGGAACAGTTACAGTAGCGGTGCCTAACTTACTAACCACAACACCTGCACCAAGGTTAGATAAGGCCATGGCCTGTTCTACTGTTTGTCCGGTTGCAATACCTGCCGCTAAAATTGAAATGACGGTATCGCCAGCACCTGTAACATCAAACACTTCTTGTGCCCGAGTGGGTAAATGAAAAACCGGTTTGTTTTTTTGAATTAGGCTCATGCCTTGTTCACTACGGGTAACCAAGAGAGCATCTAATTCCAAATCAACAATTAACTTTTCAGCTTTTTTTACAATATCATCTTCATTATGACACTTGCCAACAACCGCCTCGAATTCGGATAAATTGGGTGTTATCAAGCTGGCACCACGATAATTTTCAAAATCATTACCCTTGGGATCAACTAACACTGGGATATTGTGCTGTTTAGCAATGCTTATGTACGATTTAATATTTCGCAATGTACCTTTGCCATAATCCGATAAAACTACAGCACCAACGGATTTTAGTGACGCACCAAATTGCTTTTGCAACTCGGTATCTTGGTTGTTATCAAAACCATCTTCAAAATCCAAACGAATCAGTTGCTGGTGCCGGCTAATCACTCTAAGTTTGGTAACCGTCGGCGTATCATTAAGAGCAATCAATTGGCAGTTAACATTTTTATTTTCTAATAATTCTTGTAGTACATTTCCGGCTTCATCTTTTCCGACATAACCTTGTAATGTTATATGTGCGCCGAGGCTAGCAATATTAATAGCGACATTACCAGCACCACCGGCGCGTTCTTCCGCATCAGCCACGTGTACCACTGGAACGGGAGCCTCGGGGGAAATTCGCGAAGTATTGCCGTGCCAATAGCGATCTAACATCACGTCACCCAGCACGAGTACTTTTGATTCATTAAAGTTGGGGATATCGATTTTCATATGAGATTACAAATATTTTTGTTCTTTGTTATTCTGATAAAATAAACTCGGCGCCACAATAAGGACATTTAGCTTTGCCGGTTTCTTCAATGGGCAAATACACTTTTGGATGAGAATTCCAAGATACCATATTGTCCATCGGACAATGTAGTGGCAAATCTTTACTGCTGACTTGATATTTTTTTTCAGCATTGGCGGTTTTTAATTTTGAATTTTCATTTACCATCAGTTCCTACCTTATCCATTATAAAAATACATTCATTTTAGTTTTTAATATAATTCAGCCAATCTTGGTATTTATCCAACCGGCCATGTACCAAATCAAAATATCGTGATTGAATTTTTTCGGTTATAGACCCTCGGCTGCCATTACCAATAGTACGATTATCCAGTTCTCGGATGGGCGTTACTTCAGCAGCCGTTCCTGTGAAAAAAGCTTCATCACACACATAAATTTCATCACGGGTTATTCTTTTTTCTTTCACTTGATAGCCCAGATCTTCAGCTAAGAAATTAATTGTTTCACGAGTTATACCCGCTAAGGCCGAGGTTAGCTCCGGAGTATAAATTACACCATTTTTGATGATAAAAATATTTTCACCACTGCCTTCAGCCACAAAACCTTCAACATCTAATAATAAGGCTTCGTCATAGCCATCTTGCATGGCTTCCTGCAAGGCTAAAATAGAGTTAATATAGTGACCATTCGCCTTAGCTTTACACATGCTGATATTAACATGGTGTCGTGTTAGTGATGAGGTCTTAATTCGTATGCCCTTGGTCATTCCATCTTCGCCAAGATAACTACCCCATTCCCATGCCGCCACTATTGTATGTACTTTTAAATTATCGGCTCGAATTCCCATGCCTTCCGATCCATAGAAACACATGGGGCGTAAGTAAGCTGACTTTAAATTATTTTCGCGTACAACGGCTTTTTGAGCATCAAGTAAGGTTTGTTTATCAAAAACCATATTCATCCCCAGTATTTTAGCGGAATCAAACAAGCGATCGGTATGTGCCTGCAAGCGAAAAATTGCAGTACCTTGCTCAGCTTCATAAGCGCGCACGCCTTCAAACACGCCTAAACCGTAATGTAGGGTATGTGTTAACACATGTACTTGCGCTTCACGCCAAGGAACCATTTCACCATCAAACCAAATTAAACCGTCGCGGTCCGCCATGGACATATTTTTCTACTCCAAATTCTAAAACTATTCTAATTAAACCAGTGTTGCCATAATTGCGTAACACCCGCTCTTAACTTTGTGTATTCTGAATCATCAATGATACCCGATAATCCTTGCAATCGACATTGATGCAGCCTTTGTCGAAAGCGAATATAGGCATCGATTAGCAGTTCTTTTTCAGATTCTGATATTTTGCCTACCTGTGCAAATTCTTTTAATAAGCGTATATTATCGGTATATAACAATAATTCTGCTGGAAAACTATTGGACCATGCCAGAACCCCGTATTGCACCATAAATTCAATGTCAGCGATACCTCCAGAACTTAATTTTAAATCGAACTGAGGTGCTTTTACCCGCGAATTTTGTTTCATTTTGTCACGCATTTCTTGGACTTGCTGTTTTAGGCTGGAATTCTGCCGCGTTTGGCTTAATACCTGCTGACGAATGTCATTAAATTTGTCCGTTATCAGTGGATCGCCACACACCACACGAGCTCGAACCAATGCCTGATGCTCCCACGTCCACGCCTTGTTTAATTGGTAGTCAGAATATGCTGAAATACTGCTAACCAAAAACCCACTGGCACCATTGGGACGTAAACGCATATCCACTTCATAAGCCACACCAGCAGCAGTTGCCACAGTTAAAAGCTGGATAATTCGTTGACCAAGCCGAATGAAAAACTCAGTTGAACTGAGTGCCTGTCCATCATTGCTTAATGCCAAATCCGGTTCGGCCGCGTGTAAAAACACCAAATCCAAATCCGAACCATAACCCAACTCCAAGCCACCCAATTTACCATAGGCTATTATCGCAAAACCACGCTCGCATAAATTACCATCAGAAGAACATACCGGTCGGCCATATTTTTGAACAAGCTCTTGCCATGCTATTTCAAATGCCATATCCAATAACACATCAGCTATCCAACTCAGGTAATCACTAACTTGCAAGAGTGTTACCGTCTGGCTGATATCTGCAGCGGCAATTCTAAGCTCATTGCTCTGTTTAAAATGCCGCAAAATATTCATCGATTGCTCGATATCCGAAATACCCTGAGTTTTTATTTTTTGACGAAGTTCCTGAGCCAACATTTGCTTATCTGGCAACGCGAGTAAACTACGGGGATCAATTAATTCATCTAATAAAACAGGATGCCGTGCAAGATAACGCGTAATCCACGGGCTAGCGGAACATAATTGCACAAACTGTGATAATGCCATTGGATTTTCGATTAACAAAGATAAATACACACTACGTTGCACCACCTGTTCAATAACAGAAATAACACGCTTTAATGTTTCGTTACTATTTTCAGTTTGCCCCGCAGCGGCAATGAGTAATGGCATTAATTTATCTAAACGTCGCCGCGCAATGACACTGAGCGAACGAACTAAACGACTTTCTAGTAATAATTTTAACTGCCGTATCACCTCAGATACATCGTGATAACCAGCACTGTGTAAATGTTTTTCTGTTATTAAATTTTCGGATTGGTCTAACCATACCGACAGTAATTCAGCGTTATCATTAGCAGATGGCTCAGTTTGAGGCGCAACAAATACTTGCTCAAATTGTTGTTGTACATTACGACGATGAGCATTTAATTCCGATTCAAATAATCGATAATTATCAAACCCCATACTCACTGCAAGCCGACACTGGTCTAAATTATCATTAGGTAGCTGATGCGTTTGTTGATCGGCAAATGCTTGTAGTCGATTTTCGACTCGTCGCAGAAAGTCATAGGCTTGAAGTAATTGTTTCGTTGCATATTTTGGCAAATACTCTTTGTTAGCTAATAAAGATAAAATCGCCATTATTGAACGTTGCTGTAAATCAGTTTCCCGCCCACCACGGATTAATTGAAAAACCTGCCCGATGAATTCTATCTCCCTAATACCACCACTGCCCAGCTTAATATTATTATCCATACCTTTACGTTTATTTTGATTAACAATTAACTGCTTCATTTCACGTAAAGACTCAAACACGCCGTAATCAATATATCGGCGATAAATAAAAGGATTCAGTAGTGCTTGCAACTCCGCTGCTGAATGCGAATTTCCGGCAATAACCCGAGCTTTAATCCAAGCATAGCGTTCCCATTCGCGCCCGTGTGCCTGATAATAATGTTCCATGGCATTAAAGTTAATGGCTAATGACCCCGACTCACCAAAGGGTCGTAAACGCATATCCACTCGAAAAACAAAACCATCGGCAGTTTTTTGATCTAACACGCGTATTAATTGCCGCCCGAGTTGTATAAAAAATTCAGCATTACTGGTGTTAGTCTTATGTGTTTTTCCAGCACTTTCATACACAAAAATAAGATCAATGTCCGATGAAAAATTTAACTCATAAGCACCCAATTTCCCCATGCCAACAACTAATAAACTTTGTGTTTTGCCATTTTCATCAACGGGTATTCCCAGCTCATTACATTGCCATGAGAATAATGTATCGACAGCAAAGTTAATGCAACAATCTGCCAATAGCGACAACTCAAGCAATACTTGTGTTAAATCTGCCCAACCAGAAATATCACGCCATACAATCCGAATCATTTCACGCTGGCGAAACTGTCGTAAAACCTGCATCAATTGTTGTTCATTATGACACTCGGTCACTTGCCGAATTAAACGCGATTTAAAATCATCTATATCATGGTAGTCAATTAGCAAATCACCACTATCGATTAATTCTTTAAGTAAATTACCATCACGTAAACAATTTTGAGAAACAAACTGACTGACAGCCCAAACTATCGCTAAACTGGATTGAATAGCCGCTGGAACAGCTTTATCGAATACAATATTTTTTGAAGCGAGCTCATCAAGCAAGGGTAGAACAGAGTCTTGTAGTTGCGAAGGTAAGTTTTGAATTGCTTTGTTAAACATAAATATAAGCTTATAGGTATTTTGACGTTAAAACAAAAAAAGCCCCACTATTGCTAGTGAGGCTTTTTGACAGACGGGTATAAACAGCAATTACATCATGCCGCCCATGCCTCCCATTCCGCCCATACCACCCATGCCGCCCATATCAGGAGCAGCAGAACCGCCTTCTTTAGCAGGCATTTCAGCAACCATTGCTTCAGTGGTAATCATTAAACCAGCAACTGATGCCGCATTTTGAAGCGCAGTACGAGTCACTTTAGTTGGATCTAAAATACCCATTTTAATCATATCGCCGTATTCTGCATTCGCTGCGTTATAACCGTAGTTACCTTTATTTTCAGCAACATTATTAACAACAACAGAAGCTTCATCACCAGCATTAATTACAATTTGACGCATTGGTTCTTGCATGGCACGCATTGCAATTTGAATACCAATGTCTTGATCGTGATTTGCACCTTTAACATCTTTTAATTCAACCATAGCACGAATTAACGCAACACCACCACCAGGAACAACGCCTTCTTCTACTGCAGCTCGAGTTGCATGCAAAGCATCTTCAACACGGGCTTTTTTCTCTTTCATTTCAACTTCAGTTGCTGCGCCCACTTTAATGACGGCAACACCACCGGCCAATTTAGCGACACGTTCTTGAAGTTTTTCTTTATCGTAATCTGAGCTAGCTTCTTCGATTTGTGCTCGAATTTGAGCAACTCGGTCTTCGATGTCTTTAGATTGGCCAGCACCATCAACAACGACTGTTTCTTCTTTAGTAATAGTGATTTTTTTAGCTTCACCTAAATCGTCAATAGTTGCTTTTTCTAACGACAAACCAACTTCTTCAGAAATAACAGTTGCGCCTGTTAACACAGCAATATCCTGTAACATGGCTTTACGACGATCACCAAAGCCCGGTGCTTTAACAGCTGCAACTTTAACAATGCCGCGCATTGAGTTAACAACTAAGGTTGCCAAGGCTTCGCCTTCAATATCTTCAGCAATAATCAAAAGAGGTTTACCTGCTTTTGCTACAGCTTCTAAAATTGGCAGTAAATCACGAATGTTTGATAATTTTTTGTCATACAATAAAATTAATGGTGCATCCAAATCAGCTGTCATATTAGCTTGGTTGTTAATGAAATAAGGTGATAAATAACCACGGTCAAACTGCATACCTTCAACAACATCTAACTCGTTGGTTAAACCGGTGCCTTCTTCAACGGTAATAACACCTTCTTTACCGACTTTTCCCATTGCTTCTGCAATGATGTTACCGATAGATTCATCAGAGTTTGCTGAGATAGTACCAACTTGCGCAATAGCTTTGTCATCAGTACAAGGTTTTGATGATGCTTTTAATGCCTCAACTGCAACGGCTGTGGCTTTATCAATACCGCGTTTAAGATCCATTGGGTTCATACCCGCAGCAACGGCTTTCATGCCTTCGGTTAAGATAGATTGCGCTAAAACAGTCGCGGTAGTGGTTCCGTCTCCGGCAAAATCCGATGTTTGCGAAGAAACTTCCTTCACCATTTGAACACCCATATTTTCAAACTTATCTTCAAGCTCAATTTCTTTCGCTACAGATACACCATCTTTAGTGATTGTTGGCGCACCAAAGCTTTTGTCTAAAACAACATTTCGACCTTTAGGGCCTAATGTTACTTTAACGGCATTTGCTAATGTATTTACACCAACCATCATGCGATGGCGAGCGTCTTCACTAAATTTTACATCTTTTGCTGTCATGTCTTTTTCCTCAAATTGTATTCGATAGATTTAGTTGGTTTGAATCAAACTTAAATTAAGCTTCAACCACACCCATGATGTCTTCTTCACGCATCACAATTAAATCTTCACCTTCCACTTTAACTTCTGTTCCAGAATATTTACCAAACAGGATTTTATCGCCAACTTTAACATCTAAAGGGCGAACATCACCGTTATCACTATGCTTACCAGTACCAGCAGCAACAATTTCACCTTCAGAAGGTTTTTCAGTAGCCGAATCAGGAATCACAATACCACCAGCGGTAGTTCTTTCTTCTTCCATACGGCGTACAATCACACGATCATGTAATGGACGGATTTTCATTTCACTTTATCTCCAAATTATAAATAAGAAAAATATTATTAATCAGTATGTTAATGTTAGCTAAGGCAATCTTAACGGTTACACCTTAACAAACTCATTTATTATTACTCTCAAGCTTGCTACAAACACTACTAGGAAAATCACCCAAATTAGCACTCGGGACAAGAGAGTGCTAATAATAGCTAGCTAGCCACTACTGTCAAGACATTCCATTCAAATCGTTAGAAAAAACGATTATTTATCATCCTCAACTTTAAATTCACCTTCGAGGGTTGAATGTTGTTGCTGTTCTGACTTCTGCTTGCTAGCAGAGTAACTCTGACTCGAAACTGTTCCAGAGCCACTTCCTGCACCTTTCATCACTCGGAATAATCCGATCCTAATAATGTTTTTAGCCAGTTGCTGTCTTAATATAGGGATGACTACTAAAAAACCAAGGGCATCGGTAAAAAAACCCGGTGTTAATAGCAGCGCGCCGGCAATCAATAATAATAAACCCTCGATTAATGGTTCCGCTGGCAACTCTCCACGCGACGAACAGTTTTTTATTTTTTCAATTGTTTGCAAACCTTGGGAGCGTATCAACGCAGCCCCAAGCACCGCCGTAGCCACCACCAAAACGACGGTAAAAAATGCACCAACTTGGCTACCCACTTGAATTAAAAGGTATATTTCCAATATAGGAACACTGATAAAAATTAAAAACAAAATTTGAAAAAATCGCATATTTATCCTATTTCTGACAATTTAGAGCCGTTTTAAGCGGTTTCACACTTTACTCACGCTCTTTGCCTCGGGTATGTTAGCTATACAGCTTAACCAAGGTAGAACATGAACTATACTCTTATATATTGCACTTGCCCTGATAATGCGGTCGCTAACACGATTTCCAAGGCATTAGTGCAAAATAAACTTGCTGCTTGTGTGAACATTTTACCTAATATCACCTCTATATATGAGTGGCAAGGTGAACTACATAGTGATCACGAACATTTATTGCTGATAAAATCACGCTCTGACAAGTTTGAGGAGTTAAAACGAACAATTATTAAGCACCATCCCTATGAACTTCCGGAAATTATCGCTGTCTCTATCGATAATGCTGTTCCAAACTACCTAAACTGGATTAACGAATCACTGGATACTTAAAATATGATGTTGTACAAAAATTTTTATTCAATCATAACATTTTTCATTATAAGCACAATAAATCTAAGCTTTTTACCACAGGCCAGTGCAGACTCCGATGAAATTCTTCCTTACAAAGAAGCTTACCAATTCACAGCCAAAGCCAAAGATGCCAAAACCATTAGTGCCACATGGAAAATTATTGATAAGCACTTAATGTACAAAGATAAGTTTAAATTTACCAGTGATACCCCTGGAGTTGAATTTGGTACACCAAAAATGCCCGCCAGCGAAACCAAAGAAGGTATTCGAGCCGATGGCAGTATGGGGCCAATACAAATCTACAAACACCAAGTAACTATCGATATCCCAATTACTAAAATCGATCCCGCTCTAACAGAAATTAAACTGGTTGCGCATTCCCAAGGTTGTAATGACCGAATTTGCTATCCACCCAATAAACAACGCATAAGCATTAAACTTGTTCAAGCAAGTCAAGCATCGGGGTTAAACGCCATTCAAGATTTATCAGCCTCACTAGGATTAGGAGATGCGGCTAATAATGAAATGATGACGGCTCAACAAGCATTTCAATTCAGTTCTGAAATCACTAATAACAATAGTATTATTGCTAATTGGAAAGTTGCCAAAGGCACTTATCTTTACAAAAAGAATTTTAAATTTGTTAGTGATAATCCCAACGTTACAATTGGAACCGTAACCTTTCCAAAAGCCGACAAAAAAAATGATCCGTTATTCGGAGACGTTGAAGTTTATCACCAAGATGTAACTTTAACACTACCGTTAGTCTTTGCGAAAACAACAACCAGCGATACTAAAATTAAAATAAGTTACCAAGGATGTTCAGAAACATTAGGTATTTGTTATCCACCATCCAAACAAGAAGTCTTCATACCAGCAGGTTCATCTTCGACTCTTGCAGCTAACACCGACACAAGCAATTCTAATTCCACAGATTCAAAAGTTGGATTTAAAGATTTTGTAGCTTATGTGTTACTAGCATTTGTTATTGGGCTCGGACTAACATTTACCCCCTGTGTATTACCAATGATTCCCATATTATCTAGCATTATTATTGGACAAGGTGGCGAACAAATATCAAAAACCAAAGGCGGCACACTCGCAGCAATTTATGTATTAGGAACGTCGGTGGTCTACGTGATTGCAGGCTGGATTGCAGGAGAATCGGGTGACCAATTACAAGCTTATTTTCAAATACCGTGGGTCATCACTACCTTTGCGGTTTTACTATTTTTATTAGCGTTGTCGATGTTCGGTCTTTATAACATTCAAATGCCGTCCTTTATTCAATCCCGAATGCAGGAAAAAAGTTCATCACTAAAAAGTGGTACCTATTTTGGGGTCTTCATTATGGGAGTACTATCTTCACTGATTGTTGGCGCATGCGCATCTCCCTTATTATTATCAGTACTAGGCATTGCAATGACTACTCATGATCCGGTGTTAGGCGCGGCTATTATGTTTGGTATGGCAATGGGCATGGGCGTATTCTTAATAGCCTTTGGTGTTGGCGCTAGTGCCTTAGTCCCCAAGGCAGGTACTTGGATGGACGATGTCAAATACGGCTTTGGCGTGTTATTAATTGCCGTGGCAATTTATTTATTGCAAAACGTACCCCAAGCTCCGGTGCTGTATCTTTGGGCAGCATTACTAATTATCACAGCAATTTATATGCGAGCCACACAGGCATTACCCGACGGCTCAAGTGGTTGGAAAGTTTTGGCTAAAGGTATTGCAACATTATTCTTAGTCTGGGGGATATTAGCATTACTTGGCGGCATGTTAGGTGGCCGCGATATTCTTAGTCCAATACCAACTGAAGTTTTTGCACCTAAAATAACCCAAGTGGGTAGCGCAAGTTCCGCTTCGGCATCTCATGAATCAGTATTAACTCGCGTCAATAATCTTGCCGAACTCGATGCAAAACTGGCCGCAGCAAAACAAGCAGGAAAACCCGTCATCATTGATTATTATGCTGACTGGTGCCAAGACTGCTTACGCATGGAGAAAGCAACATTTAATCAACCTCAAGTCGTTCGTATGCTCAACTCTGAATTTGTTGCTCTGCAAGTTGATGTTACCGATCAATATAACGAAGCAACCAAGGCAATAATGAAACGTTACGGAATATTTGCACCGCCCGCAATTTTATTTTTTAATAATAAAGGACAGTTATTAGAAGATTTGAAATTATACGGTTTTAAATCAACAGAAGACTTTATTGCATTATTAGAAAAAGTAAAATTACGATAAAATCCCAATGGGTCGTTGTACTTCCCAGCCTATCCTGTAGTTTGGGGTGAGTACAACGAAACCCCAACAGTGGGTATTTAATATAATAACAACAACTAAAGAGTTTTCACTTAATGAAAAACACCAAACTTATTATCAGCACCATTGTTATCGCGTTTATCGCCGGAATCGGAGGTTTTTATGCACAACAATGGTATTACACTGGTGGTAGCCTAGTTCGGCTCGACCAGAGCAGCCAGCAAAATATCGCAACAACAAACAGCAAACAACTACGTCCAGATTTCACCCTGCCCGATCTCACAAACAAAGCTCGCTCAGTTAGTGAGTGGGACGGTAAAGTTATGCTTATTAACTTTTGGGCTACTTGGTGTCCACCATGTGTACGTGAAGTACCAACGTTGAATAAACTACATAGAGATTTTAAAGATAAAGGTTTTGTCGTTATCGGTATCGCAATTGACTCGCTCGATGCTGTGCAAGATTTTGTTGACCCATTAGATTTACAGTATCCAATTCTACTCGCCGAACAACAAGGTATAGAATTATCACAAGCCTACGGCAATCGTCTTGGTATTTTACCGTTTTCAATCATCGTTGATAAGCAAGGTAAAATTATTGAACGTCACCGTGGTGAGATTACCTATGAACAAGTCGAGTCGTTAATTAAACCTTTACTCTAAATTAAAACAACTTACTAAGACATGGATCATTGTATTTTATCTATTTTTCCGTTATACGCTGAACTACATTAAATTTGCCGCTATAAGTCACTAAGTTCGATAAACTGGACTTTTCTTCAAAAATGAGTCAAAATAGACTTTAGGCGTGTAAATTTTGTGTCTTTAATATACATAATTATGTCGCTAAATGCATTAAACATGCCTAATGTTAAATTTGTATATTTTTAAAAATTAAAGTGTAGAGATAATGTCAACAATACTGGTCATTCATGGTCCCAACTTAAATTTACTTGGTGAACGTGAGCCCAAACACTATGGTTCTGACACTTTATTAGACATTAATGCACGTTTAACGACGTTAGCATCGAATAACGGCAAAAAATTACTTGATTTTCAAAATAATGCCGAACATAAAATTGTAGAACGCATTCATGCCGCAAGAAACGAGGCTATTGAATTTATCATAATCAACCCAGCCGCTTTTACACATACCAGTGTCGCCCTTCGCGATGCACTCGCAGCTGTTGAAATTCCATTCATCGAAGTACATCTATCCAATGTACACGCTCGAGAAGAATTTCGAAAACAATCCTATTTATCGGATATTGCTCAGGGTGTCATTACTGGACTCGGTGCAATCGGTTATGAGCTCGCATTACAAGCAGCACTAAATCATTTACAGAAATAAAAATAACGTAATCACAAATGTAGGTCATGAAAAATGGACATTAGAAAAGTCAAAAAACTCATCGAATTATTAGAAGAATCAGATATCGCGGAAATTGAAATTCACGAAGGTGAAGAGTCGGTTAGAATTAGTCGTAACTCGGCGAACGTAATAGCTGCACCAATCCAGCAATATTCTGCTCCAGCTCCAATAGCCCCCGTTGCTGCTGCACCAGTTGAAGCTACACCACCAGTAGCAGCCGAACCATCAGGCCATGCAATTAAGGCTCCGATGGTTGGTACCTTCTATCGTGCCTCAACCCCCGAAGCATCACCTTTTGTAGAAGTTGGCCAACAAGTCTCCGTTGGTGAAACTTTATGTATTATCGAAGCAATGAAATTACTGAATCAAATAGAGTCAGATAAAGCCGGTACGGTCAAAGCTATCCTTGCAGAAAATGGCCAACCTGTTGAATATGACCAACCGTTATTTATTATTGAGTAAAATTAATTTTAAATAATAAAGTTTTTATCTCTGGCTTTAAGTCGTTTAAATTAATCGAGTTAAAGCCAAATCAAAGAAAGTTATAATAAATTATGTTTAATAAAATATTAATTGCGAACCGCGGCGAAATTGCATTACGCATAACCCGTGCATGTCGGGAACTTGGAATCAAAACCGTTGCTATTCACTCGGATGTCGATCGCGATCAAAAACACGTGCGTCTAGCCGATGAATCTGTTTGCATTGGTCCGGCATCCTCATTAGAAAGTTATCTCAGTATTCCTGCGGTACTCAGTGCAGCAGAAGTTTCCGATGCCGAGGCAATTCATCCCGGTTATGGTTTTCTATCAGAAAATGCCGATTTTGCTGAACGCGTTGAACAATGTGGCTTTACCTTCATCGGCCCAAAAGCTGAAACCATTCGTATAATGGGCGATAAAGTTGCCGCCATTAGAGCAATGAAGGAAGCCGGTGTACCTTGTGTTCCTGGTTCTGATGGGCCACTAGGAACTGACGGTGATACCAATATAGAAATTGCACGCCGTATCGGTTATCCCATTATTATCAAAGCATCTGGCGGTGGTGGTGGACGCGGTATGCGCGTTGTTCACAGTGAACCAGCTTTATTAAAATCAATTGAATTAACCAAAGCTGAAGCGGCTGCAACATTTAATAATGATGTTGTCTACATGGAAAAATATCTTGATAACCCACGTCATATTGAGTTTCAGGTTATTTCAGATAAACACGGCAATGCAGTTCATTTAGGTGAACGTGATTGTTCAATGCAACGACGTCATCAAAAAGTTATTGAAGAAGCACCGGCTCCTGGCATTAGTGAAAAAATGCGCAGCAAAATTGGAGAACGATGCGCTCAGGCTTGTCGTGAAATTGACTATCATGGTGCCGGTACATTTGAGTTTTTATTTCAGGATGGTGAGTTTTATTTTATCGAGATGAATACTCGCGTTCAAGTTGAACATCCCGTGACTGAAATGATAACCAATATTGATATTGTGCGTGAACAAATAATGATTGCCGACGGTGAGCCGTTATCAATGGCACAAGACGATATAGAATTTAAAGGTCATGCTATTGAGTGTCGAATTAACGCTGAGCATTCTGAAACATTTATGCCATCTCCGGGAACCATAACCACTTATCATCCTCCCGGCGGCCCTGGTGTTCGCGTGGATACACATATTTATAATGGTTATCGAATACCTCCTTATTATGACTCCATGATCGGTAAATTAATTACGTTTGGAAATAATCGCCAATCGGCATTAAATCGTATGAGTAACGCCTTGAGTGAAATGGTCATTGATGGCATTCACACTAATATTGCATTACAACAACGCTTAATTAAAGATACCGCTTTTCAAAGTGGTGGCACTAATATTCATTATTTAGAAAAAATATTAGAAGCTGATGCTAAATAATAATAAACACTATGCCTTGGTTACAAATAAAAATTGATAGTGATGAAACTCATGCCGAATATTTTTCGGATGAGTTAATGGAGCTTGGTGCAGCAGCAGTTACTTTTCAAGATGCTGCTGATCAAGAAATATTTGAACCTACTCTTGGCACAACACCATTATGGTCAGCAACTCGAATTATTGGCTTGTTTGATGCTAATGTCGATATCGAACAAATAACAAATTCACTAAAGTCAAAAACGTTCCAACAAAAAGATATCTCGGCTAATTTAAAAGTAGAACAACTGGAAGATAAAGACTGGATACGCACTTGGATGGATGATTTCAAAGCTATCCAATTTTCAAAAACTTTGTGGTTATGCCCTAGTTGGCTCGAACCGCCAGACATTCAAGCAACAAATATTTTACTGGATCCCGGTCTTGCCTTTGGAACAGGAACCCACCCTACCACCGCCATGTGTATGCAATGGCTCGGCACAAATACAATGCCTGAGACAGTAATCGATTATGGCTGCGGTTCGGGAATTCTTGGCATTACTGCTGCAAAACTAGGGGCTAAAATTGTCTCAGCGGTTGATAATGATCCTCAAGCGCTGATAGCAACGCAACAAAATGCTAAAAAAAACCACATTGAAGACAAAATAACGAGCTTTTATCCAGAGCAACTACCAGACAATAAAGCTAATTTACTCATAGCAAACATCTTGGCTCAGCCACTCATCGATCTAGCGACGCTATTCAATAATTTATTAGCTGAAAATGGTCATCTCGTTATTTCTGGAATTTTGGAAAACCAAGCTAAAATGTTAATTGACGCATATGCGCCCTATCTCACATTAAAAATAGTCAATCAGCAGCAAGAATGGACCTGCTTATCCGGAATCAAGATTTGATTTATGTCACAATAACCTCATGCTTGCAATATAAACATGAACAATTAATATGCAACAAAGCCTCGGAAAGACATGTTAACTCGATGCCCTAAATGTGAAACTATTTTCAAAGTCAGCAAAAAACACATTTCTGCTGCTAAGGGATTAGTCCGTTGTGGCAGTTGCAAAGATATTTTCAATGCAAAAGATCATGTTATTAAAAGTAAAAAAGACTTAAAACTATCTGAAACAAAACCTGAAACTAAAACCGTCACTCAACCGCAAGAAAATATTCGTGTTAATAAAAAGCCTAAAGAAAAACAAAAAGTTGTTAATCAATTACCCAGTTCAAGCGAACCAGAGAGCTTTGACTTTCTCAGTGATGGTTTCACCTCTGAGCTTGCTCGAGATCAATTTAATTTAACACAATCGCCATCGGCTAATAACAACATATCAAAAACTCCTGCGAAGAATTCAATAAAAAATCCAAGCAAAGATAAAAAAATTTCTAGCTCTGATCTTGATAAATTATTTGGCAATAACAATAGTCCTGATGAAGCTTTAAAATCAAACGCTCCCGCGGCCAAGAAAGCAAAAGCCGTTAATCAAGAAAATTTAAACTTAGCTACATTTAGTTCCTCGATACCTCAACCGCATAAAGCAACTATAATTAAACCAAACTCTGAGAAAAAAGAAAATAAAACTGGAAACTTTATTACTCAAAATGTAACTGAATTTAAAAATGCATTTACTTCACTGACCAATATTTCTAAAAAATTAACTACAAAAGTAGTTAATAAAATACAGACATCAAATTCAGATGATGAACATACTCAAGAACAAAATAAGACACCGCATCAATCCCCGTTAATAACAGAAACTACTCTGACATCGACTACACCTGAAAAAAGTGAAGCTGTTACTAATAAAACAGCAAATATTTCGACAACGAAGCAAAGTAAAACAAGCTCAGCTCCAAGAGTAAAGTCAAAACCTAAACTGCAAGAAGATACTGCTTTAAAACTTGCTATTCAGTTAAAAAAAGCGGCTCTTGAAAAGACTAAATTAGAACAAGCTAAGTTAGAAAAAACAAAATCAGCTACACAAATAAAACCTGAAGTAAAAGAATCGAAACCTAATTTGCAAGTTATTGCTAATAACGATGTTAAGAAAACACAAGCAACGACAAAACCACCTGAAAAACCAAAACCGGCAGCAGACACTAAACTTACACCCGAGAAAACTGCCGCCAAGAAAGAGGCAAAACAACAGCCAGAAGAAACTGTTGAAGAAAACCAAGATGATAGTCAAATACAAATTCATATAGAAAATGGCGATATTCCAATGATGCTTCGCGAATCTTTAGAAGAATTTGATATTCCCTCTCGCAGCATTCAAATGACTTTTATAATGTTCATGAGCTTAATAGTATTAGTTGCTGGCTTGTTATTACAATTTGCTGTTTTTCGAAGTATCGAAGTGCAACAAAAATATCCAAATCTTAAACCGATCATAACACGCGTTTGCCAAACTTTTGAATGCATCTATAACGGATCACGAGATGTTAAAAAAATACAATTAATCAGCCGCGACATACGAGTCCACCCAAATACCAAAGGCGCATTACTCATCAACGCGACCATTATGAATAATGCTAGCTACCAACAACCTTATCCCAACTTTAGTGTTAAGTTGTCAAACCTAACAGGCAAAACAGTAGCGCATCGGTTTTTTTCACCGAATGATTATTTAGGAAAATTATCCAAAACTTTATTATTAATGCCACCTAAACAACCCATTAGAGTATCACTTGAAGTTGTTGATCCCGGAAAAGAAGCAATAAACTTCGAGTTTAAATTTTTATCCCGACAATAAACTACCACCCTCAATATTATCCAGTAGATCGATTAATGTACGATTCAAACAGATTTAATTGTATTATTTTTAGATTTAATACACATTTTTTTAAAATAAGTATAATTTTTGCTCTTTTTTAAATATAAACACAGTTTTTTTAAATAAAATATCAAATAAAATCAATATCTTAAAGACACATTACCATCATGATAAAATTAAACTAATATTTTTGCGATTTCATGCACGAGTTCTAGCTCTATAGCTTTATGTCTACCGATTGAACAGGTATGATCGGACTCTTACTAAATAAAGGTTTAAAACTGAACACAAACAATGCAGATTGGTCCTTATAAATTAAGCAATAATTTAATGCTAGCTCCAATGGCAGGTGTCACCGATCGCCCATTCCGACAGCTTTGCAAAAATCTCGGGGCCGGTTTTGCTGTGTCAGAAATGGTAACGTCAAATTCATTGCTATGGGGTAGTGAAAAGACATTACGCCGCGCTAACCATACCGGTGAAACCGAACCACGTTCGGTTCAAATTGCCGGGGCTGATCCCAAAATGATGGCATTAGCGGCCAAATATAATGCCGATAACGGCGCTCAAATTATTGATATAAATATGGGTTGCCCTGCCAAAAAAGTCTGTAACGTCATGGCTGGCTCAGCACTAATGCAAGATGAATCACTTGTTGCCCAAATATTAGAAGCTGTAGTGAATGCGGTTGATATCCCCGTTACCTTAAAAACACGTACCGGTTGGGATTTAGAACATAAAAATGCGCTCAATATTGCTAAAATAGCTGAAAACTCTGGGATTCAGCTATTAACTATTCATGGCCGTACTCGCGCCTGCCAATACCGTGGTGATGCCGAATATGACACCATTGCACAAATAAAATCAAAAATAGCCATCCCAGTTATCGCAAATGGCGACATAACCAGTCCAGAAAAGGCCAAGTACGTATTAGAATATACTAATGCAGATGCCATTATGATAGGACGAGCAGCACAAGGTCGACCTTGGATTTTTAGAGAGATTGACTATTTTTTAAATACAGGTAAATTACTACCTGAACCACCCGTTTTGGAAGTCCGTGATATATTAATTGGACATCTAAAAAATCTCTATGAATTTTATGGAGAATACACAGGAGTACGCATGGCACGGAAACATATCAGTTGGTATAGCAAAGGGCAACGCCACGGAGCGGCCTTTCGTAAATGCGTAAACAACGTCGAAACCGTTAAGGATCAACTTAACATGGTAAATGAATTTTTTGAACGTTTATCAGATGCACAGGAATTAGCAGCATGACAAATCCATTATCAAATGAAAATGAAATAGATAACAATAATATAATTGAGTTAAGCGTTAAAGAAACAGCTCAAGATAAACCGCTACGCGAATGCGTTTCGTCTGCACTCGATGGCTATTTTTCACAACTCCAAGGTCACAACCCTGAGCAACTTTACAAAATGGTACTCGGTGAAATAGAAGAACCGCTGTTAACAGCAGTTTTAACCTACGTAAACGGCAACCAGACTAAAGCTGCTGAATTACTTGGAATAAACCGCGGCACCTTACGAAAAAAGCTCAAGATGTACGGACTAGATTAGTTCAGATTACACCTTATTAGCATTTTCAGATATTCACCAATCTAAAGTGAAGTTTTAAGCTAAAACTTCACTTTATTTGTCTGTAATGCTCCCCTTCCCTGTCAATAAATAAATAAAAATAACTCATAAGCATGCTGTGACGGCATTCCAGCTGATATAATAATGCTCAAAGTTACATCTAGCGAAGGGCATAGTAAAATGAATAAAATTAAACGAGCACTCATTAGTGTTTCTGATAAATCAGGCATCGTTGAATTTGCAAAACAATTAACATCACAAAGTATAGAAATTCTATCAACTGGTGGTACCGCAAAATTACTCAGTGAAAATAACATTGCTGTTATTGAAGTTTCTGATTATACCAGCTTCCCCGAAATGATGGACGGTCGTGTTAAAACCTTGCATCCTAAAATTCACGGTGGAATATTGGCTCGCCGAGGCATAGATGATGCCGTTATGAAACAACATGATATCCCGGGTATTGATTTATTGATTGTTAACTTATATCCATTTGAAGATGCCATCGCCAAACCCGATTGCGATTTAGCTAATGCCATTGAAAATATTGATATTGGTGGCCCGACTATGTTACGTGCCGCAGCAAAAAATAATAATGATGTCACTGTAGTGGTTAATGCAAATGACTATCAACTAGTGATTGACGAACTTTCTCAACACCAAGGCAGTGTCAGTGATGCAATACGTTTTGATCTTGCCGTAAAAGTATTTGAGCACACCGCTAAATATGATGCCGCTATTGCAAATTACCTAGGCACTATCATCGAGAATAAAAAATCGACAGATGCCTCCACAAGTAATTTTCCAAGAACCTTCAATCGTCAATATTATAAAAGCCAAGAAATGCGCTACGGTGAAAACCCACATCAGGCAGCAGCTTTTTATAAAGAAATTAATACCAACACTAATAATGTAGAAACCAGCATCGCAACCGCAAAACAGTTACAAGGTAAGGAATTATCTTATAATAACATCGCCGATAGCGATGCCGCCCTTGAATGTATCAAACAATTTAATGATGCAGCCACCTGCGTCATTGTCAAACACGCCAACCCCTGCGGTGTAGCCACTGATAGCAATTTATTTGAAGCCTATGATCGTGCTTATCAAACCGATCCTGAATCGGCTTTTGGCGGCATCATTGCTGTTAATAAAACCTTGGATAACAAAACCGCACAAACCATTATTGAACGGCAATTTGTTGAAGTCATCATCGCCCCCGATGCAGATCAAGATGCAATCGAAACCATTAAAGCTAAAAAAAATGTGCGTTTACTAGTGTGTGGTACGTGGTCAGAAACAGCAGCGCCAAGATTAGATTTCAAACGCGTTAACGGTGGATTATTAGTACAAGATAGTGATCAACTATTACATAATGAATTAAAAATAGTGACTAAACGCGCGCCAACCGAAAAAGAAATGCAAGATTTACTTTTTTCTTGGAAGGTGAGTAAATTTGTAAAATCCAATGCCATTATTTATGCCAAAGACAAAATGACTATCGGTGTTGGTGCGGGACAAATGAGTCGGGTTAACTCTGCCCGAATTGCCGGTATTAAAGCCGAACAAGCAAAACTCGATGTTAAAGGCTCAGTAATGGCATCCGATGCCTTTTTTCCTTTTAGAGATGGTTTAGATAATGCTGCTAATGTAGGTATAACAGCCGTAATTCAACCCGGTGGCTCAATGCGCGACGAAGAAGTTATCGCCGCAGCAGATGAAAATAATATCGCAATGGTATTTACTGCAATGCGACATTTTAGGCATTAGGGTTAACTCTATTTTAGTTTATTTTTTTGGTAAGCCATAACAAACACAATTAGACCAACAATAAATAACGGGATACTTAAAATTTGTCCCATCGTTAACCAGCCAAAACCCAAATAACCTAAATGCTCATCCGGCACCCGAACAAATTCAACCAAGAATCTAAAGCTGCCATACATCATTGCAAATAATGCCGCAATTGACCCTAACGGTCGCTGCTTTTGAGAAAACCAAAACAACACCACAAACATCACGATACCTTCTAGAGCCGCTTCATATAAAGGGTTGGGGTGTCGTAAGACTTCACCGGCTCTCGGAAAAATCATAGCCCATGCGACATCGGTTTCTTTACCCCACAATTCACCATTAATAAAGTTCGCAATTCGTCCAAAAAACAAACCAATAGGAAATGCCGGTGCAGCAAAATCAATAACTTCAAAGAATGTTTTTTTAGTTTTCCTAGCAAAAAACCACACCGCAACTAACACACCCAATAAACCACCATGAAAAGACATGCCGCCCTTCCAAACTTGAAATAACATGAGTGGATCATCAAGAAATGCTGAGAAATTATAAAATAATACATAGCCCAAACGACCACCTAAAATAACTCCCAAGCCGGCAAAAAATAAAAAATCATCTGCCTGGACCGGATTCCAGCCATAGAATTTATTTTTATTGGAATGCCACCGTAAAAACTGCCAGCCAATAACAAAAGACACTAGGTAAGAAATTCCATACCAATGAACACTCAAACCAAAAATTGAGAACGCTACTTGATCAAAATCGACACGCATAATATAAATCCATAAATATACTTTTACCTGATTATACACTTATAATATTGCATATTCTTCCATAAATAATTGCGAAAATGACAGAAAAATACACAAATCAGCTAATTAATGAAACCAGCCCCTATCTGCTGCAACATGCTCATAACCCTGTTAATTGGTATCCTTGGAATCAACAGGCATTCGATGCTGCTAAAGAAGCCAATAAGCTGATATTGCTCTCCATTGGCTATTCTGCTTGCCACTGGTGTCATGTTATGGCTCATGAGTCATTTGAAGATCCTCAAATTGCCGAAGTGATGAACGAGCTATTTATTAACATCAAAGTAGACCGTGAAGAACGTCCAGATCTGGATAAAATTTATCAAACCGCACATCAGTTTTTAAACCAGCGCGGTGGTGGCTGGCCACTAACAGTGATATTAACCCCAGAACAACAAATACCATTTTTTGCTGGAACGTATTTTCCGAATACTGAAAAGCATGGTATGCCGGCATTTGCTCAAATGTTGAAAAATGTTAGTCGGTTCTATCAAGAAAATACAGAACAAGTGAGACAACAATCCGATTCTATGTTAAATGCCTTTGCTCAGTTGAGTAGTAACATTAATGTAAACCAAAGCGAAGTTAACGCGCAAATTCTGGATCTCGCTCGAAAACAACTTGCTGATAGCTTTGATCAACTTTATGGTGGGTTCGGCAAAGCTCCCAAGTTCCCGCACCCAACTAATTTAGAACGTTTAATTCGACACTGGCAGCTAACGTCATTCAATAGTAATGATGATAAAACGGCAAAACAAATGGTTTACCTAACGTTACATGCGATGGCATCGGGTGGTATATACGATCATTTAGCTGGCGGTTTTTATCGTTACTCGGTTGATGATTTTTGGACAATCCCCCACTTTGAAAAAATGTTATATGACAATGGGCCGTTATTAGCACTTTATGTTCAAGCCAGCGTATTATTCAAAGATAAGGCGTTTAAACGTATTGCCGTTGAAACTGCCAACTGGGTTATTCGAGAAATGCAATCCCCAACAGCCGCATATTACTCAACGCTAGATGCCGATACTCAGGGAATAGAAGGAAAAACCTACCGATGGACACGAAATGAAATTGAACAACTTCTTACTGAAAAACAATTTAATTATTTTTCAACTTTATATGGTTTAAATGGCGCTGCAAACTTTGAAGCTTATTGGCATCTAAATTTAGCACAAAGTTTAGACGAGCTTGCAACAAAAGAAAAAGTTTCTGTTAAAGAATTAGAGTCAATCATTGATGCTTGTAAGAAAACATTATTCAATGCTCGGCAACAACGTGTACAACCCGATCGTGATGAAAAAATATTAACATCATGGAATGGTTTAATGATTAAGGCTATGATGTTAGCCGGGCGTTTATTAAAAAATACCGAATATATACAGTCAGCACAGTATGCAATAGATTTTTGCTATAGCACCCTGTTTAAAAACAAGCGCCTGTTTGCAACGCATAAAAATGGTAAAACGCATATTATGGCTTATCTTGATGATTATGCCTTTATGCTTGAAGCGCTTATTGAATCATTGCAGACACAGTGGCGGAATAATGATTTAAAATTTGCCATTGAATTAGCCGATAGTTTGATTGAATTTTTTGAAGACAGTACCTCGGGAGGTTTTTTATTTACTGCAAACGATCACGAACAATTAATTCAACGACCAAAAGTTTATGCCGATGAAGCAATCCCATCGGGAAACGGAGTCGCCGCGTTAACCTTAGCACGACTTGGGCATTTAATTGCTAATACTAACTACATAGCATCCAGTGAAAAATGCATTCAAAACTCTTGGAACGAATGTATGAGTTATCCGGCTGCGCATGGTGCCATGTTACACGCCATCGAAGAACATCTGTTTCCTGCTACGGTTATTATTATTCGAGGCACTAATCCTGAGCTGCTTAGTGAGTTTTATGATATTTGTTTAGATAATTATAAATTAAACCAATTAAGTTTTATCATTCCAAGTAATTCAACTAATGATAGCGTATTAAATCATTTTGATTATTATCAAAGCAATAAGCCATGCATCGCCTATATTTGCTCAGGAAAAACTTGTTCAGCAGCAATAGATGATCCAAATGAGTTAATTAAAAAATTACAATCAATTAATATTTAAAATTCAAATCAAAATAATAAACATTTCGTGTATAAACATAGGTTGAATCGGTTGATTGATTGTCCCGATATTCATATCGTCCCTGAATATTCCATTTTTTTGTCAGCTTGTAAGCCAATGCAGTATAAAAACGAATCCGGTCATCATCTCTATTTTGTGTTGCTACATTAGGGTAAATACTCTTACGGTATTCAATATAGGTTTTAGACTTCCAGTCATGCAAAAATCTAAAGCTATAGCTATAACGAAAACTATGACGCTGTGGTGAGTAACTTCGCGTTAAAGTATCATTTCGATTATTTATTTCATATTGATAACGAAATTGATTAACGCTATTTTTTAACTTGAGCTGATAATTGACTCTAATTTGATGTTTGCTACCACTCAAGTATGAATATCTTGCGCTATCTTCTTGAATACTTTCATAGCGATAGCGATAGTATATTGCATGGTTATTATCAATTCTATTCTTCGCTTTAGCTTCAAGCCCTAATTTACTCTGATACGATAAATTATTTAAGCTGCTTTTTTTAACAAATGTTGAAACATAATTTAAGTAACCGGCATATAAAAACTTATATTTGAGATTTAATTCTGTATCTCTAAAATCAAATTGATTAAACTGGGTAAGATCTTGATAAAAAAATCGTAATTTTGCAGTTATTCCTCGATTTAAAGTATTCGATAAGGCACCCTCGATACTTGCTGCAATAATTGAAAAATCATCTGACTGACCACTTGCCGCGCCTGTTGCTATGCTCGTAACATTATCGGTGAAACCCTTGGTCAAGGTCACTCTGGTTTTAATTTTTCGAGGGGTAGTACTTATTGATATATTCAAATTTTTAAGTTGTTTTTTTGCCAGCATTCTTAATTTTTTATTTTGAGTTGTATTGTAAACATCAGAAAATAAGCTAATTGCTTGCTTTGTATTTTTTAATTTTAGTGCAATTAAACCTAAATTATAATCAACCAAATGCTGCATTTTAGGATTACTGCGGATTTGATTAAAATAAATTTGAGATTGTTTATAATTTTCAAGCTTATAATGTGTCACCGCAATATTGTATGTCAGCGAAATTGTTTTTAGGCCATTATCTTTTGCTGCCTGAAAATACTGTAATGCTTGAGGGTAATATTTATTAATAAATGCTTTTGTTCCTAAATCAAAATTATCATTAACCGTTGCGCTATAGGCTATTGATGAAATCACTGGTGCTGATAGAACAAAAATTGCTACCATTCTTAGAATACGAGCTAAACTAAACACAAAAACACTCTCCTAGATACATTCTAAAATATAAATCATTTTGACAAAAAAAATCCTCTCTGTAAACAGAGAGGACTGACTATAGCTTTATTAAATGACGTTAAAAATTAAGCTGAACCACCGGCACCACCATTAGGTTGTTGTGTATCATCTTCAGAATCTTCAATTTCTTCTGATTCTTCAGCATCTTCGGTCTCATTTTCATCATCATCAGAATCATTTTCGTTTTCATCATCGTCAGAATCATGGTCTGCATCGTCATCGTCACTGCTAGAAGCAGAGTGATCTTCGTCAAGATCATGATTTGGTCCATCATCACCACCAGGTATATCGATTTCGCTACCTTCATGCGAGGTATCATCATCATCGATCATTGTCATTGTGACATCTTCAACATCTGATGCCGCCGATACGTTTAATGGAAAAACCAGTGCCATGCTTGCAAAAAGTGTGAATATAAAAATTTTCATTTTAAGGTCCTTCATTTCATTAAATTTAAACTTGTAATTGAATAGCGTTAGAATGTGATAAATCTGGGTTTTTCGACTGCAAAAACAACTTGAATGTTTTCACCTTGCCATTATGGGTAATACGAGCAATAAATTCTCCTTGCCCAAAACTAATTGCCTTTAAAGGTATCCGTAAAATATTGCTACCTTTAGCAAGCTTGGCATCCCAGCTTAATTTGCGCTTATTCTTATGCCCTTTTAGTTCGACATGCTTTGGTAACTCTACAGATAAAGTGACTTTATCAAATTCATCCGGTGTATCAATAGCAAGGCGCACTACGCGTGTTTTGTCGATAATAAGATTTAAAGTATTGTTAATTCTTGCTACATCAACAGTATTATTCGAGTTAATATCCGGCAGTATAAATGTAGTTAGTACTGCCCACAGTGCAAATCCTGCGGCTACTGCGGTCACAAAACTTGTTTTAACACCAATTTTAGAAACGGCTGGCTCTGAAGCTTTTTCAGGATACTGTTGGCGCACATTTTCAAATGCCTTAGTAATAAAATCATCTGACATGCTGCTATTTTTATCAGCTAGTTGCTTTAAACCACTTTTAACAAGTTTAGCGTTATTCACTAAATTTGAGCAAGATTCACATGACGTAGCATGCTGCTCGAGCATTGGAACTAAAATAGCATCAAGCTCAGCATCAAGGTAATCGTCTAGTCGCTGTTGTAATTCGTCACATTTCATCATTGTCATCCTGTTATCTAGTAACACGCTCTAATTCAACAAAAGGTTCCTCTTTGATGTCTTTTTTTTGTAATTTTTTCCTAAGAGCCATCCTAGCCCGATGTAGGCGCGATTTAAGCGTACCAACCGGAGTATCCAACATAATAGCTAATTCCGGCAAGGTATATTCTTCAAAGTCATGCAATACCACGATTGTTTTTTGGTCGGTATTTAAGCCCTGCATCGCATCTTGAATATTCTTTAAAATCAAAGAATTAGATAAATCTGACTCTGGAGTTGAATGGTTGTTCTGTTCGTCAAGTACATCGTCTGGATTGATATCGGCTGCTACATCCGGTCGCCGGTCGTTTTGGCGGATAGTATCGATATATAAGTGGTATAGAATTCGTGACATCCATGCCTTTAAATTTTCGATATTGACTAGTTCATCGTATTTTGGATAAAGTTTGAGCAACAAGTCTTGAATTAAATCCTCGGCATCGGCTTTATTACCACAAAAGCGGTACGCCGTCTGATAAAGTGATTTTACATGGGGTCGTACCAATGCCTCAAAACGAGTATGTTTTGATATCGGTTTAACCTTATCCTTATTTCCCCATAGCATACCTTAATACTACACGATAATTATTCGCAAAACGTTCCATTTAATAAGTTATGCTGTTGATATGGAAATAATTTCTTATAAGGTTAATGGGAGGTTCTGCTTTGTGAAAGCAACAAGCACGATGTACAAAAATACTATGATGGCCAGAAGCCAAGCTATTTTGCGTTGTTGCATCGACTGACCAAATCGTAATGCCACCATACCGAGTGCAATGTAAATCAATAGAGCAATAATTTTACTCATTAACCAAGCTTGTTCCAGCGGGTTAATGGCTAAACTCACCGCCATATAAATAGCACTGAGCAACAGCAGACTATCAATAATATGCGGTAAAATCTTGACCCATTTTTGCCGTAAATATGCAGATTGTTGCATCATCCAGATACCACGAGTAATAAAACCCGTGATACTTAGAAAAGCCATTAATACATGAAAAAACTTAACGTATTCCATCGTAATTTCAGTTTACAAATTAAAAATCCATTCCAAATTCACTGGCAAAACGTTGTTTAAATTCATCCATTGTAAAAACATGATTTTGAGTACCATGAGATTCAATTTTAATTGCACCCAATAGCGATGCTATGCGACCTGTTTTATCCCAGTCTAAATCATTTAAAATTCCATACAATATACCAGCACGATAAGCATCGCCGCAGCCAGTCGGATCAATAATATTGGCCACTTTAGCTGTTGGAATTTCATAACGATGATTTTTGGTATAAATTAAAGAGCCGCCACTGCCTTTAGTAATGATTAAAGCCTGTACCATCTCTGCGATTTCATGGTGGGTCTTACCGGTACGTTCTTCTAACATTTTAGATTCATATTCATTAACCGCAACCCATGTTGCTTTCTCAATAAATGACAGTAATTCGGCACCATCAAACATTGGTAAGCCTTGACCGGGATCAAATATAAATGGAATGCCCGCTTTTTCAAATTGTTCTGCGTGTTGTAACATACCATCTCGGCCATCGGGGGCGACCATACCAACTCTAATCCCATCAGAATCGGGAATGCTATTTTCATGAGCATAGTTCATTGCACCAGGATGAAATGCCGTAATTTGATTATCATCTTCATCGGTGGTTATAAAAGCTTGCGCCGTATAGGTACTTACTTGCTTTAAATATTTATCGCTAATCGCAAATTTATTCATCCAGTCGGAATAAGGCGCAAAATCCGATCCGATAGTTCCCATTGGATAAGGTTCACCACCCAGTAACTTTAAATTAAAAGCAATATTTCCAGCGCAACCACCAAATTCACGGCGTAGTTCCGGCACTAAAAAAGAAACATTTAGCATGTGTACTTTATCTGGCAGGATATGGTTTTTAAATTTATCATGAAAAACCATAATGGTGTCATAAGCAAATGATCCACATATTAATGCTGACATAGTAATTTCCTGTTGTTATTATTTAAGGTAAATCGGTATTTGTTGCCATAATATAAATCCCCAGATTATCGTAAGATTTAATAAGGCTAGCATAACAGCAGCAGAACCAATGTCTTTTGCACGCCCTGATAATTCATGATGTTCACTACCAATTCTATCAACAACCGCTTCAATAGCTGAATTAAGTAGTTCTACAATTAACACTAAGAACAAGCTACCGAGTAATAATGCCCGTTCTACTCCAGTATGGCCTAAGTAAATTGCCACTGGAGCTAAAATTATTGTTAACCATAATTCCTGCCTAAACGCAGCTTCATTTTTATAAGCTGCGATTAATCCCATTAAAGAATAACCGGCAGCGTGAAAAATTCGCTTAATCCCTGTTTGCCCCGGTTTCAATTAAAAATTACCATTTTACTGTTTCCAACACAAATCAAGATCTTTTGCCGCTTTGACATCATCTAAACGGCGCACGGGTAAAGTGTACGGTGCATTTTTCAATTTATCCACATTTTCTTGCGCTTCTTGACTAATTGAAATCATAGCATCAATAAAACCATCTAATTCATCTTTTGTTTCAGTCTCAGTTGGCTCTATTAATAAACATTCAGCAACTAATAACGGAAAATATGTTGTTGGTGCATGAAAACCATAATCTAATAATCGCTTGGCGTAATCCATTGCCGTGGTTCCATAATCTTTTGCTTGACGTTTTAAGGTTAAAATAAACTCATGGGTCGCGCGACGGTTTTCAAAAGCCATATCAAATCCGGCATCTTTTAATTTTGCCATCATATAATTTGCATTTAAAGTTGCAAACTCAGAAACTCGATGCATTCCTTCATGACCTAATAAACGCGCATAAATATAGGCGCGTAATAATACTCCCGCATTGCCCATAAAAGTGGATAAACGTCCCATGGACTGTGGACAAGATTTTTCTGTTTTCCAATAATACCTGCTGTCGCTTTTGCCGACCATCGGAATCGGTAAATAAGGAATCAATCGTTCACTCACACCAACCGGCCCAGCGCCCGGGCCACCACCACCGTGCGGTGTCGAAAAAGTTTTATGAAGGTTCATGTGGATAACATCAAAACCCATATCACCGGGTTTAACTTTACCCAAAATTGCATTCAAGTTAGCACCATCGTAATACAATAAACCACCGGCTGAATGAACAATTTCAGCAATTTGCTTAATCTCTCTTTCAAAAACGCCAAGCGTTGATGGGTTGGTTAACATGATGCCGGCAGTTTGTGGACCAACTGCCGCTTTAAGCGCAGCAAGATCAACATCACCATTGTCGTCAGTCGGAATTTCTTTAACTTTATAACCACACATTGTTGCAGTTGCAGGATTTGTTCCATGAGCAGCATCTGGAATTAATACTTCGTTACGTGCAGTATCTTTATTAAAATCATGATAAGCCCGAATCATCGCCATACCCGCAAATTCACCTTGCGCTCCGGCCATCGGTGCTAATGAAACTTCACTCATGCCGGTGACGTTTTTTAATATTTCCTGCAAATCAAACATACACGACATAAAACCTTGTCCCAGATTTTCTGCACCAAGTGGATGACGTGATAAAAACCCCGGTAACATAGCCAAAGTATTACAGGCGCGGGGATTGTATTTCATAGTACACGAACCAAGTGGATAAAATTGTGTATCAATTGAAAAGTTTAATTGAGATAAACTGGTGTAATGCCGAACAACCTGCATTTCTGAAACTTCTGGCAATGCTGCACGCGTTTTACGCAAAAATTTATCGGGGATTGCTTCAATTTCAGCATGTTCTCGCGGTGCTTGAGAAGGGTTTTCTCTTCCCGTTTTTGAATGTTCAAAAATCAACATTATTTATCTCACTATATAAACTAAAATTTATAATTATGATAAAGCGGCCAATGCTTTATCGTAGTCTGGCGCTTGAGTAATTTCCGGAACTAATTCGGTGTATAACACTTTATTTTCTTCATCTAATACTATAATTGCGCGCGCAGTCACACCGGCTAAAGGCCCATTTTGAATTAACACGCCATAGTCTTTAGCAAAATTACGGCTACGCATCATTGATAAAGCTAACACATTTTTAATATTGCCCGCTTCAAATACACGAGCTAATGCAAACGGTAGATCAGCAGAAATAGTAAAGACTTGTACATTATCGATAGCCGACACAGCATCATTAAAATATTTAGTGCTATCTTCACAAATACCTGTATCAATGCTAACAACAATATTTAAAATTTTTCTTTTACCGGCATAATCAGCAAGATCAATATCATTTAATTCAACCGTGGTTAAATGAAAGTCGTGTGCGGTGCTTCCTACTACAGGTAAATCGCCACTGGTATTAATTGGATTTCCTTCAAGTGTAATCGAAGCCATTATTATTCTCCTTTTTATTTCATTTTAGGTGCAACAGGACAATCTGGAGCAACTAGACGACTAGCTATTCTTTGTAAATTGCTAGCGTAATTTTCAATTTCATCCGTTGTACGTTTTTCAGTTGCACAAACTAATAAGCAGTTCTTTAGTTCTGGATATTCATCCGTTAAATCATATCCCGCAATAATTCCCTGCGCGGCTAGTGCTTTCATAACATCTTGTAGTGGTAAATCAAATTTTAATACCGCTTCATGAAAAAGTGCATTATCAAATACTTTACTAACACCCTCCACAGTAGTTAATTTATTCATTAAAGTTAGTGTGTTGCTATGACAGGCTGCAGCAACTTTTTCTAATCCTTGAGGCCCAAGTAAAGCCATGTGGATAGTTGCCGCGGTTACCAACAAACCTTGATTGGTACAAATATTGGATGTCGCTTTTGAACGACGAATATGTTGTTCTCGGGCCTGTAAAGTTAGAGCAAAACCTTGCTTGCCATCGAGATCAACTGTTCGACCGATTATTCGCCCGGGCATTTGGCGCACAAAAGCTTGCTTGCAACACATAAAACCAAAATACGGCCCACCCGAAGATAATGGTGCGCCTAATGGTTGGCCTTCTCCACAAACAATATCGGCACCTGTTTCGCCCCACTGTCCCGGAGGTTTAATAATGGCTAGTGACAATGGATTAACAACGGCAATAACAAGTGCTTTATGATCATGAGCCCAATCTGTTAAAGCGTCCACATCTTCTAATGAGCCAAAAAAATTCGGTTGTGGAATAACTAAAGCCGCAATGTCATCCGGCTCAACGGGCAAACCGGCAACATCAATAACTCCCGTTGCAATATCAAAATTGACCTCTTCAAGACTGATACCTTGGTTCTGAACAATTGTTTTAGCAACTTTACGATACAAAGGATGTACAGTACGCGGCATTAAAATACGTTTTGATTTTGATTTGCGATTCGCTCGAACGGCCATCAACACCGCCTCAGCTAAACCACTGGCACCATCGTATAACGAGGCATTCGAGACATCCATATCGGTTAATGCCGTCATCATGGTTTGATATTCATAGAGTAATTGCAATGTACCCTGACTGGCTTCTGCCTGATAAGGAGTATACGCACTATAAAATTCACCACGCGTTGTCAATTCCCAAACTGCAGCAGGAATATGATGATCGTAAGCCCCAGCACCGATGAAACAACAAGTGTTTGCATCTTCATTCGCACGCTGGTGCATAAGCTGGGTAATTTGCATTTCATTCAATGCATCAGGTACATTGCTTAAATCATCACTGCGCAAATTTTTTGGAATTTCATCAAATAAAGATTCAGTATTATCAACCCCAATTGCGGATAACATTTCACGAATATCTTGTTGAGTATGTGGAATAAACGGCATCGTACTTTCCTATAGACTATCTATTTAATGTTCTTCTGATTCAGCTAATTCTTTGTATGCAGCAGAATCTAATAACGCTTCCACTTCACCTTTATCTTCAGGTGTTAATGTAAAAATCCAACCATCTTGATATGCATCTTTATTAATAGTCTCTGGACTATCTTCTAACGTTTCATTAACTGCAGTTACTTCTCCTGATACTGGACAATAAATGTCGGATGCTGCTTTAACGGATTCAACAACAGCGCAATCATCACCAGTGATAAATTGTGTACCAACCTCAGGAACTTCAACAAAAACGATATCGCCTAACAAACCCTGAGCATAATCAGTAATGCCGACACTCACGGTTCCATCATCGTTTTGTTTCACCCACTCGTGTGTTTTTGTATAAAATAATTCTTTAGGTATGTCACTCATATCTTGCCCCTTAAAAGTCTATAGTCAATATTGTTAATTCTATAATTCAATGCAGGTCTTGCCGTGGCGCACAAATGGCGCTTTAACAACTCGAGCATCAACCAGTTTACCTCGAATATTAATACTGCATTGTTCAACAACTTCTTTGCTGACTCGCGCCAATGCAATCGCTTTGCCTAAAGTAGGAGAAAAACTACCACTGGTTATTTCACCACACTCCAAACCTTGGTTAAATACTTTTAGATGGTTGCGTAACATACCTTTTGAGGTCAGCACCAAACCAATTTGTTTTTGCGTAATGCCATTTTCTTTTTCTGCTTCTAGAGCTTTTCTACCAATAAAATCGCGCTCAGCGGGTTCCCAAGCAACAGTCCAGTTTAAACCAGATATTAATGGTGAAGTATCTTCGGTCATATCAGTGCCATATAAACTCATACCCGCTTCTAAACGTAAGGTATCTCGCGCACCTAGGCCACAGGGACGAACACCAGCGGCAACTAATTTTTTCCAAAAAGCCACTACTTGATCTTTTGGTAATATAATTTCGTAGCCGTCTTCTCCGGTATAACCCGTGCGCGCAATAAACATATCATTCACTAGAACGGCAAAAAACTGCCCCATGTCCTTGAGAACCGAAACAAACTCACTAACAATTGAATGTACTTTGTCGCGAGCCGTTGGCCCTTGTATTGCAACCATTGCTAAGTCACTACGTTCTATAACCTCTACAGAAAATTTGCTTGCTTGTTGTGTAATCCAAGCAATATCTTTATCGCGAGTAGCCGCATTAACAACAAGCCTAAACCAGTTTTCTTGCATAAAATAAACAATCAAATCATCTATGATGCCACCTTGTTCATTCAACATGCAGCTATACAAAGCCTTACCTTCTTTTTGCAATCGGTCAACATTATTTGCTAACAAATATTTTAAAAAATCACGAACCTTATCACCTTTCAAATCCAATACCGTCATATGCGAGACATCAAACATACCAGCATCTTTTCTAATAATATGATGTTCATCAATTTGTGAACCATAATGCAGTGGCATATCCCAACCACCAAAATCAACAATCTTAGCTTTCAATTCAACATGTGTTTCATATAAAGGAGTTTTTTGCGGCATACTTATTCTCTTTTGTAATTTGAATAGCGGGAAGTTATTTTTCTTGTGTTTCTTCAGCATGATACGAGGAACGAACTAATGGCCCACACTTGACCCAGCTGAACCCCATGTCTAAAGAAATTTTTTCATAATCAATAAATTCTTGTGGATCTAAATAGCGATCTACTGGCAAATGATAACGCGTGGGTCGTAAATATTGCCCCATCGAAACACGCTGTACACCACAGTCACGTAAATCGGTTAACACTTCAATGACTTCTTGCTGAGACTCACCAAGCCCTAGCATAATTGCAGACTTTGCCTCGATGCTTTTAATTGCGGCTATTTTTTCTAGCAAATCTAAAGAACGTTGGTAATTAGAGCCTTTACGGGCTTGTTTATATAAACGTGGTACGGTTTCAATATTATGTCCCCAAACCATTTGAGTATTAATACGTTTCTCGCTAGGCACTGTCGCTAAAGACTCCGTAATAATTTTAATAGCCTGTGCTTCAACTCGATTAAAATCTGGCGTTAATAATTCGATTCCCAAATCTGGAATACGTTCACGCATGGCGATAATGGTATTGCCAAAAATCGAGGCACCACCATCGTTCATATCATCACGATTAACGGAGGTTAATACCACATAGTCTAATGCCATTTTATGAATAGCATCGGCTATTCGACGTGGCTCATCACTATCAAACCAATCGGGTTTACCGGTTTTAACATTACAAAAACCACAGGCGCGGGTGCAGGTCTCACCCAGTAGCATAAATGTTGCAGTACCACGACTCCAACACTCCCCCCTGTTTGGACAACTTGCTTCTTCACAGACAGTATTTAATTGATGATCTTTAACCGCACGCGCCGTCGCATCATAGATCACACCACCACCAATACGCTGACGAATCCAGCTTGGCATACGTGACGGATTCGGTGATGCCGAATGGTCAAAAACAGGGATAATACGATTGTTATTACTCATGATGATTAAATTCTCAATACAAATGCTAAAGGAAAACAACAGATCAGTTTTAGCTTTTCTGCCGCCCCTCTGTCCTAGTACCTGAGAGTATTAACCCGTCGGTGGACCATCTAAATATGGTCGCTCTCCAGAGTCAACGTTAAGAACACTACAAATTACTATAGCCGTTAATTTCTTAAAATAAATGGTCCGTTTGCCTGAGCGATTCCGGGCGGATTGCGCCTTCGGCGTCTTGAATGAAACGTCTTTAAACTATAGAAATAAAACTATAAATATCAATAAGTTAAAAGACTAAACAAGAACTCTCCCATTTATCTTGACGTTGAATGTCTATTTTACTAGAGAGCTTATAATATTCCAAGTCGATCATAGAATTAATTTAACCGCTATTAACCAGTGGAACTTGGGGCTAATTCTCGGGACTTTGCATCGGTTTTAATAAAAACCATAGCACTGGTAACGTACAAATAACCAGCAGTAATGCCGCCGGAGCAGCCAGTTCGAGCATTTCTTCACTCGCTTCAATCCAAATTCTAACCGGTAAGGTATCAAAACCAATCGGTCGTAAAATTATCGTCGCAGGCAATTCTTTTAAAGTATCAATAAAAACCAACACCCATGCAGTGAACATGCCTCCGCGTATCGAAGGCAAGATCACACGCCATAAATTCTCCCAAGCGGTAGCGCCTAAGCTTCGACCTGCTAATTCCAAATTGGGCGTAATTTGTTGTACAGCAGATTCTTGTGATTGAACCGCTAAGGGCAAAAATCGAATCACCATTGCTAACACTAATGCCATCAATCCACCATAAAATGGTTCGAGCCATGCCAATATAAAGACTAAAATACCAAGTGCGATTACCGGCCCCGGTAACACAAAGCCAACACTCGATAACTGCACATAGCTCTGACTGAGCAGATTACGTTTTCGTGCATGATATAACGCAATGGGTAATGCTAAAAACACAGTAACAAATGCAGTTATAAAGCTTACCGATAATGAATTACCCACATAAGACCAAAACTCAACATTTATCAATCCCTGCAACCACGACTCTACACTCCAGCTTATCATCCACGCCAGTGGCAGAAAGAATGAAAATAAACTAATAGTACCTAACCAACACCAAATAAAAATTAACTCTAACTTGGTCACGGGTCTACGTTTAATGGTTCGTGATTGGCTACCAGAAAAATAACGTTGTCGGGATCGAAAAAACCGCTCTAATATTAAAAAACTTAAACTTAATGATACCAAAACTAAACTTAACCCAGCCGCCGCATTATAATCAAAACGGCCATTCATTTGATTAAAAATGCTCAAGGTAAAAGTTTGAAAGCGCAAGGTACTAACTGCACCAAAATCGGATAATACATGCAACACAACCATTGCCATACTAGCTGCAATCGCAGGACGAAGTAATGGTAGATTAATAGAGAAAAATATTTGGCGTTTAGATGCACCCTGTATTTGAGCGGCTTCTTCTAGATTTTGTTTGGTTCGGGTCAGTGCATCATGTACTAATAAAAAAACATATGAAAATCCAGCTAACGTTAAGACAAACGCCACCCCAAAAATATTATACAAATCAGGTGGCAGTGACAACTCACCAAAAACAAATTTCCATAATAAATTTAACCAACCATCATCATCCAAAAGGTTGGTATAAATGTAAGAAAATACATAAGTCGGAATGGTTAAAGGTAAAATTAAAAACCACATTGCCAACCGTCTGCCGACAAACTCACGCCGAACTAATATCCAAGCTGTGGTAACACCTAGAATCAAAGCGCCAATTGCAACTAAGATAGCAAGCGATAAGGTATTCCACATTAAACCAAATAATCGCGTACTCCATAAATTTAACCATTTATCAAATGACAGTTGTAAACTACTATCAATCACAAAAATTAAAGGCACACAGGCAATACTAACAACCACAAACGATAAAAAAGCACGCGATGAAGGGCTCAGACGTAATAGACGACTAATTATTGATGAATCATTATTTGCTAATGAGGCGACGATGTTTAGGTTCATGCAACTTGCTTACTTTAAATAGTAAAAAACACAGAAACTTATTTCTGTGTTTTTACGTTATTAAGGCATACCGACTGCTTCAATTAAATCTATAGTTCTATCACGCTGAGCACCTAATTCACTCATAGCAACATCACTCACCTTTATATTTTTAATCGCCGGTATCATTGACGCAGCAGGAACTTCACTTCGGATAGGATACTCTCTATTCACTTCAGCAAACTGTTTTTGTCCTGCATCCGATAATAAAAACTCGATTAACTTATTTGCTTGAGCTTTTTGCTTGCTCGATTTTGTAATTGCGATACCGGCAACATTCCATGCGATACCCATATCCTTGTCACCTTGATCAGGAATAATTATTTTAATTGGCGCATTTGGGTTTTTATCTAAATGGCGATAAATATAATAGTGATTCACTAAACCAATGTACTTTTGTCCTTTAGCAACGGCTTTAACTATTTTTGAGTGCTTATTAAATACTTTACCCTTGGCATTTTTTTTCATACCCTGTAACCATTGCCGCGTTTTAGCTTCTCCGGCAGATAATAAATAAACCGTGGTACCCGCAATATAACTTTCATTACTACTATGTGTAATACCCAGCTTTCCTTCAAAACGGGGTTCGGCTAAATCAAACACCGAATCAACAGCTGCCATTTTAACGTTAGTGTTCACAACCAATACTCGAGCTCGTGCAGATAACCCTAACCAGTCGTTAGATTTACTCCGAAATTTTACCGGTACCTGATTTGCAATCGTTGCTGGAATCTCGGCAAATAATTGGAAATCACTGCCCTTTTGTAAGTTTCCTGCGTCATTGCTAATAAATAAATCGGCCTTACTGCGATTACCTTCAACTTTAAGTTTATTTAATAATGCCGTTGATTTACCACTGTGCAAAATGACCTTTATGCCAGTTTTTTCGGTAAAACTTTTAATTACCGGTTTAATAAACTTATCACTACGGCCAGAATACACCACAAGCTCGGCGGCCTGAAAGTTAGTACTCACTATTAAGCTAAGTCCCAATACAAGGGCTAAACTGCTGATACTAAAATACTTTACTGATTTAATAACTGCCACAATTAATACCTATAATGTTTAAGATTTATTCGTTATGGTAATGATAATCATTATCATTAAGAATTGCAATTAGATTTTATACTAAACTCCTATTTAATGAATAAGTGACTAATAATATTATATATTTTAGGGGAAAGTATCTTGATTTGAGTCAAACTACGAATAGACAACATTATATCGTTTTAATCCATAGCCTGACGCATTATTTGATTTTTTAAAACGGGAATACTGTCGGTAAATTTCATGCCCAAATTTCTAGCCCATGTTAAATTTGGATCAGTACTAGAGAATAATCGTTGAAAACCATTAACGGCACTCAACATTGGGCTATTTTCAGCACGACGTGAACGCTCATAGCGACGTAATAGTGCTATTGCACCAAGATCTTTTTGTTGTAAATGTGCATCGAACAACATAGCAGACAATGCGATCACATCTTGGATACCAACATTAACACCCTGCCCCGCAAGTGGGTGCATGGTATGAGCAGCATCCCCAATAAGTGCCAAACGCGGTTTAATATAGTGCTCGGTAACGAAATAACGTAAAGGAAAACGTGCTCGCGGGCCATTCGTTAAAACTTGACCCAGTTTATTTGAAAAAGCATTAGTCAAAGCCGAACAAAATTCAACATCGGAATAATTTAATAATTGCTGAACATGCTCGGGGCTTGATGACCACACAATCGAACTATAGCCATTTTGTAATGGCAAAAATGCTAATGGGCCATCGGGCATAAATCGTTGCCACGCAGTATGTTGATGTGCATGTTGAGTTTTAACCCAAGTCACTAAAGCATCTTGCGGATAATCCCAACCACGAACCAAAATATTGGCCTGCTGTCGAACCCAAGACTGACTACCATCAGCAGCAATCACTAATTTACAGTTTAAAACCGTATTATCGTGCAACACTAATTCAACGCAGTCATCAAAATAATGGATGTCTTCAATTTTAGCTGGGCAAATTAATGATACATTTTCAAAATCGGATAAGCGTTCATACAGTGATGACAAAATCACACTGTTTTCGATAATATTACCTAAAGACGCTTCACCAATGTCGGCGCTATCAAAATGAATTTCACCAACACCGGTATCATCCCAAACGTGCATATCAGTAAAAGCACAAACTCGTTTTGCTGCAATAGCCGACCAAGCTCCAATATCATCAAAAACACGTTGGCTCGCACGAGTGATGGCACTGACACGAATATCAAAATTATTAGGCTTAATTTTGTCAAACTCAGGCGCACGTGATTCTATAACGGCAATCGACAAAGGTTTATTCAAAGACTGTGATTTCGATGCGAGTGAACATGCCAAACTAATACCAACAATACCACCACCAACGATAACAATATCAAATTGTATATTATTCATAATTTTAACCGCCTTGCCAATCGAGGTAACTTGCCAGACATTCCTATAGCACTGCGCGTTAGCAAGTTTTTAAGTGGCGGAAATAGTTCAGTCGCCATTAATCCAAGGTTTCGTGCTACTACGATGGGCGTAAAACTCGAACTAAAAATTTTAACCAAACTATCTGTTATTAAAGCGGCTTGTTGCTGATCACGCCTACGCCATTGAGCATAACGTTTTAAAACCTGTAAACTACCAAGATCCTCTGCACTATTTTGGGCATCGACTAAAACTTCGGCTAGCACCGCCACGTCGCGCAAGCCCAAATTAAAACCCTGACCGGCAACTGGATGTAAAGTGTGTGCCGCATTACCAATATAAGCTAATCGTGGTTGTACAAAATCACGCATAGTCATTAATGATAAGGGATAGATAAAGCGTTCACCCAGTTTTTCAACGTGTCCTAATCGATTTCCAAAACGATTTTCTAAACGCTTAATAAAAGTCGCATCATCTAACTCATTAAATTCTTGTTGTTGCTCTGCACGAATAGTCCACACCATCGAACAGCGATTATTTCGAGTATTAGTTGCATCGAGTGCGATAGTTGTTGTTGGTAACATCGCAAATGGCCCACTATCGGTAAAACGTTCAAAGGCAATATTATGGTGCTCATATTGCATCGCAACATTGGCGATAATCGCACACTGTTGATAATCACGTGTTGAAACAGCAGTATTTGTTAATTCTCGAACTTTTGAATTACCACCATCGGCAGCAATAATAACATTGGCGGTAATAACATCTGTTGTACCATCAAGTTGGTATTCTGCGGTCACTAACGAAGGCGAAATAGTTAGCGCGGTTAATTTAGCGGGACATAAATAATCAATATTATTACCACTGCTATCATCCAGCAACCGACGATTAATCACCTCACCAATCACTCTATTCTCAACCACATAACCCAAGGCAGTTATTTTAGTGCTATTATGTAGAAATGCCGAACTCGATAAATGCGTTGCACCAATGTGACCCCGATCAGACACATGAATATCCTTAATTGCAGCAACACCACCACGCTCAATATCAGACCATAGTTCCATCGATTCAAAAATTTGTTTTGAACCATAAGCCAAGGCAACCGTTCGAGAATCAAAACTAGGTTGTTGTTCTGAATGAAATGGATAGGCTTCAATGACCGCGACTCTAAGTGACGAATTTTGTAAGGCACAGGCTAAAGAACCACCTACCAAACCACCACCAATAATAATAACATCATAATCAGTATGACTAGTTTTATTCATATTAACCTGCAGCCATTAACGACTCAATTGCATCCGGATCTTTAGGCGCATCTTTACTTAAAACATCGGGACCATTTTTAGTAACAAGAACATCATCTTCAATCCGAATCCCAATATTCCACCAACGTTCATCACAATCGCTATTTGCGGCAATATAAATTCCCGGTTCAACGGTTAACACCATGCCTTTTTCAAGCAAACGCCATTGGTTTTCTACTTTATAATCACCAACATCGTGTACATCCATTCCTAACCAATGCCCCGTTCGATGCATATAATAAAGCTTATAGGCTTGTTCTTTTATAAGTTCAGTTAACTCGCCAGACAAAATACCCAGCGTCAATAAACCTCTGGTGATAACTTCAACCGCCGCCACATGCGGATCATTCCAGTGTTTGCCTACTTGGACTTGTTCAATAGCAGCATTTTGCGCATCCAATACTATTTGATATATAGCACGCTGATCTGTAGTAAAAACACCATTAACGGGAAAAGTGCGAGTAATATCTGCCGCATAATAACCATACTCAGCACCCGCATCAATTAACACCAAGTCATTATCTTTTAACTCGGCATCATTATTAACGTAATGTAAAATAACAGCATTAGCACCACCCCCCACTATCGAGGTATAAGCACTATGACGTGCACCATGCTTCATAAACTGGTGAATGAGTTCGGCTTCGAGCTGATATTCATAAAAACCAGGTTGGCACAGCTTCATCGCTTGTTTATGCGCTTTGCTCGAAATCTTAGCTGCTTGCCGCATTAACTTTTGTTCTTTAAGACTTTTAAATAAACGTAACTCATGCAAAAAGTGATCTAAAGAAATAAATTCACCCGGTGTATGTACTCCCGAACGTGCTTGAGTTTTTAAACCATTAACCCAACCAATAAGTTGTTTATCAAAATCAGGGTAAGTACCCATGGTGTAATAAACTCGTTCAATACCTTCTAATAAGCCAGGTAAAATATCATCTAAATCGTCTATCGGAAAAGAATCGTCCGCCTCAAACTGTGTAACAGCGCCTTCTTGGCCAGCAACTTCACCCGTCCAGATAGTTGTTTTAGGGTCACGTTCACGACAAAACAAAATATATTCACCATGCTCACGCCCCGGCACTAGAACTAACACTGCCTCGGGTTCACTAAAACCAGACAGATAATAAAAATCACTATCAGGACGATAGTCATATTCCGCATCGCGGTTTCGAATTTTTATTGGACATGCAGGCAAAATGGCAATGGTGCCTTTACCCATCATTTGCTTTAGATCTTCACGTCTTTTTTTATAGTCTGAAATTTCAGGCATGGTTATTAAGAATCTCTTTTAGGCTATTATAATAGTTTAAACTAATGGCTAGTTGGTTTATCAGCATCACGTTCAGCATTTTTTAATTGGTATATTTCTTCAAACATCGTCATCACACCCATGCGCACATATTCAACTAATTCAGTATAAGAGGTTTCATCATCTTCAGAATTATTTAATTCAGAATTACCAACTCGCGCTATTTCCAAACAATCTTTCAGAAAATTAGCAATTTCATCGGGTAAGGAACTCACATCCGAAATACCACCAACAGATAAGCCCAATAAAAAGCCTGAACACCATTCACCTAAAGCATCTAAACGCTCACGAATAACAACCTCATCATCTGGTAAAAATAATTCAAACTCAAAGTCAATATTATTTAAAAATTGTTCAGTAATTTCGTATAAATGTCTTAATAAATCCGCTAATAACTCAACATGATCCACTGAAATATCCGAGCCAGAAACCAGACTATCAAACCAATCATTTGAATTCATAGCTATTTGTGAACACAGCACACCACAAGCATTGCCGTGACATTCAGAGGTCATCATTGTTAAACCGGCATTCTCAATACACTCGGTTATATAATCGTAATCTAACTCGTAATCCATCTACTATTGGCCTAATTTTTATAACGATAAAATTGTGGATTTAACCACCATAGAGCGTGATCCTATCATTATTGAGCAAACTAACCCAATGTGAAATACAAGAATAATTTGAATTGGACTTAATCTTGCCATAAATTTACTCAATTGTTGTAAGTACAGATAATTAAAGAAAAAATACAATTTCAAAATAAATTAATAACATATTAGTCAAAATTTATACTTAAATCATACCCCCAGAAACAGCATCTAATAACATTAGCTACTATTATTAATACACAGATTAGTCCATAATTTAGGGCATAATAATTAACTAAAAACTTTATCAGTCGTTATGGAAGAAATTGAATTACATAAACTTGAGCTACAGATAGATGATCTCATTGCCACAATATCCAAATTGCAAAATGAGAACAAGTCATTAAAAACTGAAAAATCTTCTTTAGAATCAGAACGTGTTGAGCTAGTTAAAAAAACAGAATTTGCGAAGGAACGCATTGAGAATATGATAGTTCGTTTAAAAACAATGGAAGATGCCGGATAGCAACAATGAAAAACACAAATACAGATAAAGGTATTAATGTCAGTATTCTTGATAAAGAATACCTAATATCCTGTTCCGAAAACGAACACACAGCACTACTTTCCGCAGCTCGGCTTCTCGATAAAAAGATGAGAGAAATTCGTGCCAGTGGTAAAGTTGTTGGTTCCGATCGAATTGCCGTGATGGCGGGGTTAAACATAGCGCATGAGTTATTAACGGTAAATTCTGACAAAAACTCTAAGGACACTAGCCACTCAAACGAGTCAAACAACAGTGATACTCAATCTCGAATTCAAACAATGCAAGAAAAAATTGATCAAGTTCTAAGTAATCAACGCGAGCTTGAATTATAATACGTTATGGGCATCCCTGCGATGTTTGTGAGCTGACTGGGAAATTTCTTGAGCCTTAATTTTTAAACCCGGGAGTGATGTTTTGTTAATGTGTGCAAGTCTGCCTCGTAGTGGAAAGCCTAATTTAGCAGCCCAGATCTCCCCCTTGAACCTACAGGTTCAAGAATAAAGGTCTGCCACGGCATATGTGGGGCTTGCCCGCCCTTAATAACCCGTCATTCCGGTAGTATTTTGAGCCGGAATCTAACATTTAGATTTAGATATTGAAACGATGAACTCCACGATAATAATATTATTTCCATAGGCTGATCCGAACTTAGTCACCATAAAAAATGGATAATAAACAAATACGACAAAAGATACGTGCATTACGCCAGCAAAAAAGCTTAGCAGAACAACAACAAGCATCAACGCAAATAATTACTCATATAAGCAATTCCAAGCTTTATCGTAACGCCCATAATATCGCAGTATTTCTAACAAATGACAATGAACCAGATTTAACACCTTTAATAACCCACGCTTGGCAAAGGGGTAAAAAATGTTACCTACCGGTAATAGGGCATCGATTTGAAAGCCGACTGAGTTTTCAACTCTATACACCAGACAGTATCATGCTTGCAAATCGATATGGCATACTCGAACCCAGAAAATGTCCAACCAGCAAGCTGACTAAGCCGTGGCGACTGGATCTATTACTCATGCCACTAGTAGCGTTTGATCTTACTGGTAATCGCATCGGTATGGGCGGTGGATATTATGATAAAACGCTGTCGTACCGAGCTTATCGTACAAAATGGGATAAACCCCAATTAATGGGAGTTGCTTACTCAGACCAACAAGTAACAAAGATAAAAGCCGAAAAATGGGATATCGCACTCGATAGTATTGCGACAAACAACAAAGTTACAGTATTTAAAAGATAAAATTAGACAAAAAATGCAAATACCAAATGCTTGAAGAAACCCTGAATTAACCCAATATATTCTTAGCAACTCAATGAGATTTCACTCAAAGCACTGATATTCAACTGCCACCCTTTAAAAAAACAGCCCCTCAGGAATGTTTTTAAAAGGAATTAAAGATTATTTTTGAAAGATTGAAACAACAAAAGCTTTATTCATATTTTCAAACTCTTGAGCAAACCCCGTAATTATCACACCTAATCCAATAAAGATGGCAAGAACAAGCATTATGTCAGGTCGACGCCTTTTCATGATGTTCTCCTCGTTTTTTGTAATACTTTAGAGGCAATCTAGTATCCAATCTAGTTCCTAGCATCACTTATTATATTAAATAAATCCGTTTATCCAGAGGTCTATATATATACCTTTTTTAATGTGGTTTCAAGTGATTTATTTAACCATTTTTCCATTAAAAACCAAATAATATCAAATGCTTAACATATTTACTTTAATGTGTTTGCGGTTATATTTTTATAATGCACAATGTTGTTAAATTAATGCTATTCATTTATTTGTTATGTATAAAAAACGTACAATTAAATAACGCGAACTGCCGTAATCAGATCCAACACTAACAATAATTTATTAACCAAAACTAAATTTATTCCAATCTATAGAAACGATCTATCTGACAACTGCATACATTTTATTTAGTAAAAGACTCAAACATAACAACTACTCTTAACTAAAAAGAAACACAAGAATTAAAGTTTTAACGTTTAAGGCATTATATGTTTAATCATAAACAGGAATAAAATTAAATTTACACAAACTAATAACAAAAAAAATTAAACTTTAAGACGACTGATACGATAATAATTGTTTAACTGCCGAAAAATTCAATGTTATAAAAAAATCTAACAACTATAAGTATTTAATCCCTAATACTGCTTATTTTAAAAAAAATCATCCAAAATCAAAAAATTTTCAAATAAACCCGCATTTAGATAAAAATTTACATTTTTAGCTTCTAAATTTAATACTTGAGCTAAATATCATGATTAAATTCAAATTTAAAAGCATTAACCATTACGAAACGAACCTAGAATCATAGAAATACCAAAATTTCTTTAAAATCACTTCATAAAACTCAATTTAACAACTTCGACTCACCGCAAATGCAATTCGATAGTCATTTTTACAAAATACATCACAAAATTGACTCGCTTTTACCTATAAAACCCCAATCTTTAAAATATTTAATGCCTTAATAAATTTATATGAACTTAAAAATCGAATTTTCTTTAATTAAAATTAGAAATTAACGAAATCACTATCGAATTTATGATTTACCTGACAAAAATTATGAATTCCTTAATAAAACTCTACTCAATTTTTAACAAATAAAAAAATAATGCACTTATCTTGTCTAATAAAAAAAAATTCTTATTTTATTTAGATCTAAATTTACCGTGCAACGAAATTTAAACGCATAAAAATGAAAAATCGTGTGCATATAGCTATAAATAATTAACAAAAATCGATTATCACCTTAAAAAATAGAAAAAAAACAGATTTAAAATAAAATTTTAGTCCATAGAACATATAAATACTGTTCAAACTGCCTTACGAGCTGATAGAAGCGTATAAAATAAAAAACATAATGACGTATTCATAAATTTAAAACTGTATAAACGATTTGTATCGTCCTTAGTTTAAATAAATTGTTGTGTGATTTTATAAAACTGATTCAATTAAGGTAAAAATAACTACAAGCACGTGATTATTTAATTCAATACAATAAAGTTTTGAGTATGAAGTACATTCATCGGTTATTCGTACCAAGAAACAGATTATCAAATTACTAAATGGATAAAAAATTTTAATTTAACATGAAGATCGATTATGAAAATTAAAAAAAATCACGATTATAAAATCGATTTTGCACAACCAAGCCCAAAATCAGAAAAATTTATTAATTTAGAATAAAATAAAGCTCCTATTCTAACTTCAACCGAGTTAATTTTAAAATTTACCGGCCAAACTCAAAAAATACTAAATATTTTAATAATAAGAGCATCGGTTTTATAAAAAATCTCAAAATAATAGAAAATTTTAATTAAAATTTAAAAAAGTCCTGTTTTATTATAAATTTTTAAAAGTTATAAACTAAAAAAATACAAAATCTAAAAAAATTAACACTAAAATCCAAAAATTTATAATAACAAAACTGTTTTAAGATTAAATTTTATTAAAAATGAATTAATTTAGTGTTTTTATATAAAAAAAACACTAATTTCAATTTTTCGATAGCTAAAACACGTTATTTTAAAAAACACACTAGCTTTTTAATTTCATTTGGCTATACTCTGCGAAAGTTCAATGCTTAACGTTGGAGGGTAAAACCAATGGCAACAAAGAAGAAAGCGAAAAAGAAAGTAGCAAAAAAGAAAGTAGCTAAGAAAAAAGTAGCTAAAAAGAAGGCCAAAAAGAAAGTAGCTAAGAAAAAAGTTGCTAAAAAGAAGGCCAAAAAGAAAGTAGCTAAGAAAAAGGCTAAGAAAAAAGCCAAAAAGAAAGTAGCTAAGAAAAAAGTTGCTAAGAAAAAGGCCAAAAAGAAAGTAGCTAAGAAAAAGGCTAAGAAAAAAGCCAAAAAGAAAGTAGCTAAGAAAAAGACCAAGAAAAAAGCTACTAAACGTAAAAAATAAGCGTTAATTAGCTCTAAATAAAGGCTGTGAAGCCTCTATCTTAGAAAATGAGCCTGCTTGCAGGCTCTTTTTTTGTCTGAAATTTATAAACTATCCCAAGTTTGTGACAATAACGTTATACAAATTCATTAACTTAAAAATAATTTATAAGCAGGATTATTACTCTCTTCCCAATACGGAAACGCCACTTCTTTTAAAAATTGATCAAATCCTATCGAATCAGACTTGGGAACCTGAACCCCAAGCAGTATACGACCATACGCTGCGCCATGATTTCGATAGTGAAACAAGCTAATATTCCAATTAACACTCATTTGACGCAAAAATCGTAACAATGCGCCCGGTCGTTCAGGAAACTCAAAACGAAACAGTCGTTCATTTTCAACCGAATTTGAATGGCCACCAACCATATAACGAATATGTATTTTTGCCATTTCGTTGTCAGAAAGATCAATTATTGGATAATTTTCTTTCTTAATAGTCTCTTCAAGCAATTTAGCTTCATTCATATCACCCTGTAACTGAATACCAACAAAAATATGTGCCTGACTTGGATCGGCGAAACGATAATTGAACTCCGTAATACCCCGTTCTTTTATGATTTCACAAAATTTTAAAAAGCTACCAGCGCGTTCAGGAATAGTAACGCCAAACAACGCCTCACGTTTTTCACCAAGCTCGGATCGTTCAGCAACATGACGTAGGCGATCAAAATTCATATTAGCGCCACTATTAATACACACCATTGATTGCTGTTTTACATCATTTGTTAATAAGTATTTTTTTAAACCAGCAACGGCTAGGGCTCCAGCAGGTTCCATAATCGATCGAGTATCATCAAAAATATCTTTAATAGCAGCGCAAATTTCATCGGTCGACACCAAAATAACATCATCAACACACTGCTGCGCAATTTCAAATGGCAATTTACCAACTTGTCGCACAGCAACACCATCAGCAAAAATACCAACTTGATCTAAAATGGTACGCTGTTTATCGCGTAGTGCATCGTGTAAACATGCTGAATCCTCAGCCTCAACTGCAATTATTTTTATTTGTGGATGAAGCGTTTTAACATACGCCGAGATTCCAGAAATTAAACCACCGCCACCGACCGGTACAAAAATAGCGAATAAATTATCAGGAGCCGAATCAAGAATTTCTTTTGCTATAGTTCCCTGTCCAGCAATAACATCAATATCATCATAGGGATGAATGAATATGATCTCGAGTAAAGTCGCAATTTCCTGTGCATGGATATAAGCTTCATCATAAGTATTTCCGTGCAATATAACTTTAGCGCCAAAGGATTTCACTTGTTGCACTTTAATATCGGGAGTCGTTTTCGGCATGACCAATGTGGCGTGAATACCTAATTTTTTTGCTGATAAAGCCACTCCCTGAGCATGATTACCGGCGGATGCCGCAATCACTCCGTTTTTACATTCCTCAGAGGATAACGTAGCGAGTTTGTTATAAGCACCACGCAGCTTAAATGAAAATACCGCTTGAGTATCTTCACGTTTTAAAAAAACACTATTTTCCAGCCTATTTGATAATTTGGGGGCACTTTCTAATGCCGTGACAACAGCAACGTCATACACATTGGCATTATCGACACGTTCTTTGACAAATTGTGGCGTAATTGGCTCTAATTCTTTCATTTGTGCTATCTCATTATTCACATTTGAGTATTTTTAAGCTGTATAATACCGGATTCAGACGAGTATAGCGTGAGTTACTTTATACAACAGTCTGTCGAACATAAGAATAAGTGGTTATTTATCACTTAAATTGGGAGCAAATAATGAACCAAGATGAAATGAAACAAGCCGTTGCAAAGGCTGCAATCGAACACGTTGTTGCAGGTACCATCATTGGTGTAGGTACCGGTTCAACCGCAAACTTTTTCATCGATGAGTTAGCAAAAATTAAAGGTAAAATTGAAGGTACTGTTGCCAGCTCAGTTGCGAGTGCCGATAGGTTAAAAGCACATGGTATTGAAGTATTTGACTTAAATTCAGTCAATGAAATTTCAGTTTATATTGATGGCGCCGATGAATCAAACCGACATCTACACCTTATTAAGGGTGGAGGTGGTGCGCTTACCAGAGAAAAAATTGTTGCAGCAGCCAGTAAAAAGTTTGTGTGTATTGCTGATGAATCTAAATTAGTTGATATTATGGGTAAGTTTCCACTGCCGGTTGAAGTAATCCCGATGGCGCGCAGTTATGTTGCAAGAGAAATTGTCAAACTCGGTGGAGAGCCAGTATTACGCGAACATTTCACAACAGATAACGGCAATGTTATTTTAGACATACATCATCTTGAAATTGTAAACCCAGTCCAACTCGAAGATCAGTTAAATCATCTTACCGGTGTTGTGACGAATGGTTTGTTTGCAAAACGGCCTGCGGATATTTTATTACTTGGTACGCCAACGGGTGTGAAGGTTATCGATTAGTTAGATCCCCGCTAAAACCACGCGGGGATGAGGTAGTGAACTGATACAAAAATCGTTGCTATATATAAGATTTATAATAATACGCTTTCTGTTCCACCATTTTTAATTTTATCGACAAATTCAACTTGCCATTGATTACCCAAATTGGCATTTGCCATCTCAACCACGATATAACCCGTCTCCATTCCAGTGTCATCACTGTAACGCGACAAACCTTGTTGACAAGCAGGACAAGAAGTTAATATTTTAACTTTACTGGCTTTAGTTTCTGTCTTTATTGCACTTAATCCACTTTGCAATTCTTCTAATTTTCGGAATCGAACTTGTGTTGCAATATCTGGACGTGAGACAGCAAAAGTTCCTGCTTCACCACAGCAACGATCAGATAAAGCAACATCTTTGTTCATTAACGTACTCGCTACTTTAATTGGGTTGTGTGTTTTCATTGGTGTATGACATGGATCATGATATAAATATTGCACTCCAGACACAGCCTCAGATGTTACTCCCTGCTCCATCAAATATTCATGGATATCCAATAACCGACAACCCGGAAATATTTTATCAAATTGATATTTTTGTAACTGATCCATACAGGTACCACAAGAAACGATAACTGTTTTGATATCCATATAATTTAATGTATTGGCAATGCGATGAAATAAAACCTGATTATCAACTGATATCTGCGTGCCTTTAGCCTCATTACCACCAGCCGTTTGAGGATAACCACAACATAAATAACCCGGCGGCAATACCGTTTGAGCTCCGGTTTCATATAACATGGCTAAAGTCGCAAGCCCCACTTCTGAAAATAAACGTTCAGAACCACAGCCCGGAAAATAAAATACAGAATTAGAATGTTCATTGACTTTACGTGCATCACGTAAAATAAAAACCGATTTATTATCCTCAACACCCAGTAATGCGCGCATAGTCTTTGCGGGTAAGTTACCCGGCATCGGTTTTTTTATAAAATGAATGACCTGCTGGGTAATTGGTGTTTTACCCGTAGTACTAAGGGGTAAACTTTTTTGTTTGCTTACTAATAATTTTTTCATTATTGAGTACGCAAAACGTTGTGCCGTATAACCCCACTTAATAGCAATCGTTCTAAATAATTTAATCGTAGTTGGATCGGTTATATTTAAAAACTGCATTGAAAACCACGTAACAATATTGCGACGTTTTTTACCATGTGAATTTAAAATATTACGCATGCGAACCGAAACATCACCAAAGTCAATATCAACAGGACAGGGGTTTAAACATTTATGACAGACAGTACAATGATCAGCAATATCATTCATTTCATCAAAATGACGAATTGAAATACCGCGACGCGTTTGTTCTTCATATAGAAATGCTTCAATAATTAAACCAGAAGCTAAAATTTTATTTCGAGGTGAATAAAATAAATTGGCTCGTGGTACATGCGTGGTACACACTGGTTTGCATTTACCGCAACGCAAACAGTCTTTAACCATCGTATTTAAACTACCCAAATCACTAGCTTCTAAAATAAGAGCTTCTTGTTGCACTAAGCGTAATGAAGGTGTGTAGGCCTGTTCTAAATCAGATTGCTTGGTTAATTTTCCTGGGTTAAACACATTTTTTGGATCAACCTTTTGTTTATACTCTGTAAAAGCTTGAATAATCTCGGGAGCTAAATATTTTATTTTTGTAATCCCAATACCATGTTCACCTGAAATAACACCATCAAGTGATTCTGCCAACACCATAATTCGATCAACCACTAACTCGGCTTGTTGCATCATTAAATAATCATTGGAATTCACCGGTATATTTGTATGAACATTACCATCGCCGGCATGCATGTGAGTTGCAATAAAAATTCGGCTTGATCGTTTTTCTTTATGAATTTTGTCAAATTTATTACGAACGTCAATTAACTCATGGCCATTAAAGATTTCTTTTATCGCTTGTTCAATACTCTGTTGGTATGAAATACGAATATCACGTTTTTGTAAAATTTCAAACACACTACTGTCATCATATTCAATATTAGTAATATCAAAATCTGGACTTAGTGCTTTTAATAAAGCAATTTTTTCATTAGCGGTACTATCTAACGATACTAAAGCTTCTTGCCAGTATTGCTTTACATTTTCAATTAATGCCTTTGCCGTTTTTTGTTTATCTGAAAAAATATTTTCTGTTTCTTGGCTTTCATCAAATACAGGAACTTCACCTGCACGTAATGAAAAACGTTCAGGCATATCGGATTCAAGATATTTTAAGATCTGATCAACTATATCAATTTTATTTCTAGTTGATAATTCAATATTCATTCGTTCAATTCCGTCATTATATTCCGCTAATCTATCTAACGGAATAACAACATCTTCATTTATTTTGAACGCGTTAGTATGTGCTGCAATAGCAGCCGTTCGTGTTCTATCAGCCCAAAAGTGTTGTCGTGCTTCATCACTCACCGCAACAAAACCTTCTGCATTACGTAAATTGGCTAAACGAATAATTTCTGATGCGGCATTAGCTACATCATTTTCAACATCGCCACTAACATCAATCAAAAGCACCATTTTCGGCAAGTCACGTCGAGCCGCTTTGGTGGTGTATTTTACTGCACGAACATATCGCTCATCCAAGTGTTCCATGCCCGCTAAAACAACCGTATCCAAAGCATCGATATAGTTCTTAGTTTCTACAATCGCCGGAACGGCGAGCTTAATATTACTACCAAAAAATTCTAAACAAACCGTTCGAGTAAATAATGGTTTTTTATGCAACACAAAAACCGCCGAGGTAATAATGCCATCACAGCCCTCTTTTTGAATACCAGGTAAACCACCCAAAAATTTATTGGTAACATCTTTCCCCAAACCCTGCTTACGAAGTTCACTACCTGCTATCCGTAAAATTTCAGACTCACCAGACTGTGTTTTCCCATCAACATGAAATAATGTTAACCGAAATTCAGCAAATTCCTGTTCATGAATTTTACCCAAATTATGATATAAACGTTCTACCTGTAACCACTTAGCCGAAGGTGTTACCATGCGCCAAGATACTAGGTTGTCTAATGTTGTGCCCCATAACACCGCTTTTTTACCACCGGCATTCATAGCAATATTGCCACCAATACAAGAAGCATCTTGTGAAGTTGGATCTACCGCAAACACTAAATCTGATTTGCTAGCCGCTTCTGATACGCGTTTGGTCACCACACCAGCTTCAACGGCTATGGTTTTTACCAAGGTATCAACACCGGGTAGATTTCGTTCTCGAACATCATAAACACGTTCGAGTTTTTCTGTGTTGATCACAACGCTATTTTTCGATAGAGGCACGGCACCCCCTGTGTAGCCCGTGCCACCACCTCGTGGAATAATTGATAGTTCTAAATCAAGACAGGCTTGTACAATTAACTGAATTTGTTGCTCCGTTTCAGGCGAGACAACAACCAAGGGATATTCAACACGCCAATCTGACGCATCAGTCACGTGGGATACGCGTGCTAAACCACTAAAATCAACATTATCGGCTCGTGTTGCTTTACGGAAATATTTTAAAACACGCTTACGTAACTCATACTGCTCTGGGAACCAGTTTTCAAATTCATCAACTGCTATTTTAGTTTGTGCAACTAATTCCAATGCTTGTGAGTTGTTCTCAGCTCGGCTTGTTATTTGTTCCAGACGATGATTTAAAGCTTGAATTAAAGCCAAACGGCGTTTTTTATTACCGATTAAGTCGTCTTGAATAAAGGGATTACGAACAACCACCCACATATCCCCCAAAACTTCAAATAACATCCGCGCAGAGCGACCAGTAACACGTTCATCGCGTAAGGCATTTAATGTCTGCCACGCTTGCTCGCCTAAAAATCGGAAAACAATTTCTCGATCTGAAAACGAAGTGTAGTTATAAGGGATCTCGCGAATACGGCTGGTC
>UOFS01000012.1_pt1 | contig 64484 bp, 52 predicted proteins | sample 1989581 | NCBI WGS metagenome assembly UOFS01 (sample SAMEA4712198, study PRJEB27164) | hydrothermal vent metagenome | biome: marine basaltic hydrothermal vent biome; feature: marine hydrothermal vent; material: mineral | place: Pacific Ocean | collected 2011-06-14/2011-07-23 | depth 1691 m | reverse complement strand
GGTGGATTACCAATCGGTGGTGGTAGCAGTGCCGGTGGATTACCAATCGGTGGTGGTAGCAGTGCCGGTGGATTACCAATCGGTGGTGGTAGCAGTGCCGGTGGATTACCAATCGGTGGTGGTAGCAGTGCCGGTGGATTACCAATCGGTGGCGGTAGCAGTGCCGGTGGATTACCAATCGGCGGCGGTAGCAGTGCCGGTGGATTACCAATCGGTGGTGGTAGCAGTGCTGGTGGGTTTCCTGGTGGAAGTTCAGCAGGTGGATTTCCTGGTGGAAGTTCAGCAGGTGGATTTCCTGGTGGAAGTTCAACAGGTGGTGCAACTCCTCAACCACCTATCGGCGGAAGCAGCACTGGTGGCAGTTCACCATTTAGCCGTTTTGGAACACGATAGTCAGTAAAAATTAAGTACTCGTTTTTTACTGTATTAAAAGGGATTAGTGATAATCCCTTTTAATTCGTTGAGAAAAGCTCAAGAGTTTGAGAGTGTATTTAATAAATATAATTTATAGGATCTACAGGGTCAGTTTTACTGAAACATCACTACCTGATGTGCATCAAACACCGGCCCATCGACACAGACGCGTTTCATTGCGACTTCATTTTTAGTTTTAATTTTAACAACACAACCGGCGCAGCCGCCTACGGCACAGGCCATGTATTCTTCAAGTGAAACTTGACAGGGTAAATCATATTGCTTAGCAAGTTTACTCACGGCTGCTAACATTGCATTTGGACCACAAGAAAAAATTTCAACTTTAGCTAATTGTTGCGGGCTTAAACTAGCTAACCAGAGCTTTGCGAGATCCGTAACGTAACCTTGATAACAGCCCGTGTAGTTTTGCAGACTGCATAAACGGCTGGCGATATTCCATTCTTCAAGTAACGGCATAGTAGCATTCACTGCATCAGGAATACCGTTGACAGTTAATTTTGAAGGTTGCGTTTGAAATGGAAATGGAACTTCCGAACCCATAATAACAAATGGAGTGAATTGCTTTTTAAATTTTTGAATGGTGTCGGCAATAAACACCATTGGAGGTAATCCAACGCCGCCGCCGATGAGTAAGGGTATGGTTTTATCAGAGTGTAATTCAAATGGAGTACCAATTGGTCCGAGAATATCGAGTGACTCGCCAATTTTTCGTTGCGATAATAGTTTTGTACCGTGTCCTAACACTTTATATAGCAGTGTTATCGTGCCAGACTCAGGATCAGCCTGCATAATTGAAATGGGGCGGCGCATGGCTAATGCGCTGTCGGTTTGAATATGCACAAAGCTACCGGCTAGTGCGCGTTTGGATATCTCTGGCGCGAGAACGGTTACGATAAATTGTTCGCCTTTAAATGCTTGGTGCGAAATAATTTTGCAGGATTCGGATAAAATGGTATTTCTATTGTCTTTAGTCATGGTTATTGTCTGCTTGATAGGTGATGGCACCATTTAATAATGTGTAACAAACTTTTCCGGTCATATCCCAACCGTTAAAAGGTGAGTTGTGGCCATGGCTAATCATGCTATCGGTGTTAAATGTCCAATGTGCATTGGCATCAAAAATACAAATATCGGCGGCTTTACCAACACCGAGACAACCTGCATCGATACCTAAAATAGTAGCGGGTTGTTTGGTTAAACAAGCAATCAACTGCGGTAAGTTCAAAATGCCATCGTTAACGAGTCGTAAACTTAATGGTAGTAAAGTTTCTAAAGATGAGATGCCGGGTTCCGATTCAGCGAATGGTGCGAGTTTGGCATCAACGTCATGGGGTTGGTGATCTGAACAGATAGCACTGATTATTTGATCTTTTACTGCCTGACGTAATCCGGTTTTGTCGCGCTCGCTGCGTAATGGTGGATAGACATGATAGTTCGGATCAAAAAAACCGATATCGTGTTCCGTTAAATGAAGTTGGTGAGCACTTACGTCGGCTGATATCGGTAACCCTCGTTCGATAGCATCGGCAATTAGTTGTACTGCCGGTGCCGATGATAGTTGACAAAAATGCGCACGAACGCCAGTTTGTTCAATGAGTAATAAGTCACGCGCCACGGCAATGGTTTCTGCTGTTGTGGGAATGCCGATTAAACCTAAACGAATACTAATCTCACCTTCGTGGACACAACCATTTTCAGTTAGGTAGCTATCTTGCGGGTTTAGAAATAAGGTTAAGTCGTGTGTAGCAACATATTCCATTGCATGACGTAAAATACTGGTATTACTGATTAATGAATCGGCATTACTAATGCCAACGCAACCAGCGGCTTTGAGCGTTGCAATTTCACTTAATTGCTCATTATTCAAATTTTTGGTTAAGGCACCGAGCATCACAACTTTTGCATTATTGGCTTTTTCTGTGCGTTGGTGTATTAACTCCATGACTGCCGGGGTATCAATCACTGGATTGGTATCGGGTGGTAAGCATAAAGTGGTGATACCACCGTGTGCCGCGGCGCGAGTTTCAGAGGCGATAGAACCTTTATGGCTTTCACCGGGTTCACGACAGCGCGCACTCAAATCCACTAAACCGGGAATGACATATTTGTCATTCGCATCAATCGTTTGTTCGGCAGTAAACTGCTCGGGTTTATTACCAACACTGACTATTTTACCGTGTTCGATATAAACATCGTTTTTTGCATCGATAGAATTAGCAGGGTCGATAACGTGTCCGTTTTTAATATGTATTCGGATCATTTGTTGCTTGCCTTGCTGGGTTCACTCTCGGGAGATTGTCCGAGTATCATCGACATTACAGCCATTCGTATTGCAATACCATGAGATACTTGTTCTAAAATAACCGTTTGATCACCATCGGCTACAGTAGAATCAATTTCGACACCTCGATTGATTGGCCCAGGGTGCATGACAATGGCATCGGGTTTGGCGAGTGCCAACTTTTCAGGAGTTAGCCCGTAGCAATTAAAATATTCTTGTGGACTGGGTAAGTAGGCACCAACCATTCTTTCTCGTTGCAAGCGTAACATCATAACCACATCAACATCTTTTAAGCCTTGTTCTAAGTCGTGGTAAATGTGTACGCCAAGTTTTGCGACTTGTGGTGGAATTAGCGTATGGGGTCCAACAACTCGAACTTCTGGCACGCCTAAAATATTTAATGCATGAATTTCAGAGCGTGCTACACGTGAGTGCAAAATGTCACCCACCACCGCAACTCGAAGATTCGTAAAATCACCTTTATGACGTCTGATGGTAAACATGTCTAACATTGCTTGAGTTGGGTGTGCATGACTGCCATCGCCACCATTAATAATGCCAATGTGCGGTGAAACATGTTTTGCGATGAAATGTGCTGCACCGCTACTAGAATGGCGAACCACAAACATATCACAATGCATGGCTTCTAAATTACTGAGCATGTCGAGCAGGCTTTCACCTTTACTGGTTGATGACGTATTAATGTTTATATTCAGCGTATCGGCCGACAATCGTTTTGCGGCAAGCTCAAAAGTAGTACGTGTTCGAGTGCTGGCTTCAAAGAATAAATTGGCGATGGTTTTACCACGAAGCAAGGGCACTTTTTTAACGTGACGATCACCAACTGTCGCAAAATTTTCAGCGGTGTCCATAATATCAACTAAGGTTTGGCGCTTTAATCCTTCTACTGAAAGAAAATGACGTAATTTACCATTTTTATTTAACTGAACATCATTTGTTGTCATTAACTTCCAAAACCTCAAGCTTTAATGGATCGGGACCATTTAATTTTATATGTTGTTGTGGTAACAAATCAACAAATTGCCCCACAATGTCGGCTTGTATCGGTAATTCATGTCCGGGACGATCGATAAGTGTTACTAACAATACCGAGTTCGGGCGGCCATAATCAAATATGGCATTGAGTGCGGCTTTAACCGTTCGACCGGTGTGCAACACATCATCAACTAAAATGATATTCTGTTCATCAACGGTAAATGGCAAACTCGATGGTTCAACTTGCGGGTGCATTCCTATGCGCGTAAAGTCATCTCGATAAAATGAAATATTTAAACTGCCTAGCGGTTGTTTTAATTTAATTAGTTCATGCAAATGTGTTGCAACCCAGACTCCACCAGAATGAATGCCTATCATAACGGCATCGTTAATATTATCACGTTGTAAGCGATCATTTAACTTGCTTGCCAGCGAGTTGATGAGTTGCTTGGCATCAATATTTTCAGGCATTATTTTTATCTACCTCCGTCACGGCAATTTCAGGGTTGTCTAGCCAGCTTTGCACGATTATTTGCGCAGCAACAGCATCTTCAGCCAATTGATTTTTAGTATTTTTTTTCCCCAGTTTGGGATTGTTTTCTATTTGCTCTATTATAAGGGATTTTGCAGCAAGAGAGCTAAAACGTTCATCGATCCACAGGGTTTTTATATGATAACGACCATGCAGTTGGTTACCAAAGCGACGAGCGCGTTGCGTCATTTCTTGATTTGAGCCATCTTCATCCAGAGGTAAACCTACAATGAGTAGGTTGGGGTGCCATTCATTAATGATTTGAGAAATTTTATCCCAGTCGGGTTTTTTCTTTACCGCTGTTAGGGTGGTTAGAGCATTAGCTATGCCAGTAACTTCCTGCCCTACAGCGATGCCAATTTTATAGGTGCCAAAATCAAAACCTAATACTGTTCGGGAAGTTGCTTGTGACTCGCAATCTTTTATGGCGTTGTATTTAACATTACTCACGCGTGGCCAATATCATTGGAAAGATTGACCATATCAAAACCTAATAATTGTGCCGATGAGGTCCAGCGTTCGTCAACCGGACTATCAAATAATACGCTATTATTCGATGGTCCATTCAACCAAGTATTTTGCGTTAGTTCATATTCAAGTTGGCCTTCGCTCCAACCAGCATAACCGAGTGCAATAATGTACTTATCGGGAGCTTTGCCGGTGATGATGGATTCTAAAATATCCTGTGATGTGCTTAGACAAACATTGTCTGAAATTTTAATGGACGATTGCCATTCACCAAACGGAGTATGCAAAATATAACCGCGATCATGAGCAACAGGACCACCTTCATAAATTGGAATGTCACTACATTCGGGTTTAATTGCGCTTTGTTCACATCCAATCTGAAGTGCAATATCTGATAGTGCTATATTAAGTGGTCGGTTAATAATAATACCCATTGCACCATTGGCACTATGGTCACATAAGTAAGTAACGGAGCGAAAAAAATGCGGATCTGCCATGGAAGGCATAGCAATTAGAAGGTTATTTGTTAAGTTTTGGGAGTAACCCATAGTGATATTATCGTGGAGTTTTTAATATTGTGCAAGCCAAGCTAGACAAAACACATCTAAGCGTTTGATTTAATTTTGAAATTGCTTCGTTTGTGTGAACAGCAGCACATCGATATATTTACTAACGTAAAACAGTATTGCTTCAAATTATGTTATGTTTATCAAAATTAGAATATTGATGTACCGGTTTTAAACCGCCATACTCGTACGATGCTATAAATCTTAGTTTCTTGTAAAATTTCAGGTGGTAAAACTGCAAATGGCGCGGCTAAATTAACAATTTTTTCGGCAGCGGCATCTAAAATTTTATGGCCAGAGGTTTTTAAGATGATTATATTATAAACAGAACCATCGGCATTAATTTGCACTTCTAACATAACATTACCGGTAATTTTATTCTTAACGGCAGCATGAGGGTAATTCATGTTACCCACTTTAATGACTTTTTCTTGCCAAGCGCTATCATAAAATGCATTTTTATGTTTTCTGGCATTAACACCTGAGCGCAATTGTTCCACCTTGGTCGTATGGCGTTCTATTTGCTTGCTTATTCTGCTTGCCAACTCCGAAATTTGGCTGCTATTTAATAATTTAATGCTCGGTTTTTCTTTTTTGGATTCAATGGGTAATGGATCAATAGTTGCTTGTGACGTTAATTTTCCGCGATTACTATTGATTGTTAGCATATCCAGCTGCCTTTTGGATTTTTTTTGTTTTGGTGGTGAAAATTCTTGTCGAGTATTGGGCGCAACATTATTATCGTTATTTTGCTTAGGGTTACTAAAAGGCGAGCTAGGCTGTACCTTTTCTTCGGTATTACCACCACCAAGTTGGTTTTCTTGTGCTAAGTAATCGGCATCTTCGGTAGTGTCTTCCGATTTACTGCTAACCAAGGTTACGTCTAATGTGAGTGCCTTATATAATGTTTCTTCATCAATCGCATCAAAGCTAATTCCTAAAATGATGACAGCATGAAATGCCAATGCAAAAAAGATCATTAAACTAAATCGATCTTTATGATTGATGCGGTTGTAGCGGGGGATACCGTCAATAATATTTGGATTAACTGTACTCATTTTTTGTGATATTACGTAATATATTTTTACAGATTATACCATTTACACTGCCAACAATAAGTGCAATGGTCATTAAAATTGGTAACAATGTAAACAGATCGTCATGCGGAATAAATAGGTAATAGGCGACGTAAAACTGTCCAATTATATGTGCTTCTGCCGCTAACACACTGATTCCTATAGGACTTAATTTAAAGGGGAGTTGGTATGTCGTTAACGCTAAAACTGCGGCCAAGGCACCGCTGAGACTAAGCATAAAAGTGGGGGACAAAAATGTTCCAATTAAAATACTGCCAATAATGACTCTGAGTAGACTAACCCAAACAGCCATTCGCCAACCGTAAAGAAATAACACAATAATAGTGATGATGTTTGCTAAACCTAATTTCATTCCTGGAATTAAACTGGGCAAGCTACTTTCGAGAATATGAATACTAATTGCTAGTGCGGTAAACCAAGCAATTCGATAGTCATCACGGCTTGTTTGTAGTTCGTTCATTAATGCAGTTTAACGGTGAAGCTGCATTAATGTGTAGTTATATTTAAAACTTAATTTCGACCAAAAGGTCTCATTTGGAATGGCGAACTGTTTTGCTCATCGTTTGAATCACCACTATCTGGAATGGGCATATTTGGCATCATGGTCGATGGCGATGGGGTTGTAGTGCCAGATGTGCCACTTGGATAGGATATTTGTGGTGCATCTTTTGATTTATTAAATCGCTGCCGTGCCGTAGATCGTGTATTGATATCTTGTTGATACAAGCGTTGAGCATCAATAGCCGCCGAGTTTGGTCTGGCACTGCCGCGTATTAAAGTACGATTACCAATAAACTGTTCAACTTCCCATAAGCCAATTTGGTTTCGACTAACCTCAACCCGAGTCCAACGACCACGATTCTTTTTCAAAATTTGTCGGGTACGTGCAGAACGAGTAGAAAATTGTATATTTCCAATTTGATAATTATTGCGGTTACCGCGTCGTATAAAACCTTGCAATACCATGTGTTGAACTTGATTACCAAATGCCTTATTTGAATAAATTTCATCGGCAACCAATTTACCGTTTTGATAACTTGCTCGAACTCGAATAATATCACCAACAGAATAATTACTTGCTTGATCTGTGTATACCGTTGAACGGCCTAGTTTTAAGGTATTCGCACGACTACGCGCAATTTGGTCAATTAACCAGATAGACTTGGAGTTAGTTTGGTTTATATGTGATGCAAAAATAATTCCGCGATGGTCGCGCATACCACTTACGGCAATCATTTGACCAACCTTGGGTAAACGTAGCTTAGGATTATTTAATTTTATAATTTGCCCGATAATAGAGAAGCGACGTTGTTTAATATTAACCGCGGATACTGGTCCAACAACTTCATGGCGAATGTTCATTTTTTTAGCAAAGGTCTCATCACCAACACGATGCGCTAAAATCTCTACAATATTGCCTATTTCAGGTTGAACGTTATTATTAACAGTATTATCCGATTGAATTTCACTTTGATTATTAAATTCTACTTCAATCCCATTAACAAAAATACTACCAAAGCCTGTGACCTCACCAATAATACCGGTGCCTCCAAGACCCGAAGCTTTAGCAATTTGACCTGTGCCGCCTAATCCACCACCACTTGCGAGTTGTTTGCCGGTGCCACCAACGCCATTTGGAATGGGGTTACCTGTGCCGCCAATGCCAGATTCATCGTCACCGCCACGTGCTATATTGCCGGTGCCACCGACACCATTGCCTGAATATTGTGTCGGAGTGCTACACGATAGAATGAAGCTCAAAAGTAATAGAATTAAAACACTAGGAGTCCGCATCATAGTCACTTCCTTGTTGTTTTTGAAACCAATAAAGTCCTAAACGCATACGTTGATCCGCATCAATTTTGCTTTTGTCGTTTTTTTGTAACTCAATAGCTTGTTGATTTAACTCTTGGAGTAGCTGCATACCTTGATGTTCAGCAATTTGTCGTAATTTTTCTACCGACTCAGTCGTCAAACTGGAAAAAAACACGCTTCGTTCCATATAAGGTGCATTATTTTGTAATATATTATGGCTACAAGCCGCGAGATGGTCATGCACATGACGTCCCAAGAAAAAAGCTTTTTCTTCTAAGCCCTTTTGCGGTACGAAGGCCGATTGGTTTAACGATATATTGTCGGAGTCATCAATACTGACAATACCAAGTCGCAACCACTCGTCTAAAATTGCACGGGGACGTACATCTTTGCTAACACTAATGACTAAATCATCAAAACCGGGCATTGTTTCAGAACCGGCGCGGGTTAGCGGACGTGGTTTACCGTTATTATTTTGATACTCTTTAGAACCTAACCAACGTGCCACCAATTCAGAGCCTAAAGATGAATTATTGCTGCTAGGTTCATCATCAGAACTGGATTCGGAACGTAGGCGCGAGATATCTTTTCGGTGTACTCCCGTTAAAATAAAAGTACGGCTAATTGATGGTTTTTTGCCCTTAATGGGTTCTGATTGATCAGCAACCTCAACGTATAATTCTTTAAACATATCCCTAAGTTGAGGATAGGTGATGCCTTTTTCAATCAATAACTTAACTAACGGGCGACACAACCGTCTAACCGCGGAAAGCAGTACCTTACTGGTTTTAAGATGTTCGTTATCGCTCATAAGTTCGTAAAATTATACGTTTAATGACTATGTATATTTGTGACTTTACCACTTAATAGATATATTGGCATCAAAATGTGGGAAAATATCGCAATTATTTTTTAATTTCGTTAGCCGCATCAAGTTATGTTTTACAATAATATACGACACTATACGTACGATTTTTGAAAGCAAAACTTATAGTGCATTTATAAAATGAGCAAAAAGGATACAAGTTATAATGATTCTATTAAGAGCCATTACCGACAGAGAGAAACTCGTTCTAAAAGAAGCCAATGTTGAAGCCATGGTTGCCGGTATGTCACAGTATAAACGCGCTAATCAACAAGCGGTAAAAACATTTTGTGAAGCGCAGGTAAACGACGAAGTACGCAATGCTCAACAAACGGATTTGGAAACTATATTAACTATCGTTAGCACTGAAACGAATCAGGTGGTTGGCTCAATCTGGTATCGTTTGCATAATGATGCAGTTTATTCCGATTTGGTTTTTATCTGTTGGTTAGGAATTTATCCAGCGTATCGTCGCAAGGGGTATGCCCGAGCAGCTTTAGATCAAGTAGCAGCCGACTTAAAACAGCAAGGAATTAAACGTATGGCCTTACAAGCATTTAATAATCATCAAGAGTCCATGAGCTTGTATGAGTCATATGGCCTCGAAGCAAAACGCACCGTCATGCATAAATACTTATAAAACTAACGATCTTACGTAAGCTTAATCCGAGAGAAAAAATTACAGGAGTTATATAATATAAACTCGTGTCTGATTTTATATCCGTTTAGCAGCTTTGTTTCGTGACTTTCATGCAGTTTTTTTAATTTATTCTATACTACAACAGAATATTAAGTTAAAAACACTTAAACTTTAATAAGCTAGGTTGTTAAGTCATGAAAAAAAATTTACCTGTTAATGATCATGAAATTGATTTTCCGGAACAAGCACAAATCATTTCCACAACGGATCTGAAAGGTGCAATAAGTTATTTTAATCAGAGTTTTCTGGACATTAGTGGTTTTTCTGTTGAGGAATTACAGAGAAAAAATCATAATATAATTCGTCACCCAGATATGCCTGAAGCGGCTTTCCAGAATCTTTGGGATACCCTAAAGCAGGGCGAACCATGGATGGGAATTGTTAAAAATCGCTGTAAAAATGGTGATTATTACTGGGTGGATGCTTACGTAACACCTGTATATAGTGGTGAACAGGTTATTGGTTATCAGTCTGTAAGAACCAAGCCGGATAGAAAAAACATAAATCGGGCACTTGCGTTTTATCAGCAGATATTAAGTAGAAAAAAATCTTGGTTTGGCTGGTTAACGGGGAAAGTACTTAACAAACTGTTGTTGAGTCACTTGCTAAGTGCATTGTTTGCAGTAGCAGGGTTTGTTCTTATTCAGCAGCAATTTGATGTGGGCAGTACTAGGAATATTGTAGCGGTTTCTGCCGTCAGTCTGGGGTTAGCATTTATATTTGCTAAATGGCATGCTATTCCCTGGCAAAAAGCAGCGCAACAGGCAAAACAGGTTTTTGATAATGATATTGCATGCCAAGTCTATACCGGTAGGAATGATGAGTTGGGTTATTTACAATGCACAATTGCCGCGCTGCAGGCTAAACTAACTACTGTACTGGCACGTATTGATGATTCAAACTCTAGCCTTGTGCAAACGGCGACTCAAACTGATGATGTATTAAACACTGTTCAACAGGGAGCTCAGCAACAACAAGGTGAACTTGGCCAGTTAGCAACAGCGCTGGAAGAAATGACGGCAACGGTTCGTGAAGTTGCTAATAATGCGGTTACAACCTCTGAGCAGATTAATGCTGCCAGAGATAGTGCCCAGCAAGGATCGCTGGGGGCAGTTGAAGTGCTTGGCGGCATGGATGTATTGATGAGTAAAATTACAGACACAGTGGATGTCATTCAGATTTTAGAATCTAATAGTAGTGGCATCGGTACAGTGGTAGAAGTTATTCAGGGTATTGCTGAACAGACTAATTTGTTGGCACTCAATGCGGCTATTGAAGCTGCACGCGCAGGTGAGCAGGGACGTGGCTTTGCGGTAGTAGCCGATGAAGTGCGATTGCTTGCACAGCGCACACAAAGTTCAACTCAAGAAATCGAGGACATTGTTAAAAACCTGCAGGATAAGGCAGAGGCTTCTGCAACTATGATGACTGAAGCTAAAGAGCAGGGACTTAAATGTTATAGTCTTGCTGAGGCAGCAGTAGAGTCATTGGATTCTGTAGCAAACTCGGTAAGCAATATTGGTGATAATACAATGCAAATTGCCACAGCAACCGAGGAGCAGACAGCTGTCGCAGAAGAAATTAGTCGCAATATAAATAATATCAACCAGCTGGCTATAAAAACGGCTGAAGATACCTCTGAGTGTAGTGAGTCGAGCCAGAAGTTACTGGGCGAAAGTGAGAAACTAAAAACCATGGTTTGGCAATTTGCTTAATGGTGGGCATTTGCCCACCATACTGCATCGAGAATAAATTAATTCGGTGCAGCAAGTTCCTTTGCAAATAAAATTCCCCAAACAAAATCCACCTGAATAGCTTTGAGTGAATTGCTTCCCGGAGTATAAAACCAACTTGATTTTGGTGTGCCATTGGCACTACGGCGATAGCCAAATAAATTTAATTCCGATGAAAAACCAACACTGGTTATTGCCGGTTGACCTTTATTATTAACTGTTGCTTGAGCATGGCAAGTCATGCACGAAGAAGAATTAACAAAACCACCTTCAGTTACCGAATTACCCATAACCGTATTGCTACCTTGTTTGGTTACAAATTCAGTTTGAGTACCTTTAAGCCGGTAACTCAACCATGCTTTATTATTTACCGAAGGTTGTTTTTGCTTGTTAAACGATTTTGTTGCAATGCCCATATCCTGATAAATCTTTTTTAATGCCTTAGAAATTTTTCCCGATGGATATTTCTTCCCTGTAACAAAAATGGGTGAAGGGGATTTTAGACCATCAGAAGCAGTACGAGGTTTAGTGTAATTTTTAGCATAACCATCAGGAACTTTATCTGCGGTGGCATAACCAAAAGAATCATTACAACCGGTATAATCACAGCGCCCTAGGTTATCAACATGCTCAATGGCATACCAATGCCAGTTTGGTAAATCTTTTGATGCAGCCGTGATAGCAACAAGATAATGTAAACCGGTGCGAAAGCGATTAGGATCATTATCACCAATTGCTGATTTCATGTATTGAGTAATATAAGGATGTTTTTTATTATTATGTAGGCCTAATTTTTTGGCTTCATCTTCATGCAACCAATCAGATTTAAACATCACCGAACCAATGGGATATTCAATTCGCACAGCCTTGGCACGATAGGGAGCATTAGCATTAATTGTAGTCTCCGTTAATTTAAAGCGTTTAGCTAATCCTTCTTGATTATATAAATCATTTTTAAAGGTGTAAGCCCACATAGGACGATTTCGGTATACTACCTCAGCCATCTCTTGGCGTATTACTCGGCCGGGATCAAGCTTATTTATAATTGAATTTTTCAATGAAGTATGTGGAATATTAAAATGTTGTTTAAAAGAAGGTTTGCCAACAGTCAGCGGTTGCTGCATTACGGCTAAATGATCAGCCGGATAATAGGGACAGTGAATCCCGGGATTATTGGTATTCTTATAACCAGGGTTTATTTCGCTTGATGGAGCACAACATGAAGAAGATTTATTGTTTTTAGAACACAAGGCATAAGGTTTTGCTGGCCAGTTGTAGGCATCATAAGCCCAGTTTTTCCAAAATTCAGATTTAATAGTCTCGACAAATTTTTTCCATGCAAATGCATCTGGACAACTTGTTGCAGGATTTGTAATGGATTCTGGAAAAACTAAATTTCCTTGTTTTACGCTAAGCGCACATTGCGCATCATCTTTAATCTGACTTTTAAAATAAATAGTGTTATCAATACTATTTGGACTAGCTTGAGCAGTTAATCCGACTATTGAAAGTAAAGGCAACAACATTAAAGTAGTAAGATAGTTATTGTTATAATTCATATTAGTATTTCCTTTTATGTAAAAATTTAACAGTAGCAAATAACTGAAATAGGTTTTAGTCACCAGAAGAAATTAGAATTAATGTTTAAAAATAATGATGTAAAATGAAAACTGTAGCAGTTTAACTATAAAAGTCAAAGTAGTTGATGGAGTAAAGTTTTATTAAATCATCTTTAAAAAATGTGTTTTTTATTACTAAATTATCGTTTGCAGTCTGAATTATTTAAAAATGAATTAAGTGAAACAAACTTTGTATTACTTATAAGTGATTTGGATAGATTCAAAAAAATTAACGATACTCTTGGGCATCACGTTTATATAATTCATTGTTTAACAGTTGTTGCCGAAGGCGTTGAAGATATGAGAACTTTGTTAAAGTTACGTAACTTGGGGTGTGATACTGTGCAGGGCTACTTGTTTAGCAGTGCTGTTTCGGAGCAAGATTTTTTAAATTGCATCGAGCAGTATTATGATAAAGATTTAGTTAAACTACTATCCTAAAAATTATTTAGAAATTTATTGAGTCAAATTTAGTGTCGTAGTTTTTAATACTGATGATAATGCCATTTGGCATACATGCTGCGGTAGAACCCACTGAGCTTAGCCAACCTGAATGGATGCAATATTTTTTGCTACAAGGGGAGCTGATGAAACGAATTTTATTGTCTTTAACTTGGATTGATGTGTAGCCAATTCGTCCCGTAAATTTGTGTACTTTTTCGGATTGAAGTGATATTTTTTGTGGTGCTGAGCCAGTAATACTAATTTGAGCAAATGAATCGTAATTTGTATTGTTATTGAAAGACCAATATTTACTATATAAAAATGATATGAAAAAAATCATTGCTAATATTACAAAGATATCACTACGGGTTAGCATAATTAAATTATAAAGGTTTACTTATAATAATATTATTGGGTTTTTGTTGAAACCGTATTCGTTTTTGCATTGCTGGATTCATATAAATATTACCTTTTTGATCAATTAGTAAAACATATTTAATTGCCATTGCCTGCGCTATTTCATGCCATTTTTGTGGACCAGCAACGAATAAAGCAGTAGCGGCTGCATCGGCTAATGCAGCATTTGAATGAATAACTGTAACCGACATTGTTTGTGTTGCTGGATAGCCTGTTCGTGGATCCAATATGTGGTGATAGCGTATGCCGTCACTAATAAAGTAACGCTCATAATCACCCGAGGTAAAGATACTTTCATTGGAGTTTAGATCGACTCCTGCGAGTATGCTATTTTTTCCCCTCGGGTGACGAATTCCAATATGCCAAGGTTTGTCACCATGGCTTCCGATTACTTTTATATCGCCACCTGCATTGATGATGGCATTGTTAATATTAAATTTTTTTAAATTAGTTATTGCTAAATCAACCGCGAGTCCCTTTGCCATACCGCCAAAGTCAAGAACAACATTGGGATTGTCACTTTTCATTCGGACTCCCTTTAGACGAATATCTTGCATTGAGGTTTTATTTGATAAAAGTTTTTTAATGTTGCTTGGTGCTGGCGGTTGACTTAGCATATTGTCACTAGTATTAAACCCCCACAGTTTTGTTAAGCCCCCCATTGTTGGGTTAAATAATTCTTGGCTTAAAAATGAATATTTTTTACCATCAGTTAATAATGTGTGAACAACGGGGTTATAAGAAAACCATTTGGTGGTTTTTATTAGTTTATTCACTCGAGCCATAGCGCGATCATCCCAAGGGCTCCAAGATTTTTGAAGCGCATTAAAATCCTGTCTGATTGATTTTAACGCTTGGTTTGTGCGCATAGTGTTATCGCCATAAAACGCGATGGTCACTATGGTTCCAAATATAAATTGACTATCTTTAATTAATTTATTATTGGGAGTTGTTTTGCTGCATGCGGATAATACTAGTATTAGCAATACAATTTTAAATTTTATTAGGCTAGACATTGAGTATTTAATCTTTTAAATGCTGAGCTATTTTTTTGTCAATAACATCGAGTAAGCTTGCACTGATATTGAGCTTATAGAGTGAGTCGAGTTCTCGAATACAGGTTGGGCTGGTAACATTAATTTCAGTCAAGTAATCACCAATAACGTCAATGCCAACAAATAATAATCCGCGTTTTTTTAATTCTGGTGCAATTTGGGCGCAAATCCAGTAATCGCGCTCACTTAACGGTACGCCAACCCCTGTTCCACCAGCAGCTATATTGGCACGAGTTTCCCCTTGGCTTGGAATTCTTGCCAGAGCGTAATCGACGGGTTCGCCGTCGATGAGTATGATTCTTTTATCACCTTGTGTTATTTCAGGTATAAATGCCTGTACCATTATTAATTTTTTTCCGAAATTAGTCATTGTTTCGATGATGACATTGATATTGGGGTCGGATTTTTGTATTCGAAATATGGACGCACCCCCCATACCATCAAGCGGTTTCACAATAATGTCTTGTTGTTGATTCAAAAATTCAATTATTTGAGTTTTTTGACTGGTAATGAGTGTTGCAGGTGAGCATTCAGGAAAATTACTGGCAAAAATTTTCTCGTTACAGTCGCGTAAACTTTGCGGGTGATTGACCACTAAAGTACCTGCATTATGCAGTTTGTCTAACAATAACGTGCTAAAAATGTAATCCATGTCAAAAGGAGGATCTTTACGCATAAAAACCACATCCAAATCGCTTAGTTTTAGTTGTTGTTCGGGCTGTAAGCTATACCAATTACTATTATCATCAGTAACGCTTAAAAATTGAGCAATTGCACAAATTTCATTATTAACCACCGATAACTTTTCCTGAAGAATAAAGAAAAGTTCCCAACCACGTTTTTGTGCTTCTAATAAAACAGCAAAACTACTGTCCTTATAGGGTTTAATACTGGCAATAGGATCCATGATCATGCCTAAACGTCTTGCTGAATTCTGGTTGTTTTTTGCTATAATTGGCATTTTGTGGAATTCCTTAATTTTTGTAGTTTCAAGTTTTTGTAATAAGCTATGCTACTACTATGTTAATAACTTTGACTAGTTTGATTAAAATATCGCTCAAGTCGGTTGATAATTGATCTTGTTAAATACTATTTTCAAGTTTATGAGTTTATTGCCGATATCTGTGTAAGTAGTCTTTTTATGCAAGGATTGGTGCTATTTTCTCAAGTAGATTAAGTTATCGATTAATTCTGCAATAACCTTGAGAAAAAAGCGGAATACTATTGTTGGGCATAGAGGTTAAATGCATCACATAAATATAGTGTAAAATTAGTCATTTTGATGTTTCAGAATTTTGAAATATCCTATAAAATATGCATACTTATGGATTGTTTCTCAAATCTATGTTAAATAACAGGCTACAATTTAACTGTGGGATATATCCTAAGTAAATGTTGATATTGGAAGTAATGGCTTGGAATAAAAAATATGCTGGCAAATACAATGACAGATGAAAACAGTTATCAAGATTTAAAAGTGATGGTAATTGACGATAGTAAGACTATTCGTAGAACGGCTGAAACGCTGCTCAAAAAAGTCGGTTGTGATGTAATTACAGCAACGGATGGTTTTGAGGCTTTAGCTAAAATTGCTGATAGTCATCCTGATATTATCTTTGTTGATATTATGATGCCCAGACTTGATGGCTATCAAACTACCGCATTAATTAAAAACAACAAAGTTTTTCAAAAAACGCCTGTGATTATGTTATCCAGTAAAGATGGTTTATTTGATCGTGCTCGTGGACGAATTGTTGGATCTGAACAATATTTAACAAAACCCTTTACTAAAGAAGAATTACTCGGTGCCATCAAGCGCCACGTATTTAGTGAGGCTTAATACAAATTTTAAACTAGTTCTACATAGTTCTAATCAAATAGTTGCATTCAAAAGGAATTTATATAAGGACAATGCAAGTTTGGATGCCGTAGTTTTGCGTTGGCATTTGCGTTTATTAAATGATTTTATAATAAATATAAGATCATAAAATTGAGATTTATTTTAGGAGAATATAATGGCACGGGTACTAATTGTTGATGACTCGCCAACTGAGATTCATGTAATTCGAGGAATTTTGGAAAAAAATGGCTTTGAAGTCCTAACTGCTAGCAATGGCGAAGAGGGTATAGACTGCGCAACTAGAGAAATGCCAGAACTAATACTAATGGATGTTGTGATGCCTGGCTTAAACGGCTTTCAGGCAACTAGGGCAATTACTAAAGATCCTAAAACACAACATATTCCAATTATTATTGTGTCAACCAAAGATCAAGAAACTGATCGAGTTTGGGGTTTACGCCAAGGTGCAAAAGAATATATCACCAAGCCGGTTGATGAAGAAAAATTGTTACAGAAAATTAACGCGATGATTGGGAGCTAAGGTTTAGGTGCCATCTTCACTGCACAAGTTGGATCCAATCACTTTACTTCGTGAACTTGAGTCACGCAGTCGTCATCACGCAATGGGCTTGCCTATGCAGGTTGAAATCCAAAATACCTGGAGTGGCGTTGGATTTCGCATAGGCGATATTCGCTTAGTGGTTGAGATGGATAGTGTCAGTGAAATTTTATCGATTCCCGGTTTCACTCGAATTCCAGGAGCTCATCCATGGGTAAAAGGTTTGGCCAATGTTCGTGGCACCTTAATTCCAATTATAGATTTACGAATCTTGTTGAATGCAGGAATGGTTAAGCAAGAAAAACGTACACGAATGCTAGTGATAAAAGAAGATGGAGCTGTTGCCGGTTTCATGGTTGATGAAGTTTATGGTATGCGACATTTCATTGCAACAGACCGACAAGACGATTTACCTAATGCTGAAGATTTTATACAGCCCTATATATTAGGTTCATATATTCAAAATGATATGCCTTGGGGTCTGTTTGATATGAATAAAATATCTTCTAGCACAGCATTTCATCAAGTTGCAGCTCGAACCGTTTAACTAATGAATAATATCAGTAATCAAAGTTTCAAGAACTAAAACTCGAAAAAGAGAAATGTAAAATGACGGTATTAAATTCAACAACAACATCAATACTTGGTAGTGGTAAGATCTTAGTCGGCTTAATTGCAGCATTAGTTGTATCAGTGGTGCTGATGGGCTTAGCCTATCTTAAAGTTAATTTTGACGATAGCAATGATAAAGTTTTTATTGCTAAAATTGGTGACCAACGTGTATTGTCCCAGTCAATTGCTAAGCTAGCATCACAGGCGGCTCGAGGACAACTCGATGCATTCCCCACCTTACAAATAACACGTGATGAATTTGAAGCAATTCTAAATTATCAACAAGGTCCCGCAAAAGCCAGTATGTCTGGTGAGCAGTCTTTAGATACACTTTCTACCATGTGGGCAAGTTATAGTAAAAATGTTGATACTATTATATCGAGGCGCGAAACAGTTCGCTCCATGAGAAAGAATATTTTAGGAATTAATGAGTCCATTCCAACATTGTTAGCATTGACCGATGAAGTCGTTATTATCATGTCGGATCAAAATGCGCCGGCAAACCAAGTTTACACCGCTACTCGACAATTAATGTTAATTCAACGGATTGCCAGTAATGTTGGACAAGTATTAGAAGGTGGCGAAGAAGCAGTAACCGCTGCAGACAGGTTTGGACGGGATGCGGCATTATTTGGACGTGTTATTGAAGGCATGTTACGTGGTAGTCGAGTGATGGGTATTACTCGAATCAATGAACCAAAAGCACGAAAAAAGCTTGGCTTGGTTTCGGCACTATTTAATAAAATTAGTAATCGAGTTGGTGCTATTTTAGAACGTTCACCAGAAATGTTCCAAGTTTCTGGTTCAACAGATGAAATCTTATCGAGCAGCGAAGATCTTGAGGCGCAAATTGAACAAGTTGCTGCAGCGTACGAAGCTTCGATTAAATCTCGAACACTACCACTTGCCGCATTAGCATTAGGTTTAATCTCGTTGGTATTGCTTGCCTTATTAGCCTTTTCTTATTGGGTATATTCTAGAGAGCAATTAAATATTACAGAAGCTGGACGGCTTCAAACTGAAGAAACCAATAAGCGAAATCAACAAGCTATTTTACGCCTACTCGATGAAATGGGTGATTTAGCGGATGGTGATTTAACCGTAGAAGCAACCGTGACCGAAGATATTACGGGTGCGATTTCAGATTCCATCAACTACACAATTGATGCCTTACGTACATTGGTTATGGCGATTAACGATACTACCAACCAAGTATCATCAGCGGCACAACAATCCCAAGCCACGGCAATGCACTTAGCAGAAGCGAGTGATCATCAAGCACAACAAATAACAGCAGCTAGTACCGCAATTAATGAAATGGCGGTGTCGATTGAAGCTGTTTCAAGTCATGCTGGCGAACTCGCCAACGAAGCGAATAAATCAGTGTCCATGGCAAATAGAGGTGCTGATGCGGTGCAAAAAACCATTAATGGTATGGATAATATTCGTGAACAAATTCAAGAAACATCAAAACGTATTAAACGCTTGGGTGAAAGCTCACAGGAAATTGGAGATATCGTTGAACTGATTAACGACATTGCCGAACAAACCAATATTTTGTCATTAAACGCTGCTATTCAGGCTGCTATGGCTGGTGATGCTGGTCGGGGTTTCGCTGTTGTGGCCGATGAGGTGCAACGACTGGCTGAACGATCGGCTGATGCAACAAAACAAATTGAAGCCTTGGTGAAAACCATTCAAACCGATACCCATGAAGCGGTTGCATCCATGGAAAATAGTACAACTGGGGTGGTAGCTGGAGCAAATCTCGCACAAAATGCCGGCGAAGCACTAGAAGCTATTGAAACAGTATCAAAACATTTGGCCGATTTGATTACCAATATTTCAGAATCTGCCTCTCAACAAGCAAATGCTGCTACTAATATTTCTGATACCATGAACGTAATTCAAGAAATTACCACACAGACTTCAGCTGGTACTAATGAAACAGCGGCATCTATTGGTAACTTAGCCGAGTTGGCGAATGAATTACGTCGATCTGTTGCTGGCTTTAAACTACCAGCTTAAAGCAGAGTGATTGAATTGGAGATAGCCCAAGGGTGAACGCCGTTACTAAAGACATAGTTGAAAACCACTCATGTTGGACACTTAATGAAACACCAGTGTTAAACGATGACGAGTTTTGTCTGTGGCAAAATTTAATGGAACAACGAACAGGCATTAGCTTATCTGTCGATAGAAAATCCTTTCTGACTTCAAACTTACTCATACGAATGCATGAGCTTGGTTTAACGCAGTTGGATGATTATTATAAGTTATTTGTCTCTAATTCAAATGCCGGGATTATTGAGTGGGAAGTTTTAGTAGATCGCTTAACAGTACATGAAACGCGTTTTTTTAGAGATAAAGGTGCATTAGAATTAGTTGGAAAGAACTATCTAACTTCAAAAACAGGAATTATTGGAAATCAAAATTCGATACAGATTTGGAGTGTTGGTTGTGCAACAGGTGAAGAACCTTATTCCATTGCGATAGTGCTAGATTATTTCATGCGTATTAATAACATTGATGGTTATCTTGGTGTGTTTGCCAGTGATATCAGTGGTACAGCAATTGCCAAAGGTTACATGGGTGTTTATCATCGGAATCGTTTAAGCAACCTACCGATAGAGTATTTAAAAGAATATTTTATACCAATAGATTTGGATCACTATAAGATTGTTGATTCAATTCGTAATCGTATTTGTTTTTCTAAGTTAAATTTAATGAATATGAATAATGCATGTATTGCTGATATGGATATTATTTATTGTCAGAATGTACTTATTTATTTCAAGCGAGAAAAACGTATCAAAATATTAGACCAACTTGTTAGCAGACTAAAGCCAGGAGGGTTATTAGTACTAGGTCCAGGAGAAATTACATCTTGGCAAAACTCTTTAGTGAAGCAGGTTTCCGAGAATAATGTGCTTGCATTTAGGCGGTTAGAGGAAAATAAATACAATGGCTGATTCAGGATTTAGACACGAGCTTGATATTAATACTCTTAGTTGGGTAAAGAGCGAAATAGATACGACTCTTGAACAGGCTCAAAAAGCTTTAGAAGTATATGAAGAATCACCAGAAGATGATTCTCAAATCAAGTTTTGTTTAAATTACCTTCACCAAGTTCACGGCACATTAAAAATGGTGGAGCTTTATGGTGCATCGTTGGTTGCCGAAGAATTAGAAACCTTAACTCTAGCATTAAGTGAAAATAAGGTTTCAAATAAAGATGAAACATTCCAAGTTTTAATCAAAGGCATGGTGCAACTACCCGACTACTTAGAAAAGTTATTGGGCGGCCAAGATGATATTCCTGTTGTATTATTGCCATTGTTAAATGATATGCGTGCAGCCCGTGGAGAAAATCTCCTTACAGAAAATGCACTGTTTTCGCCAAACATGGATATCGCCGTACCAGACGAAGAAGCTGTTACTAGCCATAGCAGTGATGGCAATATACAAGAACTGGCTAAAAAATTACGCCATTCCTACCATGTAGGTTTGTTACACTGGTTTACTGAAAAAAATATTCCGGCAGGAATAAAATTAGTCTCTAAGGTTGTTAATGAGTTGCGCGAAGTTGCTACCGATTCTGAAGTTAATAAATTACTTTGGATTGTTAGCGGTGTTATGGAAGGTTTACGTGAAGGCGGTTTAGAATCAAGTATTGCGGTAAAATTACTTGCAGGTAATGTTGATCGAGAAATCAAAAAGATTATCGATCAGGGTGAGAATGGTTATCTAAAACAACCACCCAAAGATTTAATTAAAAATTTACTCTATTATGTTTCTTGCTCATCTACTAATGGCGATGCAGTAAAAAGTATTAAACAGGCATATAAGTTACAAGATATTATGCCTAATACAAAAGTGCTTGAGAAAGCAAGAGCCGATCTTGAGGGTCCAAATGCAGCATTAATGCAAACTGTGTCTACCGTATTAATGGATGAATTAACTCAAGTTAAAGATAATTTAGATATCTTTGTTAGATCTGGAAATAAAGATGTTGAGCAATTAACACCACTTGTTGGTTCTTTATCTCAAATGTCAGATACACTGGGAATGCTTGGTTTAGGTATTCAACGCGCTACCATTAGAGAACAAAAACAACGCCTCGATTCCATGATAAGCGGTGAAAAAGAAATTACCGATAGCGAGCTAATGGATGTTGCGGGCTCATTATTATCAGTTGAAAATTCTCTAATAGATTTAGGCCAATTAAAAGGTAATAAATTTAACAACGACACCGTTGAGCAAACATTACAAGAAGCAGAAAAACAAAAGTTACTTAAATCTGTTATTAGCGAAGCAAAGGTTGATCTTTCAAATGTTAAAGAATCATTGTCGGCATTTAGTCGTGATCCAAGTAATCATGAGCTGTTATCGGATATACCTGCTTTTCTTTCGCAAATTCAGGGTAGTTTGGCAATTCTGAATTTAACTCGAGCATCCGATTTATTAGATGAATGTAATCAATTTATACAAAAAGATTTAATTTCTGAACAAACTGTTCCTGAATTAGTGACATTAGAAACATTAGCTGATGCGATTAGTAGCATAGAATATTTCTTAGAGTCACTCGCTGAAAACTGGGGACAGCCAGATGCAATTTTAGAAGTTGCGGAGCAGAGTTTAAAGAAAATAAGAGGCGATGAATTTTCATTAAGTGATAGTAATATTAGTAACATTGATAGTGCTGTTGATAATAGTAGACAAGCTGATGATGGTTTATCTTTAGAAATTGAAGATTCAAATGACACACAGGAAATCGGTTTAGAAACTCAAGTAGAAATAGAGAGCAGTGGGTTATCATTAGATGATGGTACAGCAAGCGAAGAATTTAATTTAGAACCCCAACTAACACTTGAAGTGGACAACGATCCATTGGATCTTACAAAAGATCCAGAATCTCCCCCCGATAACGAGGGCTCCCCCGACCCTTTTGACTTAGGGAAATTAGATACGCTGCCTCCCACGGAAGAACTAGAATCCAGCGAGGCAAGGGAGACTATTGCAAGTGAAAAGCTAACAGCAATTGCAAAGCTGCCAGATGTATTATCCACATGGTTCGCTGATAATTCTAACGAAGAAAATACCAATCAGTTACGTAATCTTTTTTCTGAGATTAAGGATCAACTTGTAGCATCAAAACATGAAAATGCCTTAAAAACTGTTCAGGATATGGAAGGTGTAGTTAACTGTGTTGTGTCGGGCGAAGAATTATTAAATGATGATTTAATTAACACATTAAACTGGGCCAAAGACACTCTTGTTGATTTAATTTCTAATGACGAAATTTCAGCTTCATTCGATATTGGCGATTCAAGTAGCAGTGAACTTAGAGCCCAAGATGACTTATACACTGACATTAATCCTACCGAAGAAATTGTAACACCAACTGCAAGCGAAAAATCTGAAGCTATTTCCGTGGTAGAGGAGAGTAGTAGTAAAGGTCGAACTTTTTTAGCTGATATCGATGAAGAAATTATAGAAATTTTCTTGGAAGAAGCTCAAGAAGAATTTGATAATATTATTCGCTTATTTCCCCTGTGGAAGGAAAATGCCAATGACGACGTTTCACTTAAAGATATGCGTCGATCCTTTCATACACTTAAAGGCAGCGGTCGATTAGTTGGTGCTATTGAGCTTGGTGAGTTTGCCTGGTCATTTGAAAATATGTTGAACCATGTTGTTGACGGTGCAATAGAAATTACACCAATAATATATACAACATTAGAAAAAGCTATTCAGGCTTTCCCTGTTTTATTTGATCAAATTACATCGGGTGAAAAAATTGATCACCATATATTACAATTAATGGAAATCGCTGGAGCTCTGAGTTTAGGTAAGGAAGTAGATTTTGATAATAGTGATGATCAAGTTGATTTAGTAACCGCAGAAACACCTTTTGACAATGATTTTATGTCAGAAGAATTCCAAATTAATGAAGATGATATTCCTGATAATATCAATTCCGAAAATAATTTAACTCAAGAGATTACAGGTTTTGAACTTGACGATGTGAAGTCGAATATTTCTGATTTAAATAGTGGTGAATTAGCGGAACAAAATAAAAACGTAATGGATTCGCTAGAAATGGATGGAATCGAATTAGGTCTTCCAGAAACAGACTTTTCGCTAGAATCTTCTGATAAGCAAAATGCAAATATAGAGCTATCAACAGAAAAGATAGTTTTAGATGATAATGATATAAATTCAGAACCTTTAGCTGACAATAATGAAATTGAGTTAGAGGCAGATTTATCGTTGGATAGCGAGAGTATTGAACAAGATACAAGTGAAATTGTTTTAAAAGATAACAATAAATTGGATATTGATCCGGTTTTATTAGATATTTATAAAAATGAAGCTAAAACCCATATTGAAGCAATACATCAATATATATTTAACTGGGAAAATGAAAATCGTAAAACTGTGTCGGCAGATTTAGTTCGAGCTTTGCATACTCTTAAAGGCAGCTCTCGCACAGCAAGTTTTACTGCATTAGCTGACACCTGCTCTGAGTTTGAAAAAATAGCAAAATTTTTAGAAGAAAATAAACTTAAATTAACTCCAAATATTATGGCAGCATTAAAAGATAATGTTGCTTTTGCTGAAGCTGTTATTTATTCTGTTGAAAATCCAGATAATGAGATCCCCGATCATGAAAAACTGTATCAACAAATTATCGATCTCCATCATGCCTTAATCAAAGATAATGCAGAAAATGTTCAAGCCATTTCAGTAACTCCTGATTTTACGCCAAAAGATACTGAATACGAACAACAAGAACAAACCACAGCATCACACGATTACGATGAAGAACTTCTCGAAATTTTTCTAGAGGAAGGTGTTGAAATATTAGAAGATAGTGATCACTGTATTCATAATTGGATTGATGATCGAGATAACTCAAGCCATATAGAAGCATTACAACGCTATTTGCATACCTTAAAAGGTGGTGCACGAATGGCAGGAATTACTCAAGTTGGTAATTTGGCACACAGCACTGAATCTATTTTAACCGCTATCGTTCAAAATGATATTGAGCTAAATGATGATGTTTTTAATATTCTGCAAAAATCACACGATCAGTTATTAAAGATGTTAGAACAAATCGCATCAAGACAAACTTTAGATACTGGCGAGCAATTGTTAAGTCAAATTGATGCGCTAATTTCTGGAGAACCCATTATTGATGTAGCTATCGAAGAAGAACTGCCTACTGTTGAAAAGGTTATTCCAGAACAAGCTGATATACACAATATCATAGATGTTGATGATATTGATGGAGCTGGCGACGAAATTGAAGAAGAATTTGATGAAAGTAAATTAGCCGGTAAAATTTCTGAATCTTTATACGAAAATCTATCCGAGACTTCCGATATTGTTGATTTGCATGATAATGTAACACCCATTGATGGCAGTGGTTTGCCTATAATTGCTGAACCCGTAGTTGCTGACATTACGCCAGCAGATAAAAAAGAAGTATCGGCACGACGTGGTTCAGGTGAGCAAGTTCGGGTTCGTTCAGATTTACTTGATAGTTTAGTTAATTTTGCTGGTGAAGTAAGTATTTACCGTTCTCGCATGGAACAACAAGTGAATACTTTTCGATATAACTTAATAGAATTTGATGACACCGTATTACGTTTACGTTCTCAATTGCGACAGTTTGAAATTGAAACTGAAACTCAAATGCAATCTCGTTATCAAAATGAAACGGGCAAAACGCATGCTGATTTTGATCCGCTTGAGTTTGATCGATTTACTCAAATGCAGCAATTATCTCGTGGTATGCTTGAAAGTTTAAACGATTTAGATAGCTTACGTGGAATATTGTCAAACTTAACACGAGAATCAGAAACATTATTAGTACAACAATCTCGCGTAAATACCGAATTGCAAGAAGGTTTAATGCGTACACGCATGGTACCTTTTTCGGGACAAGTTTCGCGTTTACGTCGAATTGTGAGACAAACAGCAGAAGAACTGGATAAACACGTAGAATTAAAACTATCGGGTGTCGAAAATGAAATTGATCGTACCGTTCTTGAAAGAATTCTAGCGCCATTGGAGCATATGTTACGAAATGCTATTGCTCATGGAATTGAATCATCAGAACAACGTTCGGAAAATGGTAAACCTGAGAAAGGCATCATTGAATTAATTGTGGATCGAGATGGTTCTGATTTAATTGTAACCGTTAGCGATGATGGCAGAGGTCTAGATCTTGATGCCATTAGAGATAAAGCATTGGAGCTAGGAAAAATTGAAGCCGATTCTAATCTTTCAGATCAAGCTTTATTTGAAATGATTTTAGAACCCGGATTTAGTACAGCCACAGATATCACACAAATATCCGGTCGTGGTGTTGGAATGGATGTTGTTAACAGTGAAGTTCAACAACTTGGTGGTGTTTTTAATATTGAATCGCAAAATGGCATTGGTTCAAAATTTAGTATTCGTTTACCACTAACATTATCTATTACTCGTGCATTAATGGTTAATATTGCCGATGAAATTTTTGCACTACCCTTATTAAGTGTGCAAGGTATTGAACGGATTAAATCAGACCAAGTTGCTCAACTTCTCAATGATAAAAACTCCAGTTATCACTGGGTTGGTGAAGATTATAAATTAATTCATCTTGCATCCGAGATGGGCTTGGCCAAAGTTGAAGATTCTGAAGATAATAAAATGATGCCATTACTATTAGTTCAAAGTGGTGAGTTCCGAGCCGCAATTGTGGTAGATCATTTGATTGGAAGTCGTGAAATAGTTGTTAAAACCATCGGCCCTGAATTAAGTGTGTTGCGGGGTATTTCTGGCGCAACAATTATGGGTGATGGTAGTGTCGTATTAATTCTCGATTTAAGTGTGTTAATTCAATTAACGATGGCGATTGATTACGAATCCGACCTTGTTGATTTAATAGATGAGACCGTTGAAAATGTTCCAAATATAATGGTTGTTGATGATTCAATTACCGTTAGAAAGGTCACCACGCGTTTCCTCGAACGAAATGAAATGAATGTTGTCACAGCAAAAGACGGTGTTGATGCGTTAGCACAACTGCTCGACTTTATTCCTGATGTTATGTTATTAGATGTTGAAATGCCTAGAATGGATGGTTTTGAATTAGCGAATAATATGCGTAATGACGATAGATTAAAAAATATACCTATCATTATGATCACCTCTCGTACAGGTGAAAAACATCGTAAACGAGCATTGGATATTGGTGTGAACGCCTACATTGGTAAACCGTATCAAGAAATTGAGTTGTTAGAAAATATTCAAAATTTACTGCCAAAATGAAACGAGTTTCATTTCTAGCGATATCATCGATATTTTATGTAACATAATACATTTATTTTGAGCTAAAACTGACAGTGATAACTATGTTTTGCACAACGAAAAAATATTAACTATGATGTTCTCTTATGCCCATGAGTGAAAACACTACAATTAATGTTTCAATAGCATCAGAATCGGCTCAATTACGCAATCAATTACAAACTGCGTTGGAGCGAAATGGTTTGTGTATTACTGTAAATGAACCCTTGAGTTTTGAATTTATTTCTAAACTGGATTCGTGTGAGAGTGAAGTATTAATAATTGATCTTGATGAAAACAGTGTAATTGATGATAAATTACTCGATGAAGTATTAGAAAACATTAGTATCCCAATAATTTTTAATGATGTTGCAGCAATGTCGGGTTTAAATAGTAAGGCTTTAATAAAATGGCATTGCAAATTAACAAAAAAAATTATTAAAGTTGCCGGTTATTCCGAACAATTTGACACCAGTAACTTAGATTCGCAAGAACTTATTTGCCGCCCACCAGCAATGTATGAATCGCAAGAAATGTCATTATCAAACATTCATTTGAATCATTTAAAACTAGCTCAAAATGTTTGGGTATTAGGTGCATCACTTGGCGGTCCAGAAGCCGTTAAACGGTTTTTGAATAGTTTAGATCCGAATATTGATGCTTCCTTCATATTGGCACAACACTTGGGTAGTAATTTTGTTAAGTTATTGGCAGAACAAATAACACGTACAACACCATTTAAAGCTATGAAACCCCGAGCTGGCCATGTATTACGTCACGGTGAAATTTTAGTGACTCCGGTTTCTGAGCGATTGATGATTAATCCAATAGGTGCTGTTGAGTTGCGTGAATTACAAGAACCCGCGCCGTATTCGCCGTCAATAGATTTGGTTATTGAAGATGTGGCAAAGCGATTTGGCACGCGTTCGGGTGCTATAATTTTTAGCGGCATGGGTGATGATGGTTCTAATGGGATTGAATTGATGAGTGAACGTGGTGCCGTTATTTGGGCACAAGATGCTGATAGTTGTGTTATTAGCAGTATGCCGGATCAAGCTCGTGATACCGGTTTAGTGAGTTTTTCTGGAACACCGGAAGCTTTGGCAAAAAATTTGAATAAATTTTTAGGCGTTGATTAATTTTGACGATAATATTGATAGAAAGGTAGTAACATGGCTAATATAACAACAATTGATAGCAGAATCTCAGAGGGTATGGCAGGTTTACATGCCAAAAAACTCGATACGGTTCATTGTTTATTTATACCACTTCAAGAGGAATTATTATTATTGCCAAACTCCAATATAGCCGAGGTTGTTAGTTATGAAGAACCAACACCATTTGACGATGCACCACCTTGGTTATTAGGACGAGTCCCTTGGCGCGAGCGTTTAATTCCTTTGCTTTCTTTTGGAGTCATTAGTGGTAAAAAGAAAAAAGCTAAGGTTACAAAAAATAGCCGGATAGTCGTGCTTAACACTTTAAATGGTAATAGTGAATTACCCTACATTGCAATCATTGCCCAGGGAATTCCTCATTTAGAAACACTCAATGAAAATAAAATAATTGATGCAGAAGATCAGGCTAGTGATGATCGATATTCAATTCTACGTCACGTTATTATTGATGACAAGCAAGCCGTGATTCCAGATGTTGATGATATTGAAATGCGTTTATTAAGACTGCATGGTTAAGCGTTGTGCTGGTTAACTAAAATCTCCCCACAATGTTTGCACAGCCGTTATTGTTGCAATAGCCGCCGTTTCTGCACGTAATATTCTCTGCCCAAATTTGATATTAGTATAATGTCGATTTCGACAGTCCAGAATTTCTTGGGTACTAAATCCACCTTCAGGTCCAATCAGCAATAATACGCTAGAAGGTTTAGTTTCTATATCCCTTAGTGTTTTATTGCCATAAGGATCGCATATTATTTTAGAGTCACTAGTAGACTCGTTATTCCATTTTTCCCATTCTACTATGGGGTTGAGTGTTGGTATAAAACTGCGACCAGACTGCTCGCAGGCACTGCGGATAATTTCAAGCCATCGACTATGACGTTTTTCTCTTTTTTTAGAATCAAGTTTTACAATACTATGTTGTAGTATTAATGGTGTTATCTCTGTAACTCCGAGCTCAACGGATTTTTGAATGGCAAAATCCATTTTATCATTTTTAGTTAATGCCAGTGAGATGTGAATTTTAATGGGTGATTCAGTTAAATTGTTATCACTCGATAGTATTTTAATTTGTGCAGCGTTCTTATTATTAGCGATGATCTTGGCTAAATGGTTCCGACCATCGCCATTGAATAGTATAATTGTTGCGTCGATGTTTAGACGTAATACTTGTATTAAATGATTAGACGTTTTCTTGGGAAGAATTATATTATTTCCAACAGTGATGTCGCCGTTATAAAACATTCGAGTAGTGCGCATAACCAACAGTCCATCAAAATAGCAATTAGATAGTTACAATATTATAAATTTAGATTTTTCCATAAGGCTGTGCTTGCCTTAGCACCATTCATGGTATAAAAATGTAAACCCGGTGCGCCGTTATCAAGCAAATCTTGGCAGAGTTTGGTTACTACCTCGAGACCAAAATCATAAATAGCAGCACGGTCATCACCAAAATCAATTAATCGTTTGAGAATCCAACGTGGTATTTCTGCACCACAATTATCTGCAAATCGGGCTAGGTTGGTATAATTTGTTATTGGTGCGATACCGGGGACTATTGGAATGTTTATGTTATTTTTTTCACAGTCGTCAATATAGCGATAATATGCATCCGGATTATAAAAAAACTGTGTTAGCGCACTGTTGGCTCCGGCATCAACTTTTTCTTTAAAATATTTAATCTCAGATTGCACGCTAGGAGATTGCGGGTGCAACTCAGGGTAGGCGGCAACTTCGATATGAAAATGATCGCCAGTGGTTTCACGTATAAAAGATATTAACTGACTAGCATGTTGAAAATCACCAACATCATGACTACCCGATGGCATGTCGCCCCTAAGTGCAACTATATGTTTGATACCGTTGTCTTTATAGGTATTCAGCAGCTCTGCGATAACTGATTTTTCTGTACCAATACAGGAAATATGGGGTGCGGCATCATGACCTGCTTTACGAATATCCAACACTGCTTCTAAAGTACCTTTTTGGGTACTGCCACCAGCACCAAAGGTGACAGAAAAATAACGTGGTTTTAATGTCGCTAATTTATCGCGTGTATCTACGAGTTTTTTCGCGGCTTCTGCTGTTCGTGGTGGAAAAAATTCAAAGCTGAAGGTTCGTTCAAATTGTTTTTGTGAGTCCATAATAGTGTATCAAAATAATAAGTAATGCTGTTTAGATAATTGTAAATAAAATAAAATAAAATAAAACTAAAAAAAGAAAAACATTTAAAATCACTAACTCAGTACCCCAGTTTTAAAAATAGGGGTACTGAATTTGCTTGATGTTATATATTAATAGCGATAATGTTCTGGTTTATAAGGGCCCTCAACAGGAACATTAATATAATTTGCCTGTGCTTTTGATAGTGTCGTTAAGTTAGCACCAATTTTTTCTAAATGTAAGCGGGCAACTTTCTCATCAAGATGTTTTGGTAATATATAAACTTTATTTTCGTATTTATCACCATCTTTAAATAATTCCATTTGCGCCATCACTTGATTGGTAAACGATGCTGACATCACAAAACTTGGATGACCTGTGGCACAACCAAGGTTAACCAAACGACCTTTTGCTAAAATAATAATTCGTTTGCCATCAGGAAAAATAACATGATCAACCTGAGGTTTAATTTCTACCCATTGGTATTTTTCTAAAGCGGCAATTTCAATCTCTGAATCAAAGTGACCAATGTTGCATACAATAGCTTCATTTTTCATAGCTACCATATGGTCGTGATTAATAACGTTTACATTACCCGTTGTTGTTACAAAAATATCGCCTTGGTCTTTAATGTCATCCATTTGAACAACGCGGTAACCTTCCATTGCAGCTTGTAAAGCACAAATAGGATCAATTTCGGTAACCCAAACGGTTGCGCCCATTCCTCTAAATGCTTGTGCACAACCTTTACCCACATCGCCATAGCCAATCACAACGCAAATTTTACCGGCAATCATCACATCGGTAGCGCGTTTGATACCATCAAGTAAAGATTCTCGACAGCCATACAAATTATCAAATTTACTTTTTGTTACTGAGTCATTAACGTTCATTGCGGGAAATTTTAATTCTCCGGCTTCAACCATTTCATAAAGTCGATGTACTCCGGTTGTGGTTTCTTCTGTGACACCTTTGACGCTATCGCAGATTTTACTCCATTTGTCTTTTTCAGTTGTGCGGCGTAATACCTCTAAAATAGCAGCCCATTCTTCATTATCATCGGCTTTAGTGGCGGGAATAGTGCCTGATTTTTCAAACTCTGCGCCTTTATGTACTAATAAAGTTGCATCACCACCATCGTCTAGTATCATGTTTGGGGTTTCGCCATTTGGCCAAGTCATCATTTGCTCAGTACACCACCAATATTCTTCAATGGTTTCACCTTTCCAAGCAAATACCGGAATGCCTTGGTCGGCAATAGCAGCAGCAGCGTGATCTTGTGTGGAATAAATATTACAAGATGCCCAGCGTACTTGTGCGCCTAGAGCTACTAAGGTTTCGATTAACACGGCAGTTTGAATTGTCATGTGAATACTACCCGATATACGTGCACCTTTTAATGGCTGCTCTTTAGCAAACTCATCACGGATGGCCATTAGTCCTGGCATTTCTGTTTCAGCTATTTTGATCTCTTTATGTCCCCATTCAGCAAGGGAAATATCGGCAACTTTATGGTTTTGATCGAGTTTTTCAGCTACTTGGCTACTCATGGTATGCTCCTTAGAAATTTGACCTCAGTCCTTAATACACATTTGTAATGTATGAGGACATAAGAGGTTATAAGATTAAATTTGTTTGATTGAGTCGTGATAATAAAATATTAACTTGCTTTCGCTATTTTTGCGGCATCACGAATGGCATCGGCTTTGTCGGTTTTTTCCCAACTAAATTCCGCCTCGGTTCGACCAAAATGGCCGTATGCTGCTGTGGCACGATAAATAGGGCGTAATAGGTCTAACATTTTGATTAAACCTTTAGGACGTAAATCAAAATGTTCTCGCACTAATTCGATAATACGTGCATCACTTACTTTTCCAGTACCAAAGGTTTGGACGGAGATAGAGGTGGGGTCGGCAACACCAATGGCATAAGAGATTTGAATTTCACAGCGTTCAGCAAGTCCGGCAGCAACAATGTTTTTTGCAACATAACGCCCAGCATAAGCAGCAGAACGATCAACTTTTGATGGGTCCTTACCTGAGAATGCACCACCACCGTGTCGTGCCATGCCACCATAAGTATCAACGATAATTTTGCGGCCTGTTAAACCACAATCACCAACTGGACCACCGATAACAAATCGTCCGGTTGGATTGATAAAGTATTTAGTGTCTTTATTGATCCATTCTGTTGGTAATACCGGTTTGATCACCTCTTCCATAATGGCTTCGCGTAATGCCTCGGTACTGATGTCGGGGTCATGCTGGGTTGATAGCACAACGGCATCAATACCAACCGGTTTATTACCTTCGTATTTAAACGTCACCTGACTTTTTGCATCGGGTCGTAACCAGCTTAGCGTGCCATTTTTTCTCACTTCTGCCTGACGCTTCACTAATTGGTGGGCATAGGTAATAGGAGCGGGCATTAACACATCGGTTTCACTACTGGCATAACCAAACATTAGACCTTGGTCACCCGCACCTTGCTCGTGATCATTGGAGTCATCAACCCCCATTGCAATGTCGGCTGATTGCTGATCTATGGAAGTGATAACGGCACAAGATTCAGAATCAAAGCCCATATCAGAAGAAGTGTATCCAATTTCTTTAACGGTTTGTCGAACAATACTGGTCATGTCGACGTAAGCTTTTGTGGTTATTTCTCCCGAGATAACCACCATGCCGGTATTAACCATGGTTTCACAGGCAACGCGAGCGAATTTATCCTGTTGAAAAATAGCATCGAGAACGGCATCAGAAATTTGATCGGCGACTTTATCAGGGTGTCCCTCTGATACCGACTCAGAGGTAAATAAATATTGTTCGGCCATGTTTTATCCTGTTTTAATTTATATTAATATAGATGATGGAATTGGTAATATCGATTGTAGCGAGTATATCAGTATTTATCTATATATCTAGCTATATGCAATCAGATAGATTTTGAATGAATGAATAATGACAAAAGATTCTAGAAGTCTTTGGGAGAGAGCAATGGTTAGTTTAGAAACACCAGTATGTGATTTTGGGCAAGCAGCTATTGATTTTACCTTACTGGGGGTTGATGATAAAAACTGGTCACTACAGCAATGCGCCGGTAAAAATGGTTTATTAATCATGTTCATATGTAATCATTGTCCCTATGTTAAAGCCGTATTACAGCGAATTGTACGAGATACTTTGGAGTTAAAAGCACTGGGAGTGAACTCGGTGGCGATAATGTCCAATGACATGCAGCAATATGCTGAAGATTCATTTGAGAATATGCGTAAAGTTTCAAATGATTATAATTTTTCATTTCCGTATTTAGTTGATGAAACGCAACAAGTGGCGCAGGCTTATGGTGCAGTATGTACGCCTGATTTCTTTGGTTATAATAGTCAATTAGAACTGCAATATCGTGGCAGATTGGACGAAAGTCGCAAAGAAACAGCCCCCCAAGGTGCCAAGCGAGACTTATTTGGAGCCATGGAATTAGTTGCTAAAACCGCAAAAGGGCCAAAGAATCAAATTCCGAGTATCGGATGCTCAATAAAATGGATTTAAGTGGAATTTAATTTAAAATTTAATTTTTTTCTATATCATTGAAATTAATAGAGTTTTTGTGATATTAGCTGTGATTTTAAATTAGTTTATGCACTAATAAACATCTTTCTGTTGCTCGATTCCCCTAAACATAGGAAAATTGCCGGCTCTTTTTATGTAATTTGAGAAAATGTAGACTCGAATTATGAATTTGTATTAGACGTTTTTACCTGTGTTATTTTGAGCTGTAACTAAGTCCCATGTATGAAATAGGGGCAATAACGTATTTTCAGTCTTTCATGCCGATACAGGGCGTGTGAGGCATTACCAGTGGTCATAAATAACTACTTATTGAATAGAATTTAACAACTTCATAACTTTATATAACTTTATCTTTAGGAGATTCTGATGACAGATCGCAGAGAACTCGCAAATGCAATTCGAGCTTTAAGCATGGACGCAGTACAAAAAGCTAATTCCGGCCACCCCGGCGCACCAATGGGCATGGCGGACATCGCTGAAGTACTGTGGAATGACCATATGCAACATAACCCCAAAAATCCAAACTGGGCAGATCGTGATCGATTTGTTCTATCGAATGGTCACGGTTCAATGTTAATTTATTCTTTATTGCATTTAACCGGTTATGATTTATCTATCGAAGATCTTAAAAATTTCCGCCAATTACATTCAAAAACACCAGGTCATCCAGAATATGGTTATGCACCGGGTGTTGAAACTACCACGGGCCCATTAGGCCAAGGTATTACCAATGCGGTTGGTATGGCAATTGCCGAACGCGTTATGGCCGCCGAGTTTAATAAAGACGGCATGGACATTGTAGATCACAATACTTATGTATTTTTAGGTGACGGTTGTTTAATGGAAGGTATTTCTCACGAAGCATGTTCCTTAGCCGGTACTTTAGGTCTTGGAAAATTAATTGCATTTTGGGATGACAATGGCATCTCAATCGATGGCCATGTTGAAGGCTGGTTTACTGATGATACTCCTAAACGATTTGAATCTTATGGCTGGCATGTTATTGCTAATGTTGATGGCCATGATGCTGGAGCGATAGCAAAAGCCGTTGAAGCTGCTAAAGCTGTATCAGATAAACCAACAATGATTTGTTGTAAAACCACTATTGGTTTTGGATCACCAAACAAACAAGGTACACATGGTTGTCATGGCGCACCTTTAGGTGATGATGAAATTGCACTAACTCGAAAAGAATTAGGTTGGACACACGAAGCTTTTGTTATCCCTAAAGAAGTTTATGCTGGATGGAGTGCTAAAGATAAAGGTGCTGCGGCTGAGTCTACTTGGAATGATAAATTTGCAGCTTATAAAAAAGCGCATCCAACATTAGCAACAGAATTTGAACGTCGCATGTCAGGTGATTTACCGGCAAATTGGACGGCTGAATCGGATAAATTTGTAGCCGAGACCAATTCAAAAGCCGAAACAAAAGCAACTCGCCAAGCTTCATTAGCATCGATTGAAGGTTATGCGGCGTTATTGCCTGAAATATTTGGTGGTTCTGCTGATCTAGGTTGCTCTAATTTAACTGAATGGTCTGGTCATAAACCAATGCGCGCTGATTCACCTGATAGTAATTATATTAATTATGGTGTGCGCGAATTTGGTATGTCAGCCATCATGAATGGTGTTGCCTTACACGGTGGTTTAATTCCATTTGGTGCTACTTTCTTAATGTTCTCAGAGTATGCACGTAATGCATTACGCATGGCAGCATTAATGAAAATTCGTAGCATATTTGTTTTCTCTCATGATTCAATTGGTCTGGGTGAAGATGGCCCAACGCATCAAGCAGTAGAACAAATTCCGACATTGCGAATGATTCCTAACATGCAGGTATGGCGACCATGTGATACATTGGAAAGTGCCGTATGTTGGAAAGCCGCTATTGAACGCCAAGATGGCCCTTCAACATTAATTTTTTCACGTCAGGGGTTACCATTTCAAACTCGCACAGCAGAACAAATTGCTAATGTTGCTAAAGGTGGTTACATCTTAAAAGATTGTGACGGCACACCCGATGCAATCATTATTGCAACCGGTTCCGAAGTTGCTTTAGCTATGGACGCGGCTGAAAAATTATCATCGAAAAAAATTCGAGTTGTTTCTATTCCGTGTACCAATGTATTTGATGCACAAGATCAAGCCTATCGTGAATCTGTATTACCAGCAGCAGTGACCAGCCGAGTTGCAGTTGAAGCAGCAGTAACCGGTGGTTGGTATAAGTACGTTGGTTTAAATGGCAAAGTTATTGGTATCGATACGTTTGGTGAATCAGCACCTGCCGGTGAATTATTCAAGCACTTTGGTTTCACCATTGAAAATGTAGTGAAAGCTGTTGAAGAAGTAATGTAGACAATTTCCAGAAATTAACCATCAATTTAATTTTGTAGTATTGCTGGTTAATTTTTAATTTTAGTTCTTATTATAAAAAAATTTTAAATAAATATTTTAGGAGAGATGTTCATGACACTTAAAGTTGGTATAAACGGTTTTGGCCGTATTGGACGAATGGTATTTCGTGCCGTAGCAAAAGATTTTAAAGATATCGAAATTGTTGGTATTAATGATTTATTAGATGCCGATTATTTAGCATATATGCTGAAATACGATTCAGTACACGGTCGTTTTGATGGCGAAGTAACTTCCGATGCGGGTAATTTAATTATTGATGGTCGTAAAATCCGCTTAACGGCTGAACGTGATCCTGCTGATTTAAAATGGGGTGATGTTGGTGCCGAGATTGTTATTGATTCAACCGGTTTCTTTTTAACAGAAGAAAGTTGTCAAAAACATATTGATGCTGGTGCTAAAAAAGTTGTGCAATCTGCGCCATCGAAAGACGGCACTCCCATGTTTGTGTATGGTGTTAACCATGAAACGTATGCGGGCCAAGCTATTGTTTCAGCCGCATCCTGTACTACTAACTGTTTAGCGCCTGTTGCTAAAGTTTTAAATGATAAATGGGGGCTTAAACGCGGCCTAATGACAACCGTTCACGCTTCAACTGCAACACAAAAAACAGTGGATGGTCCATCGCAAAAAGATTGGCGTGGTGGGCGAGGTGTTTTTGAAAACATCATTCCATCATCAACTGGTGCGGCTAAAGCTGTTGGTGTCGTGTTACCAGAATTAAATGGTAAATTAACCGGCATGGCTTTCCGTATACCTTCTTCAGATGTATCTGTTGTTGATTTAACTGTTGAGTTGGATAAAGCAGCGACATACGAAGAAATTTGTACCGCAATGAAAGAAGCTTCAGAAGGCTCGATGAAAGGTACGCTAGGTTACACCGAAGACAAAGTTGTTTCTACGGATTATCGTGGTTGCAGCCAATCTTCAATCTTTGATGCTGGTGCTGGTATTGCATTAGATGGAACATTTGTAAAAGTGGTTTCATGGTATGACAATGAATATGGTTATACTTGCAACATGATGCGTTTTGTAGAGCATGTTGCTAAAAACTAACGATGAATAATTTGAACCGCGTGATAAGTTTCGTTATTACGCGGTTCATTTTTATTAAATACATTTGCTAAGCAATTTTTTGTAAGATTTATTAGCAAATTCATTTTAAAATAAATACATTTGGAGATACGTCAATGTCCGTAATCAACATGACAGATTTAGATTTAGCCGGTAAACGGGTTTTAATTCGGCAGGACTTAAATGTTCCTGTTAAAGATGGCAAAGTAACATCGGATAAACGTATTCGTGCATCAATGCCCACTATAGAACACTGTATTAAAGCTGGAGCCAAAGTGATGTTAATGTCACATCTAGGTCGTCCAACCGAGGGTGAAGTGGCAGAAGAATTTTCATTGCAGCCTGTTGCAACGCATTTGGCGGGGCTTTTGGGTAAAGACGTTAAGTTAGTGAAAGATTATTTAACAACGAGTCCAACGATTGCTGATGGCGAAGTCGTTATTTGTGAAAACGTGCGTTTTAATAACGGTGAAAAGAAAAGTGACGATGCCTTGTCAAAACAATACGCTGCACTATGTGATGTCTATGTTATGGATGCCTTTGGTACAGCTCATCGCGCACAAGCATCAACACACGGTGTTGCAAAGTTTGCCTCAGTTGCCTGTGCTGGCCCATTGCTTGTTGGAGAATTAGACGCTCTTGGTAAAGCATTGGATAATCCTGCACGACCAATGGTTGCTATTGTGGGTGGCTCAAAAGTTTCAACGAAACTAACGGTATTAGAATCACTCTCTAAAATTGTTGATCAATTAATTGTAGGTGGTGGTATTGCTAATACCTTTATAGCCGCAGAAGGTCACAATGTTGGTAAATCCTTGTATGAAGAAGATTTAGTTGAAATAGCAAAAAAATTAACCACTGCCGCTAGTGACAAAGGTGGCAGCATACCGGTACCGACGGATGTTGTTTGTGCCAAAGAATTTTCCGAATCAGCAGAAGCAACATTAAAAGCAGTAAGCGATGTTGCCGATGATGATATGATTTTTGATATCGGCCCTGATACAGCCAAAGAGTTAGCCCAAGTAATTAAAAATGCGGGAACAATCGTTTGGAATGGTCCAGTTGGTGTTTTTGAGTTTGATCAATTTGGTGAAGGTACTAAAGCCATTTCAATGGCAATTGCAGAAAGTAGTGCTTTTTCAATTGCCGGTGGCGGAGACACACTAGCAGCTGTTGATAAATACAATATTGCCGATAAAGTGTCCTATATATCAACCGGTGGTGGCGCATTTCTAGAATTTTTGGAAGGTAAAAAATTACCTGCCGTTGAAATCTTAGAGCAGCGCGCTAAGTAATAAAATGCTAGAACTTTGTTTTATAGCGCATAGGTGTAAGCCGGCGTTATGATAATCATATTAATGTACGAAAATTGAAGAAATAAATAATGTTACGACGAACCAAAATATTGGCTACATTAGGGCCATCTACTGATGATCCTAAGATGATGGATAAAATAATTGATGCGGGAGTTGATGTTGTACGTATTAATTTTTCGCACGGTTCAGCAGAAGAACACATTGTTCGTGCTGAAACTCTGCGTAACCGGGCTCGAGCGCATGGTCGACAAATTGGTGTTTTGTGTGATTTACAAGGCCCAAAAATTCGAGTTGAAAATTTTATCGATGATGAAGTAAAACTCGTTGAAGGTGCAACTTTCACCTTGGATACCAGTTTTGACTCCAATGCTGGAACCAATGAATGCGTTGGTGTTGCTTACAAATCATTACCGAATGATGTTAAACGTGGTGATACTTTGTTGCTTGATGATGGTCGATTATCATTTTGGGTGAATGAAGTTGTTGATACTAGAGTTATTTGTCGTGTGGTTGTGGGTGGTATTTTAAAGAATCGCAAAGGTATTAATCTCCAAGGTGGTGGCTTATCTGCTCCGGCTTTAACTGAAAAAGATTTAAAAGACATTGTTACCGCAGCAAAAATGGAAGCTGATTATTTGGCTGTTTCGTTTTGTTTAAGTGCTGAGGATATCCACCAAGCACGACGATTATTACGTGAAGCGGGTGGTCACGGTGGTATTGTTGCAAAAATTGAACGCAGCGAGGCATTACAAGAAGATATTTTAAAAGGAATTATCGAAGCATCCGATGTAATTATGATTGCCCGTGGTGATCTTGGCGTTGAAATTGGAGATGCAGCATTACCTCCGGTTCAAAAACGACTCATTAAGTTAGCCCGTGAAATGAATCGAGCTGTTATCACAGCAACCCAGATGATGGAATCAATGATAACCGAACAAATTCCAACGCGCGCTGAAGTATTTGATGTTGCAAACGCGGTATTAGATGGTACTGATGCCGTAATGTTATCTGCTGAAACGGCTACAGGATTATACCCTGATATTGCAATCGCAGCGATGGATAGAATTTGTATTGAGGCTGAAAAAAGTCGCATTGCAAAAGTATCAGATCACCGAATTAATACCACATTTCATCGGATTGACGAAGCAGTTGCAATGGCAACTATGTATACCGCAAACCATCTGGGTGTAAAGGCAATTGCTGCACTAACAGAGTCAGGATCAACAGCATTATGGATGTCGCGAATTAGTTCCGGGTTGCCAATATATGCCTTGACGGGTCATGTTGATACGCGTAGAAAAGTAACTATGTATCGTGGCGTGTATCCTGTTAGTTTTGAAATTACATCTACCAACCATGGCCAAATTAATAAAGAAGCCGTTGATGAACTTCGTCGCCGAGGCACGGTACGAGATGGTGATCTCATTATAATTACCATGGGTGAAATTATTGGTAAGGACGGTGGTACCAATGCGATGAAAATTATTCGTGTTGGCGATGATTATGATGTCGACTAAGCGTTAATTTATTACCTTAATTGTTGTTTTGATATCGAAGTAACAATTAAAAATTTTTCTAAAATAATTTTTTCTAAAATCAATAGAGGAGGTGCCCAATGGCCCTTATATCACTTCGACAATTATTGGATCATGCTGCTGAAAATTCTTATGGTATGCCAGCGTTTAACGTTAACAATATGGAACAAGTGCATGCAATTATGCAAGCTGCCGATCAAACTAATAGCCCTGTTATTATGCAAGGTTCGGCTGGTGCTCGCTCCTATGCTGGCGAGCCTTTCCTACGGCATCTAATCTCTGCTGCAATTGAAATGTATCCGCATATTCCAATTGTTATGCATCAAGATCATGGTTCTGCACCTGGCGTATGTTTACGTTCAATGCAGTCTGGCTTTAGCTCGGTAATGATGGACGGCTCATTAATGGCTGATATGAAAACACCTTCATCATTTGAATACAATGTTGATGTCACTAAAACGGTTGTTGAAATGGCGCATTCTGGCGGTGTATCAGTAGAAGGCGAATTAGGTTGCCTTGGTTCATTAGAAACGGGTGAAATGGGCGAAGAAGATGGTCATGGTGCTGAAGGTAAATTAGACCTCGATATGTTATTAACCAGTGTTGAAGAAGCTGCTGATTTTGTTGCTCAAACTGGAGTTGATGCACTTGCTATCGCAATTGGAACTTCACATGGTGCGTATAAATTTACCAAAGAACCTACTGGTGATGTATTACGAATTGATCGAATTAAAGAAATTCACCAACGTATTCCTAACACGCATTTAGTGATGCACGGTTCATCATCCGTTCCTCAAGAATGGTTAAAAGTTATTAATAGTCATGGTGGTGAAATGGGACAAACTTTTGGTGTACCTGTTGAAGAAATTGTCGAAGGTATTAAGCACGGTGTGCGTAAAGTTAATATTGATACGGATCTACGTATGGCGTCGACTGGTGCTGTGCGTCGACACTTAAACGAAAATGCTGCTAATTTTGATCCACGTAAATTCTTAAAAGCCGCTACTGCTGCAATGAAAGATATCTGTGTTGCTCGTTTTGAAGCTTTTGGTTGTGCTGGTAATGCCGCTAAAATTAAACCTATTAGTTTAGACGACATGGTCACTCGTTATGCTTCTGGTGAGTTAGATCAAAAAATATCAAAAGCAAATGCTGCTTAAATTTAGCTAGTTTTTTTGAGTTCAACTAGGGCAGTATTTTACTGCCCTTTTTTATTCTTCTATAAATCCACACTATTATTATGAATTCAAAATTATTCAACAAAATCACCCAACAAATAGCCAACGATCCCAAGTCAGGACAATCGTTACTTATTTTTGCTTTAATAAAAACGCTTGATACTCCTAAAGGCGGGCATTTGTATTTATTAAAAAAACTATCCGAGTTCACACCTGAAAGTCGTGAAATAGCATACGCACTTATGGAAGTTAGTGCCAAGGGTGAAAACCAAGGAGATGAATGGGATTCAATGGTTTCCAGTATTGAAAGTGCATTCCATCAGTATCAATAAGCACTAAGGCATTGATAATTAGTAATTTAATGGATATTTAAAGTCTAGTCGTAATGTAGACGATACAGTTAATAAGACCTGTAGTTCAATAAGGTGTAATTAAATGTATCAGCGTAAAAATCAAATAAAAGCCATAGCAAAAGTAGCTAAACCCGGTAACACACTTTACTATTATAGTGTCGCATTAGTGCTAGTTTTATGTTTATTGGCTTTTTCTCCTGCATCTGCAGCCCTATCAGTAAATATCAACAAAACCTCTGCTCAATCAAATTTTATATCTGCAGAGACGGTTTTACCCTCAATTGGTTTTAGAAAAGCAAACGCAAACAGCAAATCAAAACAAGCAATGCGGCACTATAATGATAGTGAATTCGTTATAGCATTTCGTCTCTGGTTACCATTGGCGCAAGATGACGTGGTTGATGCACAATTTTATACCGCAATGATGTACGACATGGGAAAAGGTGTACCGAGAAGTCCAAAAGATGCTGTTCATTGGTATCAAGCTGCAGCAAAAGCTGGTAATCATCATGCGCAACATAATCTGGGTGTTGCTTATGCCGACGGCGAAGGAATTGAACGTGATCTTAAAAAAGCAATTTACTGGTGGCAGTTATCCGCAAGCCATGGAAATACAGACTCGCAATACAACTTAGGCATGTTGTATGCGATGGGTAATAAAACGATAAAGCGTGATTTTGGCAAAGCACATAAGTGGTGGAGTAGAGCGGCTTCAAGTGGTGATGCTATGGCACAGTATAATTTAGGTTCATTGTTTGCTAACGGTGATGGAGTCATTAAAAATTATTGTGAGGCGGTAAAGTGGTGGCAGAAATCGGCAAAAAACGGTTTTAGTCAGGCTTCTATGGCGTTGCAATTAATCGTTGAAAAAGATGATTACAAAGCGTGTTGGTAAAATACTTGTTGCATATTTTTTAAAATAAGAGTATTAATTTATACATATTAAACTTTTAGTTTTAAGGGATAAAAATGTGTGTAAATCATTTGAAGTGTCTTAGTCCTGTCATTTTAATTTTTATAACATTCTTTGTCTTCTCAGCAACCAGTTATACGGCTGTTGAATTTCCCGGTCGCCAACGTTATCCAGCCGTACCATTTATTACCATGACAGATTTATATAAGTCCTTTAATAATGTGGTTATTGTCGATGTACGTTCAAAGTATGAGTTTGATACTCTTAGAATTAAAGGGGCTATCAATATTCCGCTGTCATCCAAAGATTTTGTTGAAAAAATACGTGAGTTGAGAGCAACACAAAACAAAAAAATTGTGCTTTATTGCAATGGAAAAACTTGCATGAAATCCTACAAAGCCACCCAAAAATGTCGTGTAAATAAAATTAAAAATGTCATTGCTTATGATCAAGGTGTTTTAGATTGGGCCAAACGTTATCCAGCTAAATCCATTTTACTTGGGAAAACGCCAATTAATCCCAAGCACATTATTAGCAAAAAAGAATTTAAAACGCATCTAATCAAGCCCGAAGTATTTGAAGTTAAAATTAATTCAAAAGTAGCAATTGTGTTAGATGTTCGCGATCCATTTCAACGTGAGGCACTAGGTTTATTCATCGGTATTGAAAAACGAGCAAATCTGGATGATTATACCGATTTAGATCTTTATATTAGTAAAGCAAAGCGTTCAAAGCTGCCTATTTATATTTATGATGAAACCGGTAAGCAAGTTCGTTGGCTAATGTATTACCTGCAACAGAAAAAGGTAAATGAATATTACTTTATGGAAGGTGGTGCTCGAGCATTTTTTGATGGATTGCGCAAAAAATATGTACGATAGTATAGTGCTAAATATTATGGTTAAAACCACAATAAATCCCCTATTAATTTAATTATTTAGTAATTATTATCAATGTAATCGATATTTTGATAATTTCTTAATAGACACTGAACTTTGCTTCTTTTAAAATGTCTCTTAATACAGTGCATAATAGAAAGTAAACCAAAATATACAATGTTAGATTTTTACCGAAAAGCAAAAAGGTTCTATGTGGTGATGATAGCAGCAATGTTATTACTTCCCGTGCAACAAAGCTTTACGCAAAATCTAGGTGAGTTTATCATGCCCGATGCTAGTAGTATGGTGAGCTATATGGATATGGAACACTGCGAGGCATTTGCAGCGGTTTTTGAATCAGAACAGCGAAATAACTGCTGCGATGATAATGTCTGCGATTCCACTCATTGCTATTCTGCTGCCTCCGTTATCGCATTATTCCCTAATCACGATTTAATCAATGCCTATGTGCCACAACAGTATGCGGTGGCATTTGAGCAGCGTGAAATCAATATAATCCCTTCAGAATTATTTCGGCCTCCGAGAGTAAGTTAGTTTAACCCGAGTGTTACTATAATAAATCTGCTTAACTATAATTATGTAGCAGATACTCTACGATTAAATTAATTTTATTATTGGAGACAGCGATGTTTTTTCAATTGTTTTATATAAAGCCTAATGTCGTTAAGACATTTTTAAGTACCTTATTGTGTATTAGCACAGTAAACATTAGTTTTGCAGTTCAAACTGCAAATGTTCTAACATTAGAAGATGTCGAACAAATTGCGATTAATCGTGATTTTGTCGTTAAATCATTTTTAGACAAATCCTCTGCATTACAACAAGAAAGTATAGCTATCGATACCTTACCCGATCCTAAGCTAAAATTTGGTTTTTTAAACTATCCAGACGATACCTTTAAACAAAACCAAGAGCCAATGACCCAGAAAAAAATTGGCATTGTTCAAATGTTTCCTAAAGGTGATAGTTTAGAAATAAAATCACAGCGAGCGATTATTCTATCTGATAAAAATCAAATTCAGGTTATTGAACGTAAGCGCAAGGTTCGAGAATTATCAAGAAAGGCATGGTTAGAAGTTTATTACTGGATTCATGCCAAAAAGATTTTAGATGAAAACAGGCTTTTATTTAATGACTTGGTAAAAATTACTGAAGGCCAATATGCAGCCGGTAAGCGTAGGCAGGTTGATTATGTACAGGCTCAATTGGAATTGGATTTATTAAATGATAAAGATTTTATGTTCTCAGAAAAGGAAGAAATTGCCCGAGCTGAATTAGCTAAATGGGTTGGAGAGTCTTATTCAAAAATGACTATAAGTAATAAACTAACAGAACTTCACGAGAATATTACAGTACTTAATAATGCAGAGCAAAATAAAAGTAGTATCAACAAAAAATTATTAGAACATCCTAAAATTTTGTTATCCCAAAACAAGGTTAGATTTAATCGAAAAAATGTTGAACTTGCACGCCAAGACTATAAACCATCTTGGAGCTTAGATTTAAGTTATAGCGACCGTGAAGGTAATAATCCAAATGGTAGTGAGCGTGCAAATTTTGTTAGTGCTATGGTCATGGTTGATATACCTCTTTTTACCGGAAATCGACAAGACAAACGTGTTGCATCCAAGCTAAAAATGGTTTCTGCATCAAAAAATAAATTAAGTGATATGTTACAGGTGATGTATACCAAATTAGAAAAATCACATACAAAATTAGTATGGTTAAAACAACGAATGGATCACTACAATAAAGTACTTTTTCCTAGAGCAAAACAAAATAGTGAAGCTGCACTAGTGGCATACCAAAGTGATCGCTCTGATTTTTTAAGTTTAATAAAAGCTCGAATTATCGAGTTTAAAACCCAATTACAATTTTTACGTTTAAATGTAGACCATGTCAGCACTGAAGCTACCCTGTCTTATTTATTAGGAGATGAATAATGAATTTTCGATTAATTATATTAACAACTTTTAGCTTGTTTTTAGTTGCTTGTGGCGGTGGAAATAACAACGAGAGTGGAAAATCTGCATCAGCACAAGAATCGGCTGTTGAGCATGGAGTAAAGCACCAAGATTCAAAATATGTCTGTCCAATGCACTCACAAATCATTCGAGACAAAGAAGGTTCTTGTCCTATTTGTGGCATGACCTTAGTCGAGAAAAAACAAAAAGCTAAAGGCTCCGGTGAGAAAGTCATAAGCTATTACCGTCATCCACATAAGCCGACCATCACTTCCAAAGTGCCTAAAAAAGATGAAATGGGTATGGATTATATCGCAATCTATGCAGAAGAATCCGATGATAGTTCAAATGTCGTTATTTCACCTCGCATAGTCCAAAATATGGGTGTTAGAACCGAAAAAGCAACAAAGTCTCCATTATGGCGTCGTATTCAAACCGTTGGTTATATTGGTTTTGATGAAACAAAACTACGTCATGTACATTTACGAACCAATGCTTGGATAGAAAAATTGTATGTGAAATCAGCCGGTGAACGCGTTAAAAAAGGTGATGTATTATTTGAAGCTTATTCGCCAACGCTGGTTAATGCCCAAGAAGAATTTCTTAATGCATACCGTTCAACTAGCAAAAATCTACGTAAAGCCTCAGAAGATCGTTTACGGGCATTAGGTATCAATTCAATAACCATTAATGAAATAAAAAAATCCGGCACAGTGCAACAAAATATTAAAATATATGCAGATCAAAATGGTATCGTATCCAATTTGAATATTCGAGAAGGTGCTCATGTTAAGCCTTCTACTGAAATTTTAAGTTTAGCCGACTTGTCTAGTGTTTGGTTACTAGCCGAAGTTTTTGAAAGACAAACTGATTGGGTTAAAGTTGGCCAATCTGCTGAAATTTATTTATCGTATTTACCTGGTAATGTTTGGGAAGGTCGAGTTGAATATGTTTATCCCAGTTTAAATCAAAAAACCAGAACATTAAAAGTACGTATCCGTCTAGAGAATCCTGGTGAGCAATTAAAACCTAATATGTTTGCTGCAGTATTAATTTATGGTGGTGCAAAAAATAATGTTGTGTCAATTCCAAGAGAAGCTTTAATTCGAGTTGGAGGTGAACAGCGAGTTATCGTCCAGGTGAAACCCGGTGAATTTTCAGCGAAAAATGTTGTCTCTGGTATTGAGTCCGGTGATTTTATTGAAATTAAAAGTGGTATTGATGAAGGTGATATCGTAGTTACTTCAGCCCAATTTTTAATAGACTCTGAAGCTAGCTTAAAAGCAAGTTTGAACAGAATGAGTGATTTTGAAACTACCGAGAGTGATAACAAGAAAAAAATAACGGGCTCGGGTGTTATTAAATCCCTAAAACCTGCGGAAAATAAAATTAATCTTGCTCATAATCCAATCGAGGCACTTGGTTGGCCAGCAATGGTAATGGATTTTGCTATTACTCAAGATGTATCGCTTGATGATTTTCAAGTAGAAGACAAAATCGAATTTACTCTTATTGAAGGTAGTGATGGTTATTCCATAAATTCAATAACAAAAATCTCGACCACTCAAAACAGTAAATAAGGTGGAATGAAAAATGATTAAACATATTATCGGCTGGTCGTTACAGAACCGCTTTTTAGTTTTATTACTTACCTTCATAATAACTGGCTGGGGAATTTTTTCAGTCATCAATACACCGTTAGATGCAATACCAGATCTGTCGGATGTGCAAGTTATTATTAAAACCACTTACCCAGGGCAGGCACCTCGTGTGGTTGAAGATCAAGTGACTTACCCATTAACAACCGCAATGTTATCGGTTCCTGGAGCCGTTACGGTTCGGGGATATTCCTTTTTTGGTGATTCATTTGTTTATATTATATTTAAAGACGGCACAGATCCCTATTGGGCTCGATCACGGGTATTGGAATATCTAAGCCAAGTCTCATCGCGCTTACCAAAACAAGCAACCTCGGCACTTGGCCCCGATGCGACTGGAGTTGGTTGGGTGTACGAGTATGCTTTGGTTGATAAAACCGGTAAAAATGATATAGCCCAATTACGCTCACTTCAAGATTGGTTTATGAAGTATGAGTTACAAACTGTAGCGGGTGTCTCCGAAGTTGCTACTGTGGGTGGTATGGTAAAGCAATATCAAGTAGTACTCGATCCAAACCGCTTACGAGCTTATTCGATTCCATTAGCAAAGGTTCGCATGGCAATTAAAAGGGCTAACCAAGAAGTGGGTGGTTCAGTTATCGAAATGGCAGAAGCGGAATATATGGTTCGTGCTACTGGTTACTTAAAATCAATAGGTGATTTAGAAAATATTCCCATCATGGTCAACAAACAAGGTACGCCGGTTTTACTAAAAGATATTGCCAATATCCGTATTGGACCACAAATGCGTCGAGGCATAACTGAGCTTGATGGTGAGGGCGAGGTTGTTGGTGGTATTGTTGTAATGCGCTTTGGTGAAAATGCCTTAAAAACGATTGAAGGTGTAAAAAAGAAAATAGAACAATTAAAGCAGGGTTTGCCAGAAGGTGTTGAGGTAATTCCTACTTATGATCGTTCTTCATTAATCAACCGAGCGGTTGATTCCCTAAGCTATAAATTACTAGAAGAGTTTATTGTGGTGGCATTAGTTTGTTTAGTTTTCTTATTTCATCTTCGCTCAGCTTTTGTTGCGATTATTAGTTTACCAATTGGAATTTTGGTAGCGTTTATTATCATGCATCAACAAGGTCTTAATGCTAACATCATGTCATTAGGAGGTATTGCTATCGCTATTGGTGCAATGGTAGATGGTGCGATTGTGATGATCGAAAATGTACATAAGCATATAGAAAGGGTTGGGGAATTAAATGATGAAAATAGATGGGAGGTAGTTCGAGAGGCGACCATGGAAGTGGGGCCGGCATTATTTTTCTCACTGTTAATTATCACATTAAGTTTTCTACCGGTATTTACGCTTGAAGCGCAATCAGGACGATTATTTTCACCGCTAGCGTTTACTAAAACATTTGCCATGGCCGCCGCCGCTGGTTTGTCTATTACTTTAGTTCCGGTTTTAATGGGCTATTTTATTCGCGGGCATATTACTCCCGAGCATAAAAATCCTGTGAACCGAATATTAATCGCAACTTACCGACCTGTCATTAATATAGTTTTAGCCTATCCTAAAGCGGTGTTGTTATTTAGTGGCATTATTGTTGTTGTCGGCTTTTGGCCTGCATCGCAATTGGGTGATGAGTTTATGCCAGCATTGGATGAAGGTGATTTGATGTACATGCCGACTACTTTTCCTGGGATATCCATTGGTAAAGCGCAAGAGCTTCTACAACAAACTGACAAAATAATTAAACAGTTTCCTGAAGTTAATCGCGTATTTGGTAAGATTGGCCGTGCAGAAACAGCGACCGATCCAGCACCATTAACCATGATTGAGACAACTATTTTGCTCAAACCGCGTGACGAATGGCGTGAAGGTATGACCTTATCGAAATTAAAACAGGAGTTAAATGATGCCATCAAATATCCTGGGGTAACCAATGCCTGGGTTATGCCAATTAAGACGCGTATTGATATGTTGGCAACCGGTATTAAAACGCCCGTTGGAATTAAAGTTGCAGGGCCAGACTTAAATGTTTTACAAGACATTGGTAAACAACTAGAGCAAGTTGTTAAAGATATTCCTGGAACTGCATCGGTATTTTCTGAACGGGTCGCGGGTGGTCGCTATGTTACGGTTGATATTAATCGCTTAGCTGCTGCACGAGTTGGGTTAAATATTGCTGATGTTCAAGCCGTTATTAGTACCGCAGTTGGTGGTATGAATGTTGCTCAAACAATTGAAGGTTTAGAGCGCTATCCTATCAATATTCGTTATCCTCGAACGGTTCGTGATTCAGTAACTGACTTAAAAAATCTACCGGTAGTGACACCCGGTGGCGCCAGTATTTCTTTAGGCGAGTTAGCGGATATTAAAATTGAAAGTGGTCCAGCGATGATCAAAAGTGAAAACGCAAGGTTAAATGCTTGGACATTTGTGGATCTTGATGAAAGTCAGGATGTTGGCTCGTATGTTGAAGCCGCTCGTGACATCGTACGTGAGCAAGTGAAACTTCCTGCTGGTTATTCTTTAACTTGGTCTGGTCAGTATGAATACATGGTTCGTGCAAAAGAAAAGCTCAGTATAGTTATTCCATTTACTCTAGTGATTATCATTTTATTACTGTATTTAAACTTTAAAAACATCGTTGAGGTTTTGATTATTATGGGCACACTACCAATGGCATTAATTGGTGGTTACTGGTTGCTGTATATATTGGATTACAATACTTCGGTTGCTGTTTACGTTGGTTTCATTGCCTTGGCCGGTGTCGCGGTAGAAATTGGGGTGGTGATGCTAGTTTACCTTAATCAAGCTTTTGAGGAGCTAGCACATAAATCTGAACGTAAGCACTCTTTAACTATGGACGAGTTACGTCAAGCTGTTATCGATGGTGCGTTATTACGTGTTCGACCTATTATGATGACTGTTGCGGCTATTATTGCCGGTTTACTCCCTATTATGTTAGGTAGTGGCACTGGTTCGGAAGTGATGCGACGAATTGCTGCACCAATGGTGGGTGGCATGGTAAGCGCAACTTTGTTAACATTAATTGTAATACCAGCAGTCTATCTACTATGGAAAGGCCGCTCGGTTGAAGGTTAATAAATAAATACGTAGCTATTTAAAATCGTTATATTATTTTGAATAGCTACAATTTAATTTTATTATCTTAGATGTAAGTATCATAAATTTTAAGTATTAGGAGACCAGTGAATGTATTCGTTTGATGCAACTATAGCATGTACTTTTGGTGAAGCCGTCGATAAAGTTACTCAAGAATTATCTAAGGAAGGGTTTGGAGTTTTAACCACAATAAATGTTAAGGATGTTTTAAAAAAGAAAATCGATATTGAACGTCGTCCATATACTATTCTCGGTGCATGTAATCCCGTCATAGCGAACAAAGCCATAGAGTTTGATCCCTATGTTGGCTTATTACTGCCGTGCAATATTCTTGTGCGGGAAGAACAAGATGGCTCAATTAATGTGAGTTTTATGGATCCAGTTGTGGTGCTGGGGTTGGTTCATGCACCCGGTATAGAAAAATTAGCGAGTGAAGTAAAAGAAAAACTTGAACGGGTTTGTGCAGCACTTTCTTGAGTATTTTAATATCCACATTTGTACATTTTTATAGATTTATTATTAAATAAAATATTGTTTATTCCTAGAGCATTTATCTCTTTTTATTTAAAGGTTTATGCCAATATTTGCATTCATTGATACTTGATCCTAATCAATGAATTTTTATTATTTGAGTACATACTTAATATGTAGAAACAAGTAATATTAAAGAAAGCCTGATAGGATAAGCGATTATGAATAAGGGGCGATTAGTACAAATATTAATTAGTTCTATTTATTTTATATTTACTAATATTGTCTTTGCGATGAGCTCGGGAATAACGGGCTATTCTGGTAACCCAAGCTCTAGTAATGCTGGTGCTTTTTGTAATATTTGTCATAATACAGGAACTGCTCCTACAGTTGCTTTTAGTGGCTCAAACAGCGTTACTCCGGGTTCAATAACGTCTTATCGATTTTCTATTAGTGGAGGCCAGCAGCAAATAACAGGTTTTAATATAAGTGCCAGTTCAGGTCAGCTGCAAGCTGTTGATGTTAATGTGGTTGTTCAAAATCAAGAGTTAACTCATACCAAAACCGCTGTTTCAGCCGGTATTCAAGCATGGGACTTTAACTGGCAAGCTCCGAATATACCCGGAACCTACATTCTATATGGTGCAGGTGTCTCAGCCAATAATGATAATGCCGTAACGGGGGATAATGCCGCTAAAACGAGTTTAACTATTATAGTCGCTGCATCGGGAGCAACACCTATTGCTAGTATTTCAGCACCCTTAACGGGCTTGCTTAATTCAACTATCCTATTTGACGGTGGCAATTCCAGCGCAGCCAGCGGTGCTACAATTACACAGTATGATTGGAATATTGACGGTGTCAATTTTCCAAATGCGGGTTCGAGTTATCAAACGAATTTCACCACTATAGGTCGGCACACAGCAACGCTAATCGTAACAGACTCAAATAATACCACGGCAGTTACCTTTGCCGATATTATTATTTCAGATCGTACGATTCCAGTTGTAAACCATAATGGACCTTATAGTGGTGAAGCCTCAAGTGCAATTAATTTTGATGTTTCCTCCTCAACAACAGACCCATCAACAAGTTTAATTAACTTCCTGTGGGATTTTGGTGATGGTAGTGCTATTGAACAAAGCTCAAGTGCAACAAACTCACATATATATAATACCGCAGGAAGTTATGTTGTTACCATTGCGGCACAAGATGCTAATAATTTAACCGGTGTGGCTAGTGCAACGGTAACGGTTGTCACTCCGACTCCCCAGCCAACAACTGGAGTAGAAATTTATAATGCCAAATGCCTTGTTTGTCATGGAGCAAATGGCACAGGAACGGTTGCTGTCCCTAAAATTATTGAGGGTGCAACACAAACCCAAATCTTAAATGCCATCACAACTGTTGTTCAAATGAATACTATTCAATTAAGTTCTAATGATGCGCAGTTGGTGGCAGATTATCTGGCGGTAACAGGTTCAGACGGAGAATCCTTGTATCGGGGCAATTGTCAAATATGTCACGGTGTTGCTGGCGTGGGGATTATTGGAGTTGCACCACCGGTGGTTGGCTCAACCCGAGTGATGATAACAAACAAAATTACATCGGTTGCCAGCATGAATGACATCGTCATTGATTCTTTGGGCTTACAAGCCATCGCTGATTTTCTGGGAACTACAAATGTTACAACCGGTAGTGAGTTATACGCTGTGCGCTGTGCGATTTGTCATGGTGTCACCGGTGCTGGAATAACTTCGGTTGCACCTGCAGTGCAAGGCGCGACACAAAGTATGATTATTGATGCAGTCAATAAAGTGGTCATTATGGATGGTATTGTTCTATCAAATAATAATGCACAAGTTATTGCTGAGTTTTTAGGTTCTGGTGGAGGCACCGGTCAGGAACTTTATAACATTAAGTGTGTAATATGTCATGGTGATGCAGGTATAGGTCGAAGTGGTTATGGTCCTTTTGTTAAAGGGGCAACAAATTTTATGGTTACCGGTGAAATAAATAACGTTACAGAAATGCAGGGGATTAGCATCAACAATCAAGAAATACAATTAATCGCAGATTATCTTGGTAATGGTGGTGCATCAGGGCAAGACTATTATACGAATAAATGCTTATTATGCCATGGACAAAATGGTTCTGGCGGCAGTGGCAGTTATGCTGGACCAAATATACAAAAAGACAATGCAGCAAAATTTATTAGTGAAATTAATAAAACAATTGAGATGAATGGCATATTATTAAATACCACAGAGGCACAAGCAATCGAAGCTTTTTTAGGTGGCGGTAATATGGGGCATTAAACTATGATGAAAGTAATTAAAAATTTGAAGCAATATAAATTACTATTACTGGTAACAGTAGCGTTAGTTTTTTTTAGTAATTTAACGTCATGTTATGAAAGCAACTCTGAACAAACTGCACCACCTCCAGTAGTTACTCCCGATGATCCTATAGGAGGGAGTAATCCAGGGATAGCCTTTAATGGTAAGATTTATTATCAGCAAAATTGTTCACTGTGTCATGCTGCCGGTGCAGATGATAATACTAGCGCTTTTGGAGCAATTGATTTGGCAAAACAGGAATCTAAGGTATCCAGTGATATGTCACAACTTGACACGACTTACAACATGATGGGGCGTTTTAATAATATTGACGTAGAACGTGTTGCAGATTTAAAAAAATACTTATCGGGAATATAATTAAGCTTTAAAGCTCAAAAAAATAGTTAATAAGAGAGTTTACATGGAGTTGTATCAAAAAATACTATCTGGCGGTTTGTTTTTAATCGTAGGACTATCATCATCTAAATTAAGCTATGCAGCAGAACAGCCTGTTAGTTATTCAAAAAAAGGTGCTGATAGTTGTTTAAAATGTCATGATGAAGATAATGATTATCCGGTATTACCCATTTTTAAAACCAAACACGGTGAACGCAACGATAGTCGTTCACCTTTGGCAAAATTACAGTGTGAAACCTGTCATGGAGCTATTGGGGAACACAAAAAAACGGTTAAAAAAGGTGAAAAAAAATCACCTATAGGTGCCTTTGGTTCAAAAGCATGGACACCAGTAAAACAACAAAACGCCATTTGTTTAAACTGTCACCTTAATAGTGCCCGTCACAATTGGTTGGGAAGTGTCCATGAAACTGAATCGTTAAGTTGCGCCGATTGTCATACAATACATACACGACGCGACACAATGTTAACGGCAAAAACTCAAGCTGAGAAATGCAGCTTATGTCATATTAAACAAAAAGCAGAGTTTAACCGACGATCTGCACATCCCATACGTTTCTCAAGAATGCGCTGCAGTGACTGTCACAATGTCCATGGGACAGTAAATGATAAACTCATTAAAACTAATAGCAAAAATGAATTGTGTTATTTATGTCATGCTGAAAAACGCGGCCCGTTACTTTGGTCTCATGCCCCTGTTGCAGAAGATTGTACTATTTGCCACAACCCTCATGGTTCAATGCATCCATCCTTACTAAAAAAACGACCACCATTGTTATGTCAACAGTGTCATGGTAATGCGGCTCATCCAAGTTCAGTCTATTCAGGTGATGGCTTACCATCAGGTGCCAGCCCAAGTCAGCGTAAATTTTTAGTGGGAGGTAGTTGTCTAAATTGTCACTCAAAAATACATGGCAGCAATCATCCTTCAGGTGTGAAATTATTGCGATAAGCTTAGTATTAAAAATAGTTAACTTGAACTCGGGTTAAAAAAAGACAATAAAATAACTAAAATTTAAGTACTTACGAGTGGGTATTGTTTAATGCATCGGCTCTAGACCTTCCATAGCCTTAGTTCAGGTTATTTATGGTTAATTAGCGAGTGATAGAAGGGAGGTATGTTATGTTACTTTATTTGAATGACAAAATATATTATTTTTTTATTTTATGTTTTCTTGCAACCGATGTTGCTATTGCAGAAGAAAATGAGTCTACAAAAAAACAACATGAAATATCAAAAACATTATTAGTGGTAAGCAGTGATGATTTTAATTTAGAACAGCTTACATCAAAGTGGCAGTGCAAATACTGTCCCGATAATAGTGATGAGCCTTGGTTATTTGAGCTTACTAGTGGACTGGGTGTGGTTAGTAATAATTCATATAAATTTGGTGAATATAACGGTTTAAATAAAAAGGGAGTTTTTTTAATTCTCGATATTGATATGATGTATCGTGATGATAATGCTAATTATTTTAATCTTAGAGCAACTGAGCTTGGATTAGAGACTCGAACAGTTGAAATAGAAGGTGGAAAACAAGGAGACTATAAAGTAAACGTTGGGTTAAAGAATATCAGTCGATATCAACTTGATACTGCTCGTAGTCCCTATAATGGCGATAGTAATCAAACACTACCTACAGACTGGGTAAAAGGAGCAACGACATCTGCAATGAGTAATTTACCGTCGGCATTACATAATATTAATTACTATAGCTTACGCCGAAATATTAATATTAGTAGTAATTATATCCAAAATCCTAAATGGAATTATGATTTAAAATTTAGCCGCCAAACAAAAGAAGGACGAATACCGTTTTCGGCTACAATTGGAAGCACCTTTGCTGATGCCAAATCGGCGGTATTAATAAAACCTGTTAATTATAAAACAGATCGTCTTGAAATAGTTGCTAATTATGACTACAACGATCTTTATGGTTCGATATCGTTTGTTGAATCAATATTTAATAATAATTATCAAGCCGTACAATGGGATAATGCCTTTACAACAGGAAGCAATACCGGACAAATCAGTTTAGAGCCAGATAATGAAATGCAGCAAGTGATGCTTAATAGTCAGTATCGTGGGCTTAAAGATATCGTTTTCACCGGCTCCTTGTCTTTTTCAAAGTTAACACAAAACCAAACTTTTTTGCCTTATACCATCAATGGCGCGTTAACACCTACTGCGCTACCGCAAAACTCCTTAAATGCCAAGGTTGATTTGATTAATGCTAATGCTAGTGCTAATTGGTTAATCAATGAAAAGTCGAAGCTTAAATTTATATTTGAACATGCCGAGCAGGATAACACCACGAATCGGGCAACATATAGCTATGTAACCGCTGATAATGCTATTTTAGGTAATTCCAGAGCAAACTTTCCTTATGGTTTTCGTAAGCAAAAAATGAAAATACTTTTAAATAATACGTTGGATAATAACGACAAAATACTGGCTGGATTACAATATGTTTTATTCGACCGAACGTATCAGGAGGTTAATCGTTCCATTGAAAAATCAGCATGGGCAAAATTTTCTAATAAAATGTCAGATGACATCAATTATAGTTTTAAACTTAAATCTGATACTCGGAAAGCTAATAGTTATAATATATTAACCGAACTTAGTCCTGCAGAAAACACCCAGCTACGAAAATATAATTTAGCCGATAAAGAGAGTATTAAAGCAAGTTTTAATATTAGTTTTGAAACACTTGATAGTTTGTTGATAAACATTAACCTTGAAAAAATAGGTAATAATTATTCTAATTCTAATATTGGTTTAGAAAAAAGCGATGATGTTTCAATTAATCTTGATACGCAATATGCTGTTAATGATGAACTTACATTATCATCGTATTTACAGTACTCCGTTATTTCATCAATTCAAAATGGCAGTACTACTGCTTCAACTAAGGACTGGTCAGCAGAAAACAAAGACAAGATTTCAACACTTGGAATTGCTTCTAACTATACGGCCATTGAAGACGAGCTTAGTATTGGCTTTGACTTTGTTCATTCAAGGGCTAATGGAGAAATAATTTTGACGAGTGCAGCAACATCACCATTACCAGATTTAATTAGCATTCGTAATAGCTTAACAGTATATGGTGACTATCAATATGATGAGGATATGACATTTAAACTCAGTTACCGTTATGAAGAATATCAAGAAAAAAACTGGAATTTAGATAATGTTAACCAAACTACTGTTGATAATGTGTTGTTATTAGGTAATGTTTCTCCAAATTATAAAATTGGAGTTTTGTGGGCTAGTGTAAAATATATGTTTTAAAATTACTTTTCGAGGCTCCGGTGGTTTATTGTTGGCTAGCATAAAAATTTACTAATTGTTCCAGTGCTTCTGTGCCATATTTCTTTTTCATCTTTTTGAATTTTTTTGCCATTTTTTTCCCCATTTCACGCTTGCCACTAGCATAGTTTTCTAAAGAGTATTTAATATAAGCTTTAGGTTGACCCGCTAATATTCCAGCATCATCTTCGGATGAGCTAGCATTTTCTGTATGACATTTATCACAGTATTTTTTATGTAATTTTTTACCTTTTTTTGCCAGTGCTTTATCAAAACTTTGTTTGGTGGCGATATATTTTTGTTTTGAAAAATAGTCGGCTAGTTTATCAATATCTGTTTTGGATATTTCCTTGGAAACATCTTTCATTGTTATTTTTTTATCTTTTAATTTTTTTGCTGGCCGTTGATCTTTGTTATATGATGCCATAGCTTCAACAAAATATGCTTTTGATATTCCCGCTATGCTCGGAGTATGCTTATTTCTGCTGTTGCCATTTTTTTCGTGACAATCACTGCACTTATCATCAATTAATTGTTTAATTGTTCCTGCCTGAGTGTTAAGAGAGATTGTCGATATTAATGCAACAGTTATTGGGAAAAATAAAATTTTTTTCATTTGTCGTTTCATTATAATTATTCCTTTAATATTTTAGTCTTACTTAATTGCTTTTGAATAGTTATCGTCATTATCATCATCGGGTAATTCGTGTGCAATTCCTTGATGACAGTCGATACAAGTTTTTCCTTTTTTTATCGACTTTAGGTGTTTTCTTCTTGCGGTTTTATCTTGATCATCCATGTTCATATAATCAAAGTGATGACAGTTTCGGCATTCACGAGAATCCGTTTCTTTCATGACTTTCCAAACACGAGATGCCATTTCTAAACGATTTTTATTAAATTTTTCTGGAGTATCAATGGTACCGAGCAGTTTATGAAAAACTTCATTGGTAGCTTGAATTTTTCGTGCAATTTTGTGAACCCAGGTTTTAGGAACATGGCAATCACTGCAAATAGCTCGAACGCCGGTGCGATTGGAATAATGTATGGTTTCTTTGTATTCTTGGTAGACGTTTTCTTTCATTTCATGACAACTAATACAGAATTCTTCAGTATTAGTTGCTTCAACTACTGTATTAAAACCACCCCAAAATATAATGCCAATAAATATTCCTGAGGTTAATAAAAAACCGACTGAATATTTTGCGGTAGGAGAGCGTAAGAAAATCCATAATGTTTTAAGCATGATGTATCCCACTATCTATTATTGTCTAGTATAAGTATAGATCTGCAATTATTTTGTGCCTTGATCTGCATCATGTTAAATATTTTATATAGTATCTATAGTTTAATCACCATAAACAAACGAAATTGTATTTTCAAGTGTTTTTAAAATTTGTTGTTGTAACTCGAGCAGCTTTTCCTCATTTAGGTTTAATTCAGTTAAACATTCTAGTTCAATATCTTGAGCTTCATCAGGTGATATTGCCGGCTGTAGTTGATTTGCAAGATAATTTGCTGTTTTTAATAAAGCAGAAGACTGAACCATAGTAAATTGTGAAAATTGTAGGTGATGTTCTGCTATGGGCGTTGTTAATGATTCAGACATATTCCACTGCTGGGTTAACACTCTGCCAAGTGTTGCGTGGCTAAAGCCAAATTGTTTTTTTTCAATAGTTGATACATCGGCATTTGGAGAGTGTTCTAGTGTTGTTTTTATTTCACGTAGCACTTCGCGAGATTGGTCTGGTAAGACTAAATACATTACTAATTTACCAATATCATGCAATAAACCCATAACAAAAAAATCATCGGTATCTTTAATTTTACAATGCTCTGCTAACTTACGTGATGCAATGGCACAGGCAATACTGTGATGCCAAAAGGAATTCATATTAACTAAATCAGCGGGTATGGATTGAAATTTTTTAATAACAGCCGTTGTCATTACAACGTCACGTAATTGTTTCATTCCCAAAATAGTAATGGCCATTGGAATATTTTTTACTTGCTTTGGTAAGTTAAACAAAGCGCTATTAACAATTTTGAGCACTCTAATGGTTAAGGCAGGATCGAGACTAATTTCTTTACCAATATCGTTAGCAGAGCAATCTGGATCGTCCAACATTGAATTTAACTTAACGACTATTTCAGGCATAGATAATAGTGTAAGATTTTCGGATATTAAAATATCGGGAGTCATTGTCTTTAACTTATTGTTTTTTATAGATTTAATTAATTGTCGAATTTAATGCTGATATTTTTGATATAAGTAATGTTAAGACTGTTTCGTTCAATCACTTACTAAACAAGTATAATATAACTATCAAATAATGCATTACGAGCCAGCAATAAATAACGTGAATTAGGAGTAATATGCAAAATAAGGAACAACAACAATTTAAGAGACTTATACTCAAATCAGTGCTAGCAGGTGTCTTAGGCTTTGTTTTAATGGCAGCTAATTCGTCTGGGGCTATGCCAACTTTAATGCAAAATCCTACTGTGTGGTTAATCATTGGTATGCTGTCCGGTGTTGTCATGTGGTTTAGTGGTCGAGATATTTTTATTCGCACAGGGCTCGCATTTAAAGATTATAAGCTGACGGGAGATACACTTATTGCTTTAGCGCTTGGTGGAATTTGGTTATATTCAATATTGCTCGTATTATTGCCAGAGCATATTCCGGCTGTGGCTCACTATGGATATTTTGACACGGCTATTAGTGTTATTTTTTTTATTAATTTAGGCAAGGTATTTGAATTAAAAATAAGAGAGAAAGCTCCACAAGCCATTAATACACAGTCTAAATTCGAGGTTATTTTTGTATCCAGTGTTATTATTATATCGCTTGTAACTTTTGTACTGTGGTTTAGCTTAGGAGTGACGCTAGGCGTTAATGATGCAATGAGTTTTGCAATTATAAGTGCCATTACCGTTTTATTTATTAGCAGTCCAACCGTATATGGACTTGCTACATCTATTACTTTAAATACTGCGCTAGCCAAGGCCGCACAGCATGGGGTTCTATTTAGTAATGCTGAGGTTCTACAAGATGTGAACAGCTTGGATATGATTGTTCTTGATAAAACCGGAACCATAACTCAAGGAAAGCCAGATGTTGTTGCTGTCCATACCGCCAAGAATATTGATGTTACAGAATTATTGCAAGTTGCTGCAAGTGTTGAGTCTCAATCACCGCATCCACTGGCTAACGCAATAGTGTTGAATGCCAAGCATCAAGATATATCTTTATTAGATATCACTCAATTTAATTCAGTAGCGGGCATGGGTGTTAGTGCCAAAATAGCAAATGAAATTTTTTATGTTGGTAGTGATTTGCTGATGCAACAACAAAATGTTGATATACTTGAGTTTGAAGAATCGATAGAAACTTTAACGACCAATTCTGTTACACCGGTTTTTGTTGCACGTAATCAGCAAATACTTGGTATTATCGGTCTAGCCGACCCTATAAAAGCCGATTCAAAAGCTGCCGTTCATCGGTTCATTCGAAATGGTTTATTGGTTGTTATGCTCTGTGGAGATAATAAAAATACTGCTCATGCGATAGCGACTCAGGTTGGAATAACACAAGTAATGGCCGAAGTATTACCACAACATAAAGCCGAGCAAATAGACAAATTAATACGCGATGGTTTAAATATTGCTATGGTTGGTCATGCAGTTAATGATGAACCGGCATTAACTTCAGCTCAAGTTGGTTTTGCCCTTGGTGAAAGTCGTAATATTACTAGTGAAGGTATTGATGTTTCTTTAATTTCTGGTTCGTTACACGCTGTTGCTGATGCGGTCGAAATATCGACTACAGCATTTAAAAAGATACAACAAAATTTATATGCTACGTTTATTTATAATTTTATTGGGATAACACTTGCAACAGGCATTTTTTATCCTGTGCTGGGTTTTTTATTCACGCCCATCTACGCAGCAGCAGTGATGGTATTATTTTCATTTATTCTTGTGAATAATGCTTATCGGGTAAAATGGTCTAAAACAGTTGATGAATAATGTGGTTCAAACTATTTGGTATTAATATAATAAATTTTAATTGTTTGCTGATTTTGTTTTGCAAATACGACAGCATTAGTTGCATCACAATAAAATAGGAATAACAGATGTCTTGGTGGGGAAAAATTGTTGGTGGTGTTTTAGGCTACGTTATTTTAGGGCCTTTTGGTGCTTTACTCGGTGTCGTTATTGGTAATCAATTTGATGCAGGTATGTACAGGCTGGGTAATTTTGATCGTTCGGCTAAAAGCTGGGTGTCGGGAAACCAAGAGCGCGTACAAACAACGTTTTTTACGGCATTGTTTTCCGTAATGGGGTATGTAGCAAAAGCCGACGGCGTAGTCACTCAAGATGAAATTGCGATGGCAAAAAGTGTTATGCAACAAATGTCACTGAATAAAACTCAAACACGCATTGCAATTGAGTTGTTTAATAAAGGTAAGCACACAGGCTTTCAATTAGATGAAATTTTAAAGCAACTTAAATTTGAGTGTCGCAACCAACGTAATGTGATGCAAATGTTTTTGGAGGTGTTATTACAAGCGGCTTATGCTGATGGGATAATGCACCCCAATGAAAAAAATGTATTGCACCATATTGCCGATGAGCTTGGTTTTACTCAAGCCGAATTAGAACATATTGAGGCAATTATTTTAGGCCATAATAATGCGGCTAATACTTCTAATGGTATATCATTAGATGATGCCTATGCGATATTAGATGTATCAAAAAATGCGAGTGATGCTCAAGTAAAAAAAGCCTACCGACGAATGATGAATCAACATCATCCCGATAAACTTGTATCAAAAGGATTGCCCGAAGAAATGATAAAATTAGCAACCGAAAAAACCCAAGACATTAAAGCCGCTTATGAGAAAATAAAAAATTCTTAGTGGCAGGTGTAGGCTTACTTTGAGGTGTTGTTTGTATGTTTTTTAACCGATTTAACGTAATAAATACTATTAAGATTGCATCATAATGCTTAAAAAGTGTAATCTTACTAATGGTAAATAAATACTCAAAGTTTATAATTACCAACTTTATTACAGGGAACCGCTTACGGATTAAGCAAAGGAGTAATAACAAATGGGTGTCACCAATCCACTACCGTATAATACCGCCAAAATTACCCTCAAGGTACAAGGCACAGCATTAGACGTCATCAAACTAACCGGCGTTGAAGCGCTATCGAGCCCGTTTCGATTTGAAATTGATGCGCTGATTGATCGTTATTTCGATCTGAGCGGTAGCTTAAAAACGCCCTCGCAATTAACACTCACCGGAGTCGATGGAATACAACGCCACATCGCCGGCATTATCACCCAAGTTGAAGAAGGCGAACCGCACAAAGACAGCCAACTCAAATGCCGTTTTATTCTTGAATCGAGCCTACGCTTACTCGCATTACAAAGCGACCACCGCGTTATTCTTGGATATAGTTTGCCCGATATCGTGCGCGAAACCTGCGAACGCCACGGCATCAACAAAACCGAATTTGATTTAACCCAACGCTATCCGGTGCGCCCCTATGTGGTGCAAGTCGGTGAAACCGATTTGGCCTTTATTCAACGCTTGCTCGGTAAAAGTGGCATCAGCTTTTGGAGCTCGGTTAATACTGATAATCCCAATCAAGAAATTATCACCTTCACCGATCACAATGCCAACTGCCCTTACTTAGCGCGCAACGTACTGGAATACAAAGCACCCGATAACTTGGTAAAAGAATACAATAGTGGTGAAGTACACGTCGGCTTACACAAATTACAAATCAGTAGCCAACAACAAACCGACAACATCGCCATCCACGACTGGAACGAAAACACCCCCAGCACCAAACTTTACACCCGTGCCAGCGTAGGAGCTCATGAAAAAAGCCAAGGTTTTCCTGCCACTCTCAGCACCCACTTTGGCTTAGGCAGTCGCGCCTTAGATGAAACCGAACAACTCGCCAAACAACATGCTGAATACGCCCGCAGCCAAGCGTGGTATTGCGAAGCCCATGGCAACGTCATTGACATGGCGGCCGGTCACGTTTTTAGTTTAGACGCCAGCGACTTTAACCCCGAACACAGTGGCGACATGATAGTTACCACCGTGGCTCACTTTGCCAGCCAAGCCGCAGGTTTAAACCTAGATGGCAACGAAGTCGCCTATCGTCATGAAGCCCACTGCATTAAACGCGAAACGGCTTACCGACCGGCGATACCCAATCATCCACCAGTGCCAATGACCTTTACTGCCCGAATTGAGTCCGAAGGCCAATACGCCACACTCGATGCACAAGGTCGTTATAAATTGCGTAACTTATTTGATTTATCGGCAACTCGGCACACACAAGCCAGTATGCCAATCCGAAAACTACAAGCTTTCGGTGGCCCACCCAATAACGCCACCGTCGGCATGCACATGCCATTGCAAGACGGTGATGAAGTGCTGCTCAGTTGCCTTAATGGTGATCCCGATCGCCCAATGATTGTTGGCAGTGTTTATAACGCTGACAAAGTCAGTCCTGTAACGGCGCGCAATAAAAATGAAAACATGATCCGCAGCCAATCCGGCAATGAATTATTAATGGACGATAAAATCGATCGTCAAGTAATTTCACTACACACCCACGATCAATACAACATTTTACGCTTTGATGCCGATCTTGCCGAGCAAAAAATAATACTCGAAACCCAGCACGGTGCCATGAGTCAATTCGCCAAAAAAACACACAGTACCACGGCGGGCGACAGTATTCATGAGCGCAGCGGCAATGAGCGTATCGAACTGGTCGAAAACAAGCACCACACCGAAACCCAAAATGGTGCCATTCACCATCAAGCCAAAACCGATGTCATTGAAAAAGCCCATAATAACATCATCAGCAAATCCGGTGAAAACACCGAATTAAGAGCCGGTAACGACATGGTGTTTAATGTCGAAGACAACGCCACCTTCACCATCAACGGCAGCGATGGCTTTCATGCCAGCGTGAATAATGGCGAGCTTACCATCAACGCCGCCAAAGACATTAGCATTAAAGGCAAGGGCGGTGGTGATATCACCTTTGAACAACAAGGCGGTGGCTTTAAAATCGATGCCGGTGGCAATGTTAAACTCTATGGCAAAAACGTTATGCTTGGAGGACAAGGGCAGGTCAATTTAATTGGCAATGTCAGTTATACCATTGGTGGTGGCTCGATACCGGGGGCGGCAAGTGTCACAGCGCCGTTGGTGCGGCAGGAGATTGA